>JAAUYD010280704.1_pt1 | contig 46067 bp, 41 predicted proteins | sample 7278101 | NCBI WGS metagenome assembly JAAUYD01 (sample SAMN14350128, study PRJNA611818) | marine sediment metagenome | isolation source: surface marine sediment (0.6m) | place: French Polynesia: Moorea | collected 2018-08
ATTGGACGTGTCAAAATCCCCCTAACCCCCTTTTTCAAGGGGGAGATCCTTTACCCGGCATAAAAATAGCAAAAATCGCGACATTTGCCCTTAACCGAATGCCATTGTTGAAAAAGGGGGGAGGGGGGATTTCATCAATAGTCCCGAAGTGTTTGGAAATCCCCCTAACCCCCTTTTTCAAAGGGGGAAATCGGAATCTCCACCCGTCAGAGTAGGCTTGAATGAGCACTAGCTTGCTCAGCCCCGTTGCTTTTGCTTCGTCAGTATGGGCTGTATATAAATAATTGAGGGTAGGTTTTGGGAAACATGTTCGTCGCGACAGCACTAGGAGCGCTTATCACAGGCATCTTACTACACCTGGGTTTCGCAGGAGAACCCTCTGACCAGCCCAATAAAGAAGCGTCTGATCGGTCAACCCCATATCTCCAGTCGGGTACTGTTCAGATCGAGGCAGGGATGGACCGTCCGGGTATGCGGGTGCTCGATTCGACCTTGCTGCCGGCGTTGCTCAAAAAAAGGGATTACAAGGCCCCGCCCACATTGAAGATGTTGGTGATTGAAATTCGAGAAGTATCTGGTGGATTTATCTACTATCCCATGGACTATTTGGGGACGTCTGATGACCGGGACGATTGGTGGCCTGCCTCCACAGTAAAGCTCTACGCGGCCATTGCCGCCTTGGAGCGAATTCGGGCAATGGGATTCACTCCCCAAGCGAAGTTAACCTTCGAATACAAAGGCAAACCAGAGACCCGACAGCTGAGCGATTTGCTCGAACGGGCGCTGGTCTACAGCAAGAATCAGCCATTCGATCAGCTGGTGGAGTTTGTCGGGTGCGACTGGCTCAACGACCGTTTCCTATCCAAACGCAATGGATTACATCAGACAGTCATGTTGCGCTCCTATTTCCGCAGATATGCGTATCCAGACGGCAGGGGCTCAAACCGCATCTCGCCCAAAATAATTGTAGAGGAGGGTGGGCGTTCGAAAACCATTCAAGCGCGTGACATCACTACCGAGTACAACTGTCTAGAGAACGGCAATTGCACCACTTTGAATAACCTGGCCGAGGCCATGCGCCGCGTCATGATGCACGAGCACTTGCCCCAAAAGGAGCGCTTCAGTTTGGTCAAAGAAGATCTTAGGCTACTCAGAGCTTACCTAAAGCGAGACGTAAAGACCGGTGGGATTTGGCAGGGCATCAAAAATGCCTACAAAAAACAAGACAAAGATCGGCCCATCCAAATTTTTCATAAACCCGGCTATGCAGGTGGTTGGTTCAGCGACAATCTGTTCATTCGCGTGAAAAACCCAGACGAACGTTGGATTGTGACCATGGCCAACAGGCCGGGCAGAGATGCCTGCGACGAGGCAGCCGCGCACATCGGAGAATTGATGGCCTCAGGAGCGCTCACACAGGCCAGGATGGAGAAAAACTGACGCAGCGGTTAACGCGCGCTGTCAAAGCCGAGGACAGATTCGCGCTGGCTCGCTATGGCCCTGGCCTGCGCGCCGGCCTCAATAGGGGAGAGCGCTTGGGTCTCTGTGAGTATTCTGTGAACCAGAGAAGGGGGTGTTTTATCGAATAGGGGAGCCCGGCCGGTAACGCCCTCGGGAAGCTCGTGGAAAAGATCATTGGTCGTTTCGATGGGTACTTGGCTTTGGCCAGATAGCTTGATCCGCTGGCACACTACAAACACCGGCACTGCCCAGTGACTGGCCCCGAGGGCCAGTGAGAACGACCCGCAGCGATTGATCACCGCGCCGTCGGCCAGTACCTGGTCAGCGCCGATCACGACAGCGCGCGCGCCCTTGGTTACGACCGGCAGGGCCGCATCTGGAACAATCTCAACCGCGATACCTCGTTCGGACAGCCACTCGGCTGCCCGGATGCCATCTCCCAATCGGTTTCCCTCGCCGATCCGCACGATGGTCGGCGCCAATCCAACTATGACACGGTACGCGGTGGCGCTCGATGATATCGAAACAATCCGGCCGCCCGTACCGATTTCTTTCTGGGCCAGATCGGCGATAGCCTGATCTGCCTGTCCAAGTGCTTCCCGCTCAGCGCTCGTGGCCTGTGATAGGGCCTCGGTCCACTGCATACCTTTATCAACCAGGGACCGCGCCCGGGTCAAAGCAAATACGGCCTGAACCCCGATGGCCCCCATTGCGGGCCGCACTTGATCGATTCGACGGGCCAGGGCCACGGCCAGCTTCTCTGCTTCGATCGCGTCATCTGACAGGGTCCTGGCCAGCAGTTCAAGGGCATCCAATCCGCGCTCAGCCAATGCTGTGGCACCGTTGGTTCGGTCGGTAGCGATGGCTTCCAGGATGGTCTCAATCTCAGGTGTCACGATGACGCGCCCGCTGCCATCTCCGGTGAAACCCTGCACCACGCCTGCCATAGCCCCGGGACGGTTTGCAGATGCTGCAGATCATCGGGCAACACCCACCGCATTTCAACGTGCTCCCAATCGAGGCGCGGTATTGCGTCCTTTGCAAGGGAAAACCGAAATGGGTGCACGGTCCAAAAGCGCTGGGTCTGCTCGTCTGATACGTCAATGGGGTCGCCGATTGCCTCGAGCTGGATGGCCGCTCCTTCGAGGCCGAGCTCCTCCCGCAACTCTATGTGCGCTTGCTCCACCGGCTCTGTTGTTTCCAAGTATCCAGAGACGCCGGCTAAGTAGCCCTGATAGGTCCCAACCCGAGACGAGCGCTTTAGGACAAGTACTTTTCCCTCACGGGTCAGAAACGCGGTCACCACATGGATGCGCGCTTGGTCAGGAGCGGTTTTCACCTATTTTATTTCTTTGGTTTGCAGGCGCCTTGTTGTGATCTTATCTTTTTTGCATCCACGCCTACCAGATCGCCGTCAAGGGCTTTTTGAAAATGGGTCCTTCCAGCATCGTACAGCCGCCGGTCACAGGCGATTTGGCCCAGCAGCGCATGGGCCTTAGATAGCTCGGGGTTCATGGAAATCGCTTGACCCAGAAAGGATCGGGCATTTGTGTGGCGACCGAGCTTAAAGAGCATTTCACCGGAGTGGAGGTACACGCTAACATCGCCAGGGGCAGCAGCGCGCGCCTTTTCAAGGGCATCCACCGCGGCTGGTTCATCCCCAGCAGCGTACTGGATGTCTGCCACGAGGAGATAGGCATCTGCGTAATTGGGGATGAGGTCGATGGCTTGTTTCAGTGCTGCCGCTGCTTCCTTTGTCCTACCCAAAAGATGTAGGGACCGTCCCAAGCCGTAAAACGCTGCGCCACGGGCGGTCTTGCCTAACGTCGCATTTTGGAATGCCTCGGCTGCTCCTGCTGCGTTGCCCATTGTCAGATACACGTCTCCCAGGGCGATGGAAGCCTCGGTCCATTTCGGTCGCATGGCAAGCGCTGTTTTCAGATGGCGAATGCCCGTCTCCCCAGGCGTCTGCAATCGGCCGTAGTGGTAGTGGGCGAGGCACGACGCGGGCTGGCTGTCGACCGCTTTTTTAAGTGCTTTCAGGGCGTCGGACTTGTTTCCCATCATCTCGTAGGTGAGACCGCGACCTAAAAGGGCCAGGTATCCAGCACCAGCGGCAATGGCTTCATCGTAGGTCGCAATGGCTTCCTTGTATTTCCCTTGGATCCTCAAGGCATCGCCCATGCCGGTCTTACCCCGCGCCACATCCCCTTTTTGGAGGGCCTTGTCAAATGCTTCCACTGCCCGAGCTGACCGGCCGTTACCAAGCCAAAACTGCCCCGAGCAAACATCGCCCACACTCTTCTTTTTGAACTTCCGCTCAATTTTGAGGCACGCGCGTTTGGCGGTTTTAAACTGGTCTTTGGCCATCTGGATCCGCGCGAGACCGAATTGGGCCTCTCCTGACTTTCGGTCCAGTCTAAGGGCCTTTTTATAGGTCCTTTTAGCGGCATCAAGGCGCATCGCCGCAACTTGCAAGTCCCCGAGGGCAACCAAGGACGCGGCGTCGTTGTTCACGCTCGCCGTCAAATCATCCAATGGGTTCGTCTCTGCAGCATTGGTAACTGAAACGACCAACAGTACCCCGATGCCGACCATTAGCGCACGCATTGTCTATCCTCCTTGGGTTCGTCCGCGACACTGGCAATCGCCACGGTTGCAATACTACCTACTTCTCCATCTAGCTTAGACGAAACATACCAGAAAATGTTCATTCTTTTAAATTTCTAATTGGCTAGCACCAGGAAGTGGTCGAGCTCAAACGGGCCATTGCGATCCAGGTGAAGGGAAATGACGTGCTTGCCCTCGGTCCAGATATTGCCGTTGGTTTGCAAGCGGACCTCTTGAAATTTTCCTAACAGTGGTGCCTTGCCCACCTGGGCACCATCGACCCGGATGGTCAGCAATGGTGTCTTTCGATTGTCTTTGAGCAAGTGGCGCGCTCGGAGAATCACCGTGGCACCATTTGGTGCAAAGGCAAAAAATCTCAGGGTTGCTGAATTGCCCGCTGTTCGACAGGCGGTCCGATTGAGGAATGCACCGTCTACAAATGGCGGTTTCTCCTTGCAGGTAGTAAAGCCTGAAAGTGTAGACCCCATTCCCTGGGCTACATCGGTACCAAAAAGGGGTGCCTCCCCCACAGCTCCCAAGCGCACCAGGGATTCGGCAGTCCATTTGATTTCAGGTTCGTCTCGGAGTACTCGAATGAGCCTGGGAATGGCCTTTTCCAGTCCGAGCCAGCCCAGGGCAACAACGGCATATCCTCGGACGTCTTGAAATCGGTCGTGGTCGAGGACATCTATTAGGGCGTCGTAGGCCCGCGCATCTCCTATCTTTCCCAAGGCCAGTACCACCAAGTATCTGGTGCGCTCTTCGACGAGCGCTTCGAGCAAGTGGGGCACTGCAGTCTTATCCTGAAGCCGGCCCAGCGCGCGAATCGCCTTTTCCCGTACGCCCACATCATCTCTACCAAGGGCTTCTACCAATGCTGGTGTGGCTGCCCGATCTCTGTGCTGTCCAAGAATGAGGCCGGCTCGGTCCCTCAGTTCGGGGTCGATATCGAACAGGGCATCGTAAACCAGATCCAGCCCGGACATATCCCCGACCTCCCCCAAGGTAAGGGCAGCGGCCAAGGCCACCGCTTCGCTCGCATCTGAAAGGAGTGTCCGCAACAAGGGCTTGGCACTCTTGATGCGCATCTCACCCAATAGTCGAATGGCCTGGACCCGCTCTTTGGCTGGCGCGCCATTGTTCTCAGCTACCTGTTTTAACCTGGGAACAGACCGGGGATCGTGCATCTGGCCCAAGTTGAGTGCTGTGCGCGCATCGTCCTCTCCTTGGCCAATGGTGTCCAGCCAGGCATAGAGGGTTTGAAGCAGGTTTTTTGCCACTGATTTTTCCCGATCAAATCGATTGGCCCGCTCTTTGGGATCTGTTGCCAGGTTGTAGAGCTCGTAAATCTCCTGGGAGGGATCTGCAATGAGCTTCCAGGGCCAATCCAGCACCAGGTGATGGTGCATCACAGAGGCAAATACCGGCTGGGCCATGTGTTTTTCGTCTCCGCCAAAAATCCCAGGTCTGAGGTCCTGACCCAGCATCGTAGGTGGCGGGGTAATATCCACGAGGTGCAGCACTGTCGGGGCAGCCGCTGCAACCGAGATTGGGGCGCGAACCCGCTTGGGGGCAATACCGGGAACAGCAATGATGAACGGCACGCGCACTTGCTCGTCGTACAGGGAGGATCCGTGATAGCATCCACCGTGATCTTCGAACTCTTCGCCGTGATCTGCTGTGATGACAACAATAGCATTGCGCTGTAACGTCGCTTCGATATGTCGGATCAGGCGGATAACTGCTTCGTCAGCGTCTCGTATCTCCCCGTCGTATCGGTCGGTTGGAGACACACCGTATCGAGTCGATTCGTATGGTTCATGTAAATTGAAGTAGTGTACCCATAGAAACGTCGGGGGCTCACCAATGGTGACGACACGATCAATGACACCTATCATCTCATCTGTTAGGTCCTCAGGTGGTAAATTGCCGTGGGTGACCTTGCCAAAGCCAAACTTTGAGCGCCGGTAATGACCCACCTTGTTTCCTTCAGTAAAAAATATGCCCTTGGTGTAGTGGGCTGCGGTTTCGTAGGAGCGCGCGTTAAACGCATCAGCCAGGGTGGGGTATTGAATGTCCCTGTTCAGCATGGCCTCGTCGTAGATGTACCTTGAGGCGTGCAGTGCGGAAATTGCGTACGAACTGTGGGGCGCGGTCGTGTACGCCCTTTCAAACACCACGCCTTTTTCACGTGCCCACTGATCCAGGTTAGGCGTGAGATCTCGATGCCGATGTCCATAGACCCCCATCCGGTCTGCGCGGAGTGCGTCGATGGTGATAAGCACCACATGTGCGTCTGGAAATGCAGGCCATTGCCCATTTTCGGCAGGGAGAACGCGGCGCCTCAGCTCCCGCTGTAACGTAATGGGGGGAGTCGATGGCTTGGGTCGCATGCCAGGCCGGATCGGGCGCGCTGTGACCCGAAGCACGTCTGCCAACGTTGCAGTGTGGTTGTATGCAGCTGCGCGCACTGTCTGGCGCAGGTCAAATGTGGCGGCGGCTCCCACATAGAGAACCACAACGCCACCGGCAATGAGCCCCCCCCATTTTCGAAATCGCACGGTCTCTGTGCCACGGGCCAACAAAATGCGAAAGGCCATGGCAAACCCACCCAGGGTAACGGCCCCGAGGGTGGTATGGAGATAGAGATAGAGCCGTCGAAACAAATGGGCATCGCACCATCGAGCCCCAAGTGCTGCTGAGATGAGCACAGTACAGATGATGATAACCCAACCCCGCGTCAGCCTTCCCCGATCGGCTGCCTGAACAACCCTGAGGATGGCTCGCGTGAGTAACCAAAAAACGATAACGAACACCGCAGCTGTTATCCCAATGAGGACAAAGCGCCCGGGTAACAGGCGCATGCGGCCCCCTTGAAACAGGTGGTAAGCAAGGGCAATCAGTCCGATAGCTGCCACCGATGTGATGGCGGTCGTGGCCATTGACGTCTCGCTCTGTTTGATGAGCGGCGCCAGTCTTCGTCCCATAAGGGCCAGGCAAACCACAGCTGTGCTGATGAGCATCCCGGCAAGACCCAATCGACCCACGGCTTGCAGGCACAGCAGTAGCTTTTCAAAACCACTGTCAAGGCCCCAGATGGCCTGGCGCAGATCGAGAATGGCTGCCACACCTCCGGCAAGCAGCCCTGCGAGGATGGCTTTAGAAATTGCTAATCCGCGGTGATCAATTATCGCTGGCTGGTATTCGTCCTCGACGTGGGCCATATCGCTTTTGCACGGGTCATTCGAGGCGCCGACCGGATTCGAACCGGTGATAGAGGTTTTGCAGACCTCTGCCTTACCGCTTGGCGACGGCGCCGAGGGGATGCATCCTACCACCTCACTTTAAGAAGTCAATTCACGAGGCGAGCTCTGAACAAAATTGCTACTTAATGCGGTAGATGATCCGGCCCCGCGAGGGATCGTACGGCGAGACTGCCACCCTAACGTGGTCGCCCAGTACGATCCGGATTCGGAATTTGCGCATCTTACCGGCCAAGTGGGCGAGCACCACGAGACCCGAATCCAGACGCACGCGAAACATGCCTCCGGCCAGGACCTCTTCTACAACCCCATCCAATTCAATATGATCCGTTCTCGGCATCGCCCTTTCTCAGCAAGAAACTGGTTTTCGGACGGAAAACGTATGCTCTTTTTGGGAATGGGTCAATAAGCGATTCGATTATTCGCCACACCAGCTGCAGATTTTCTTCGATCTAACGAGAAAGACAGACACTCTGCACGGATTTTAATGAATGTTTTCTCTTAATCTAGGTAGGATTTAGAGGAGGGCTTCCATTCGGCGATCCAGGTCGAGCAACCGTTCCTGGACCAGTTGGATGCGCTCTTTTTGACGGCGACGCTTCGAAGCAGTACGCCCGGACACGTGGGTACGCACCCGAGGCCGCTCCTTGTTCAGAAGTCTCGCCTGCATATTGAAAATTACTCGCTGTAGCCACATTTTCGTTTCTCCTAACCCGAGTACTATGCAAAACACCGACCAACTCTACCTAGAACTCATTTTCTGTTTAATTATTGGTCAGTTAGTAGATGTTTACGGTATGTATCCACCATTGCACCTGCGAAAAAGATCGCTCAAAATATCTGGTGCGATGGGCATACGGCCATTGCTCGGAGTAAAAAATCGTAAATGATTATAATATATTATCTAAGTGCGTGACGATTTTCGCACCCCAATGTGTCAAGGGAAAAATATGATAGAAAAAACTGACAAACCCGCGCGCATTCAGTATCGAGATGCAGTGATGGAGGTGGTTCGCGGCACCACCATCGTCGACTTTCTAGAACAGTACCCAACCGACGGAGATGACTCGATTTTTGCCGCAGTCATGAACAACCGCGTGGTTTCCCTACACGCCAAAATTGTCCGTTCCGGCACCATCGTGCCCATTGGCTACGATTCTGCGGCTGGTGCGCGCATTTACAGGCGGCATCTCACGTTGATGCTGTATGAAGTTTTTTACAAGCGTTACCCCAACTGCCACATTCGCGTGGGTCAGGCCATTTCCGAAGGATATTACTTTGAAGTGGCAGGGGTTGAGGTAGACGACGGGTTTTTAGCAACCATATCCCGGGACTTAATACAGCTGGCTGCCCTCAAACGCAGGTTCCGATTTTGTCGGGTCTCGGTGGAAGAGGCCAGGCGAATATTTGCCAATAAGGGATCCCCAGTTAAGCACAAGATCCTGACCACATGGCCCTATGGGCACGTGGGTATCACGAGTGTTGGGAACTTTGTCGATTTTGCATTCGGGCCAGTGGCGCCCCACACTGGCTATTTCGATAGATTTCAGTTGCTGCCCTTGAAACAGGATTTTGTGCTCCAGTTTCCAGCCCCGAGCAATCCAGCCATAAAGAGAAACGACACGCCACAGCCCAAGCTCTATCGCGTACTAAAGGAATCTCGACACTGGTCTGGGCTGATGGGCGTGGCCCATGTGGGGGATCTCAATGCAAATTGCATCGACGGATCGATCCGGGAAGTGATCAAGGTCGCAGAAGGGCTGCACGAAAAAAAGCTGTCCAATATCGCAGATGAGATATCGAAATCCCCTCGACGCCGGTTGGTACTTATCGCAGGGCCGTCAGCAGCAGGTAAGACCACGTTTACCAAGCGCCTTTCGATCCAACTCATGGTCAATGGCCTAAAACCAGTGTCGATTTCCCTCGACAACTATTACGTGGACAGGGAAAAGACCCCGAGGCACCCCAATGGGGAATACGATTTCGAAGCCCTTCAGGCAATCGACCTCGAGCTATTCAACGACCACCTTCGACACATTCTCAATGGAAAGCGCGTGCTGACGCCCAAATACGATTTCAACCGTGGGCGTCGGGCACCCAAGAGGAAATGGACGCCAATCACCTTTGGCCCCGACAACGTGCTGATTATTGAAGGCATTCACGGCCTAAACGACGCACTCACCCCAGCGGTGTTGGCAGAAGAAAAATATCGCATCTACGTTAACGCACTCAACCCGTTGGCAATAGATGAACACAATCGGTTAAATACCTCAGATACGCGACTGATACGACGCATTGTCCGGGATAGGCACTACCGCGGCTACCTCGCTTCAGATACGATTCGATCCTGGTCTTCGGTTCGCCAAGGGGAGCGTCGGCACATATTCCCGTTTCAAGAGTCAGCCGATATTATCTTTGACACCTCTCTTATCTATGAATTTTCCGTGCTCAAGGTATTTGCCGAACGCTATTTGCTGGAGGTTCCCCAAACCCACCCGACCTTTGCCGAGGCCTACCGCCTGCGCATGTTCCTGGCCATGTTCGTCCCGATTCTGCCCGGAGATGTGCCCCAGACATCACTGCTCAGAGAATTTATCGGAGGGTCCAGTTTTACGTATTAGGACTCACGCAAAAATAACTTCCCAGATTTTCGGGCCCAGATGTGCGTCGGATTTGGTGGGTGCGATTGAGCCAAACCGCAGGCGTAGCAGCGCTACGTCGAGGATTTTGCGATTGAGCAACCGCCGAAGACGGCGTGCAGATGGGATACGGAAATGGGAAGTTATTTTTGCGTGAGTCCTTAGTCGGATCGGCTGTCTTTGGCGATGAGGACGTCGATGAGCTGCTTTTCCATGCGGCGCACTTGGGCAGTCAGGCGATTGAGTTTGCGCAGCAGGAAAAACGCCCATAGAAATAAAATCCACATTAAGATTGCGCCTACGATGATGGCCAGTGTTTCCTTAACACCCGCCTCTTTGGAGGCGATGGTGTAGATAACAATCCAAAGCCCCGCGCTTACCAAAGACGCTGTACCGGTGCGCCAAAACCAGGTCCGCGTCCTGCGATGTTTGTTTATTAATTTTGTTAAGTCTGAACGGAGCTGTTCAGGATGAGGGGCCTGGGATATCATACGTTATCGTAACGGCTATGAACGTGCGAGGCAATGACCTCAAATGAATAAAAGGAAAAACATCGATATTGTGGTTGTTGGTGCTGGCCCAGCCGGCATTGCCGCAGCCGAAACCCTGGCCCGGGCAGGGGCTGACGTTTTACTCATCGACCGGCATGCCCGGCCCGGGAACAAGGCCTGCGCAGGTGGATTGACACAAACAGCTTGGCTGAGGGCAGGGTTAGACCCGGCGTCCCTGCCAGATTATGCGACCGCATTCGACAGTATCGCCGTGCACAGCGACATTGGCAGAACCGCCATACGCCACAACGGGGCGCCCTTGCTGGTGACAGTCGACCGCGCCGCATGGATCGCGGACCGCATCGCCAACCTTCGGGCGATCACCGCAGATGTTTGCCTCGATGAGAGGCTTGTGCGCATTGGGAATGGCTACATCATCACCAATCATGGGCAGCGGCGATTCGGTTGGCTCGTGGGTGCGGACGGCGCTGTCTCGCGCACGCGACAGCTGCTAGGGCTCAGGCCAGGGTTGACAATGCATGCCTGGCAAATGCGCCTGAACACCGCACTCGCCAGGCGCTGTGGCCTCGATGTGGTGCGGCCCACCATATGGTTCCCATTGAGCCTTCCTGGATTGGGCTATGCCTGGGCGTTTCCGTATCAGGATGAGCTTCGCCTGGGGTGTGGGGCATTGATGCAAGCGACCCAGAAGGTGGGGGTAAAAGCGGCATTTCTCGCCCTGCTCGCCAAGTTCAAGTTACACCTGAATAGTGGACCTACCCAGGCCGGCACCATCGGCTGTGGTTATATGGGCTATCGCTTTGGTAGGGTGTTTTTAGCAGGCGACGCAGCAGGGCTCGCCTCTCCCCTGACAGGAGAGGGAATAGCGCAGGCACTTATTTCCGGCAGGGAAGTGGCCAAAGAAATCATGACACCCGGTTATCAATCAGCGGAAATCGCCAAGATTGCCAACCGGCATCGCCGCACCTGCGATGTGTTGACAAGTGCGTTCTTTGGCCGTCCGTCATTGGCAATGGCGCCATACGTGCTTCGACTGCCGTTTATAAAAAAGAAGACACTAAACCGCTACATTCTATAGGATGTAATGCCCATGGGAAAACAGGCGACAGGCAAACGTTTTTTTCACAGCATCACCCAGTTGCTCGTGTGTGCAGGGGCGATCGCAGTACTCCTTTCAGGGTGTCGCCGTACATATGGACGCCAAGCGTGTCGGATGGAGAGCGAAACGGTCATCGCTACAACACGCAGCGTCCCTTCTGCGGTGACGATTGACGCCATGGATGACCAAACTTTTGTGGCTGCCTGGTCTGCGGATCAGGCCACTTGGATCGTCGACTTGTCAGCAACGGGTGCAGTGGCTTCGGCACCTTGGAAAATCCAGAGACATCGCCAGGTGATCGGTGATCTTGCAACATCAGAGCCCGCGCCAAAGACATTCTGGCCAGCGAACGCACGCACGTCTTTTGATGCTGAGGACCTCAGCGCAGTAACCCTGGATGGGCATCGGCTGCTGCTACTTATTCTCGAGCGGCCTGGTAAAAGCAACAGGGGAGGTGCCTATGCCGTTGCGCTGGATGGCCCACTGCGTCGTGTGGTCAGTATGCTTCGCATTGGACCAGCCGGTGAATACGCCAACCGCATCACTGCACGCAAGATAGGGAACGAGGTTGTGGTCGCGTGGCACGAGGGTGCCCTAGATGCATCGAGGATCCTGATTGTTCGGCTCGATGTGGCGCCTCTTAAGGTATTAGCCAGGGGAAGCATCAAAGGAGAGGGCGCGGTCTCTCACCCGTCACTCGCAGCACGCGATCAGACATTGTTGGTCGGTTGGACTGAGACATCCCACATGGGCACGGGATTGAAAAGCCTGGTCAAGGTTGGCCCACTCAGTCGGGATTTGAGGACAACATCCATAACAACAGCCTATTCTGGCCGGTTTTTGGATACCGCACCTGTCCTAACCCCAGTGGATGACAGATTCGGCCTTGTATTCCGGGATGACGCAGATGGGGACGACACGCCTGAATTCTATGTTGCCCTTGTTGAAAAGAGCGGGTCTGTATCAATGTCGGCCCAGCGTATATCTCAAGCAGATGGCTGGAAGGGTCCTGGGGTGGTCTACCGCGAGCCGCATTTCATCAGTGCAGCCATTCGGTCATTCCAGCGAAACTTGCTGATTGGCTTAAACCGGTTTGACAGAAGCGGTGTCAAGCTAGGGGGTGAGTTTCAGGTATATGCGGACAAGACCGATTTTGTCCGCGTTGATCTAGCCGTCAACGAACGAGGCGTGCTGTTGGTCTACGCCGAAGATCGCCACGGCGAAGGCCGCATCCTCTCGGGGAGTGTTGTCTGCACTGATACGCCATAGAAGGTGGACGGATGGTGTATGGGAAAGCTTGACATCCGCGCCCTGTTTGGCTAAAAGCGCGTGTCGATCGGTCGGGGATCGTCTAATGGCAGGACGACGGGTTCTGGCCCCGTTAATCAAGGTTCGAATCCTTGTCCCCGAGCTTTGGCCCCATCGTCTAGCGGTCAGGACGTCGGCCTCTCACGCCGAAAACAGGGGTTCGATTCCCCTTGGGGTCACCAAGCACGCATTAATATTTCCTTACATCCCCGTATCCTTCCCCTGATTCCCATCGTCTGTCCAGTCAACTGGACTCCTTACAGTAAAGGTCGATTCCCCTTGGGGTCACTAGCCGTTCCAAGATACCTCCTCAAAAGTCATGGTCGTCCACCACGGTCATCGTCTTTTCTGTCTTTGCCAGGTAATCTTTAGATACTATCCCACTGGCAAAGCTTTATAGACTACTTCTACAGGTAACTAACAGCGATTACTATTATTCGTTGATCGAGTGGCAAATAAGACTTTTTAAAATATTTCCTAGCACATTTCAATAGTTAGAGGCTCATGGGTCAGAACAATTCAATTTGGCACGATATTTCCATATAGAGGTCGCCAAAATTTGTGAATTGAAGATGACACGAACGTTAAAACGCGCAAGATCTCCTCCGCAACTTTTTCTTTTAGGAAATCACCCTTGCAACAATGATGTTGGGGATTCTAAACAACACATAGAAAAGGAGTAGAAAAATGAATCGTGTTATTATACTTGCAGGTATTCTCTCTGTAGCGCTTTGTGCCGGAAATGCAAACGCTGGTTGGACAAAGATCCAATTTAATGAAGATGCAGGTGATGATTATATTTATACAGGTTTTGATTACAAAAATAGCTGTGGATCTAACTGTTGGAGATATGAAGTTAGAGATCTGCACGGCAGAAGGAACTGCGATGAGATTAGAGTATGGTTCTATCAGTACTATGGCATAGGTTATGAAATTATGCTCTTAAATAACTATTATTGGGATGAAGACAATGATCCTGATGAGAACTGGGCCAGTGTAACAGATTACACCTCTGGTACCTGGTGGTACAAGACTGTAAATATGAATACCATGCAAGATAGTGATCTGAGAAGCGACTATTACTCAGATAATGGGCCGATATGGTATCTCAGATTCCTGAAGTGCCCGGTAGCAGGGGCTTGCACTGCTTATGGTTATCAGCTCTACATGGATTAAGAAACATGCACACCCTGCTGGGAAATAGAGGAAGCATTGTTCCTCACTTAGCTTAAGCGTTCAGTTGAAAACGGATCTGAGAGAACGCTCAGATCCGTTTTCGCATATCACAGAAGAATGGAGTAAAACATGAAAAAAAGCAGATTTTTAACCACTGTTGTACTAACCTTGCTCACATGCTTGTGTGTTTATGCAACGGTCAGTATTTTTCGTGGATCCGAGTCAAATGACAAAAATGATATTGAAGTGATCGCGAAAAATAAAGCAGCAAAGGATAATACCCAAACAAAACAGAGAACAGAGCAAAGAAAAAAAGCACGCCCATCTCAATTAGAAATGAAAAATGCATTTCAAGCCCTCAACCATCTGGGGATGTACGACGAAAATGGGCCTACTGCCGAGGAATTGGAAATGGCCGCAGAGAAAGCAGCGGAAGAGGCAGCCATGACCGACGAGGAAAAGGCAATAGAGACGGCAAAGCACAAGGAAATCGCCGAGCATTTTTGGGAAAGGGCGCCAAGGGTAATAGAAAAGATGCTAAACGAAGAAAGGGAAGATTATTCTTGGACAAACCATATCGAGTCTGCTGGCAGTTCATTTCTTCAGGAAAAGGAACTGGGCGGAACAGAAATTCGAAGCGTAGACTGTCGAGAAACTATTTGTAGAGTTGAATTTATTCATGCTGACGACGAAGCGCGAAAGAAATTTGAGGAAGATGGAAGAGCAGACGGGCCATGGACAGGCGATCAATATGGTAGAAAAATAGTATTGGAAGATGGGCGGGTCGGTAAATACGTCTATTTTGGCAAAGATATGGAACCTTCATTCACAGAGCGGTTTCATAATAATATCGTCAACAAAGAGATGTATATGTGAACGTTACCTCCCTCAATGGATATTATCGCGATCGGGCTCGTTTGGCACGAACGCCCCATCGTTCGAGATATATGGACAACCATCTTTGGGAACACTCAATCCCCTGTTTTTGAAGATTATCTTTGGTTTCAATAAGACTGAAATTACTCCTTTGGAACGTTTCGATAATCAATGGCTTGTTTAGCTCGTAGCGATTACTCTTAGTGCGTTTAGGTGCTTTCTCGGGTTGCTGATGCTGCGGTTGGGTATCAACACTGTCCTTTTCTTCAGCAAGAGCAGTGGATGTATTTAGTAGATTATCCCGTGTCCCACCAATTATCGCTTTGTCTGGTAAAGCGTGCACACTCTGGGAGGCATCGTCTTGTGGCTTGGGATGCACTGCAAACCGTTCAGCGAACACTTCATTGATGGCTTCGATAGGTTGTCTGCCAGCGACCACTGAGGTGACCAACCTATCTGCCAGGTCTACCAATCCCCTGATATTTCGATTGGGAAACCCATGTAGACACATTACCTCAAAATGCTCGCCATTAAGGGGCAAAATCCCGGCATCGATGGCTTGACCTTGACGGCAAAACGCCCTATCGAGCAAGGCGGCGAAAATGTCCGGGATATCGGCGATCCGCTGATTCAGAGGTGGAAGCTCCACTAGTCTGAGCCTGGCAAACAAATCGTGGGACAGCCCTCGCGTCTTTCCTTGCTGATTGGAGGCGAATAAAAAGCGGACATCTGCGGGGCGCGGTTTGTTTTGGCCCAGTCGGGCGACCTCACCTTCTTCGATAACACGAAGCAAACTGCGCTGGATGCGATTGGGAAAGTTATGGATTTCATCTATAAATAGCGCCTTTCCGTGCGCGTCCTCAATGAGGCCCGAGCGACCCGCCACATTGGAAAAAAACCTAGGCACAACACCGAATAAGGTCGACGTGATTTCTTCCATCGACGCCATACGCGCAGCATTGAATTTCAACAGAGGCAGTGGAGATGAGCCATTTTTCTCCATCATCTCTGCCAGGGCTGAGGCTGCCAGCTCTTTACCAGTGCCCGATGGCCCGTAGATCAGTATGTGTCGATCAGAGATGGCGGCTTGCTCTAGCACGCGCAGAATAGGTCCCGTATGAAATCGGCCCCTCATGCCATATCGCTCCGAAGGATGAGGACTAATAAATGGAAGCACGTTCTCGTGGAATAACAGTACATTGTATCCAGCGCGGATAATTGCTCCATCGTGCAGCTTGGTTTGGCCTTGGATTCTGTTTCCGTCAACGAACGTTCCGTTGGTACTATGTAGATCCTCTAAAATATAATCTTGGCCGATGGGCGTGATCGAAAAATGACGTCGGGAGAGTTTGCTATCGCAAATATAGAGGTCACTGGAGGTGCTTCGTCCCACGAAGAACCGTTTTTGAACCAGGACGCGATCAGTATTGCACTGATCCCCGGCTGAATAAGCGATGAGCAGTCCGGCTGCAGCCGTTTTAGGGCCAGCAGTATCTGGTCGATCAGTGGCAATTTGGGTCGTCGTTGTCGTTTCCATTGACCGCTATGTTTTTTAAATTGCTGACATCCTGTCTAATCGTAATTGCCTGCCATATCAACCCGCGGGCCGAAGATTTTTTGGCTCGATCAGACTGGTGACCTCGACTTTTGGTATTGCTTCTATGGCGGAGCGATCTTTCGTTGTTGTCCTTGGGATGTGCGCCCAGCGTTGTTGGGTCAGTTGGTCAACGACGCTCTCTGCCGACGGCCGTGCATTTGGTTCTTTGGCCAGCATGAGCATCACCAATTCGGCAAGCGCTGGCGGGATATTGGGGATAAGGTGTTCTACGCTGGTAGGTGTTTCAAATAGCAGTTTTTGCTGAAACGCCAACAGATCGTCTGCCTGAAAAACTTCTTTGCCTGCGATAAGCTCGTAAAATACAACCCCCAATGAATAAATATCACTAGCATTGGTTACACTTTTATTAGAAAATTGCTCTGGTGACATATATCGATACGTGCCTACGACGTATCCCGTTTGGGTCAATGAGGTTTGAAAGTCTGTTTTTGCCACACCAAAGTCCATTAACTTGGCAAAGTACTTATCCTTCCCCTTTTCTATCAACATGATATTGCTAGGCTTGATGTCTCGATGAACGATACCTTTACTGTGAATTAAACTCAAGGCATCCGCCACTTGGCGGATGACGTGTACACAAATCGATAGATCGGGTTGGCGGCCCTGGCCAATGATCTGGGCGAGGGTCTCTCCTTTGAGCAGCTCCATGACGATGAATAGTTTGTCTCTGTACTCGCCCCTCTCTATCATCTTAACAATGTTCGGATGCTCGATTCTGTGCGCGATGGCTGCTTCGTATTTGAATCGTTTCGAGCTTCTCTCACTTTGACTTCGCTCATCTGTCAGAACTTTGACCGCGACGATCTCGCTTTTATCTTTCAAGCTGTGGGCTTTGTAGATGGTTCCCATGCCACCGGATCCGATGCGTTCAATGATTCGAAACTGTCCTACATATTTCTCACTTTTCCAAAAATCAAATAAATACCGGTATCGATTAAAGAGCAGGAATAAGATAATAAGAGCGAGGACAAATCCTACGACAAAAGAGTTTCTCGTTATCGCCTTTATTTCATTGTCCTTAGATAACAGCGCTTTTTCTTTTGCCAATAGCTTTTTTTCCTGTTGCAATATCTCGTTGCGCTTTACCAATAGAGCGTTCTCTTTTTCCTTCTTGAGGGTATCGTAACGCACCTGCATGTTGGCGACTTTCTCCTCGAGATCCCTGTTAAAAACGGATTCATAAGCGTGTTGATACTTCTCGAGATATTTAAGGGCTTTTACACTATTGCCTGTAGCCTTGTGCAGTTGGTACAACATCTTGTAGCTAAATTTCATATTTGTCTCGTTTCCAATTGCTTTGGCCAGCTTTACTGCTTCGTTTAAGTATTTTCGCGCCTTAGTGTAATTTTTTTGTTTCAGATATACTTGACCGATTCCGGAAAGCGAACCGACAATTTTGCCCTTTTCGCCTGTCTCTCTCTTTTTTTTTAGTGATCTGTTCAGGTATTGGAGGGCTTCTTCGTACCTGCCTAGATCCAGTAAAGTACGGCCAATGCCCATTAAAATAGCACCGGCGTTCATGCCTGTTTCTTCTTGTAAAGCCAATGCCTTACGGTTATAGTCCAATGCCTTTTCAGGTTCTTTGAGAGCCTCTCGATATATAAGGCCGATGTTGCTGTAAGCAGTAATAATAAGCTCGGTGTTTCCGATCTCTTTTGCAACGGTTAGAGATTTATTATAATACTCTAGTGCTTCATGGGAGCGTCGCATGGAAGTATATACAAGTCCAATGGCATGATACGAAGATGCGATACTCCTTTTGTCGCCCAGTTCCTCTGCTATTTTCAATGCTTCGAGTTGATATTGGAGTGCGGGCTGGAGATCTTCTAAATATTGGTAAATCGAACCGATGTTTCTTAGAGAAGCAGCAATATCTTTCCTGATACCTAGGTGCTGCCTGATTTTGAGAGATTCTTTGGCTACAGGTAGTGCATCCCCATATCGTCCTAGAATAATGTAACTCCAACTCTTATTACATAAGGCAGACGCTTCTCCTTTTTTATACCCCAGCTCTTTAGATAGCGACAGCGCCGCCGTTCCATGGTGAAGAGATTTTTCCGGATTAACAATATAAGACACGTAAGCTATTTCGTTTAGTAGATCGACTTTCTCCTTCCCTGAAACCTCGGCGAGTTTGTTTTCCAGGTTAACAATCGTTTGCTGAAGGTCGCCCCTTGCATTGAATGCAAAAATGCAGACGATAATACTCGATAACAATGGAAAGATTTTACTCATTTGGACCCCTCCCTTTTTCCTTCATGGGCGATCTTTCATGATCAGCGAACATGCTGACAAAATCAATTGTCAGAAACTTCTCATGCACCCATGCTCTACTTGTGATTGCAAAACGCACCATACAGAATTTTTCATCGATTGGATAGTCTGCCTGTTAATAAAAATGCACTAATAGACAACACAGGGAGCGATGTTTGTATTATGTGCAATACACTGTATAAAGTTGCATAGAATTTTTGGGCACACACTCTGACCAATCGGCAGCCCCCGTGTAGATCGGGGATTCGTGATTACTAACTGGGATGGGAGACTTTTAAAAGAAAAGTGTTATGAAGAGCAACGAAAAGAGGGAAGCGTTGATAGACAAGCGCGTGCCTGCAGTTGCGTTACATCCATCTAATCCAAGGTAAATATCCTCTTCGGTATCATTATCGGAATCCTCATGCCAATAATCAGTATTTGGACCGGTTTCCCCATAGGCACGAAATATCTGATTTTTTATAGGCGTACATTTATCATCATCACAATAATCGATATGCTGACCGGGTTCCTCATCAGCGCCATCTGTCTGACTTTTTATAGGGGTACATCCGTCATCATCCAATAAACTTAAAGTTGTTTTGCGTATACACATGTCTTTCCTCCTTGTCTCATACGTGTTGATCGATTTAATGTGTAAGCCTTTTTTAACTTTTGTAACAATTTTTATCACAATTTATCAATCTTGTCAATCAGCTGTATGCACAAATTATATTTTTGTTACTTTTTGTCCGATCAGTTCGTAGTGTTAGCAGAGATCCTTTTCGCACCCTTAGTGGGATGTAGTTATTTTGTTTTTCTCAACCCTGCTCAGGATTGGGTTCGTTTAAATATCGTTCAGCATAAGGTGATGACTTAGTGCAGCGAGCACATCACTAATGGAAGGCATTGATATCCAAAACACATCGAGTTTCGAGCTGTTTTGATTATTCATGATCTTAAGCCGAGCAAGCTGATTGAGCGAAGCGCTTCGTAGAGACCTGTAGCAAACGTTTCGGGGTGTTTTATCTCTGTATTATCGCTTGCTTCGAATGTAGTGTTCCAAGCCAACGATATCGAGGGTTGGGGAGCCTTCAGCGCGCAATCGGCTGTTTCGCTCGCGAATCCACTCGATAATCAGCGGGAACGCCTGGATGGTGGTTCGGTTTGTGTCGTGGAATAGAAAAACGCCGCCTTTGGGGTTTTGTTCTATCACATCCCGCGTTCGGTTCAGGAGGTCTGCTGCATCGGTTGCTTTCCAGTCGAGGGGATCTAAGTTCCACATCACGACGGTATACCCCTCGCGACCAAGACGGGCGAGCCCTGTATCGTTCACGCGACCGAAAGGCGGCCTAAACAGCCACGGCCGACGGCCGATAACCCCGCGCAGGACCTGTTCGACTTGAAGCACTTCTGTGCGCCATCCCGATTCGGTAAGGCGTGTGATGTCCTTGTGATTGAAGGTATGGTTGCCCAAATAATGACCGCGGCGGTAGATGTCTCGGAGCACGGCTTGATTCTCAGGCCCACCGGCTGTTCTCGGGTGAAATCGCGCACCATTGATGAAGAACGCGGCTTTTATGCCATACCTATCCAATTGGTTTAGCAGGACCGGCGTGGTGCGGTGGTCTGGGCCATCGTCGAACGTAAACGCCACAGTTCCGGGCGCCTCCTCACCCTTCACCATATATCCCCGTCCCATATAAGGCGCCCACAGGTTGCCGTCTGCTCCTTTGGTCTTGTAGCGGATGTCATCGAGGGTCCCCCAGGCGATCGCGCCAATCGGGAGTGCGGCGATGAGACACCAGATAAACAGGCGCTGATGGGCCAGCTGCATTTAGAATGGAATATCGTCGTCGTTGGGTCCAAAACCAGATGTGCCTGGATCTCCTGGCCCACCGGAAAAATCGTCGCCCCCGGGCTGTGGCCCACCAGGCCCCCCGCGATCTTGGTATCCACCACCGCCCTGATAGCCGCCGCCACCCTGGTACCCGTCGCTGCGGCTGCCGAGAAACGTCACGCGAGAGGCGTTGATCTCTGAAATGTAGCGCTTGATACCATCTTTGTCGTCATAGCTGCGATTTTGTATCCGGCCCTCGAGGTAAACCTGCCGGCCTTTTTGTAGAAACTTGGACACGGTTTCGGCCAGCTTGCCCCACACGACGATGTTGTGCCACTCGGTGCGCTCTTGGCGTTCGCCTTGGGGGTTGTTGTAGGATTCATTCGTTGCCAGGGAAAATCGGCACCGCGCCGTACCACTTTGTGTGTAGCTCAGCTCTGGATCCTTGCCCAAGTTGCCGACCAATATCGCTCTATTTACGCCTTCGGCCATCGTGCACCTTCCTCCTTTATAGCAAAAGACTCCTAAAATTCATGCTACACCCTGGACTATAGGATTGCTGCGGAGGCCCGTCAACTTCAGCGCCCTGAGGGCGTGACGATACGGCCTTCACCTGCACCTTGTCTGCGCTTACCGTGCAGCCATATGGGCCTGGGTACTGCTAATTTGGCAGTTGGGTCGTGCCATAAATGCATATTTTCTACTTTCTAAAATTAGTAAGAATAATATTTTCAAATGGTTACGTGTTTGGCACGGGTGTTGATGGGGTTTTGCTGTGTCGCACGCTGGTTTCGGTTGGGCCCAAAGAGTGGGCGGCATTGGAAAAAGGTAGTAAAAAAGGAGTATCAAAATGAAAAAGACATCCACAGCTATCCTGGTCAGTATGTTCGTTACTGCGGTCGCCCTGTCGGGCGCCATGGCCCAGAAACGAGATGGGTCTGGTTGGCATCGGGGACATCCGGGCAAGATGAAACACCTCATCTCCCAACTGGACCTCACTGATGCACAACAAGCAAAGGTAACAACCCTGCACACAGCCCTTATCGAACGTATGGATGGGCTGCGACAAGACCTGCGCACCCTGCGCAGCGAGATGCGGGCCCTTTGGGACAGCGATGTACCAAACCGTGAAGCCATCCTGGACAAACAAGGAGAGCTGCACGCTATCAAAGGCCAGATGGCCGAGCTGCACCTGGGGTTTCGCCTTGATGTCTATGCACTGCTCACCCCTCAGCAGCAACAACGGGCCAGAGCAATGTTTTCGAAAATGGGCCACCGCGGCTATGGAAAAGGCCGCGGGTATGGTTTTGGCCACGGCAAAGGCAGGGGCGGTGAGTGCCCCTTTGCCGAGAAATAATCCCCCTCTTGTCTAGCAACGCTTCTCTTAAATGGCGTATCGGGCTGCTGCTTACCACTGCGGTGATGGGCGCCGCCCTGGTCATTAGCGGGATCACCAGCTATCAAACCGCAGTGCGCAGTTACCGGGCCATTGGCAAAGCAGAAGTCGTCTCCATGTTTATGGGCTTGCGCCACGAATTTCGGCACCCCAGGAACCATCCAGATGTCCTACTAGAGGATATTTTCAGCGATTTGCAAAAGCGCGGCCTCAGCTATTTGGCTGTGATGGATGCGCGCGGCGCGCCGATCTTTGAAAAGGGGAGGGCGATCTCCAGGTTTGCAAGCGAAAAATGGACCTGCGCACGTGGGCATCGCCCCGTGGATATCTCGTTTGTGGACAACGGCGATCGGTTGCACGGCGTGGCCCGCATCCGAGGGCATCGGGGACCTGCCCCAAGATGTCGTTTTCTGGTCATGGAAATCACGCCGGTCGAAGGCAAGGAGATCGTTAACCGGGCGTTTACTGGCTTGATAATCGAGGTGGGTGCGACACTCTTCCTCCTGGGTGCGGCGCTTGTTTTTTGGCGCTTGTCTCGCAAATCCGAGCAAGTCGCCAGCCAGTTGGAACGGGAACGGCGCGCTACAGCAGAGCAGCTGGAACGAGACCGCCAGCTTAAGATGCTCGGGCAGATGTCAGCGGTGCTTGGCCACGAGCTCAAGAATCCGTTGACCGCGCTCAAGGGGCACGCCCAACTGTTGACCGAACAGCTCGGCTCAGACCATTCGGGCTATAAATGGGCCGAGATCGTAGTTGCTGAAACAGAGTACCTGGAGCAACTGACCAACCAGGTATTGGATTTTGCAAAAACCGGCTCGCTTAAACTGAGCACGGTCTACTTGGATGACTTGGCCCATGCTGCAATTGCGTTTTCAAAAAGCGATCCCGTGCAGATCGAACTCGACGATGACAGTGCCCACTGGGTATTGGATCGGCACCGCATGGCCCAGGTGCTGATCAACCTGTTGCGCAACGCGCGCCAGTCTTCTGGCAGTGAACCGATCTCCCTGTCCATTAAAGCAAGTGACAAACTGACTATTGTCGTTCAGGATCGGGGTTCTGGCATCCCCAAAGGAGATGAAGACAAGATCTTTGAGCCGTTTTTTACCAACCGGGCCACAGGCTCGGGGCTGGGCCTTGCACTCTCCAAGAGAATTGTCGAAGAACACGGCGGGCGGATCTCAGTCGAGAACCCAGCCCAAGGCGGGGCTGCGTTTATCATCGAACTGCCACAGGGCACAATGGAAACAGACCCATGACACAACAGGTACTGATTGTCGACGATCGGGAAGGGATCCGCAGTTTTATTGCCGACGTCCTGACCGGCATTGGTCTTGAAACCACTACTGCGGCCGATGGGGTCGATGCCCTCAACCTTCTTAAAAAGCGCCATTTTCACCTGTTGATTACCGACTTGAAAATGCCGCGCATGGATGGCATGGCGCTTTTGCGCGCGGTCCGCGCTGAGCAGCCAGAGATCGAGGTCATCGTGTTGACTGCTCACGGATCCATCGAGAGCGCGGTCGAGGCAATGAAAATCGGCGCTTTTGATTACCTGGCCAAACCTCTGAGCAGCCCAGATGAACTCCGGTTGCTGGTACAAAAGGCACTTGAACATCAACGGCTTAGGACCCGCCAAGTGGCGATCGACGCGGATCAATCAATGGTCGCCGTAGATCCGGTGATGATCGAAGTAAAAACACTGTTACACAAAGTGGCAGCCACTGACGCCACCGTGTTGCTCACCGGAGAGAGTGGGTCTGGTAAGGAAGTGGCAGCCAGGGAGATCCACCGCACCAGCAGTCGCAAGGAAGCCCCGTTTGTGGCGGTCAATTGCGCTGCCATATCCCCAGAGCTCACAGAAAGTGAAATGTTCGGCCACGAAAAAGGCGCCTTTACCGGCGCTAATGAACCGCGCCGTGGTCGCTTTGAGCTCGCTGACGGGGGTACCCTGTTTTTGGACGAAATCGGGGAATTGCCACTCCCATTGCAGGCCAAGTTGCTGCGCGTCCTGCAGGACAAGCGGTTTGAGCGTGTTGGCGGTGTCCGTACGCACCAAGTGGATGTGCGCGTGATTGCCGCGACCAACCGCCGCCTGACAGAGGAGATTGCGGCAGGCAGATTCCGCGAGGATCTCTTCCATCGACTCTCTGTGTTTCCCATCCATTTGCCGCCTCTTCGAGAGCGGCCCCAAGATGTCCTGTCCCTCTCAAAACACCTGCTTGCAATTATTGGCAGCCGACTCAACCGACCGGGGCTCATGCTATCTGCTGAAACTGAAAAGCAGCTCTTGTCCCACAATTGGCCGGGCAATGTTAGAGAGCTCAGCAATGTCCTCGAACGCGCTGCCATTTTGGCTGAGACCGATGCGATTGCCCCTGCCCAGCTATTGCTGTTCCCAGCTGGAAAAGCAATTGCAGCCAGCGCGCTGGCTACGCCATGGGGCACCCTCAAAGAGATGGAAAAACAAGCCATCCGCACCGCCCTTGCCAAAACCGGCGGTCATCGTAAAAAAGCAGCCCAAGCGCTCGGCATTGGCTTGCGCACACTTTACACCAAACTCAAGGAATACAATTTGGATTAGCAGCATCAGTAGAATCTGGGAGCGTTCCTGACCCCTTTCTTCTCACGCGATTTACTAAGCCAGAGGCGCGCTCAGTTTGCCTTTTGTTTTGGACGGCAATGCGAACGGCGCGTTTGGTGCCGACCAGGACGACCAGCTGCTTCCCCCGCGTAAGCGCGGTGTACAGCAGGTTGCGTTCGAGCATGACAAAGTGCTGGGTGTGCAGGGGAATAATCACGGCCGGGTACTCACTACCCTGGGACTTGTGGATCGAGCACGCGTAGGCCAGGGTGAGTTCGCCGAGCTCCGACTTGGGATAGCGTACGGTTCGCTCTGGAAATGTCACTTCGATCCACTCGAGATCCCCATCGACCCCAGTTGCCTTTCCAATATCGCCGTTGAACACCTCTAGGTCGTAGTTGTTTCGCACCTGCATGACCTTGTCGCCAACCCGAAACGGTCCAACAGCAGTGCCTGGCATCTGTTCCGGGTTGAGCAGGTCTTGCAGCACCTGGTTGATATTTGTCGCGCCAAGCACCCCCTTGTGCATGGGGCAGAGAACTTGAATGTCCTCGATTGGATCAAGTCCAAACCGCTGGGGAATGCGTTGCGCCACCAACGCCTTGATGACATCCACACAGGCTTGGGGGTCTTCCCGTTCGACCATAAAGAGGTCAGCAGTCGTGCCCTTGTCGCCAGTCCTGGGTTCGCGACCTGCCAATACGTCGTGGGCACCGGTGATGATCAGGCTCTTACGGGCTTGGCGAAAAATCTCACTCAACGCAACGACCCTCAGCTTTGGGCTGGCTGTGCGACCCAGGGTGAGCAAATCAGCGAGCACAGATCCCGGTCCCACGGACGGCAGTTGATCCGGATCCCCGACTGCCAAGAGACGCGCGGTCGGTCGCAGTGCTTCTAACAACGCGCAAAACAGTTCGATGTCCACCATCGAGACTTCATCTACGATAGCCACGTCCGCGTCTAGGGGGTTTGATGCATTCCGCTCGAACCGGGCAGTGACTGGAGAAAATTCGAGTAGGCGATGTAGGGTTTGGGCGTCGCGGCCCGTGGCTTGGGCCATTCTCTTGGCCGCGCGACCCGTGGGTGCGGCGAGACTGACGCTAAAGCGGGCGCTCTCTAAAAACGCAACGAGCCCCCTGAGCAACGTGGTCTTGCCGGTCCCTGGTCCGCCTGTCAGCACGGTGAGTTTCGCGTCATTGAGGGCAGCAAACGCCGACCGCTGCTCTGGTGCAAATACGAGCTTCGTTTCCTGTTCGGCAATTCGAACGGCGTCGTCGTGGTTCAGCGGTAAGGGCCGAGCGTCGGTGTCCAATAGCCGGATCAGCATGGCAGCGCCGGTCGCTTCTGCCCGGTGAAGTCGGGGTAGGTAAATGGCAGCGGCATCACCCGTCCCCTCCCTGCGAACCGCGCCCATTGAGACGAGGTGTTCCAGGGCTCTAATGAGTCCGCTGCGGTCGATGTTGAGCAACATCTGAGCCCGGTCGATCAAGCGATCTTGAACGGCGTAGACATGCCCCTCTTTTGCCAGTGCCTCGAGGGTGTGGCGCACCCCAGCTGCTGCTCGATGGGCAGAATCAGCGGCGATACCCAGGTGTGCAGCAATGCGATCTGCTGAGGAAAAGCCGATGCCCGGTATGTCCACGGCCAGCTGGAACGGGTTTTCGCTTACGCGTCGTATGGCGTCGTTGCCGTAACGCCTGTGGATACGGTTTGCAAATGCCGGCGAGATACCAGCGGACTCTAAAAAGACCATCACATCCTGGATGTCTTTTTTGGCAATGATCGCTTTGCGAATTGCATCGACCCGCTTGGGCCCGATGCCTTCGACCTCTGCGAGGCGATTGGGCGTTGTTTCTATCATCTCCAGGGCATGCTCGCCAAATTGCTTCACAATGCGCTTGGCCATCACAGGTCCCACACCAGGCACGAGGCCGGACCCGAGAAATTTCTCCAGACCCGCGAGTGTGTCTGGTGTGAGGGGTAGACAGGTGTCAGCGGAAAACTGTCGGCCGTGTCTGGGGTCGACAGTCCATTGGCCGGTAAACCGGAGCCGTTCGCCAGGGGTAAGGCGCTGGAAGTGTCCCACGACCGTATTGATTTGCACGCCCTCTCCACTGCTGAGGCGCAGCACGGTCCATCCATTTGAGGGGTTGTGAAAGACAATGCGCTCCACAGTGCCTTCGATAGTATCGGTTGGATGGATGTGTTGCGCCATTTAAAATGCGACCGTCAATGGCGCAGCAGTACATAGACTGCGCCGGTGCCCCCATCGTAAGGCCTGGCAGAGGTAAACGCCAACACCTTGCGCCCCACGGCACCCCGGGTGAGCCAGGCTGCCAGCTTTGTTTTGAGTACTGGGATGTTGTCCTGGGATCCAATGCCCCGGCCAGTGATGATCAGCACGCACCGCTTGCCCTCCCGGACGCAATGGCGAATAAAGTCTGCCACGGCGATCCGGGCCTGTTCCCGGTTGTATCCGTGCAAGTCCAAGTGGGCTTGAATCGAGAATTCGCCCCGTTTCAGACGCCGCACCACGCGCCGATCAAACCCGGTTACGTGGGCCTCGACAAACTCATCTGTGTCTGCAAAGTCAAACGGCGTCTCCCCGTGGACCAGCGCGTCGAGCTTGCGCATCACCAGACTGTCTTCGTCCACTTCGGATAGTAGGGGTTTGGGCCCCACTGCCTGGGGCGCAAGCTCGGGCCCCCCCTCAAGGCGGGACACCCCGGCCATGGCGCGCTCGTATGCAGCTGCGTCATCTGCTTCACCAGAAGGCGCCTCGGGTTCTGGCTCAGGTGCTGTGACCGTTTCAGGCGCCGGTTGAATGACCGATCCCCTTGCGATGCGATGAAACGGCCGGTGTGTGAGGCTATCCCCAGTATCCTTCGTTTTTTTACCACCCTTTTTTCTGCGTCTAGCCATAATCCTAGTATACAGGGGTCCATGGCCATCTCCACCCAAAAGGGGTATGCTGCCGGTCAGCCAAAAAAGACTGGGAGGAAGTATCATGGCCTATCCAATTCATCGAAGTCGCAGGTTGCGCCAAACCGAACAGCTACGCGCATTGGTCCGGGAAACGAGACTGAGTGCCGATCAACTCGTCATGCCCTTGTTTGTCTGCCCTGGTACTGGCGTAAGAAACCCTATCAGTTCCATGCCGGGCAACTTTCAGGTATCGATAGACCAGCTGGTGGTCGATTGCAAAAAGCTTGTGGATACTGGTATTTGCCACGTCATTTTATTCGGCATTCCCGAGTCCAAAGATCCGGTTGGCTCTGGTGGGTACGCCGAGGACGGCATCATACCACGGGCCATTCGCGCCCTTAAAAAAGACGTGCCGTCTCTCTCGGTTTGGGGAGACGTGTGCATGTGCGAGTATACAGACCACGGTCATTGCGGCATCATCAAAGACGGCGACGTGGCAAACGACGAAACCCTACCATTGCTGGCCAAGGCAGCAGTGGCCTATGCCGAAGCAGGTGCAGACGTGGTCGCGCCGTCCGACATGATGGACGGGCGCGTAGGAGCGATTCGCGACGCCCTCGATGAGCGAGGACTCGAGCACATCGTCATTGTTTCTTACGCGGCAAAGTACGCCTCTAGTTTTTACGGACCGTTCCGAGAGGCTGCTGAATCTCCCCCACAGTTTGGCGATCGCAAGGGATATCAAATGGATCCGGCAAATGCCGAAGAAGCCCTAAAAGAAGTGGAACAGGACTTGGAGGAAGGGGCTGACATCGTGATGGTCAAGCCAGCCCTACCATACCTGGATGTCATTCACAGGGTAAAGGAGGCGTTTGGTGTGCCCGTAGCGGCTTACAACGTATCCGGGGAGTTTGCCATGATTCAAGCGGCTGCGCGCAACGGGTGGATAGACCTGGAAAAGGCAATGATGGAGTCCCTGATCAGCATTCGTCGCGCTGGCGCAGATATTATCCTGACCTACTTCGCCGCTGACGCGGCAAAACAATTGCGAACTTGACCATTTCAGGGGTTTCTGCGCTACTCGACAGATGAGATTATTTCGTCGCCGGAACGCGCTGCTTTGCAAGATGCGTTTACGCATTCAAATAGCGCTCGTATTTTTGGCGGTGACTCTGACATCGGTTGCCCGCGGCGATCCATCCCCAAGAACCCATCCCATTCCCATGGTGCTTACCGTTAGCGGCGGCGTCTCCCTGGGTGCATATCAGGCTGGATATCTCTTCTATCTGACCGAAGTCGCGAAAATGAACCCCCAATATTTAAACATACGCCTTGTCACCGGCGCTTCTGCCGGGATGATAAATACCCTCCTCACCCTCCTTTCAATGGGCGATGACCTGGAACAAGACCCGAGCAAAAGCCTCTTTTTCAACGTTTGGACATCGATGCGATACGACGAACTCCTCGACGTGGCCACTGCTCCCCCAATGGCGCTATCATCCCGCACGGTCCTAAATAAACTGGCAAATAAAATAGCGGCGAAATGGCATCAAGGGCTCCACGAGCGCCTGGATATGGTTCTCGGTGCAACCGCCACCCGGCTTGAAACATATGAAATCAAAATAACCGATGGGTTCTCGGTTCCCAGGCAGGAGGAAAAGTTTGTCTTCCGCGTGCGCGGACAGGGAAAAGGCCGCCCCCCGGCCGTGATGAATTACGTGGACAGGACCTATGGATCCGAACAGCCCCTGCTGCCGTTTGTAGACGAAAGCAAAAAATCCCATTCCGGCAAACATTATAATTTCGAGATTATCCGGAAAATACTTTTTGCCTCGTCTGCCATTCCCATTGTTTTCCCCCCTCAAGAGATCGACTTTTGCCTGACCGATCCAACCGTCGAGACCGATTTGAGTGCGGACGCCTTTAGGGACTGCCCCGTTCCCAAGTATACGAAGGCTTTTGTAGATGGATCCCTGGCGGATCGGCGTCCCCTGCGACTCGCCCATCGTATCGCCAGATCAGGCCTGAGGAAAACCGAAACCGGAGCCGTCATTTGGCTGGACAGGCCGAGTCGGGAGCAGCATCAGGAAGCCCTTCTCGATGACCTCTATTTTTTCTACATTGATCCTACACGCCCTTCATATCCCCAGCTACACACTGAAGAAGAGGGCGACGCCACAGTGGAGCAAGCCACCCGGTTCTTTCCATCCCTGGGGGTGTTCATGCGCGGGTATCTTACGTCGGCGCGCGCCAAAGAGGTCGCCACCCTAGTAGACGAACATCCAGATGTGCGAGATCGCATTCGATTGGTCGACCACGACTTTCCAACAGTGAGCAGCCAGCTCGGCAAGTTTTTCGGGTTTTTTGACAGGGAATTTCGCATATTTGATTTTTACCTTGGCATGCGGGACGCACGGCGTTTTGTCGCGTCCAACCTGGAAACATTGGTCAGCCGCAAGTTTCAACAAGGAGATCTGAGGCTTTCTTATCCGGATCCCGTCTTAGACCCCACTGCTGCAGATATATCGGTAGCGTGGCGCCCCTATCTGTGCCTGAGATCCCAGCTCGACGGACTCGACCAGTACGCAGGGACCTGTGGATTTGAGGGCATGCGCAATCATCGGATCCTCCTACAGATCGCCCTGGACCGACTTTACGATCACTGCCGACAACTCCCATACGATGAGACGATCGACCACCTCCATTGCAAGCGCGCCATGTCTGGCAAGCCCCCGCCGAGAATCTATGGCATGGCGGATAACCCAAACTGGCAGCGGGATATAGCAGGCAATGAACGGTCGTTCGAATATACGATGCGGCTCTTGGAAACGTACAACTTCCATTTTCGCGATCTCGGTCTGGGTCGAGATGACGCGCCCTTGGCAATGTCCCGAATTCGGTCTGAGCTGCAGCTCTACGTAGATGCATTCGCAAAAAAACTGCCCTTTGGAGAGCGGGTGGCTGTGCGCGTACTGGGCAAACCCGCTGTTAATTTCTTCATGTATGCGCCGCCCGAGGCGATCGTCTACATCGTTGCCGGAACAGGCGCAGAGATGGCCGCGAGCCTGACATTGGGGCATTCGAGCCTTTTCAGGTATAACTTTGCCCTGCAAGTACAAGGGTTTTACTTGCTGCTGTCAGAAAACCCGAACATCCTGGCACTGACGCCCCTCGCAGGTATTGAGGCGGAAATCTACCCCCTGTCGAGCGCCCTACTACAAACCCGAATCGGCCTTCGGATTGGGTACCAGTTCTCGACGAATGATCGATTTCTGGCAAATCCGTGCGACACTGCCGGGTTTGGCGGGGATTCTCTGATCTGCTCAGCGCCGGTCGCCCAGTTGTTTGCAGCGTTGAGTTTCTACGAACGCATTCGCCTACAGGGGGGCGTGGAATGGTTTCCGCGCTGGCTGCCGCCGATGAAATCATTTGGCGAAGATGTCTGGAACGGATTCATCGAGGTGGGGTGGCAGTGGATATCCCCGTTCTAACGCCCCGTTCTAACCGGTGAGCAGTTTTTTAAGGTCGTTCGGCATCGCGAACGCGGCGCGGTGAATGTCTCGATTGTAGTACTTGCAGCGCGCCTCTTGCAGGCGAACCCGGTCCATGTCTGGTTCATGGGGGGTGGTGGATTGGGACGCATAGGTCCAACTCCATATGCCGGAATTGTAGATGGGAACCGAGCCAAAGTAGGGCAGGGCGTGGGTAAATATCCGTGACAACGTCTGTTGAATCTCGAGAAAAATATGTTGCATCAGAAAGGGGGATTCGCTTTGCAGGGCAAAGACCCCGCCCTTGGTCAACAGCCGCGCGCACCCTTCGTAGAACGCCTGCGAAAACAGGCCTTTTGCCGGCCCCACGGGATCACAGCCATCCAGAAGAATAACGTCGAACAGTGGCGACGCTGGGTTTTTCGCATAGTCGATGCCATCTCGGAACTGGATGTTCAGCCGCGGATCATCCCACGCGGTACCGATGGATGGGAGAAACTGTTTTGAAATCTCGACTACCTTGCGGTCGATTTCCACCATCGTTACGTGTTCGACATCTGGATAACTGAGCACTTCGCGCACGGTTCCGCCATCACCACCGCCGATGACGAGGACCCGCTTAATGTTTTCAGCAGTGGTGAGGGCCGGATGGACGATCATCTCGTGATAGAAATGCTCATCCCGCTCACTGGTCATGAAAATTTTATCGATGGCCAACACCCGTCCGTAGGCTGCTGTATCCAGAACGTCAATTTGCTGAAACTGGCTGCGTCCCTCGAAGAGAATGCGTTTAACCTTTAAACCGAGACGGCTATTATCTTCGTAGACCTCGTCAAACCAAAGGGGCTGATTCATCGTTGAGAGCCACATGAGGCAGCCGGCGCCGCATTGGCTGCAGTATTGGCCAGGTGTGGGTGGCCGCCGCGTTTTTCCCCATGTGTGACTTGATATTCCAAGGCACCGCGTCCATGGGCTACGATCTGCATCGACGACTTGTCCGAAAGCAGGCCGCGTTGGATGAACATGGTCTCCGAGTGCGTGGCCTTCAGTCCTTGGAGTAGCACTTCGTGCGCGCGTTCCGGCACACAGTCACCACATGTGAAAAAATCGACCGCTGCGTACCCGTGTTCTGGCCAGGTGTGGATAGAGAGGTGCGATTCCTCGATCACTACCACACCACTGATGCCCTGAGGCGAAAAGGGATGAAATACAGCTCCCACAACGGTCGCCCTGGCAGCCTGGGCAGCAGATCGCATCAACGCTTCAATTGTTTGGAGATTATTTAATACATCGCAATCACAGTCGTGATATTCGACCAGGAGATGTCGCCCGGTAGCCTTCAATCCATTTCCCTCCTCGATTTCCGATCGGCGCCTTGCCGACCACATGGACGCAGCTGCATTGCGCCCGGCTAATTGCCGCAGAACAATGACGATCTCGCATTCAACCACCTGCTCGCTAGAAGATCAAGCCTTTGTCTTGAGGTTTTTAACCCAGACGTCTTTCCCATCTTATGGCGATGGGAAAAAGAATCTTTTTAGGGAAATATTTGTTGAACACTGGGTAAAAATGGTAAATTTTACCTATTGCAGTCATCAATCAAGGAAATGACCATTCATTCAACCCATTTTTAAGGAGGGAAAGTATATGGCTCCAGCTAAGAAAGCGATGACAAAAGCCCAAATCGTCAGCCACCTCGCTGAAAAGTTCGAACTCCCCAAAAAGACGGCGAGCGCCTTGATCGAAGAGATCGCCGAGTTGGCTGTTTCTCAGACTAAAAAAGTCGGAGAATTCACGGTTCCCGGTATAGGAAAGTTGGTAAAGACCAAGCGCCAAGCGCGAACTGGCAGAAACCCGGCAACGGGCGAAACCATTCAGATCCCAGCAAAGACCGTCATTAAAATGCGCCTATCCAAATCCTGTAAAGACGCGCTCGCCTAGCATCTGGCATTTCTGAGCACTTCGAGGAGCTTGAGCTCTACGTCATCTAAATCAAAAGGTTTTTTGAGAAAGTCAGCGATGGGGGCATCTTCGCTCATCTCAACTTCACAACCGCTCATCACAATGATGGGGAGTTCTGGTTGGACGCCGAGCAGTTCCCGTTCAAGGGCGTGACCAGATAACCCTGGCATGGAAAAATCGACAAACGCCGCATCAAAGCGGTTGGCTTGACAGGCAGCCAGGGCCTCTTGGCCCGTACCCACCGTGACCACATCCGCCCCTCTCAGTTCGAGCGATGTGCGTATCATTTCCCCTATATCGGGTTCGTCATCAGCGACCAACACGGTGATGCCGGCAATGGATCTCACGCCGTTCTCGCCTGTCGCAGGCAACCCGCTGGATGTCGTATCCGAAAGCGGCAGGGATACGATAAACCGGGTACCTTGGCCGAGCTCGCTCTCCACGCGAATCGAACCGCCCGTTCTCTTGAGCGCATCGCGACAAATCGCGAGTCCTAATCCTGTCCCGCCATGGACGTGTTCATCCCCACTGGTTTTGGTGGTAAAAAACGGGTCGAAGATGCGATCTATCATCTCCGGTGCCATGCCAGGTCCGGTGTCGGTAAACGCAACCTCGACCACCCCACTCCGCCGCTTAACACCGATATAGAGCGCCCCGCCGTTCGGCATGGCATCCATGGCATTTCGAATGATGTTGATGAAAACCTGTCCTATTTGGTTTTCACTGCCAAAGCAGGTTTCATCCTGGTCAAAAGAGCGAAAGATGTCGATGTTGGCGTTCTTTATTTCCCAAGATAAAAGCTGCAGAATCTCTTCAAGAATAGCGACAACCGAGAGGGATTCGCAGGCTTCCTCGGACGACCTGGATACGCCGAGCAGGCGGGCCGCGATGTCTTTGGCCCGCTTGGCATTTGCTTCGATGATTTCTAGCGCAGATGATACCGCCGATGGGGATTCCGCGTTTTGTCCAGCAATTTGGGTCCACCCGAGCACAGACGTGAGAATGTTGTTGAACTCGTGCGCAACCCCAGCGGTTATCTGACCCAACGTGGCAAGGCGGCCTATTTGCTCCAGATCAGGGCTGGTGTCGGACGAGGTTGAGGTCGATGTGTCTGATAACAAAACGCCGACTTCAGTCTCATTCCTCAGCTTGAACTGTGCAAATGCCACGGCATACGTTCCAGACACGCCGTCCTTGTTCGTAATGGGTATGTTTATGGCAGGCTCATTTTCACCGTTCCTGACGGATTTGACACCGCGCCGCACCGCATCTCGCAGTTCAGGGTCATCTGTTAACAACCGAGCTAAATCAGTCACATTGCTCGGCTTCGCCCCGAGGAGCGTATACCAAAAAGGAGATGCATACCTACATTCTCCATATGAATCAAACGTCGCAATAGCCACGCGTCTCTGGGATAACACACCCAAAATGCGTTCTACTGCCTGATCAGACTTGCCACCTGTTCCCATCTCACTTTTTTCCGGCTTATGAGGAGCACGCGTCGTAGACACCGATCTCATATATTAAAAATATTCCAATAAGGCTACAATAACAAGGCAAACTTTAACTTTACATTCTTTTCCTTTTTTTAGTATATTCCCGTTTATTAAAGTAATCGAAGGTAAACTTCAACTTGCCCGCCTTTCTTTATTTTTATGTCTTCCTGTTTTCTGTAAAAGTGCGTGCAAAATAATATCCTTGCAACTTCTCAGTTACAACACACTTGCGCTTCACCTCTGACATGACTATAAGTCAGGGTATATTGTGAATACCTCAACTTCGCAAGGCGAAATGACCTAAATTCAGACTGAATCGGCCATAGACGTCAAAGCATAACTAACCATGGGTGACCACTGATGAACAAGCCCCAGCCTTTTTTAACAATAACGTGGCGCGACAATGCTGTTGTGATGATCGATCAGCGGCGGTTGCCGCACGAGGAACAGTACAATGTCTACACCGATGTGGCAGGTGTGGCAGGGGCCATCCGGGATATGGTCATCCGCGGTGCGCCGGCTATCGGTGTTGCGGCCGCGTACGGGGTGGCGCTCGCTGCCCACGCCGCCAGTGACGGGCTATCTCAGATGATTGATCGGGTGCAGGCGGCTTGCGATCTGCTCGCAACAACCCGGCCAACCGCGGTCAACCTCTTTTGGGCGATCGAGCGAATGTCTAAAACATTAAAGAAAGCCCAACAGGCCACCCCTGACCAACTGCGCCTGGCACTGCTCGAAGAAGCCCGCGCCATTCACGACGAGGATCTGGCCCTGTGTCATCGCATCGGAGAACACGGGGCCACGCTCGTCCCAGATACCGCGACCGTGCTCACCCACTGCAATGCCGGGGCCCTGGCAACAGCTGGCCACGGCACCGCACTTGGTGTCATTCGATCGGCAGTGTCGGCTGGGAAAAATGTGCGGGTGTTGGCAGATGAGACCAGGCCGTTCCTCCAGGGAGCGCGCCTAACCGCCTGGGAGCTCGCACGAGACGGTATCGACGTCACCGTGATTCCCGATGTGGCAGCCCCATTGCTCTTATCCCGGAAAGAAGTGACCCTGGTCGTTGTCGGAACAGATCGGGTTGCGGCAAACGGCGACGTGGCAAACAAAATCGGCACCTATGGCGTGGCCCTGGCTGCACACGCAAACCGCATCCCGTTCTACGTCGCTGCACCGTGGTCCACTATCGATCTCGATACAAAAGACGGTGCGGCCATCCCCATCGAAAACCGGCCTGACGAGGAAGTGACCCATGTGTTTGGAAAGCGCATCGTGCCCAACGCCGTGCCAGTCCTCAATCCCGCGTTTGACGTTACCCCAGCAGCGCTAGTAACCGCGCTTATCACCGATAGGGGCATTGTTCGTCCGCCCTTTGGACCGGGACTCGCAGCCCTGGCTTGACCCCATATTACATGCTCAAAAAGTGGTGGCAAAACGAATCCGGTCGTTCCATTCTGACTACAACCGGGGTTTGAATGGCAACGTCTATTGTGGATAAGGTTGGATTGCTGCGGTCATTCGCTCGGCCTTTAGGCGGGCCATCTCAGTGCGTGGTGTGGGTTTGACGGCGCTGGCGTAGAATCCCAGACGTTGGAGCGCGATAGCGATGCCCACGAGAATAGCTGCAGCTGTTTCGTATTTTGGTGTGCACGCTAGAACACTGACGAGCAATGCACCGTGTATCGGATATAGAAGCACTACCATGGGCCTGAGCTTTTTGAACACCCACGCGGCTTCTTTGTTTACCCCATGCCGAAAATGGAAAAACCGCCACATGGCAATGAGGGCATCGAGCCCAATGGCTCCGTATAAAAACAACGGCGTTGCCTTGCTAGATGCTGCAGTGTCTAACATTAGATAAACAACCGCGGCCATCAGCAGGGCATTGGCGAGCGGCGTGATTTGAACAGGCCAGGGGCGCCAGCTGATAAAAGGCTTGAGCGCGTATACTTTGGCCAGTGCAAACATGAGGGCCACGCCTGCAGCACTGGCGCAGAAAAGTAGCATAGTACCAACTGATGTGTCATCGCCCCCCCTGAGGACAACGATAGCGCCACTTAAGAGGATCGCTAAACCGCTGACTAGGGCGATCTCGAGGCTGATCCAGGAATGCCCGATGCCCCGAATGACCTGCCATGACCTGAGGGGATGACCCAGATGCAACAGGGAAACAAACATCCCGCCGACCGTGAACCCAAGGGCAATAACCAGCAGGGCAGCACAGCTTTCGCAACGTCCAAGACCGACAGATACGGCATGGCCCGTAACGCCGAGCACCATGCCCACTGCGACAATGACAGCAGACGAAAAGATCACCAGGGGAATGAGGGTGCGAAATCTTGGGGTCATGGGTCGCCCTGTTGGCCCAGTCTCTTGTTTAGACGGCAGACAAATCGAATCGACGGTGGCGAATCCAAGTCTGGCTCAAAGCCCACGGTGCGGGTGTCCGCATCTATCAAAGTCTCTGCGTCATCTACCAGTTGCTGTTTGAGCGCGCCTGAAAAACACGTGGCCACACACGCGGGTTCCTGATCTGCGTCGAGGCGTTCGTAGCAAAACTGGCATTTGCCAATAGTGCGATGGATCGAATCCCAGCGGATTGCATCGTACGGACAGGCCATTTGGCAGTACTGACAGCCGATGCAGCGCTCAGGCCGATGCCAAATCACACCGTCTATTGACCGCCTGGCCAGGGCTTCAGTGGGACAAGCGCGCACGCAGGGCGCATTGCCGCAGTGGTTGCACGAGAGCGACAGATACAGCGTATTGCTCTTACCGTCTTTTGGGGGCAGTTTTAACAGGCTTCGAAAGGGCCTATCAGGCGGTGTTTGGTTGGCAGCTGCACAGGCCGCCACGCAGCCTAGGCAACCGAAACAACTGGTCGGATCGAAGATAAAAAACCGCTGTTTCAACGCCCCTCCCGTTCGATTTCAACCAGAACATTTTGATACGCAGGCTGACCACCTAAGCCCGTTACCGAGGTTACATCAGGTGAAACCGGGCAAAACGCGGCCGTGACCTCGTTGAGCGCAGGCCAACCGTCATTGAGGCTGACATGGCCGGGCGCTACCTCGGTTGTGACTTCAACGGCCACGCGACACTGCCCGCGATCATTTCTCATCACAGCCCACGCCCCATCCAGAATTTGCCTTTTTGCCGCGTCCAGCGGATGCATCTGAAGAAGGGGCGCCGGCTCCAGAGATCTGAGCAGGGGGATTGCGCGATGGCTGTCGTGAAACGAGTGGAAATGGGTATTGCGGCGCGAAGAGATCAGCTGCAAGGGAAATCGCCGGGCAAGATCCGGGGTTGCCTCAGGACTTTCCTGTGGCAACACATAGGTAGGCAGGGGATCTAGCCCTAGTGGTTCGGCTTCTTTAGCCCAGAACTCGAACTTTTTCGAAGGGGTATCGAACATCTGGTCTGCATAGGGGATTTCTGGCAGGTCGGCCAAGATACCATCGGGCCTGGTTCTAAGGGCAGCCACGGTGGCGCGGTGACACGCCGGGGTGTTCAGGCAGTCATCCAGGCACGCTTCCTTGTCTTTCCACGGGAAGTAGTCAGGTATGCCGAGCCTTGCTGCCAGATCGGCCATCCATGCGCTGGCCTCGCGACAATTGCCCACTGGCTCCAGGATGTTGTCCATCAGATAAATCCGCCTGCCAGACGTGCGCAGGCCCAGCTCTTCTAACCAAGACGTGGCCGGCAGGATGATGTCCGCAACTTCTCGGGCAGTGTGATTGATGAAGAGGTCGTTTACAACAATGCATCCGACCCGGTGTAACTGAGACCGCAGCCGATTGAGGTCTGGCCACTGGCTCAGGGGGTTGCCGCCCACCACCAGCAGGGTGTCGACCGCGCCTGCTTCGAGTGCGGTATCGATGGCCCGATAGTTGTTCTCAGGATATGACACGGCTGGCCTGCGGTGTTGTAGTCGCAGATCCAACTGCCAATCGATGGCTTCGCCCCAAATCGCACCCCCACCACGAACGCCGAGATTCTTGGTGAGGGGGATGAGACAGAGGATGGCGCGCACCATCTGCACCCCGCCCGCGTGCTTTCCAAGGGCGCCGCGGCTGAGGTTGATGCACAAAGGGGTCATTTCGGCAAAGATGCGCGCGAGCCGTTCAATGTCGCTAAGGGGAATGCCGCATACATTCGCTGCCTCTGCTGGGGAGCATTGGTTCACATGGTCCCGATAGGCATCCAGACCGAGGCTGTAGCCCTTTACAGCTGCTATGTCGACGACGCGTTGCCCAAATAAAATGTGGGCCACGGCATTGGCCAGCCATGCGTCTGTGCCCAGGCGCGGTCTGATGTGCAGGTCGCTGATGGCAGCGGTCTGTGTAACCCTGGGATCTATGGTCACGACCAGCCCGCCGCGTTCGCGGACGCGAAGCAGGTAGGGCACGAGATTTGCTTGGGAGGCACACGGATCCTGGGCCCAGTTGACCACTGCCTGAGAATGGGTGCCCATATCCTCGGGATCGTGCAGTCCGTAGTAACCGGTCAAGTGCTGAGCCAGACCCACATCGTACCAGCACGGCACATTGCCGTCCCAAAGGGTCATGCCCGCGAGGTTGGCAAACCGGGGGGTCAGGATGGTCCAGTTGATCCGCTGCACAATGTTGCCGTGGCTGTGGTAGAGCGCGTTGGCCTGGGGTCGATGGGTCTCGATATTGGCTGTCATGCGGGCTGCAATGTGATCGAGCGCCGCATCCCACGAAATGGGCTTAAATCGACCGGTTCCCCGATCCCCATCCCGAATGAGCGGTGTGGTCACACGATCGGGACTGCTCAGGATCTGACCGGCGCTCTGACCTTTGACACAAAGCCGTCCCTGGCTCACATCGTGGTGGGGATTTCCTCGAATGTCGATACCCTTGCCGTCAGCAGTGGTGACGGCCATGCCGCAATTGATTGGCCAGCAATTGTAGGGACACACCGTGTACCGGGTGACCGAGGTTGCGCCCATCCGATCCATTGACCCGGTCTATGTCATACTGGCATTATTTACAATGGGGTTACCTGAGATCAATTAAATGAAAAACGTACCAAAAAAACGAGTTGTACTAATTGCGATGGCTGCGCTCGTCTTCGCGCTTGCGCATTCGCAAGATGCCCGGTCCGCCGACCTGGCAGCCATGGACACATCCGGCAAGCTGAACGGTCCCTTTGCCGCAGTGGAAGGGCACATCTCCTTGTTCAGCGATATCGCTGAGGCCTCCCTGATCGCCGGCAGCTTTGGGTACGGGGTCAGAGGGGGGTACCGCTGGCATAGCTGGGGCGTCTTTCTGATCGCCGAGCACAACATGTGGGTGGCCACGGAATATGAGACCAACGTGGTCCAGGGCGCCTACAACATCGGCTTTGGCGCATCGTTCAGCTACGCCCACGGATTCGTGCGCTCTGCCGTGGCCGTGGGCCCGTCGATACTGGCGTTCGATACCCTCCTGGACGACGCGGGTACAACAGGCATCTATGTGGATCTCCGCCCAGTGGGACTGCGCTTTGCCGTGCACCGATATCTGGTTATCGGTGTCGACCCCCTCAACTTCAGCGTCGTGGCACCCGTATTGGACCGAATTCCACTGGTGATGATCCAATACCGCTCGATGCTCTACCTGGAGGTGGCATTTTGACGAGATCCAATGTGTTGTTTTCGTGGTATGGATGGATATTGACAATTCCGGCGAGGGCAAAATCAATCTGGTACGTGCCGGTAAGGAACGGAGGGACAAAACCATGACAAGAGAAACTGTGCTGAGCGAAGTGAGCGACGGCATTGCAACCATCACCATCAACAGACCAGAGGTCCTCAATGCGCTGAATATGCAGCTGCTGGGCGATCTCCTCGGGGTTATCGGGGAGGTCAGCACGGATGCCGACGTTAAAATCGTCGTGATTACCGGCGCTGGAAAGGCCTTTGTCGCAGGTGCAGATATCGCCCAAATGAAGGAATTTACCACCCGGCAGGCATTGGCCTTTGGCGACTTCGGTCACAGTGTTTTACTCGGCCTCGAGACGATGGATAAGCCCGTTATCGCAGCGGTAAACGGCTATGCGTTGGGTGGGGGTACGGAGATCGCCCTGGGATGTGACTTCATTTATGCATCGTCAAAGGCCAAATTCGGGCAGCCCGAGGTGGGGTTGGGCATCATTCCGGGGTTTGGCGGCACCCAGCGGCTGGCCCGGACCGTGGGTATGAACAAAGCCCGGGAGCTCATCTACACCGGCGATATTATCGATGCAGCAGAGGCAAAACGCATTGGTTTGGTCGGAGACGTCTTTGCTCCTGAGGAACTGATGGACAAGGTTCGCGAGAAGGCCCAGGCGATAATGACCAAGGGATTATTTGCCATTGGCACGGCAAAGCGGCTCATTAATAAGGGCGTGGACCTGTCCCTCGATGCAGCCCTGGAATTTGAAAAACAGGCCTTTAGCGCGCTGTTTGGCAGCGAGGATCAAAAGATAGGCATGACCGCCTTTGTAGAAAAGAAGGCACCACAGTTTAGGAATCGATAACGCACCGAGCCGCGTCCTACCAGAGCTGGCAAGGGGGGAGATATGATAAAAACAGACATCTATCTATCTTCCGACCTGATCAAGGACTTCCCGGCCGCTATAGAATAACATTTCATTGATATCGGTCGGAATATGGTGCAGAGCATTATTATGTAAATGTTGTAGAATTATTGGGTCATTGGCACGGAACTAGGGTTGTGATAGTGATAGAATCGCGCAGGCTAGCGCTCCCAAAGGGTATGTGGAGGAGACATTGAACGGTCGCTTTGAAGGTACAGGACGATGAGGGAAAGAATCGCGCAAATCATCATCAACGAGCTGAAGCTCAAGGATGTCACGCCTGAGGATTTTGACCCTAATCTCGACCTGATCGAGGATCTCGGTATCGACAGCATGGAGCTCACCACCATTGTCGTTGTCTTACAGGACGAGTTCGGGGTCCGCATTGATGAGGACGATTTCGGAGACCTGACCACTTTGGCCAAAATTACCAATCATATTAAATCATTAAAGGGTTGATTGCAGTGGGTGCAACCTTCAGGGAAATCTTGAGTAACCCGGAAATCTCCGAGCGCTGGCAAAAAGTAAAGGCATTCTTTTTTCTCAGGGAATCCACCTACGACATGACGAGTCGGTGCAATCTCGAATGCGAGGGGTGCTATTACTACAAAGGCGACAAACATCACGTCAAGGATGAGCGAAATCCAGACAAGTGGCGCGCCCTGATCGAAGCCGAGAAAGAGCGGGGCATTACGTTCGTCGTTCTCGCTGGTGCTGAGCCCGGCCTTGTTCCAGACTTGTGTCGCACCTGCTTTGAGATCATCCCTCGGGGGTGCATCGCCAGCAATGGCATGCGGCCGATTCCTGAAGAAATTGGGTATCGCATTCACATTTCGGTCTGGGGCGACGATGACGAATCGCGCCTGTTTCGCGGGCGTCCATGCCTTGACCAGCAGCTTGAATTTTTTAAAGGCGATCCGCGCGCGGTATTTGTCTACACGTTTACAAAGCGCAACATCGACCAAGTGGATACAGAGGTGAAGCGGATCGCAGACGCCGGTGGTAAGGTGACGTTCAATACCTTTTCTCCTCCTGTGGGATACTGGGGAGAGCTCACTTTGACGGGTGAAGCGTTTCACCGGGTACGGGACAAAATGCTGGGAATGCTCGATAGGTATCCAGAGGCGGTCCTCTACTCCGCGTATTCTGCCGAGGTACATACCGATCCGGAGCGCTCCCTGTACCAGCGATTTGGTTGTCCCTATCCCAGGCGCAATCCAGATACCCGCTACGGGCTGGGTCGCACGTTTCGGCAGTATCGATCCGACCTGACGTGGGATCGGGCCGCGTCCTGTTGTGTGCCAGATACGGACTGCGATGGATGCCGTCACTACGCCGCTGGATCGGCTATTGTGACCGCTCGAATGACCCGCCACGTGGATAGCGAACTGAGCTTTAAAAAATGGTTGGATTACGTGGACGTTTACCTGGCAGTGTGGGTCCAAGGATATGAGAAGAGCAAAAATCTGTACGGGTAGTGCTATGTCTAACGAATTTTGCTGGTTCAAGTTTGCAAATTCCCCCTTGAAAAAGGGGGTTAGGGGGATTTTGTCATCTGCCAATGCCAGAGGAAATGACGAAATCCCCCCTGCCCCCTTTGCCAAAGGGGGAGGCATGCTACCCGACATTGCAGATTGGACAAAACACTAGTCCCCACGCCAAAAGGGATTTTGGAGCGCATTTTGCTGACGATTAAAGACCTGATTAAGGACGAAGAAACCTCAAAAAAGTATACCCAGATTAAAAACATGGCGGGTGTTGGCGGCATGCGCAGTTCTATCTACGACGTGAACAACACGTGCAACCTGCGCTGCAAGGGATGCTTTTACTTTTCAAGCGATCAGCACCGTCTAAACGACGAAAAAGACCTGGGCAAGCTCGGCGCCTTCATAGAACAGGAAAAAGCCCGCGGCGTTAACTACGCCATTTTGATTGGTGGGGAGCCGTCCCTATCCCTGGATCGACTCGACGTTTGGTACGAGCGCATCAAGTGCGCATCAGCGACAAACGGCATCAAGATAATCCCGCGGGACAGGTATCCAAAGATGCGCATTGGTATCTCCCTCTGGGGAGACGAGGCCTATGAGGAGCGATTGCGGGGGAAGAACACGTTCAAGATATCTCGCGAGAACTATAAGTACGACCCCAATGTCTACTACCTCTACACCATCGCACCGGGTTGTTTTGACCAAATCGAGCCGGTCACGGAAAAAATCCAAGACGCGGGCCTTCGCGTGCACTACCAGCTGTTCTCAAACGATCAAGGCGTCTCAGGGTGCGACTGGACCGAAGATGCATACCAACAGGTCCGGGATATACTGGACCAGATGCTCGAAAAATACCCCCAAACCGTCATTTCCTCCAAGTATTACCACCAGGTACTCACCACCCAGACCATGCTCGGCCGTGCTTTTGGTTGGACAGAGTGTCCATCTGTTTCCGAAGCTGTCGACGATAGGGTACCTAGGGTCAAGCGGCTGATGGGGTTTAACTCGTTTGGGTCAGATCTCACCACCATCCACCGCTGTTGCACATCGGTCACGCGGGACTGCGCGACCTGCCACGACGGTGCTGCCACCATGTCCTGGATTATTGTGAACAAACGCGAGCACATGGGATCGGCCGAGGACTTTGCCAATTGGGTCGACGTGACCCATATGTTTGCCAAGCTTTACGAGTACATCCCCTGGTAAAAGGCAATGGCGCTCCCCATTTCACACAGGGATATTGTCATCGTCGGCTACGACATGGTCAGCCCGTTGGGCCAGGACCTGCAGTCCCAATGGCGGGCATTTGAAGCAGGTGAATCCGGTGTTGACCACGTGAGACGCTATGATCCTCAGGAGGCCGACCCTGTATGTGTGGCCGGTGAGGTACCTGCTGTTGATTTCTCTATCTATGACTTCTGGAACGAGCGGGATGCTGCCAACTGGTTCTCGCCGGTCATTTTTCACGCCATGCTGGTGGCAGCGCGCGCGCTTACCCATGCGGGCCTTACCATCGATGCAGCCAATGCCCACCGGGTCGGCATTACGTTTTCATCTGCCATCGGTGGGCTCGACGCCATGATCCGGGCTGAATCTGCCGTAAACGCGGGCCGATCCCCCCATCCATTTACCAACCCCAATGGCTGTCTCAACCTGGTGGGCGGCAAAGTATCGATTCTCACCGGTGCCAAAGGTCCCATCTTTTCTCCGGTGGCAGCATGTGCCACTGGCGCCGCGTCTGTGGCGTGCGCAGCCATGCTGATAGCAGCTGGACAGGTGGACGCGGTCATTGCTGGAGCCTGCGATTTTCCGGTGATTCGCTCCCTGCTCTCGTCCTTTGCTTCGATGAACGGGGCATTTAAGCGCGCCAAGCCCACAGATCGCGCATTTAACAAGCCAGCTGCCGCGTCGCGTCCCTTTTCCACTGATCGAAAGGGATTTGTCGTCTCAGAAGGGGCTGCGGCCCTCATTGTGACGCGCCGCGACTATGCTGAAAAATATCACCTGCCCATTCGAGGGGTCTTGCGAGGTGTGGGCATGAATGCAGATGCCAAGCATTTTGTGGCACCAGACCTTTCAACCATTACGGTTTGTATCCGTCAGGCCATTCGAGATGCCGAGCTGACACCCGATGACATCGACGTGGTAAATGCCCATGCAGCCTCTACCAGCGTGGGAGATGCCACTGAAATAAAGGCACTGGTCGAAATATTTGGTAGGGATCGGGGGCTGCCCATCTCGGCGAACAAATCCCAAATAGGCCATACCATGGGTGCATCGAGCGCCATTGAGCTCATCCTCGCCCTCGAGGGTATAAAACGAGATACGCTCTTGCCCACCATCAATTACGTACCAGATGATCGGTTGCCCACCATCGATCCTGTACCGGATGTATCGCGATCTTTTGGGCACGCCACCGTGCTGTCTAACTCGTTTGGGTTTGGTGGTTGCAATGTGTGTCTGGTGGTCAGCCTGGAGTAGGCAGGTGTTGCAATGGGGGTAATACACGTCACGCCTGCAAAGGCAGGGGTGTAAATTAAATGATTTATGGATTTTTAATAAATATTTTTGATAATCGGCAAAAAAATTAAAAAAAGTAATAAATAAGCCTTCTGTTCCCTGGCGCGCATTGACCTCGCGTGCCATTTTGAGATAATATATCTCTCAGTTTACCGAAGCGCAGATGGGGTACGCTGGTACCTTTGCAGGCCCTTCTATAGACGAGTTGAACAGGTAAGAACAATGGGAGCCCAAGGGGCGTTTAAAATAGGTGATAAGGCCGTCTACCCGGCGCACGGCGTTGGTGAGGTAACTGACATTCAAAAGCGAATGATCAGTGGTAAGGAGCGGTCCTTCTACATCTTAAAAATTGTAGAAAACGGCATGAAAATAATGATTCCAGTCGAGACGGCTCAGGCGACTGGTCTCAGAAATGTCATCAGCAAAAAAGAGGCGAAGGCAGTCCTCACTGTGCTCAAGTCAGACGAAGTCGCCGTTAAGACCCAGCCGTGGAATCGACGCTATCGAGAGTACATGGAGATGCTCAAGAGCGGATCCCCCAAAGAAGTCGCCAAAGTGCTGCGAGATTTGTTTCGATTAAGGGGTGAAAAGGACCTGTCTTTTGGCGAACGGCGATTGCTAGATACGGCCCGCACGCTGCTGGTCTCTGAACTGGCCTTGGCGCTCAGTACATCAGAGAAAGATATTGAGGCCGATATCCAAAAGATATTCGAGGCATCATAACCCGTCCTGAAACCTCTCCCCCTAACCCATACGCGTTAACCGAAGTGAACGGGCCGAAACGGTGAGATGCCCCCTTCTACGAAGGGGGTTAGGGGGATTTCGTCTCCGGCGAGTAACCCTTTGATTGACGACAATCCCCCCTGCCCCCTTTGCCCAATGGCATTCGGTTAAGGGCAAATGTCGCGATTTTTGCTATTTTTATGCCGGGTAAAGGATCTCCCCCTTGAAAAAGGGGGTTAGGGG
>JAAUYD010074729.1_pt1 | contig 46016 bp, 47 predicted proteins | sample 7278101 | NCBI WGS metagenome assembly JAAUYD01 (sample SAMN14350128, study PRJNA611818) | marine sediment metagenome | isolation source: surface marine sediment (0.6m) | place: French Polynesia: Moorea | collected 2018-08
GGCCAAGGGCCAAGGGCCAAGGGCCAAGGGCCAAGGGCCAAGGGCCAAGGGCCAAGGGCCAAGGGCCAAGGGCCAACAGGAGTGTTGGCGGTGGTACGAAGCCGTCAAGGGAGACCCTCGGCCCTACCGCCTCTGCCCTCTGCCCTCTGCCCTCTGCCCTAAAGAGAATACCCCGCCCGGATCGCTCCGAACGGGGTCTGTGCATAGCCCTGGCCCGTGGCCCCAGGTCCTCGGCCCGCCGGCCGCAGGCCGGCTCAGTTTTTCGACTTGTCGACGATCTTCTGGATCCACGGCATCATGCCGCGCAGCCGCTCGCCGACAACCTCGATGTCGTGGGCGGCGTTGTTGCGGCGGTGCGCGGTCATCTCCGGGTAACCGGACTGGCCTTCGAGGATGAATTTCTTCGCGTACTCGCCGGACTGGATGTTCTGCAGCGCCTCGCGCATCGCCCAGCGGCTCTCGTCGTTGATGACCTTCGGCCCGGTCACGTATTCGCCGTACTCGGCGTTGTTCGAGATCGAGTAATTCATGTTCGCGATGCCGCCCTCGTACATCAGGTCGACGATCAGCTTGAGTTCGTGCAGGCACTCGAAGTAGGCCATCTCCGGTGCGTAGCCGGCCTCGACCAGGGTCTCGAAGCCGGACTTGACCAGTTCCACGGCACCGCCGCACAGCACCGCCTGCTCACCAAACAGGTCGGTCTCGGTCTCGTCCTTGAACGAGGTCTCGATGATGCCGGTACGGCCGCCGCCGATCGCCGACGCATACGACAGCGCGATATCGCGGGCACGTCCCGAGGCGTCCTGCGCGACGGCGACCAGGTCCGGGATGCCGCCGCCGCGCGTGAACTCGTTGCGCACGGTATGGCCCGGCGCCTTCGGCGCGACCATGATCACGTCGACGTCGGCGCGCGGCACGATCTGGTTGTAATGGATCGCGAAACCATGGGCGAACGCCAGCACCGCGCCCTGCTTCAGGTTCGGTTCGATCTCGCCCTTATAAAGCTGTGACTGGAACTCGTCCGGGGTCAGCACCATCACGAGGTCGGACTCGGTGACCGCATCCGGCACGCTCTTGACCGTCAGCCCCGACGACTCGGCCTTGGCCGCCGACGCCGACCCGGGACGCAGCGCGACGCGCACGTCGACGCCGGAGTCCTTGAGGTTGTTGGCGTGGGCATGGCCCTGTGAGCCATAGCCGATGACGGCGACCTTCATGCCCTGAATGATCGAGAGGTCGCAGTCTTTGTCGTAATAGATGTTGATCGCCATCGCGAGAGTTCCCTGGTGAATTCGTTGTTCGGTGGAGTGAGGGTGGTCAGATCGACAGGCGTTTGCCGCCGCGGGCGATGCCGAGCGGTCCGGAGCGCACCGTCTCGATGATCAGGTCTGGATCGAGCACGCGGATGAACGCGTCGAGCTTGTGGCTGTCGCCGGTCATCTCGATCGTGTACGAGACGTCGGTCACGTCGATGATGTTGCCGCGGAAGATGTCCGACAGGCGCTTGAGCTCCTCGCGCATCGGCTGGTCGGCGCGCACCTTGATCATCATTAGCTCGCGTTCGATATGCGCGCCTTCCGACAGATCGACGAGCTTGACCACGTCGATCAGCTTGTTCAGCTGCTTCGTGATCTGCTCGATGATCGCCTCGTCGCCGGTCGTGACCAGCGTCATGCGCGACAGCGTCGGGTCTTCGGTCGGCGCAACGGTCAGCGACTCGATATTGTACCCCCGGGCGCTGAACAGGCCGGCGACGCGCGACAGCGCCCCCGCCTCGTTTTCGAGGAGTACCGAGATGATGTGTCGCATCAGGCCAGCTCCCGGTCCGAGGACAGGTGCGGCGACAGGTGCATCTCGTGATGGCCCTTGCCGGCCTCGATCATCGGGTACACGTTCTCGGACGGGTCGACGATGATGTCCATGAACACCACGCGATCCTTCATGCCAAAGGCCTCGCGGTAGGCGGCCTCGAGATCGCCGGGCCTGTCGATGCGCATGCCGACGTGGCCGAAGCTCTCGGCGAGCTTGGTGAAATCGGGCAGCGCATCGACGTATGAGTGCGAATAGCGGCCATCGTAAAAGAACTCCTGCCACTGCCTGACCATGCCCATGTAGCCATTGTTCAGCAGCACGACCTTGACCGGCAGGTCGTACTGTTTGCAGGTCGCGAGCTCCTGGATGCACATCTGGATGCTGGCCTCACCGGTCACGCACGCGACCGTCGCGTCCGGGAACGCCTGCTGCACACCCATCGCGGCCGGCAGACCGAAGCCCATCGTGCCGAGGCCGCCGGAGTTGATCCAGCGGCGCGGCTTCTCGAACGGGTAGAACTGCGCCGCGAACATCTGGTGCTGACCGACGTCCGAGGTCAGGTAGAAGTCGTCGTCCTTGGTGACCTGGTACAGCTTCTCGACCGCATACTGCGGTTTGATGGCGTCACCGTTCTGCTCGTAGCGCAGGCACTCGAGCTTGCGCCAGCCGTTGATGCGCTCCCACCAGGCCTTGATGTTGTCGGCGAGCCGTTCCTTACGCGGGTGCTCGCGCAGCACGCGCAGCATGTCGTCGAGGACGCTGCTGACCTGGCCGACGATCGGCACGTCGACGCGTACCGTCTTCGAGATCGATGCCGGGTCGACATCGACGTGGATGATGCGCGCGTTGGGGCAGAAATGCGCGATCTTGCCGGTCACGCGATCGTCGAAGCGCGCGCCGATGGCGATCAGCACGTCGGTCTCGTGCATCGCCATGTTGGCCTCGTAGGTGCCGTGCATGCCGAGCATACCGATGAACTGCGGATCGCTGGCCGGGTAGGCGCCCAGGCCCATCAGCGTGTTGGTGACCGGGAACCCGGTCTCGCGGACCAATGCGGTCAGCTGTTCGGAGGCATCACCGAGCACCACGCCGCCACCGGTGTAGATCACCGGCCGCTCGGCCTCGAGCATCATGTCGACGGCCTTGCGAATTTGCCCGAGATGGCCCTTTTCGACCGGGTTGTACGAGCGCATCTCGATCGTCTCGGGATAGTGGTACGGGATGCGCACATTCGGGTCGGTGACGTCCTTCGGGATGTCGACGACGACCGGACCGGGCCGACCCGACGACGCGATGTAGAACGCCTTTCTGATCGTGTCGGCGATGTCCTCGACGCGCTTGATCAGGAAGTTGTGCTTGACGCACGGCCGCGTGATGCCGACCGTGTCGACCTCCTGGAAGGCATCGGAGCCGATCACCGGTGTCGGCACCTGGCCGGTCAGGATGACCATCGGGATGGAGTCCATGTACGCGGTCGCGATGCCGGTCACGGCATTGGTCGCGCCCGGGCCCGACGTGACCAACACGACACCGACCTTGCCGGTCGCGCGCGCGTAGCCGTCGGCGGCGTGGGTCGCGGCCTGCTCGTGGCGTACCAGGATGTGGCGCACGTCTTCCTGCCGGAAGATGGCATCGTAAATGTGCAGCACGGCGCCGCCCGGGTAGCCCCAGACGTATTCGACACCCTCGTCTTTCAGTGCCTGAACGACGATCTCGGCACCACTGAGTTCCACCTTGATGACCTCCGAAACCTGGAATAACCTCGTCGCCGTCACGTTACGCACACGCGCGGGAGCAGGCTCTATAGGAACAGGCCAAACTACTAATATTGGCCATTAAGGTCAATAGCCGACCGGCCGAAAACCTCAACAAGCCGCCAAGGACCTAACCATGTCGCCGAGAAACCTGTTGCCATTGCTGATCCTCGTCGCCGCCCCGGCGCTCGCCGCCAAGGGCTACCACCTGTGGTACGACGAGAACGGCCAGGCCGTGTATTCGCAGTTCGCCCCCGGCGAGGGCCGCGAGAGCCGGATCATCCAGGGACCGCCGCCGCCTGCCGAGCCGCCCGAGGTGGCACAGCAGCGCCTGCAGGAGCAGTTGCAGCAGTTCGAGGACAACCGCGAAGACGAACAGCTGGCCGCCGAAAAGACCGCGACTGCCGCGGCCGAGGCCGGCGTCAAGCGCCAGCGCTGCGACGCGGCACGCAAGAACCTGACGCTGCTCAACGGCCCGGCCCGACAGCTGTTCCAGACCGCCGACGGCATCCGCCGCCTGACCCCGGAAGAGCGCCAGGCCAAGCGCGACGAGATGCAGAAGATCATCGATACGGACTGCAAGTAATCCGCGCACCGAGTCTCGGGACGCAAAGCCCTCGAAGACGCAAAGGACGCAAAGGCCCTTGTTGCGTTGAACGACGGTACGCGGCGCCGTGACGGCGGGTGACCCACTAGCAGGCAGAGATGACGCAGCAATCACTTGGATTTCTTTGCGATCTTCGCGCCTTTGCGTCCTGAGTCTCGGCGCCCGAACTACACGGGCTCCGATCCGGCCGCAGTTCCCCCCGGCAACGCGGCGATCTCCTCGCCCACCTCCGGCTGCGGCAGCTCGACCGCGTCGATGTCGTGGAAGCGCGCGGTGATCTTCTTTGCCGACGTGTTGACCTGCGCGACGTCGTCGTGGGCCTGGCGGATATGCGTCGCCAGCCGGTCCATGCGCTGCTGAAACCGCCCGAAATCGGCCGACAGCTTGCGCAGGTGGTCCTGGATGATGTGCACCTGCTTGCGCGTCGCGTCGTCCTTGAGCACCGCCCTCGCGGTCGTCAGCACGGCCATCAGCGTGGTCGGCGAGACCAGCCATACGCGCGCCCGCTGCGCCTCGTCGACCAGCTCGGGGAAATGCGCGTGGATCTCGGCGAAGATCGCCTCGGCCGGCAGGAACATCACGGCGCCGTCGGCGGTCTCGCCCGGTACCAGGTATTTTTCGGCGATATCGCGGATATGCCGGCGGATGTCGTGGCGGAACTGGCGCGCCGCGCGCGCCCGGTCGGTCTCGGACAGCTCGCCGTCGCTCATCTGCCGGAAGCTCTCGAGCGGGAACTTGGCGTCGATCGGCACGTTGCCGGTCGGCTCCGGCAGCGTCAACAGGCAATCCACGCGGGTGCCGGTGCTCAGCGTGTGCTGCAGCGCGAAGCTGTCCTCGGGCATGATGTTGCGCACCAGGCCGGCCAGCTGTACCTCGCCGAACGCACCGCGTGAGCGCTTGTCGGTCAGCACCTGCTGCAGGCTGACGACATTGCTCGACAGCTCGGTGATGCGTTTCTGCGCCTCGTCGATACGGCTGAGGTGCTCGAGCACGCGGACGAAGGTCTCGGTGGTCTTCTCGAAGCCCTCGGCGAGGCGCTTCTCGACCTGGCCGCTGATCTCCTGCAGACGACCGTCGGTGGTCCGTGTCAGGCCCTCGACACGCTTGCCGAGCTCCTCGGACGACAGCCGGAACGCGTCGCTGACCTGCCGCGCCATCGCCGTCATGCCGCTGGTCAACGCCTCCTGCTGGCCCTTGAGGGCCTCGCGCTGGTGTTGCTCGGCGGCCGCGCGATGGCCGGTCAGCGCCGCCTCCAGCGCGGCCCTGAGTTCCGTCGACTCGCGCTGCTGCGCCAGCCGACCGCCGGCGAGGCTGTCGGCGACCGCGCGCCGCTGCGTCTCGAGGCGCTCGCCGAGCTCGGCCTTGAGCCCCGCCGAGTCCTCGAGGACCTGGCGCTGCAGCCCCGCCAGGCGCTGGTCGACCAGGTCCTGCAGGCGCATCAGGCCGGCGTTCAACGACTCCTGCACATGCTGCCGGCTGTCGGCGATATCGTCGCCGAGGTCGTCGCGGATCTCGCGCAACACCGCGCGCTGATCGCCGAGGCGCTCGCGCAGCTGGCGCCGCAGGCCGGCGACGTAGAGCCACAGGCCCGCTAGCAACAGCACGCACAGGGTCAGCAGCAACGGCTCGGCCAGGCCCAGGTCGCGGTCGATGACTGCGAAAAAATTTTCAGCCCTTTCCATGCGTTAGGCGGTAAACTGCGCAACCCGATTTAACTGATCAAGCTAGCACAGATCGACGATGCGTGTATTCCTCCAGGCCCTGGGCTGCCGCCTCAACGAGGCCGAGATCGAGACGTGGTCGCGGGACTGCCGGGCGCGCGGCTACCGCCTCGCCGACGCCGCGGAGCGCGCCGACCTCGTCGTCATCAACACCTGTGCCGTAACCACCGAGTCGGTGCGCAAGTCGCGCCAGCTGATCCGCCGTGCCCAGCGCGCCAACCCGCACGCCAAGCTGGTCGTCAGCGGCTGTTACGCATCGCTGCCGGCCGACCGCGACGGCGAGCAGCTCGGCGCCGAGCTGGGTGTCGACCTGGTCGTACCGAACAGCGACAAGGACCGCCTGATCGGCATCGCCGCCGAGCGCCTCGATCTGCCGGTGATGCCAGAGCTGGCGACCGAACCGGGCGAGAACGCGCTGCTCGCACGCGGACGCCACCGCGCGTTCGTCAAGGTGCAGGACGGCTGCCGTTACCGCTGCGCGTTCTGCGTCGTGACCCAGGCACGCGGCGACGAGCGCAGCCGGCCGGTCGCCGACGTCGTCGACGAGGTCCGCCGCCTGCACGCCGATGGCGTCAACGAGGTCGTACTGGCCGGCGTGCACCTCGGCGGCTACGGCAGCGAGCGCGCCAGCGACCTGCGGTCACTGATCACGGCCGTGCTCGCCGATACCGACATGCCGCGTGTACGGCTCGGCTCGCTCGAACCCTGGGAGCTGCCCGACGGCTTCTGGAGGCTGTTCGACAACCCACGGCTGATGCCGCACCTGCACCTGCCGATCCAGAGCGGCGCCGACAGCGTGCTGCGGCGCATGTCGCGGCGCTGCCGCAGCGCCGAATTCCGTGCCCTGGTCGACGCGGCGCGCGCGACGGTCGCCGACTTCAACGTCACGACCGACATCATCGTGGGCTTCCCCGGCGAGAGCGACGCCGAGTGGGCCGAGACCATGGCGTTCGCCGACGACCTGGCGTTCGGCCACGTCCACGTCTTCGCCTATTCGCCGCGCAGCGGCACCAAGGCCGCCGCCATGCCCGGGCAGGTCGACCGCGAGGTCAAGCGCGCACGCAGCCGGCAGCTGCACACGCTGGCCGCGCACAGCCGCCGTGCCGTGCTGTCGGGATTCGTCGACCGGACATTCGATGTGCTCGTCGAGCAACGGCTCGACAACGGCCAGTGGTCGGGCTACACACCCAATTTCCTACGCGTCGAGTTGACCGCCGACAGCGTCGACGCCGCCGCGAACCGGGTCGTCACGGTTCACACGACGGCTGTCAGCGACGACGGCGGGCGCCTGCTCGCAATGCCCGCCTGACCACGCCGTGTGTTCGCTCAGCGCGCCAGGAAGGTCCGGATAGCGGTCCAGTAGGCCGGGTGCCCGGAGATGCCGTTGTGACCGCTGCCGTGGATCTCGACGCGGTTGACGAGCTCCGCCGGCAGCGCGTCGGCGAGCCGCTGCGCATGCTCGGGCGGGATCAGCCCGTCGTTCTGCGCGACCAGCAGAAGTACCGGCGCGGCCACGTCGGCGGCGTAGGCGACGCTCTCGTAGCGGTCCTTGAGCATCAGCCGCACCGGGTAGACCGGGTAGTGACGCTCGGCCAGCGCCAGCACGCTGTCGTGCGGCGTCACCAGCACCAGCCGGTGCACCGGCCGCTGGCTGGCGAGGTAGACGGCGATGCCACTGCCGAGGCTGCGCCCGACCACGGCGATGCGGGCGTGGCGCTCGGCCAGCCGATCGAACAGGGCCAGCGCGTCGGCGAACAACGCCGCCTCACTCGGACTGCCACTGCTGCCGCCGTAGCCGCGGTAGTTGACCAGGTAGGCCGTGGCATCCGGCAGATGCTGCCGAAAGTCGCCGGCGTTGTAGTAGACGTCTTCGGCATTGCCGCCGAAATACAGCACCGCGGCTTCCGGCTCGGACCCAACGACGGTCCAGACCTTGAGCTGCGCGCCGTCGACGTCGACCCATTCGACCGGTACGTCTCGCGACGGGTTCTCGCCGACCGGCATGTACAGAAACGCGCGCTGCGCGAGATACAGCACGGCGCCGAAGCCGACGTAGGTGAGCACGGCGATCTTCAGCGCCCAGAGCATACGGTCACGCATGTCCGCAGCGGGTCATCAGCGACACGCTCAGTCGAAATCGACCCATACCGGGCAATGGTCGGACGGCTTGTCCATCGCGCGGATGTCGTACGCGATGCCGGCACCGCTGACCCGCTGCTGCAGCGCCGTGGTCGCCAGCAGCAGGTCGATACGCAGCCCGCGCTTGGGTTCGCGCTCGAAACCGCGGCTGCGGTAGTCGAACCAGCTGAAACGGTCGTCGACCTCCGGATTGCGCACCCGGAACGTGTCGGCCAGGCCCCAGTCCATCAGGCGCGCCAGCCACTCGCGCTCCTCGGGCAGGAAGCTGCACTTGCCACTCTTCAGCCAGCGCTTGGCGTTGTCGGCACCGATCCCGATATCCAGGTCGAGCGGCGCGACATTCATGTCGCCGATCACCATCAGGTTCTGGTCCGGCGCGTAGCGCTCGGCGAGCATCGCGTTGAGCTCGGCATAGAAGCGCTCCTTGTGCGGAAACTTGACCGGGTGATCGCGACTCTCGCCCTGCGGGAAGTAGCCGTTCAACACCGTCAGCGACTGCTCGCCGAACGGGTAGGTCGCGGCGATAAGGCGTCGCTGCGACTCGCCGTCGTCGCCGGGCAGGCCATAGTCCACGGCCAGCGGCGGCGCCTTGGACAACAGCGCGACGCCGTAGTGGCCCTTCTGGCCATAGAACGCGACGTGATAGCCGAGACCCTCGATCAGCGCGCGCGGGAAGTCCGGGTCCTGCACCTTGGTCTCCTGCAGGCCGATGACGTCGGGGTCGTAGCGGTCACGCAGGGCCTCGAGCTGGTGCGGACGGGCACGGATGCCGTTTATGTTGAACGAGACGACGCGTGTCATGTCGCGTGGGTTCCTGTGATTTCGAGGGTTTCGTCGCTGCCGCGCGTCTCGCCGTGGCGGTACGCCCTGCCCCAGGGCAGCGCCAGGTGCGCGGCGAGCTGTGCCGCGTCGTCGGGGCGGCGCCCGGCAAGGCGTTCGCCGTGCCCCAGGCGTCGCAGCGCCAGCACCATGCCGTTGGCGTAACCGCGGTTGTACCAGAGCTGCTGGTCGCCGGGCGTGTCCAGGAAACCGGCGCTGTCGTCTCTGAGCCGGTCGACCAGGTCGAGCAGCTGGGTCAGCAGCGCGTCCGGCAGCGCGGCGGGTGTCTCGCTCATAGTAAACTGTGCGCAGCGGCGTTGGCGCGACAGCCTAGCAGCTGACCCGCACACGAACCACCCACCGAGCCACGGCGCAGAAGGGAGCCGATGAGCACTGCGAGACTCAAGGACATCGGCGGCCTGCGCATCGTACTGATTGTGCTGAGCCTGCTCAGTCTGCCGATGGTGCTGTTCGCCGACATGGAACCCGAAGGCATCGGCGTTTTGACCGCCTACATCATCCCGTCCGTGATCGTGCTCTTCTTCTTCGTACTGATGCTCGATGCACTGATGAACCGGGTGTTCATGATCGAGCAGCCGCCGGAGGTTCAGTCAGTCAAACGCCTGCGCATGTGGCTGGATCTGGCGACGGGCGGCGCCTTGCTGCTAGTCTGGGGCACTTTCTTCCGCACCCTGCTGCAGCCGTAACGCGCAGACTCAGCCTGCTTCGAGGCTCATCACGTTGACGTGGCGTACGTCCTTGCCGGTGACCGAGTAGATCAGGTTGCGCGCGATGCTGAACGCATGATCGGCGACCCGCTCCATGGTCTTGACACCGAGTGTCGCCTCGATGACCCAGCGGATATTGCGCGGGTCTTCCATGATGAAGGTCGCGAGCCGGCGCAACGCCGCCTTGAACCGCTCCTCGATCTCCTTGCTGTCCAACGCGACCTGGACCGCGAGTCCGACGTCCTCCGACTCCAACGCATCGAGCGCGCGCCGCAGCAGCGCCACGGCCATTTCGGACATGCGCGCGACGTCGTCGAGGATCGCGCATTCGCGCACGGTCGGCTGGTAGTCGTAGAGCCCCTCGGCGATGTCGGCGAGCCGAACCGCCTCGCCGCCGATGCGCTCGAGATCGTAGACCGCGCGCGACAGCGTCAGCACGAAGCGCAGGTCGCGTGCGACCGGCTGGTGGATCGCGTACAGGCCGGCATTGGCCTGCAGCGCGTCGATATCGAGGTCGCGCACCCGGCGGTGGTCATGGATGACCTTGCGCGCCTTCGCGACATCGCAGGTCGACAGTGCGTCGGCGGCGAGCACGACCTGGTCGATGACCCGCCGCCCCATCTCGAGGACCAGCGTGCGAAACTTGCCGAGGTCGCCGTCGAAGCGCGACAGTGTATGGCCTCCGCTCACACTCATCGGGTCTTGCCGCGTCACCGGATCGGCCCGGTTGGCGGGATCAGCCGAAACGACCCGTGATGTAGTCCTCGGTCAGCTTGTGGCTCGGGTTGGTGAAGATCTGCGTCGTCTCGCCGACCTCGACGAGGTGGCCGAGGTGGAAGTACGCGGTACGCTGCGACACGCGCGCCGCCTGCTGCATCGAGTGCGTGACGATCGCGATCGTGTAGTTCTCGCGCAGCTCGTCGATCAGCTCCTCGACCTTGGCCGTCGCGATCGGGTCGAGCGCCGAACACGGCTCATCCATCAGGATCACCTCGGGCTCGACCGCGATGGTGCGCGCGATGCAAAGTCGCTGCTGCTGACCGCCGGAAAGCCCGGTGCCCGGCTGGTCCAGCCGGTCCTTGACCTCTTCCCACAGGCCTGCCTTGGTCAGGCTGCGTTCGACGACCTCGTCGAGGTCGGCGCGGCCGGTCGCCAGCCCATGGATGCGCGGCCCGTAGGCGATGTTGTCGTAGATCGACTTCGGAAACGGGTTCGGCTTCTGGAACACCATGCCGACCTGCGCGCGCAAAGGCACGACGTCGAGTCTCTTGTCGTAGATATCCTGGTCGTCGAGCTTGATCTCGCCGGTCACGCGACAGATTTCTATCGTGTCGTTCATCCGGTTGAGGCAGCGCAGGAAGGTCGATTTGCCGCAGCCCGACGGGCCGATCATCGCGATCACCTCGTTCTCGGCGATATCGAGGTCGACGTGCTTGATCGCGTGCTTGTCGCCGTAGTAGACGTTGACGTCGCTACAGGTCATGCGCGGATCGCCGACGCGGACGTTGCCGACGGTCCTGAAATCGTCGTCCAGCGGACGTGAACCTGCGTCGCTGGTCGCACCGATTTCCGGTACGTCGACATCGGCCGCGGCAGTGTTGGCAGTCGTCATGGTCTGTTCCTCTTCATCCACCGTTGTCACCACCGGCGCTCGAAGCGTCGCCGCATGATAACCGCGATGGTGTTCATGGCAATCAGGAAGCCCAGCAGTACGATGATCGCCGCCGAAGTGCGCTCGACGAAAGCGCGCTCGGGGCTGTCGGCCCACAGGTAGACCTGCACCGGCAGCACCGTGGCCGGATCCATCGGCCCGCCCGGGATATCGACGATGAACGCGACCATGCCGATCATCAGCAGCGGTGCGGTCTCGCCCAGCGCCTGGGCCATGCCGATGATCGTACCGGTCAGCATGCCCGGCATCGCCAGCGGCACGACGTGGTGAAAAACGGTTTGCATCCTCGATGCGCCGACGCCGAGCGCGGCCTCGCGGATCGACGGCGGCACCGACTTGAGCGCCGCGCGCGACGCGATGATGATCGTCGGCAGCGTCATCAGTGTCAGCACCAGGCCGCCGACCAGCGGCGCCGAGCGCGGCAGCCCGAACAGGTTGATGAACATCGCCAGGCCGAGCAGGCCGAACACGATCGACGGCACCGCCGCGAGGTTGTTGATGTTGACTTCGATCAGGTCGGTCCAGCGATTCTTCGGCGCGAACTCCTCGAGGTACACGGCCGCCGCGACGCCGATCGGAAACGACAGCAGCAGCGTCACCAGCAGCGTGTAGAACGAGCCGGCGACGGCACCGCCGATGCCGGCGAGCTCGGGCTCGCGCGAATCGCCGTTGGTGAAGAAACCGGTATTGAACTTGGACTTGATCAGGCCCTGCTCGTCGAGCCGGTCGACCCAGCCGATCACCTTGTCGTTGACGCGGCGATCCGCCGGCGGCGCATTGCGATCGATGTGTCCCTTGACCAGCATGTCGATGTCGTCGTCGACCAGCAGGTCGACGCTGACGCGTTGGCCGATCAGCGCCGGGTCGGCACGCACCATGTCCAGCAGCTGGTAGGGTGCGCCGCTGCTCAGGATCTTGTTCAGCGCGCGCTTGTCGCGGCGCCCACTGACCTCGGGGAACAGCTCCTTCAATGGTTCGCGCACGATCTTGCGAAAATTGGCACGCGCGATCGCCTGCATGTCGCGGGTTCCCTGCGGGTCGATGATCGCCGGGTCGAGGTAGACCTCGAGCTCGACATGCGTCTGCACGAAGGCCGTGTAGCCCTTGCCGACGATGTCGAGGAACAGCACCGATACGAAGACCAGGCCGAGGATGACCGCGCCGAGACCGACGCGGCGGAACCGCGCCTCGCGTGCGTAGCGCTTCTTCAATGACGCATTGACGACGTCGATCGCGCGTTTCCGGGTGGTTTGCGAATCAGCCATGTCAGATTACTCGTACTGCTCGCGGTACTTGCGCACGATGTGCAGGGCCACGATGTTCAAACCCAGGGTGACGACGAACAGCAGCAGTCCGAGCGCGAACGCGGCCAGCGTCTTGGCGCTGTCGAATTCCTGGTCGCCGACCAGCAGCGTGACGATCTGCACGGTAACCGTGGTCACGCTGTCCAGCGGGTTCGCGGTCAGGTTTGCACTCAGGCCGGCGGCCATGACGACGATCATTGTTTCGCCGATGGCGCGCGACGCCGCGAGCAGAATGCCGCCCATGATACCGGGCAGCGCCGCCGGCAGGATCACCTGGCGGATCGTCTCCGAGCGCGTGGCGCCGAGCGCGTACGCCGCATCGCGCAGCGACTGCGGCACTGCGTTGATCACGTCGTCCGACAGCGACGACACGAACGGGATGATCATCACGCCCATGACCAGGCCGGCGGCCAGCGCGCTCTCGGACGACACCGACAGGCCCAGACTCTCACCGGCGACGCGGATCGCCGGTGCCAGTGTCAGCGCCGCGAAGAAGCCGTAGACGACGGTCGGCACGCCGGCCAGTACCTCGAGCACGGGCTTGGCGTAGGAGCGCAGCCTCGGGCTCGCATAGTCGGCCAAATAGATCGCCGACATCAGGCCGATCGGCACAGCGACCAGCAGCGCGATGAACGAGATCAGCAGGGTGCCGGCGAACAGCGGCACCGCGCCGAATGCCCCGCTGGCGCCGACCTGGTCGGCGCGCAGCGCGACCTGCGGGCTCCATTCGAGACCGAACAGGAAGTCGGCCAACGGAATCTTCTGGAAGAAACGGAAGGATTCGAACAGCACCGACAGCACGATGCCGACGGTTGTGAATATCGCGATCATCGAGCTGACGATCAGCAGCATGCTGACGATCCACTCGACGCGGTTGCGCGCGCGCATCTTCGGGCCGACCGCGCGCCAGGCCAGCGAGCCGGCGCCGAGCGCGACGCTGAGAACGACGACCGCCAGCGCCAGCTTGCCGATGCCGCGCAGCTCGTTCATGTGGTCGGCGGCGCGCCGCAGCGTATCGTCGATCTCGCCGGCCACGATATTGCCGTTGGCGAGGTTGGTGATGTCGTTGACGACCAGGCCGAGCTGCGCCGGCGGCAGCGCCTTGGTCTCCGCCGGCAGCGCCTCGACGACCATCGCCGTGATCACCGAGCCCTCGAAGAACAGCCACAGTCCGGCCACCAGCAGTGCCGGCAGCCCGGCCCACAACGCGGTGTAGAACCCGTAATAGGCCGGCAGCGAATGCAGGTCGCGGACCTTGCTGCGCCCGCCGACGGTGAGCAGCGAACGACGCCGGCCGAAGTGGAAGGCCAGCGCCATGACGCCGAGCAGGACGAGTATCAGGACCGAGGTCTGCATGCGGGGTTCCGGTTTCCTTGTGTCATGGGACCGACGGCACCCGAAGGTGCCGCCGATCGCTTCCGTCAACGCTGCTCAGACCGCCTGCTCACAGCGCACCCATCGGGGTCAGCGCGGTGGCATCATAGTGGAACTGTTCACGTTCGGCCTCGGGCATCGGGATCAGGCCCTTCTCGGTCAGGTAGCCCTCTTCGCCGAAGGCCTTGTCCGCCGTGAACTCGGCCAGGTATTCCTTGATCCCCGGGACCGCACCGATGTGCGCCTTCTTCGCGTAGAAGTACAGCGGACGCGATACCGGGTAGGCGCCCTCGGCGATGTTGTCGAAGGTCGGCTCCTTGCCGTCGACGATCGCGCCGTGGATCTTGTCGGCGTTCTGGTCGAGGAACGAGAAACCGAAGATGCCGACGGCGGCCGGGTTGGCTTCGAGCTTCTGCACGATCAGGTTGTCGTTCTCACCGGCCTCGATGAACGCGCCGTCCTCACGGATGCCGTGGGCGACCGCCTGGAAGACCTTCTTGCCCTTCTTGTTGTAGGCGCTCTCGGGGATGCCGAGCTTGGCCATCAGGGCCTTGATCTCGGCCTCGTCTTTCGACCCGCGCAGCGTCTTCAGGTCGTCGAAATTCTTGGCCCCACCCTCCATGGCCAGCTCGACGAAGGCGTCGCGGGTACCCGAGGTCGGCGGCGGTCCGAGGACCTCGATCTTGGTCGCCGGCAGGGCCGGGTTTACGTCCTTCCAGGTCTGGTGGGGGTTGTCGATCAGCTTGCCGTCACTGCCCGGGACCTTCTTCGCGAGCGCCAGGAAGATGTCCTTGCGGGTCAGCGACAGCGGCGCCGTGGCCTTCGACTGGCCGAGCACGATGCCGTCATAGCCGACCTTGACCTCGATGACGTCCTTGACGCCGTTCTTCGCACACAGCTCCTGCTCGGACTTCTTGATCCGGCGCGAGGCATTGGTGATGTCCGGGTGCTCGACGCCGACGCCGGCGCAGAACAGCTTCAGACCGCCGCCCGAGCCGGTCGATTCGACCTTCGGCGTCTTGAACTGGGTCGTCCTGCCGAACTGTTCGGCGACCACAGTCGCAAATGGGTACACCGTCGACGAACCGACGATGCTGATGTAATCACGGGCAGCGGCCGCGTGCGCGGCGCCCGATACCGTTGCGGCAGACAGCGCCGCGATCACCAGGGTCTTTTTAATCACGTATGAGCCTCCACTGGGCGGTTTTGGGGTGTCTCACGGCCACCGGATCGATGTGGCGCGACGGGACGGAGAACTTCAGCGAATCCTTAAATTCGCTGCGTATTCTCAGGCGGCTTTGTGACAGTTTCGTGACGCGACAAAATCGATTCGATGACCCCGGGTCCGCAGGCCGGATGGCATGCTCCATTGCCCGTTTTCTAGGCTGAATCCCAAACCTTCCGCCAGTAGATTGTCTGCGCCGCTGGAGATTTACCGGCGCTTGCTTGCTTCGGGTCAAATAAACGGCTGGCCGGCGGCCGTCACAGCCCCGCGGCCGTCGCCTGCAGCACGGCCGCCGGGTCGGCACCGGCGGCGATCGCCTGGGCGGCGATGTCGCCGCTGCAGCCGAGCGCGCGCTGGTGCGCTTCGCGTTGGCCGAGCGCGATCAGCGCCGAACGCACGACCTGGGTGGCACCGCGCCCGCCGTGTTGGCGAATCAGCCGAAAGGCGACGCTCTCGATGCACTGCCCGGCGTCGGCCGCGGCAAGGAAGTGCACGACCAGGGGATCCGCTGCGGCGACGCCGCGCGCCGGCCCGCCGAGCACGGCAAGCGCGAGCAGCAACTGGATGAATCTGTATCGTGCCAAGACCGTGCAGCCCCCGAATGGCATTCAGTGGTCTGGTCCATGCGGACCAGCGAATTACCCACGCAAATCTCGAACCAACGAGAATTTTCGAGATAAATCGGCGAGTTGGCACAGGCGCCGCTGGCAAATGACAAAAAAACTGACAGCGAATTCGATCGAGTCGGGTTGTTGTTTTCGTGGCCCGGGCGGGATTATAAGTCACATTCGCCGCGCCGTGCACTGGCCCGCCGTCACGCCGGGCGGCCGAGCCAGAACCCGCGTCCGCCGTCGATACCGAGCCGCTGCAGTGCCTGCCAGTCCTCCTCCGACTCGACCGACTCGGCGATCACGCGCATGTCGAGACTGTGGGCGATGTCGGCGATCGTGCGCAGGAAGAAGCGGTTGTCGTCGTGGCGGTGCAGGTCGCGGACGAAGCTGCCGTCGACCTTCAGGTAGTCGAGCCTGGCCGTGCGCAGGTACGCGAACGACGAAAAACCGCGGCCGAAATGGTCGAGCGCGAACTCGACGCCGAGCGGTCGCAGACGACCGGTCCAGTCCGCCAGCCTGTCGAGCTGCAGGGCGGCGCCGTACTCCGGCAGCTCCAGCACCAGGCGCCGGGCCGCGTCGCGCTGTGCGGCCAGGTAATCGACCAGCCAGTCGAGCAGGCCGGCGGCGGCCAGGCTCGCCGGGCTGATGTTGACGGCCACGCTCGACGCGAAGTCGCCGTCGGCGATGCCGGCGACGACACGCTCGATCACGGCCCGGTCGACATCCGCGGCCAGGCCGGCATTCTCGGCCATCGGCAGCAGCACCGCGGCGGCGATGTCCTGGCCCGGCGCGTCCGGATCGGGGATACGCACGAACACCTCGTGGTGCAGCAGCGCGGCGTCGGCGCAGCCCAGCACCGGTTGCCGTAGCAGGCGCAGATCCCCGCGGCCCAGGGCCTGCTCGATCAGCTTGCGCCACGCACTGCCACTGCGCACGGCGCGGTCGGCCGCGTCGCATTGGCGCACGACGACACTGTTCGCGCCGGAACGCTGTGCCTCGCGCAGCGCGACGTCGGCGTCGGCCAGCCAGCTCGACGCATCCATGCCGCAGAACACGCTGCCACCGACATGCGCGACGTCCGGCGACGGCAGCCCGAGCCGGCCGTACAACGCGGCGACCGCGGCAGCCACGTCCTCGGCCAGGCGCTGCAGGCGCGGCGCGTCGACATTCTCGACCAGCACGGCGAAGTCAGCGCCCGACAGGTGTGCCGGCGTCGCCGCCGGCAGCGCCGTCAGCGCGTCGCTGAGGGCGCGGGCGGTCTCGGCCAGCAGGCGATCACCCGCCGGGTAGCCGTGCGCCTGGTTGTAGGCCTTGAAGTCGCGCAGCTGCAGCAGCAGCAGGCCGCCGCCCGCGAGCAGCTCGCGATCGGCAACGCGATGGTCGAGGACGTCCATGAACTGGCGCCGGTTGGCCAGGCCGGTCACCGGGTCCTGGTAGGCCTGGCGGCGCAGTTCGGCGGCCAGCGTCTCGGCGTCGTCGAGCATCCGCGACACCCGCGCCGACAGGCCGTTCATCGCCTCGACGACGCGCCGCAGCTCGAGCGTCAGCGGTCGTTTGCGCACGACCGGGAATTCGCGACGGCAGATCGCCGCCGCCTGTGCCTCGACGTCGCGCAGCGGGCGCAGCAACACCCGCAGGCCTAGCATGCCGACGAGGATCGCCAGCAGCGCGGCGATCGCGAACAGGTGCAGCATCTGCTCGGCGGTCTGCCACAGCTGGCGGTAGGCCAGCCCGGGATGGCTGACGACGACGACCCGGCCGACCTGGCGCCAGCCGGCCATCATCGTCGCCGAGCGCCGCGGCGGCTGCAGCGTGAAGACGCGCTGGAACCACGCCGGCACATCGTCCAGCCGCAGCTCGACCGAGCGCTCCAGCCACGGCGCGCCTTGCAGGTCCTCGAAGCGGATCAGCAGGTAGTCGCCGCGGTGGAACATCGCGTTGACCATCGCGGTCACCATCGCCTGGTCGCCGCTGTCGACGTGCGCCGTCGCCGACAGGCCGAGCGACGTCGCGGCATCCTGCGCGTGCGACGCGAGCTGGCTGTCGAGGTAGGCGCGGGCGTTCTGTACGCTGATCGCCAGCGTGCCGACGAACAGTACGCCGACCAGCACGACGATCAGGATCATCAGTTGTCGCGCCAGCGTCATCCGCAAACCACCTTCACTGCTGCACGGCCATCTGCTGCATCAGGCGCCGCTGAAAGGCCTGCCAACGCGACAGGCGATCGGCGCCACCGACCTTCTTGCCGGTATTGTTGTTGACCGCGAGCCACAGATCCGCACCGTTGAAACTGTACACCGGCACGAGGTCGGTGCGCGCGCCGGCCGGCTGGATCTCGCCGGTGAGATTGTCGAGAATCAGTGGTTCGGCGTCGGCAGTCGGGTAGTAGGCGAGCACCATGTGCGCCTCGTTGAGGGTCAGCGACTTGACGTAGGTGATGCGCAGCCGATCCTCGTCGACACCCATCGTGATCAACGTGAAGTACTTCGAGATCGCGTAGTCTTCGCAATCCGCCGAGTTGACGCCGAGCACCTCGTACGGCGTCGCCCAGTAGTCCTTCTGGTCCCACAGCGCATAGTCCGAATCGTAGTTGACGCGGTTGAAGAAGCCGTTGACGCGCTCGAGCTTGGCACGCTCAGCGAGACCGGGCGCACTGTCGACCAGGCGCTGCAATGCGACGACCCGGGCGCGTGCGTCACTGCCGTAGCGCTGCTCCATCCAGTTCAGCAGCGCGTCGCTGAACGCCAGTCCGGTCGCCAGGCTGCCGTTGACCAGCCAGGCCAGCAGCAGCGCCGCGAGCAGCAGGCGAAACGCCTCGAAGGCGTGGGACAATGGCAGGCAGCGAAGCGCGAACATCGGGGCCAGGGAACACACAAGTCGTTGACGCAGACCCTAAAATTGGCGGCGCGACGCGGCGAAACTTGATCCGTGGCACTGCGCCGCGGCGGCCGCTAAAATCGCCGCTTTGACCGCCTCCACGGACCATCATGCGCACTTCCGACTTCCCCCTGCAGACCCTCAAAGAGGTCCCCGCCGACGCCGAGATCGCCAGCCACCGCCTGATGCTACGCGCCGGGCTGATCCGCAAGCTGGCGGCGGGCCTGTACACCTGGCTGCCGCTGGGCCTGCGGGTGCTGCGCAAGGTCGAAAACATCGTCCGCGAGGAGATGGACCGTGGCGGCGCGCTCGAGGTGCTGATGCCGGCCGTGCAGCCGGCCGAGCTGTGGCAGGAATCGGGGCGCTGGGAGGAGTACGGCGCCGAGCTGCTGCGCCTCCGCGACCGCCACCAGCGCGAGTTCTGCTTCGGTCCGACCCACGAGGAGATCATCACCGACCTGGCGCGCAGCGAGCTGCGCAGCTACCGCCAGCTGCCGATCAACTTCTACCAGGTCCAGACCAAGTTCCGCGACGAGATCCGCCCGCGCTTCGGCGTCATGCGGGCGCGCGAGTTCCTGATGAAGGACGCGTACTCGTTCCACGTCGACCAGGACTCGCTGCAGCAGACCTACGACCGCATGCATGACACCTACAGCCGCATCTTCACGCGCTGCGGCCTCGACTTCCGCCCGGTCGCCGCCGATACCGGCAGCATCGGCGGCAGCGGTTCGCACGAGTTCCACGTGCTCGCCGACTCCGGCGAGGACGCGATCGCGTTCTCGACCGCCAGCGACTACGCGGCCAACGTCGAGCTGGCCGAGGCGCTGGCACCGGCCGCGGCCGCCGCGGCGCCGAGCCGCGAGCTCGAGCTGGTCGATACGCCGCACGCGAAGACCATCGCCGAGCTGGTCGAGCAGTTCGACCAAGCGATCGAGAAGACGGTCAAGACGCTGATTGTAGAGGCGGCGGAAGACGCGGATGCCGAACTGGTCGCGCTGCTGGTGCGCGGCGACCACGAACTCAACGCGGTCAAGGCCGAGAAACTGGCGCTGGTCGCCGCGCCGCTGCAGATGGCCGGCGACGAGCGGATCCGCGCCGCGGTTGGCGCCGGCCCGGGTTCACTCGGCCCGATCGGGCTCGACCTGCCGATCGTCGTCGATCGCGCCGTCGCGGTCCTCAGCGACTTCAGCGCCGGCGCCAACGTCGACGGCAAGCACTACTTCGGCATCAACTGGGGACGCGACGTCGCGCTGCCCGAGGTCGCCGACATCCGTAACGTGATCGAAGGCGACCCGAGCCCGGACGGCAACGGTACGCTGACGATCGCCCGCGGTATCGAGGTCGGCCACATCTTTCAGCTCGGTCGCAAGTACAGCGACGCGCTGAACGCGACCGTGCTCGACGACAGCGGCAAGCAGATCACGATGACGATGGGATGCTACGGCATCGGCGTGTCGCGGGTTGTCGGCGCCGCGATCGAGCAGCACAACGACGAACACGGTATCCGCTGGCCCGCGGCGATCGCGCCGTTCACGCTGGCGTTGATCCCGATGCAGATGAAGAAGTCGGAAAAGGTCCGCACGGCCGCCGAGGCGCTGTACCGGGCACTGCGCGATGCCGGCGTCGACGTGCTGTTCGACGACCGCGACGCGCGCCCCGGCGTCATGTTCGCCGACATGGAACTCATCGGCATACCGCATCGCGTCGTGATCGGCGAACGCGGCCTGGCCAGCGGCGAAGTCGAGTACAGGGCACGTGGCGACAGCGACAACCAGATGTTGCCGCTGGATGGTTTCGTCGATTTCATCGGCGAGCGACTGGCCGCCGAGATGCGCTGATCGCGACTGCCGGTTCAGGCGCTGGCAGCGACCGGTGGATCGTCGGCGTCACCGGCGCGATCGATTCTGACCACCGCCTCGACCTCGTTGCCGACGCCATGGTAGACGATGTCGTCGAAGCTGATCATGCGCGACATCGCGATGCCGCGACCGTGGGTGTCGAAGGCCCGTGACGGGTCCATGTCGACGTAGCGGCGCCAGTCGAAGCCGCTGCCCTCGTCGACGATACGCACGCGGATCTCGTCGTCACCGCGCCGATAGCGCACCCGCACCCGCCTCGCGGCGTAGACCGGATCGGCGAGCCGCGCCTCGACCTCGGCCTCCCAGCGCTCGGCTGCGCGCAGCGACGTCTTCTCCGCGTAGCCGATGCCGAGATTACCGTGCTCGACGGCGTTGACGAGCAGCTCGGTGAGACCGATTACGACGCGCTTGGGGTCGGGAAAGGCATTGGCCAGCGTCGTCGCGACGTCGCGTGCCGAATCGAGTGTACTGAAGGTGAACACCGCCTCGTGCAGCAGGCCGAAGGTCCGGCTCGCGGCATCGCTGTCCTCGAGCGCGCGCAGGTAGCGCCGGCGATCGTCGACCGCGGTACCGAGCACGCTGAGCAGCATGGCCTCGTCGAACGGCTTGGTCAGGTAATAGTACGCGCCGGCCTGCAGGCCCTCGAGGATCTGTTCCTTGGCCGCCAGCGCCGTCTGCAGGATCACCGGCACGCTCTGCAGCACCGGGTGGCGCTTGATCCGCTCGAGCACCTGCAGGCCGTCGAGCCCGGGCATCATGCGATCGAGGATCACGACGTCGAAACGCGTAGCATCGGCATCGAGCCAGTCCCACGCCGACTGCCCGTCTTCGACCGCCTCGATCTCGTACCCTGTTCCCTGCAGGTACTCGACCAGGATCTCGACGTTGAACGGCTCGTCGTCGGCGATCAGGATGCACGGCGTTTCTGCGGGCATGACGGCTCCGGTCGGCTGTATCCGATGCTAGCGGCACCGCTACGCCGGGCTTGAACCCTGGACGGCGCCGGGTTGGCGCGGCAGCACGACCCGGAAACAGCTGCCGTGGTCGGCATTGTTGCGCGCGTCGATGCGGCCGCCATGCGCATTGACGATCTCGCGCGCGATCGCCAGGCCGAGCCCGGTGCCGCCGGTCTTGCGGTCGGTGCGCCGGCTCTGCACGAACTTGTCGAAGACCGCTTCGAGCTGGTCGTCGGGGATCCCGGGACCCTGGTCGGAGACGCGGATCTCCACCGCCGCCTGGTCACCGCGCCCGTCGTGCACCGTCACGGCCGCCGTGCACACCGTGATCTCGCCCCGGTCCGGCGAGAACTTGATCGCGTTCGACAGCAGGTTGCGCACGACCTGGGCCATCTTGTCGTCATCGAACGCCAGCTGCCCGACGTCCTCCGCCGGACGGAAATCGATAGCGATCCCGCGCCGCTCAGCAAGCCCCTCGAACTCGTCGAGCACGCCGCGAATCGTCGCATGCAGGTCGCCGGGCCGGATCGCGTAGACCTCGCGGCCGGCCTCCGCCTTGGCCAGGTCGAGCAGGTCGTTGATCATGCCGAGCAGGCGGCCGCCGGCGCTGTGGATGCGGTCGAAGTAATGTCCGAGCTTCGGCCGCTCGGCGCTGTCGAGCTTCTTCTGTCCGAACTCCGAGTAGCTCAGGATCGCGTGCATCGGCGTACGCAGTTCGTGCGACATGCTGGCGAGGAACTGCGACTTGGCGCGGTTGGCACGTTCCGCCTCTTCCTTGGCGACGCGCAGCTCGGCCGTCTGTTCGGCGACCAGCTGTTCGAGGTCCTCGCGGTGGCGGCGCAGTTCCTCGTCGATACGCTTGCGCTCGGTAACGTCGCGCAGTATGCACAAGAAGGCCTCGTAACCGTTGTCGGCGTCGACATCGGCGTCGCTGAAGTCGTCGAACAGCACGAGATCCTGTGACGAGATCTCCGCGACCGCGACCTCGAGCAATACCTTGCCGCCGTCGGCGCGCCGGCCGGTCAGCGGCTGCGCGTGCTGATCAGGCGTGCGGCGCACGTAGTCGAGCAGAAAGCCGGGCACGTTGTCGCGAAACGCCGCCGGCAGGTCGAACAACTGGTTCGCCGGCTGGTGCAACACCTCGATCTCGGCGACGTCGAACACGCGTTCCGCAGCGCTGTTGAAGCTGCTCACGGTGCCGTCGTTCTCGAACTGGATGATCGCGTCGGTCGCGCGGTGTAGCAGCGACTGCATGCGCGTCTGCGTGCTGATCAGCTCGTGACTCGCGTGCGTCAGCAGTTCGACCTGAGCGCGCAACGCCGCGAGCTCGGCGAGCGTATCGTCGCCGGGCGCTGACTCGGACGGTTGTGCCGGATCGCTGGCGGCCATCGGGTACGCGGCATCGGGTCCATTGCGGGCGTTACTCCACCGGTAGCGGCCGTCGCGGCGCGCCCTTGACCTCGGTTGACAACCCAGCCACGGGTCCGGAAACTCGCCCGCTTCGCGGGTCGGAGGCACAGAGCCATGGGAAGAGTTGACGCATTCGAGCGGGAAGACTTGTTGAAATGCGGCTACGGCGAGATGTTCGGGCCGGGCAACGCCCAGCTGCCTGTGCCGAACATGCTGATGATGGACCGCGTCACGCGCATTGCCGACAGCGGCGGCGCCCATGGCAAGGGCGAGATAGTCGCCGAGCTGGATATCCGGCCGGACCTGTGGTTCTTCTCCTGCCATTTTCCCGGCGATCCGGTGATGCCGGGCTGCCTCGGCCTCGATGCGATGTGGCAGTCGGTCGGCTTCTTTCTCGCCTGGCTCGGCAACCCGGGTCATGGCCGTGCGCTCGGCGTCGGCGAGGTCAAGTTCACCGGACAGGTGCTGCCGACCGCGGACAAGGTCACCTATCACCTCGACATGAAGCGCGTGATCACGCGCAAGCTGGTGCTCGGCATCGCCGACGGGCGCATGGAGGTCGACGGGCGCGAGATCTATACGGCCAAGGACCTGCGGGTCGGCCTGTTCACGTCGACCGAGGGCTTCTGACGACCGGGCACGAAAAAGCCCGGCATTGCCGGGCTGTGCGGTGCTGAAGAGGTTGTCCGACGGTCAGTTCAGGTCTTCGGCCAGCGAATCGCGGATGTTCTGCGGGATCGGCTCGGCGGCGTGGGTATACGCCGGGTGATCGATACCGATACTGATCGCCGCGCCGTTCTTGACTGCCGCGGCCATCTCGGCCGTGAGTTCGAAGCGCATGAAGTGCACCGACGAGGTCTTGTCCTCGGTCTCGCGGTCGAGGTCCTCGTCGGAGATCGGCGTGATGCGCGCGAAGTCGGCGACCTGGGCCCAGACGTGGCGCTCGATGCCGATCAGCTTGTGCAGCTGTGCCTTGCGCTCCTCCTCGTCAGGAATCTCGATCATGAACGTCGCCTTCCAGTTACTGCCATCCGGGATCAGCGGGTTGTAGGCGTCGAGTTCTTCCTGGATGCCGGCCGCCTCAAAGATCCGCTCGGCGCGCAGCATCTCCTGGATCTGGTAATGCATGGTCAGTGCGTCTTCGAAGTACAGCGTCGCATCCGGCCCGATCGGCAGCTGGCGGTTCTTCTTGTGCGCCATGACGCGGGCGCGAAACTCGGGCCGCACCTCGGCGTACTTCTCCAGGCTGAACAAGTCGTCGCGGGTCAGTTTGTTCACGGTTTCCACCTCAATCTCCTTCTACGTGCCGATCAGATGCCGTAGGCGATACGCAGCAGCGTGATCGGGTGTTTGGGTTCCGACCCGTCATCCAGGCCGTTCGAAATCTGGTGCCCGGCCATCACGCAGTCGCTGCTGTAGTGGTCGGGACTGTTTTGCTTGACCTTGTTGACAACCGGTCGCGCTATCTTCATTGACAGCTCGTGCGACTCTTTCTTCACGGCGTAGGTGCCGTCGTGACCAGAACAGCGCTCGATCAGCTCGATCTCGGTGCCCGGCACCAGTTCCAACGCCTCGCGCGTCTTCGGACCGATCCGCTGTACGCGCTGGTGACACGCGGCGTGGTACGCGACCTTGCCCAGCGGTTGCTGGAAGTCGGTGCTGAGCTTGCCGTACTTGTGCCGCAGCATTAGGTACTCGAACGGGTCGTACATCGCGTCGCGCACCTTGGCGACGTCGGCGTCATCGGGAAACATCAACGGCAGTTCCTGTTTGAACATCAGCACACACGACGGCACCGGCGCGACGATGTCCCAGCCGTCGTCGACCAGCTGCGCCAGCATCGGGATGTTGACGTCCTTGGCCGCGGCGACCGCATCGAGGTCGCCGAGCTCGAGCTTCGGCATACCGCAGCACTTCTCCTTGTCGGCCATGGTCACCGGGATGCCGTTGTGGCGGAACACCGCGACCAGGTCTTCGCCGCTCTGCGGGTCGTTGCGGTTGCCGTAGCAGGTCGCGAACAGCGCGACCTTGCCGGTCGTCGGGCCGGCGGCCTCGGCATTCTCACCGTTGTCGCGCGCCACGCGGCTGCGTAGCGGCTTGCTGTAGAACTCCGGCAGCTTGGCGTCCTTGTGCACGCCGAGACCGTCTTCGAGGATGCCGCGGAACGTCGCGTTCTTGTTCAGCGCGTTGACGACGCCGCTGACGACCGGGATGCCGGCGAGCGTTCCGAGGCGATCGGTATTGGTCAGGGTCTTGTCACGGAACGACGCGCCCTGGTTGCGGTACTTGACCGCCTTTGCCTGCAGCATCAGGTGCGGAAAGTCGACGTTCCACTCGTGTGGCGGCACGTAGGGGCACTTGGTCAGGAAGCACAGGTCGCAGAGATAGCACTGGTCGACGACCTTCCAGTAGTCGGTCTTGGCGACGCCGTCGACCTCCATCGTGTCGGACTCGTCGACGAGGTCGAACAGCACCGGGAAGCTCTGGCACAGGCTGACGCAGCGGCGGCAACCGTGACAGATATCGAACACCCGCTCCATCTCGGACAGCAGCTTGCCTTCGTCGTAGAAATCGGGGCTCTTCCAGTCCAGGGCATGCCGTGTGGGTGCCTCGAGGCTGCCTTCGCGTGCGCCGGCCATAGCCTGTATTCCTCTGCGTGGTTCTGTGTTCTCAGCTGGGCATCAGCCTGCGGGTAAGGGGAGACCGCTGCGGCCTCCCCGGCACCCGCGGTCAGTCGTCGAGCTGGTCCAGCGCCTTTTGGAAGCGGTTGGCGTGCGAACGCTCGGCCTTGGCCAGCGTCTCGAACCAGTCGGCGATCTCGTCGTGACCCTCGTCACGCGCGGTCTTGGCCATGCCCGGGTACATGTCGGTGTACTCGTGGGTCTCGCCGGCGATCGCGGTCTTCAGGTTGTCCGAGGTGCCGCCAAACGGCAGGCCGGTCGCGGGATCGCCGCACTGCTCGAGGTACTCGAGATGGCCATGCGCATGGCCGGTCTCGCCCTCTGCGGTCGAACGGAACACCGCGGCGACGTCGTTGTAGCCCTCGACGTCGGCCTTGGCGGCGAAGTACAGGTAACGGCGGTTGGCCTGCGACTCGCCGGCGAACGCGGCCTTGAGGTTGTCTTCGGTCTTGGAGCCTTTCAGGGACATGTGTCTATCCTCCGGTTTCTTCTGCGTGATGCCGGGTCCTCCCGGCGGGATGCCGGCGCACTATAGTCGGCAGCGTCAGCCTCATGAAATTGATTCTGGCAATTCACCCGATAGCGGCCGACTATCAAAAGGCCGGTTTGGCGAATGAGAATCAATCCAAGGCCGGCGGCGTTCGACGACGGCGCACCGATGCGGGGTTAAGCTACTGATCGAGGATGCGAAACGGATAGCGACCATCGTTGGCTGGGGTTCGTCCTTGACGCGCCACGTGGCGTCCGGCGCGGTCGGCGCGAATACCGCGCATCGTCAGTGGATAGCCTCGATGCACGACATCTCGCACGCCAGTACCGCGTCGCGCAGCGCGCCGATCGCGTCGGGCCGCGGAAAGCTCTTGCGCCAGGCCAGCGCGACCACCCGCGATGGCGCGTCGCCATCGAAGCGGCGGATACGCAGCAGGCGCTCGGCGAAGCGCTCGGCGCCAGCCGCCGAGCACGGCAGTATGGTCACGCCGAGGCCGCTCGCGACCATGTAGCGGATCGTCTCCAGTGACCCGCCCTCCAGGGTCTGCGCCGGCGACCCCTCGCTGGCACTGCGGCGCATGCAATCCGGGCACACCTCGAGCACCTGGTCGCGAAAGCAGTGCCCGGCGCCGAGCAGCAGCACGTCCTCGTGCTTCAGATCGGCGACCTCGAACGCCGCCCGCTGGTTGAGCGGATGGCTGCTCGGCAGCAGCAGCACGAACGGTTCACGGTACAGCGGCAGGGTCTGCACACCGGGTTCGTCGAACGGCAGCGAGATCACGATGACGTCGAGATCGCCGCGCTTGAGCTTCTCGGCCAGGGTCGCCGTGTAGTTCTCCTCGATCACGAGCGGCATCTTCGGCGCGCGCCCAGCCAGTTCGGGAATCAAGTGCGGCAGCAGGTAGGGGCCGATCGTGTAGATCGCGCCGAGGCGCAGCGGCCCGTCGAGCTGGTCCTGGCCCTGCCTGGCCAGCTGGCGGATACTGCCGGCCTCCTCGAGTACGCGTTGCGCCTGGGTCACGATCTGCTCGCCGATCGGGGTCACGCTGACGTCACCCTTGCGTCGCTCGAACAGGCTGACACCGAGCTCATCCTCGAGCTTCTTGACCGCGACACTGAGCGTCGGCTGGCTGATGAAACACGCCTCGGCGGCCCGTCCGAAATGCCGTTCGCGCGCAACCGCAACGATGTACCGCAACTCATTGAGGGTCATAACTGCGGGAATCTGCTCACAAAATCGGATGCCAACGGCGGCTGCCACGTTTGTGACACGAGGCGATTGGGCTACTATAACCTGAAACAACGGACAGGGACCCGGACCGGGCGCGATCGAGTAATGACGGCGAGTATCACCGGCGCGACAGCGGACAAGGGCCTGCGCGATGCCGACTTCCCTGCCGGCACCCTGCGGGTGCTCCAGCTTACCGACACTCACCTGTACGCCGATCCGGTTCGCACGCTGCTCGGCATCAACACGTTAGATTCCTTCCGCAGCGTACTGCGGCAAGTCCGCGATGCCCACTGGCCGCTCGACCTGCTACTCGCGACCGGCGACCTGGTGCACGATGCCAGCCCGGAAGGCTATGCGCGGATCGCGCGCATGCTGGCCGAGTTCGACGTGCCGGTCTTCTGCCTGCCCGGCAACCACGACATACCGCCGGTGATGCGCGAACACCTGCGCGCCGCGACCGTGTCGACGGACACGGTGCAGGATCTCGGCGCGTGGCGCTTCGTGATGCTCGACACCGTGATCCCCGACGACGAGGGCGGACACCTCGGCGACGACCAGCTCGCCGCACTCGAGCGCGCGCTCGCCGCGACCGACCGGCACGTGCTGGTCTGCATGCACCACCAGCCGGTCGACGTCGGCAGCGCCTGGATCGACACGATGACGGTCGACAACCCGGCACCGCTGTTCGAGATCCTCGACCGCCACGACCACGTGCGCGGCGTGCTGTGGGGCCACATCCACCAGACCTACGAGGCACGGCGCAACGGCGTCCGGCTTATGGCGTCGCCGTCGACCTGCGTGCAGTTCGCGCCGCGCCACGACGATTTCAAGGTCGACGAGGAACCGCCGGGCTTCCGCCTGCTGGCGTTGCTCCCGGACGGCACGATCCGCAGCGAGGTCGTGCGCATCGCCGAGATGCCGCACGGCGTCGAACTGGCCTCGGCCGGTTACTGACGACGCAGCGTCGATGACCACGCCGCGCACCGTGACGTCCCGGCGCACCGCGATCGTCGCGGCCGTGGCGACCGCGCTGCCGGCGCTGATCGGCGCCGCGCAGGTCGGGCCGGGCTACCCGCCGCCGCCGGGCCCGTACCGTAGCGGAGACTGGCATCCACCGGCTGCGGCCGCGGCGCCACCGGCTGCCGAGGCCACCGCACCGGGCCGCCGACCTTACGGCATGCTGATGCCCGACGACGCCGCTGACCCGGCCACCAGTGGTGCGTTCGGCGCGTCCAACCTGTTCGGTGGCAGCGCGCCATCCACACCGCGTGCCGGCGCGCCGGATCCGGCAGGCGCGGCGCCGTCCGCCGCTACCAACCGCGAACCGCGGCCACGCGACGACGTCGCGGCGGATGTGGCACCGCGGCCGGACCGCGGCGACGCATCGGTCCCCGGTTACCGGTCGCCCGCCACGCCACCGCCCTACCCGCCGACCCGTGCACCGCGCGCTGGCAGCGCCGTGGGTCCCGCCGGCGATGCGGCCGGCTATGCGGCATCGACGGCAGGGCCGCCGGGCATGCCACCGGTCAGCAGTGGCAGCGCGGCCGCGCCGTTCATGCCACGCGACGCAGCCCCGGCAGCGGCACCGCCGCCACCCGAAGGCGCGGTGTTCCGGCCGCGCGCCGATCGCGCCAACTGACGACGCCGGCGCCCCGCGGTCAGCCGATCTCGACGACCGGAGCGACGCGCAGCACCTCGTCGAGCGACGTGACGCCTTTGATCACCTTGCGGGCGCCGCCGATGCGCAGCGGCTCAAGGCCGTCGCGGATCGCCTGCCGGCGCAGCTCGGCGATGCTGCAGTCCGGCCGGATCACGGCGCGCAACCCCGGCGTCATCGCCAGGCTCTCGTAGATGCCGACGCGGCCGTGGTACCCCGATCCGCGGCAGTGCTCGCAGCCGACCGCATCCCAGGTACCGCCCGGCACCGGCAGCTTCCACGGCTGCGTCAGGTCGGCCCAGGCGTCGTCGTCGCCGGGCTGCTTGACCCGGCACGCCGGGCACAGCGTGCGCACCAGGCGCTGGCCGACGACGCCGAGCAGCGTCGCATTGATCAGGTAAGGCGGAACACCGATGTCCATCAGGCGCACGACCGCCGACGGCGCGTCGTTGGTGTGCAGCGTCGACAGCACCAGGTGCCCGGTCAGCGCCGCCTGGATCGCCATCTCCGCGGTCTCCAGGTCGCGGATCTCACCGACCATGATGATGTCCGGGTCCTGGCGCATCAGCGTGCGCACGCCGGCGGCGAAATCCAGACCGATCTGGTGATTGACCTGCATCTGGTTCAACGCCGGTTCGACCATCTCGATCGGGTCCTCGATCGTGCACACATTGACCTCTGGCGCGGCCAGCGCGCGCAGCGTCGAGTACAGCGTCGTCGTCTTGCCCGAGCCGGTCGGCCCGGTCACCAGGATGATGCCGTGCGAGGCCCGCGTCATGTCGCGCCACAGGCGCGCCTCGCGCTTGCCGAAGCCGAGCTCGGGCAGGTCGCGCACCAGCACCTGGGGGTCGAAAATGCGCATCACGAGCTTCTCGCCGAACGCGGTGGGCATCGTCGACAGGCGCAGCTCGATCTCGTCGTCGTTCGGTGTCTTGGTCTTGACCCGGCCGTCCTGGGGACGGCGTTTCTCGACCACGTCCATGCGTCCCAGCGCCTTGATGCGGCTGGTCACGGCACCCATGATCGAGGTCGGGATCTGGTACACGGTGTGCAGCACGCCGTCGATGCGGAAGCGCACGCTGCCGTTGTCGCGACGCGGTTCGAGGTGGATGTCGCTGGCGCGCTGCTCGAACGCGTACTGCAGCAGCCAGTCGACGATCGTGACGACGTGCCGATCGTTGGCGTCGAGCTTGCCGGCGCGGCCCAGCTGGACCAGGGATTCGAGGTTGTTGAGACCGAGCGGATCACCGTCGGCGATGCGCTCCGCCTTGCGGATCGAGTGGCTGACACCGAACAGCTCGCTCTGGTAACGGGCGATGTCCTCCGGGTTGGCGATGACCCGCCGCACCTCGCGGCGCAGCACGTGGGCCATCTCGTCTTCCCAGTGGCGTTCGAACGGTTCGGCGGTCGCGAACGTGACCGTCTGCTCGTCGACCGCGACCGGCAGGATGCCGTAGCGCGCCGTGTAGGTCGGCGACACCTCGCGCGTGACCGCGTCGACATCCAGCTTCAACGGGTCGAGCGCGACATAGGGCAGGCCGCTGTGGGCGGCGAGCCAGCGACTCAGCGCCGGCAGGTCGAGCGGCCGGCCGTCGGGGCGCTGCAGGCCGCGCCGCGCCAGCCAGACCAGCGGGTGCTCGGCGCCGGCGGCGCGCTGCACCCACAGCTCGTCGGTGTCCGGCGCCTGCGCGGCATCGAGCATGCCGTCGTCGATCAGCCGCGGCACGATCTCGGCGAGTGTCAGCCGATGATCGTCGCGCCGCGTGCCCTGTTCGCTGCCCGGGTTGATGTTCATCCGGTGCGAAACCCGGCAAACGCCTGTTCGGCGAGCGCTTCGCTGGTGACCTTGTCGACGCGCGCCAGTTCGGGACCGCGCGTCAGCCATGCCGCCAGCTCGTCGAGCGCCACATCGGTCCCGCAGGCGACGACTTCGACCCGGCCGTCGGCGAGGTTCACGGCATGACCGGTGATGCCGAGCCGGGCGGCCTGCTCACGCGTCGACGCGCGGAACCAGACACCCTGCACCTGACCGCTGACGACGAATCGACGACAGCCCATCGCACCTCACTCCAGACCCAGGTTCACGGTCTCGCCGACGCGCAGCGGCCGCCCGGGCGGCGCGACGAGATCGACCAGTAGTTCATAGTGCACGCCCGGCGCGGTCGTCGCGACCGGCTCGTAACCGATGTGGGCGACACGCGCCTCGACCGCCAGGCCGCGCAGCGTCGCGCTGACGTCGGCCCCGGGCTGCAGGCGTGCCGCCTGCGCCGCATCGACCAGGCCGCGCGCGCGCAGCCGCGCGGTGTCGGCGAGCGTGACCAGCGGCCGGCTTTGCAGCTCGCTGACCACGCTCTGCCCCGGCGCCGCGGCCACGGCCAGCACGGCGCCGGCAAACGGCGCCCGGATCACGCTGCGCTCGAGGTCGAGGCGCGCTGCGACCAGCGCGGCACGCGCGCGCGCCTCGGCGGCACGCGCCGCTTTCAGCGCGACCAGCGCCTGGTTGCGCTCGAAGTCCGACAGCACCGTGCGATCGTACAGCTCGATCGCCCGCTCGTCCTCGCGTATGGCCTCGTCGAGCATCGCCCGGGCGTGCTCGTGCTCGGCCTGGCGCCGGCTCACCTGGGTCGCGAAGCCGCGCCGGTCGAGACTGACCAGCGGCTCGCCCTCGGCGACCGCCTGACCCGGTGTCACGTGGACCTCGCTGACCACCCCGGACACCAGGGTCCCCAGCTCGACGCGCTGCACCCAGGTCACCTGGGCCGGCACGTCGGCGGCGGTCGCGGCGGCCGGCGGCAGCAGGACCAGCAGCGCGACGACCAGGCAACAGGTGCGACTCATGGTGTCTCTCCCTCCGGTATCAGACGGCCGCGCAGCGCATCGAGTTCGGCCAGCGTCATCAGCCACGCGAACTCGGCACGCGCGCGGTCGAGATTGACCGCCGTGATCTCGGTCATCGCGTCGCCGAGATCGGTCTTTACCTCGAGCTCGTAGAGCGCCCGGCTGCGATCCAGGTACAGCTCGCGGTAGTCGCCGCGCACCTGCAGGCCGGCCAGTTCCACGCGCAGCTCGTCGAGGCGCAGGCGCAGCTCGAGCACCGCCTGGTGCAGGCCCTGCTCCAGCGCCGCGAGCTCGGCGCGGCGTGTGCGCAGCTGGGCGCGCGCCGCGGCGATGTCGGCCTCCTTCGCGCCGCCGCTCAGCAGCGGCATCTCGAGCACCAGCGCGGCGCCGAGCGGATGCGTCGAGCTGGTATTGCGGTTGTACACCGCGGCGTCCAGCTCGCCGCTGAGTACCGGGCCATGGCCGTTGCGCGCCGCAGCGAGTGCGGCGCGCGCGGCGTCGACCTCGGCACGCAGCGCCCGCAGCGTCGGGTTGTGCTGCAGGACCTCCGCCAGCAGCACATCATACTCCGGCAGCGCGACGGCGAGATCGGGCGCCGGCGGTCGCACGACGTTCGACGCCAGCTCCCCGGGACGGCCCATCGCAATCGCCAGCTGCGAGCGCGTCGCACGCTGCAGCGTGCCGCTCAGCGTACGCTGGTGCAAGGCCGCCTGGTAGGCGGCCTCGAGTTCCAGCAGGTCGACGTCGGACAGGCGCTGCAAGTCGTGACGGTCGCTGGCGCGGTCGAAGTCGATGAAGGCCCCGGCCATCGCCTCGTTGTCGCGCGCGTATTGCAGGTCGGCGAGGACGACATCGAAGAACCGCCGCATGATGTCGAGCCGGCTCTGCTGGCGGGCATCGACGTAGCGCCAGTCGCTGCCGGCACCACGGCGGCGCGCGGCCTCCTCACGCGCCGCGCTGTAACCGAAATCGTAGAGACGCTTGCGCAGCGCCAGACGCGCGCGGCTGTCGTTGTTGTCGCGGTCGTCGGCGACATGCGACGGGCGCACCGCGCGCAGCTTGCCGATCGCGGTCAGCCGCAGGCCGCTCAGCGCCTCGGCCTCGGCCAGCGCCGCGGCGCTGGCGTCGCGCGCGGCCAGCGCCAGCTCCAGCGCCGGCAGGTCGCGCGCCGCATCGACCGCGTCCTGCAGTGTCAGCGGGTCGGGCAGCGCCGTCTCGCCGTCGGCCGCCGGCAGCGCCGTGGCCGCCAGCAGCAGGGTCGACGCCGCGGCGGCCCGTCGCCAGCGCTTCTCGAGTCCCGACCTCAACGCTTGGCGCGCTTGTAGCGGGTGAACGTCTGCTTCCTGAAGGCCTGTTCGACGACGTAGCGCCCGAGCAGCATGAACTCTTCGTGGTCGTTGGCCTTGCCGGTCAGCCGCGCGCGCTTGATGTAGCCGCCGTCGAGGTCGAAGAACGCGAATACCGGCGTTGCGCGGACGCGGTACTGGTGCAGCGCGAAGTCCTTCATCGTCGTCTCGCGGCCCGCGAAGTCGGTGATCTCGATGTCGCCCTCGATGTCGACGCTGAAGACCAGGAAATGCTCGCGGAAATAGTCCTGCACCGCCGGGCGGTTGAGGATACGGGTCTTCATATAATGGCAGAACGGGCATTCGTCCATCTCGAACATGATCAGGATGCCTTTCTTGCCGGCATCGCGCGCCGTCTGCAGTTCTTCGCGGAAGTCGCCGAAGGTGTCGTTGAAGAAGTGCGTCCCCGGATCGCGCGCGGCCTGGTCGGCGGCCGCCATCGGCAGCAGCAGCGCAAGCGCGGCGATCGGCATCCATCGCCGCATCGTCAGCCGCCCTCCTGCTGCCCGGCCTCGTAGCGGGCGATGAAATCGCGGATCGCCTCGGCGGTTACGCCGCCGAGCTGGCGCGCGACGATCTCGCCGCCGGGGTTCACGAGATACGAGGTCGGCAGTCCGTCGAGCGGGCCGACCAGCTGTGCCGACGTCGGCCGGGGGTCGGCGCGCAGGATCGGGAACGACAGGAACTGCTCGTCGACGAAGCGCCGCAGCTCGGCGTCACTGATCTCTTCGACGTTGACGCCGAGCACGACGGCATTGCCGTCGGCGCCACTGTGGAACACCTCCAGCTCCGGCAGCTCCTCGAGACACGGCGGACACCAGGTCGCCCAGTAGTTGACGAGCACCCATTTGCCCCGGTAGTCGGACAGGCTGTGCGCCCTGCCGTCGAGGTCGGGCAGCGTGAAGTCGTTGGCGGCCGGCACCGGCGACGCGACCAGCAGCAGGGCCACGACCAGGACAAAAAACCGCGTATGGTTCGAATAGAGCATTTTCGGTCGTGACATCGGTCGGTTTCCTGGATAATCGGCAACCCATCAAGAGACGCGGCGGTTTGCCGAAACATTCCGCAGAGAGCGGGATCCCGGCCGCTGCGTCACGACCGGCGGCCGGCGGGCCGATCGGTCGCTGCAGCCAGGCCGAGATCGGGGCCTTTGGCGCCGGTTCCCGTGACAGAACAGGCGGCGCGCGACCCCCGGATCCCGGCATGTTAAACCCTGAGTCACTACAGCCCAAAGCCTTGCCTTTCACCGTCCCCGAACCGGCGATCGCCCGCCACCCAGGCCTGATCACGGCACCGCGCGAACTGCGCCGCTGGGCCGACAGCCTGCCACTGGGCAATCCGCCGCATGCCGCGCAGCTGCTGTTGCAGCAGCTGCGCCTGCTGATCCGCGACCCGGACCCGGGCGGCCGGCTGGGTGCACTGCTGGAGGTCTACGAACGGCCCAGTGAGCGTCTGCTCGAGATCGTCAGCGAGCGCATGGACAACAACCCGGACCGGGCCATGCCGCTGGACCAGCTCGAGGACGCCCTGCTGCAGCTGCTCAGCGAGCTCGCCTATGGCCAGCTGCGGATCGCCAACGACGTGCTCGCGGCGGGCAAACAGCCGACCACGGCACTGCTCTACCATGCGCTCGACCTGCTCGACACCGCACACAATGTCGCGCGCCTGCACTACTGCGAACGCGACAGCGCGCGCTGGCAACAGATGCTAGGTGTCTACCTGCACGCGCAGGCGCAGCAGGTCGACGCCGATATCGTCGACATCCCGCCGCGGCGCCACGGCGGCCCGACCAACATCCGCGGCCTGTTCTTTCGCGCGCTGATCATCGGGCTGTGCGATCCGCATCACCACCTGCCCGGCGACATCCTCGCCTGGCACCGCTGGATCGGCGGCAACACCGACCATCTCGGCATCGCCCAGCTGCCGCAGGGGGCGTTCTCGATCCCGATCGACACCAGCGGCGAACTCGACGCGCTGGCCGGCGCGCGGCGCGGCAGACCGGGGCCGGACACGCGCTACCTGGTGGCCGAGGATTTCCTGCGCGCGCTGCGCGACGACGCCGATGCGCCCGCCGGCCTCTACGACGCGTTGAGCGGCCTGATCAAGGGCCGCAAGTCGCCGGATCAGCGCAAGAGCCCGCGCCAGCCCCGCAACCACCCGTTCCACCTGCTGTTCGGCCTGCGTGACGCCCACGCGCGCCTGCAGGAGCTCACCGCCGGCGGCGCGCCGATCGGCGAAGGCAGCACCGCCGCGGCGCTGCAGGTCAACCATTCGCGGGACGGCGCCGCGTTTCACCTGCAGCGCCCGCTGCAGACGCCGCTCGGCGTCGGTGACATCGTCCTCGCCGAGGCCGACAGCGGCCGCCCCGGCGGCGCCCCGGTCGGCTTCGTCGGCCGTATCCAACGGGTCGTCGCCGGCGCCAGCGGGCGCATCGAGATCGGTGTCGAGAAGCTCGGTGGTCGGCTGATTCCGGTGACGTTATCCGGCGGTGCCGCCGAGCGGGCACGCGGCGACTGCTACGGGCTGCTGCAACAGGACCCGAACGACAACCGTTTCCGCCTGCTCGCGATCCGCAACGTCTACCGCAACGGCGACAGCGTGACTGCCGAGAGCATCAATGCGCGCTACACGCTGCGCATGGGCGATGTGCTCAGCGCGACGCGACGCATCGCCTACGTCGACGTCGACGTCGTCGACTGACCGTCGCGCGGCCGCAGCGCCACCGCGTCGGCACGCCGCAGCCGGAACGCGGCCAGCGGCACCCCCAGGCCTCCCGCGACGCCGGCATTGGCAGCGCCGAGCACGTCGGCGAGCTGCGTATCGGTCGGCCAATCGGGATCGCCGGGGCGTGGCAGCTCGAACGCCCGACTGGCATACAGGTCGTACAGCGTCGCATCCGACAAACGCCGTGCCAGCGTCCAACCGCCCTCGCGCGTCATGTGCACCCAGTGCAGGTCGCGCAGGCGGCCGAGCAGATCGTCGAGCTGCGGCTCCATCCAGCGCTTGCGCCGGCGCGCGAGCTCGACCGTGGTCGGCGCCGCCCCGTCCGCCGCGGCCTCGTCGAGGGCCAGCAGCACGTCGATCGCGTCGCCCATGCCGACGCGGCAGCGGGCCTGGTCGTGGCTGCCCCAGCGGAAGATGCTCAGGCAGTGTGCGACCTCGGCGCCGAGCAGCACGACGACCCATGACAGGTACAACCAGACCAGGAAGATCGGGATGCTGGCCAGCGCGCCGTAGATCGCCTCGTAGGTCGGGAACTGCGTGATGTAGAAGCCGAATGCGCGCTTCGCCCCCTCGAACAGCAGCGCGGCGAACACGCCGCCGATCAGCGCATGGGCGGCGCGCACGCGGCGGTTGGGCACGACCAGGTAGATCATCGTGAACGCCAGCGCGGAGGCCGCGACCGGCGTCAGCGTCAGCAGGTTGCGGCCGACACCGCTGCTCGCCGCATCGGACAGGATCGGCAGCGAGATGATGTACGAGGTCACCAGCACGCTGGCGCCGATCAGCAGCGGACCGAGCGACAGCACCGCCCAGTAGATCAGGAACTTGCCGGCAAGGCTGCGCTGCGTCCTGACCTCCCAGATCGCGTTCATTGCGCGGTCGATGCTGGCCATCATCATCAACGCGACGACGACCAGAAACGCCGCGCCGGCGCCGGTCAGGCGCGACGCCTTGCTGCTGAACTCGGACAGGTGCTGCTGCAATACCTCGCTCGAGGTCGGCACGAAGTTCTGGAACACGAAGTCCTGGATCAGCAGGTAGACGCGGTCGGCGACCGGGAACGCCGAGAACACCGCCAGCGTCACGGTCATCAGCGGCACCAGCGACAGCAGCGTCGTGTACGTGAGACCGGCCGCGTTCTGCAGCGCCTCGTGACGCGTGAAACGCTCGGCGACCAGCGCGAGGAAGTCGCGCAGCTGCGGCACAAGCGCCGTCACCGGTGTCGATCGCGATTCGCTGGCCACGTCACCCTCCGCGTTGCAGGACTGCTAACATCGGCAGCCGAGTTACTGACAAGCATAGCCCCCGATGACCGTAAGCATTTATCACAACCCGCGCTGCAGCAAGTCGCGCCAGACCCTGCAACTGCTGCACGACAACGCCGTTGAACCCGAGATCGTCGACTACCTGAAGACGCCACCGGACGCCGCGACGCTGGCCGGCCTGCTCGACATGCTCGGCATGCAGCCGCGCGACTTGATGCGCAAGAAGGAACAAGAGTACAAGCAGAGCGGCGCCGACGACCCCGGGCTGAGCCGCGAACAGCTGATCGACCTGATGGTGCAGCACCCGAGACTGATCGAACGTCCGATCGTCGTCAGCAACGGCAAGGCCGCGATCGGCCGGCCGCCCGAGCAGGTCCTGGATATCCTCTGATGGGTTACATCCTGGTCTTGTACTACAGCCGCACCGGCGCGACCGCGGAGATGGCGCGGCAGATCGCACGCGGCGTCGAGGAAGGCGGCATCGAGGCCCGGCTGCGCACCGTACCGACGGTGTCGCCGGACCACGAGGCGACGGCCCCGGCGGTGCCCGACAGCGGCGCACCCTATGCGTCGCTCGACGACCTTTCCGGCTGTGCCGGCCTCGCGCTGGGCAGCCCGACCCGCTTCGGCAACATGGCCGCACCGCTGAAGCATTTCATCGACAGTACCAGTGGGCTGTGGATGCAGGCCTCGCTGGCCGGCAAACCGGCCGGCGTGTTCACGTCGACCAGTAGCCTGCACGGCGGTCAGGAGACCACGCTGCTGTCGATGATGCTGCCGCTGATGCACCACGGCATGTTGCTCGTCGGCCTGCCCTACACCGAGCCGGATCTCGCGTCGACGCGTGACGGCGGCACGCCCTACGGACCGTCCCACGTCGCCGGCCTGGACAACAGCGCACCGCTGACCGAGGTCGAGAAGACTCTGTGTCAGGCGCTCGGCCGGCGCCTCGCGACGACGGCGCAGCGCCTGCAGGACGAGTGATGAAGATCGCGGCCGCGCGCTGGCTGTCGCTGCTCACCTACCTCGGACTGATCGGCGTCGTGATGGCGTGGATCGTGTTTCTCGGCGACGTCGCGCGCGCCCATATCTCGCTCGGCCTGGTGCTGTTCGTGACCCCGCTGCTGCTGCCGTTGCGCGGCGTGCTGGCCGGGCGCGACAAGGCATTGATCTGGGGCGCGCTGGTCAGCTTGCTGTACTTGGTGCACGGCGGCATGGTCGCGTGGGCCGAACCGGCGCAGCGCTGGCTCGGCGTCACCGAGTTCGCCCTCAGCCTGGTCTACATGATCAGCGCGAGCCTGTTCATCCGCTGGCGCGCCGACGCCGCGCACGCGGCATGAATCGCCAGATACCCCTGGCGTTGCGCCTGCAGCATGCGCCCGCGCTCGACGATTTCATCGTCGGCGGCAATGCCGCCGTGATCGCCGCACTGCGCAGCAACCTCACCGGCGACGGCGAGCCGGTGCTGTTCCTCAGCGGACCGGACGGCTGCGGCCGCACCCACCTGCTGCTCGGGCAGTGCGCGGCCGCCGAACGCCGCGGCCTGCGCTGCGCCTACCTGCCGCTGGGCGACGCCGACCGCCTCGACCCGGCGCTGACCGACGGCCTCGATGGCCTCGACCTGGTCGCGGTCGACGACGTCCACCGCATCGCCGGCGACGCGACATGGGAGCAGGCGCTGTTTCACCTGTTCAACCGCTGTCGCGACAGCGGCACGCGGCTGGTGTTCGCGGCCGATCGCGGCCCGGCCGCGCTGCCGCTCGACCTGCCCGACCTGCGCAGCCGGCTCACGTGGGGCCTGACGATCGCGCTGCGCCCTCTCGACGACGCCGGCCGGCTGGTGCTGCTGCAATCGCTGGCCCGGCGGCGCGCGCTGGACCTGCCGGACGAGGTCGCACGCTACCTGCTGCAACGCGGCCCGCGCCACCCGGGCGCGCTGAGCGGCACGATCGAGCGACTCGATCAGGCGTCGCTCGCGGCGCAACGGCGCCTGACCATCCCGTTCGTGCGCGACCAGCTCGGGCTGTGAGCGCGCGCCGTCAGCGGTCGCCGATCGTCACCGGGTAGACGCACAGCGCGCGGCGCTGGATCGGCGCAACCGTCGGCGCGTTCGGGCGCCCGGGTCGTCGGTCAGGCAACGCCGCGGCAGGCGGCGCATGCAGCGGCGGCCGACGCTCAGGCGTCGTCGCGTTCGCCGGGCGCGGGCGCCGGGTCGAGCGGCGTGCCGTACAGGCCGCTCGCACGGTAGCGCTGTACCAGGTGGCGGATCAGCACCATCGCGACCGCCGCGACCGGCAACGCCAGCAGGATGCCGAAGAAGCCGTACAGCTGCCCGCCGGCCATGACCGCGAAGATCACGGCGACCGGGTGCAGGCCGATGCGCTCGCCGACCAGGCGCGGGGTCAGTACCGAGCCCTCGAGCAACTGGCCGGCGACGAACACGACGACCACCCAGGGCAGGTCGCCCCAGCCCTGCGACTGCAGCACCGACGCGATGCCGGCGACGACGATGCCGACGATCAGACCGAGGTAGGGCACGAAGCTGACGATGCCGGCAAACATGCCGATCAGCAGCGCGAAGTCGAGGCCGATCAGCCACAGGCCGGTCGTGTAGATCACGCCGAGCGCGAACATCACGAGCAGCTGGCCACGCAGGAACGCGCCCAGCACCTCGTCGGCCTCGCTGGCCAGGCGCACCCAGATCGACTCGCTGCGCCGCGGCAGCAGCGCGCGCACGCCGGCGACCAGCAGGTCCCAGTCGCGCAGCAGGTAGAAGGTCAGCACCGGGATCAGGAACAGGTTGACCAGCCAGCCGAGGACCGCGAGGCCGGAGCCGGACACCGACGACCAGGCCCGCGCCAGCAGGCCGCCGGCCTCGCGCCAGTGCTTGGCCAGCGTCTGCTGCACGACGTTGAGGTCGAACAGCGCGACGTCGCCGGGCAGCAGGTCCTGCAGCCGCGGCAGCAGGTTCAGCCGCAGCCACTCCAGGTAACCCGGCATCTTCGCGATCAGCTGCGAGACCTGCGCCTCGATCCGCGGTACCAGCAGCAGCACCAGCAGGGTCAGCAGCAGGAACAGCACCACGAACACGACGACCACCGCCGGCGTGCGCTTGAGGCCGCGTGCCTCGAGGCGGTCGACCAGCGGGTCGCCGAGGTAGGCGAGCAGCGCCGAGATCACGAACGGCGTCAGGATCGGCGACAGCAGGTAGACCAGCCAGCCGGCGAGCAGCACCGAACCGAGCACCCAGACGCGCTGCGTGTCAGTCATGGGCATGCTGCCCGTGGTTGCGGGCGCGGTGGCTCCATTCGCGCACGTAGCCGATGCCGCTGAGCAGTACCGTCAGCATGACCGCCCAGACCAGGCCGTCGATCAGCCAGCCCGGGATGCCGCCGAAACCGAGCTGCACCATGCCGACCGCGGCCAGCGCGATCTGCAGGAAGGTGTTCAGCTTGCTGATCAGGCTCGGTTCCGGCTGCACGGTCTCGATGCGGAAGTTGTAGATCGTCGCACCGATCACGATCACCAGGTCGCGGGCGAGGATCGCCAGCACCAGCCACCACGGGAACATGCCCAGCCACCACAGGCAGACGAAGGTCGACACCAGCAGCAGCTTGTCGGCCAGCGCATCGAGGATGCCGCCGAGGCGCGAGCTCCAGCCGAACCGCTTGGCAAGAAAGCCGTCGAGACCGTCCGATGCGCCGGCGATCACGAACAGCCAGAACGCCAGCGTGTAGCGGCCGCTCAGCAATGCCCAGACCACCGGTGCGACGAGCACGATCCGGGCCACGCTGATGATGTTGGGCAGATGCCGGAGGTAGTCGCTCATGCGCGGCAATGCGATCCTCAGTTTCGCAGCCGGTAGTAGAGGTCCGCCTGCGGCATCGCCTGCCGTTGCACGGCACCGTCGCGGCCGACCATGGTGCGCGGCAGCGGCACGCCGGCCGGATCGTTGACGACCTCGCCGCCGGCATCGAGCGCGCGGCGCAGGTCTTCCTCGCTGCCGCGCAGGCGGAACTCGAAGCTGACCGCGTCACCGCTGACGTCGCGCAGCGCCACCTGCGCCACCGGCGCCAGCGTGGCGAGGAAGGCGACCAGGCGGCCATAGGCCGGCAGATCGTTGACGTCGGAAAAGCGCACGACGGTGCCGCCGCCGGCGCCGGTGCCGGGCAGCGGTGCGTAGCGTGCCGCCAACAGGTTCTGCACCTGGTCGATCGCGAACACCAGCGCGTCGTCGAGCCCCTGGGCCGGGGTCTCGAAGTTCTGCGCACCGCCGCGGCCGAGCATCTGCCAGGTGCCGCGCCAGCGATCACCGGACTGTGACTGCAGACGCCCGGTGACGATCAGGTCGTGCGGGTAGCGTGCCGACGCCTGGCGAATCGCCGGCTGGTAGTCCGACCAGACGTCGGCCGGCGTCAGCGCGGCCTGGTCTTCGAGGTCCATCAGCGGCAGCTGCAGCGGCATGCCCCGGTAGGCCGCACGCGAACGCAGCGCGGCCCGGGCCTGCGGCACCGACTCCAGATTGAGCAGACTGCGCTGCGACGCGCGTTCGGTGACCAGCCACAGCAGCACGCGCGGACGCTGCGTCCAGACCGGCAGGCCCTGGTCGCGCATCATGCGTTCGACGCTGCCCTGCTCGAAGCGCGCCCACAGCACGCGCTCGACGGCATCGCCGCTGTCGCGGGTCTGGTAGCGATACTGCTGGACCAGCGACGGCGCCGCCGCCAGCAGCGGCTTGGCGGCCGGCTGCGCGGCCACGCTGGTGTTGCCGCTGACCCGGATCAGCACATCGGCGAGCATCATCGACAGCGCCGCGTTGCGGTTGTCGACACTCTCGTCCTCGACCGGGATCTCGGCGACGAACAGGTCGTCGGCGGCCACTGCAGCACTCAGCAGCAGCGCCAGCAGCAGGCCCGGCAGGCACCGGGACATCGGGCATTGGTAGCGTTGCATGGCGCGCAGTGTAACCCGAATGCGGTCGCGATCGACGTGGCCGCGGAGCGGGTTTTCGATCACGGTCAGGCATGCCGACGGCACCCTCGTGCTGTTAAAATGCCCGACTTGCACGGCCTCCGGAGAACCCCTTGAGCGAGCCACCCACCCGCGGCGACGGCAAGCTGAGCTATGCCCAGGCCGGCGTCGACATCGATGCCGGCAACGCGTTGATCGAGCGCATCAAGCCGATCGTCAGGAACACCTTTCGCCCCGGCGTGCTGACCGGCCTCGGCGGTTTCGGCGCGCTGTTCGAACTGCCGCTGGATCGCTACCGCGAGCCGGTGCTGGTCTCCGGCACCGACGGCGTCGGCACCAAGCTCAAACTCGCGATGCAGCTCGGGCAACACGACACCATCGGCATCGACCTCGTCGCGATGTGCGTCAACGATATTGTCGTTGCCGGCGCCGAGCCGCTGTTCTTCCTCGACTACTACGCGACCGGCAGGCTCGATCTCGACACCGCAACGGACGTCATCAGCGGGATCGCGCGCGGCTGTGAACTGGCCGGTTGCGCGCTTACCGGTGGCGAGACCGCCGAGATGCCCGGCATGTACGCCGCCGGCGACTACGACCTCGCCGGTTTCGCGGTCGGCATCGCGGAAAAATCGCGGCTGCTCACGGCCGACCGCGTGCGCCACGGCGACGTCCTGCTCGGCCTTGCGTCGTCGGGGCCGCACTCCAACGGCTACTCGCTGATCCGCAAGGTCATCGAGGTCGGCGACGCCGACCTGACACAGTCGCTCGGCGACAGCACGCTCGGCGCGGCGCTGCTCGCGCCGACCCGGATCTACGTCAAGTCGCTGCTCGCGCTGCTCGCCGAGGTCGAGGTCCACGCGCTGGCGCATATCACCGGTGGCGGCCTGACCGAAAACCTGCCGCGCGTGCTGCCGCCGCACAGCGGCGCGCAGATCGATCGCGCGAGCTGGTCGCTGCCGGCGGTGTTCGACTGGCTGCAGCGCAGCGGCGACATCGCCGACAGCGAGATGCTGCGCACCTTCAACTGCGGCATCGGCATGGTCGTCTGCGTCGCGCCCGCGGCGGTCGAGCGTGCGACCGCGCTGCTCGCCGCACACGGCGAGCACGTCTACCGGATCGGCACCATCACCGCCAGCGAACGCGAGGCGCCCGGCGTCGACTACGCATGAGCGGCGCTGCCGACAGACTGGCCGTCGTGGTGTTGATCTCGGGCAGCGGCACCAACCTGCAGGCGCTGATCGACGCCGCCGCCGACGACGGTCGGTTCACGGTGGCGTGCGTGATCAGCAACCGCGCCGATGCCGGCGGCCTCGCACGCGCCGCCGCTGCCGGCATCCCGACCCGGGTCGTCGACCACACCCGGTATGCCGATCGCGCGGGCTTCGACAGCGCGCTTGGCGACGCGATCGACGCCTGCGGCGCGCAGCTGATCGTGCTCGCCGGATTCATGCGCATCCTCACCGACGCGCTGGTCGCGCGCTTTCGTGGCCGCATGCTGAACATCCACCCGTCGCTGCTGCCGGCGTTCCAGGGCCTGCACACGCACCGCCGTGCGCTCGAGGCCGGCGTCCGCGAACACGGCGCCAGCGTGCACTTCGTGACCGCCGAACTCGACGGCGGGCCGGTGATCGCTCAGGCCCGCGTGCCGGTGCTGGCCGGCGACGACGCAGCGACGCTGGCGGCGCGCGTACTCGCGCGCGAGCACGTGTTGCTGCCCGAGGTCGTGCGCTGGTACGCCGATGGTCGTCTCGAGATGCGCGACGGCCGCGCGTGGCTGGACGGCGCGGCGATCGAGACACCGCGGCAATGTTGAGGTCGCGCTGGATCGCCGTCGTGCTGCTGTTGCTCGGCGGCTGCGAGAGCGACGCACCGCCCGTCCGCGAGCCGTCGGGCACGCTCGAGGCGAACTACCGCCTGTTGTACAACGGTACCCTGGTCGGCAATGCGTTGTTCGTCGTCGAGATCGGAGACGACGGGGCGTACCGGGTCGATGCGTTCACGGTGCCGGCCGGCAAAATGCTGCGCGCCACCGCGCACGAGGTACTCGAGACCAGCAGCGGCCGGCTCGACGCCAACGGCGTGCGGCCGTCGCGCTTCGAGGAGAGCGTGCTCAAGGGCGACGACTACGCGCTCGCCAGCCTGGCGTTCGACTGGGAGCGACGCCGGCTCGCGGTCAGCGGTCCGCAGGGTCGCCGCGATCTGGCGCTGCTGCCCGACACCCACGACCGGCTCAGCTACCTGCTCGCCGCACGCCGCCTGGCCGTCGCCGGTGAAGGTAGCGCGCTGCTGCAGGTCGCGTCGACCGACGCCAGCGAGGAGACCCGGCTGGTCGTCGAGGGCCGCGCCGCGGTCGCGGTGCCGCTGGGGAACTTCGACGCCGTGGTCGTGCGCCGCGTGACCGCCGATGCCGCCGACAGCCGCCGCCTGTGGTTCGCGCCGGCGCACCACTTGCTGCCGCTACGCGTGCTGCAGCAACGCGAAGGCAACACCGTCGACATGCAGATCGAATCACTCAGCCGGCGTTCGAGCGATCCTCGCTGATACGGCTGGCCAGCGGACCGCGCTGGCCGCGGTACTTGGCATCGTCGCGCTTGGTGTACGGGCGCTGCGCTGGCCCGGTCAGGGTCTCGAAACTCATCGCGCCGATCGCCATGCCGGGGCGCAGCGCCAGCGGCAGCTTTCCGGAGTTGAAGAACTCGAGCACGATGTTGCCGCTCCAGCCGGGGTCGATGCGGTGCGCGGTCACGTGCACCATCAAGCCGAGCCGGGCGAGGCTGGAACGGCCGTCGAGCCAGCCGACCAGGTCGTCGGGCAGTGTGATCGACTCGAGCGTGATCCCCAGGGCCAGCTCGCCCGGATGCAGCACGAAGGTCTGCTGCTCGGTGATATGGATCTCGTCGCCCATGACCTTCTCGACCGACTGGTTGACCTGCTCGCGCGTGCCCGACAGGTCGATGAACGGGATCGTGTGCGAACTGAACACGCGGAATCGGTGGCCGAGCCGCAGGTCGACGCTGACGCCGCTGACGGCGCGGTCGTCCGGCCGCGGGTCGATGACGATGCGGCCAGCGTTCAGCGCAGCGACGATATCGCCGTCACACAGTCTCATCGGCAGGGTTCTCCAGACGTGGCGGACGGACCGCGAGTGTACACCAGCGGCGCCGCCGGTCCGTGCCGCCGGCAACGCGCGATTGGCAAAATCCCGGGTAAGCCGTGGGTTGCGGCGCGCCGGGCGACGCGCTTTTATCGGTGGAACGTTCGTTAACCCGGCCGCGAGGGGCCCACCGCCGATGCCGCAGACCATAACCCGCGACGTCATCGCCGAATTCCGCGACCGCCTCGAGTCGCACCCGATCTACGGCGCCGTGGCGAGTCGCGGCGACCTGCAGTGCTTCATGCAGCACCACGTCTATTCGGTGTGGGATTTCATGTCGCTGATCAAGTACTTGCAGTCGGCCGTCGCGCCCTCGGCGTTCCCGTGGCGGGGTGACGGCGACGCCACGCTGCAGCGCTTCGTCAACGAGCTGGTGCTCGAGGAAGAGAGCGACGAGCACCCGGTCAACGGCGGCTTCGCCAGTCACTTCGTGCTCTACCAGGACGCGATGCGCGAGATCGGCGCCAACACGCGCCCGGTGCGGGCGTTCGTCGACCGGGTGCGCACGCGCGGCATCGACGACGCACTCGCCAACGCCGACATCCCGCCGCCGGCGCGCACGTTCACCGCGACGACGTTCGGCTTCATCGCGGCGGGGCGAGCGCACGAGGCCGCGGCGGCCCTCGCCCTCGGCCGCGAACACATCATCCCGGGGATGTTCCGCGCGATCCTCGGCCGCGTCGGCGCCGACGCCGATGCGGCCGAGGATCGCACGGAACATCCCCGGGATGATGTGTTCGCGGCCGAGGGCGAGGGCCGCCGCGGCCTCGTGCGCTCGCCCCGCCGCGATGA
>JAAUYD010114723.1_pt1 | contig 45994 bp, 38 predicted proteins | sample 7278101 | NCBI WGS metagenome assembly JAAUYD01 (sample SAMN14350128, study PRJNA611818) | marine sediment metagenome | isolation source: surface marine sediment (0.6m) | place: French Polynesia: Moorea | collected 2018-08
CGCTGGAAGCGCGAGAACTTCGAGCCCTTCCTCGAGCTCGCGCGCGACGACGACTTCATCGGCGTGCAGACCTACAGCCGCAACCGCTTCGGCCCGGAGGGGCAGCTCCCGCCGGAGGAGGGCGTCCCCGTCCTGATCATGGGCTACGAGTACTGGCCCCAGGCGCTCGAGGCGACGGTCCGATACGCCGCCGAGGCGACCAGCGTCCCCGTCGTCGTGACCGAGAACGGCATCGGCACCGACGACGACGAGCAGCGCGTCGCCTACTACCGCGAGGCCCTCTCCGCCCTGGTGCGCTGCATGCAGGACGGCATCGACGTGCGCGGCTACTACGCCTGGTCGCTGCTCGACAACTACGAGTGGATCCACGGCTACGGCCCGCGCTTCGGCATCGTCTCGGTGGACCGCGAGACCCAGGCGCGCACGCCCAAGAAGAGCGCGCGCCTGCTCGGAGAGGTGGCGCGCAGCAACGCCTTCGATCCGGCGTCCTTCGCCTAGCCCGACCTGGGATCCTCGCCCGGGAGCGGGCGCGTGTGCGTCCAGGCCCAGTACCAGAGTGGGAACTGGAGGGCGATGCGCACCCAGTTCAGGGCACCGGCTCCGCCACCGGGCTCGCCCGTCTCCATGTTCACGTTCTCGACGGCGACGTAGAGGTTCGCCGGGAAGACGGCGATCAGGAGCGCGACGATGCCCCACGCGGCGAGCACCCGTGTGCGCGGCTCGAGCAGGTAGACGCCGAGGGTGATCTCGATGAGTCCGGACACCACGTTCAGCAGCTCGGGCTCGGGCAGGCCGGGCGGGATGATCCGCACGTAGAACTCGGGGTTCCAGAGATGGTTGAAGCCGGCCAGGATGTACAGGCCGGACATGGCGTAGAGGCTGATGCGGCGCGCGATGCTCATGGCGGCATTCTGCACGAAGGCCGGCGGGCCCGCATTCGGTGTCGATCAGTCGCCGCGGATCAATGAGAGCGCCTGCTCGCGCGCGGCATCGACCAGCTCCTCGGCCAGGGGGTCGCCCCCGGCGCCTCGCGCCAGGGTGATGGCGCCGACGCAGGTCGCGACGGCGAGCAGGGCGCGCTCATGGCGCCCCTCCTCGTCGCCCGCGATCTGGCGCTCGAACTCCTGGGCCAGCTCCGCCAGGCAGCCGGCGAAGGCGCGCTTCGCGGCCCGGCCGGCGCGCGGCACCTCGCCGGTGAGAGCGGCGAGGGTGCAGCCTTCTCCCACCTGGGTGCGATGGCGCGGGTCGAGGTAGCCGCGCACCACGGCCTCGGCGCCCTCGGGCCCTGGCGCGCTGCGCAGGCGCCGCGCGAAGTCGCTCTCCCGCGCGAGCACCTCGGCGAAGAGCTCCTCCTTCGAAGGGAAGTGGGCGTAGAAGCCACCCCGGGTGAGCTCGGCGGCGGCCATGATCTGGTCGATCCCGACGCCGCGGTAGCCCTTGATGCGGAACAGTCGGGCCGCCTGGTCGAGAATGCGCTCCCTGGTCTGCTGCTTGTGCTCGGGCGGATAGCGCATGATATGTTGGATATCATATCATCCGCTGGGTATCGTGGAAAGCATCGACCCGGGTCGTCCTCCAGCCCGCCAAGGAGATCCCATGTCCGACGTCGAGCTGTTCCACTTCCACGGATCGCACTTCAACGAGAAGGCCCGTTGGGGCCTCGACTGGAAGGGCATCGCCCACGAGCGGAGGGCGCTCCTGCCGGGCCCTCACGCGGGCACCTGTCGGAAGCTCTCCGGTCAGAGCCAGACGCCGATCCTGCGTTGGGGCGACGAGGTCACCCCGGGGTCGGCCGCCATCCTGGCGCGCCTCGAGGAGCGCGAGCCTTCCCGACCTCTGATGCCCGAGGGCGCGGACCAGCGCGCCGAGGCGCTCGCGATCCAGCGCGACTTCGACGACGAGGTCGGGCCCGCGGTGCGGCTGGCCAAGTTCCACGAGGTGATGGACGCCGCCTACATGAAGGCGGTGTTCGCGCGCGAGGCCGGCTTCGCCATGCGCACGCTCTACGGGCTGATGTTCCCGCTGGTCCACGGCAAGATCCGCCGCGAGATGAACATCCACGACGAGTCGGCCGCCGAGGCGCGCGAGCGGACGCGCCGGGCCTTCGACTTCGTCGCCAAGAAGGCCGGCCCCGAGGGCTATCTGGTGGGCGACCGCTTCAGCGTGGCCGATCTCGCGTGCGCCGCACTCCTGATGCCGGCCGTCGATTGCTCGGCCTGGGGAGGACCCGCGCACTCCGGCGCGCCGAAGGAGACGGCCTGGTTCGAGCGCTGGGCCGATCATCCGGGCGCCGAGTGGGTCCGCGAGATCTACCGGCGGCATCGCCAGCCGAGCTGACGGGTCGCGCTACTCGGGCGGGATCAGGGCGTGGTAGCCGAGCCCCGGGTCGAGGTCGCGACGCATCATCGCCTCGAACTCGCGCGCCTCGGCTTCGCCCACGTCCTCGCGGTAGCCGCCCACGCGTGCCCGGCGCACCTTCAGCGTCTCGGGATCCTGGCCGTCGCGCAAGCGCAGCGACTTGTTCTTGAAGTAGCCGCTCTCTTCGAGCCCACGCATGTTCTCGACCGAGCCGAACTCGGCGGCCTCGCGCAGGATGCGCTCGTCGAACTCGTCCCCCAGGAAGTCGGCGAGCCGCTTCAGGGAGCCGACGGTGTCCTGGCGCAGGTCCTCGTAGCGCAGGATCAACGCACGCGGGTGCTGCTCCGCCAGCCGGAACCAGGTGTTGTGGTAGCGGATCACGTGGGGCAGCCCGATCTCCGGATGACGCATGAAGCCGATGCGGCCGATCGTTTCACGATCGAAGGGATCGGCGAGATCGTGCTGGATCATCTCTCGCTTGAAGGCGCTGGTGCGCTTGCGGAACTGGTTGTACCAGGAGGTCGCGACGTCGATCGGGTGTCGCGGCATGAAGAGCAGGCGCTTCTTCCGCAGTACCGGGTCGGTGACGATGGCCTCGGTGAGCCGCCGCTCCCAGCTCAGATACCCGCTCGTCGTGACGAAGCGCGGCAGCGCGGCGTTCTGCGCCTGGAGCTCGTCGTACCGCACCACCCGATCCGAGGCGAGGCCATACTTCTGCGCATACATCCGCGTGATGAGGGCGCGAAGCCAGGTGCCACCCGTCTTGGGGTGCCGCACGAAGACGACGTCGGCCGCACGCGCCATGCGCAGGTGCCAGCCCGTGAACAGCCGCAGCCGCGCCTCGATGCGCAGCGCCCGCGGCAGCACCGCGGTGCTCCCGATCATGAGCGCCCGCTGCATCCGCGGCGAAAAGAGCTCCATCGGCGGCCCATCATAGCGAGGGGACGGTCCTTGCAACTTGCAACTGGCCGCCCGCGGGGCGGGGACGGTCCTTGCCCAGCGGGGAGAGGACCGTCCCCACCCCTTGGGGTGTCAGCGGAAGAGGTGGAGGCGGCGGCCGAGGGCGAGGGCGATGGCCGTGAAGAGGAGGGCGGGGGCGAAGGCGGCTGCGGGTGGGGGGAGGGCGCCGCCGTAGCCGAAGCTCGCGCCGAGGCCCGTGAGCAGGGTGTAGGAGACGGCGATGGCGACGGAGAAGACCAGTGAGGCGGCCGTCGAGGGATGGGGCGGGCCGCCCAGGGCGAAGAAGAGGGCGAGCATCGGCAGCAGCAGGCACGCGAGGGGCGTGGCCAGCTTGGCCCAGAAGTCGACGTGGAAGCGCGTGGCGTCCACGCCGTTCGCCTCGAGCAGGCCGATCTCCTCCTGCACCTGCGACACGCTCAGGTGTCGGGTGTCGAGCTGCAGGTTCACGTCGCCGCCGAGTCGCGTCACGGGATCCGTCGGCTGGATGCGCGCCGTCTCGCCCCCGGCGTCGACGTGCTGCCCGTCCACGAGGCTCCACATCCCGTCTCCCACGTGGCGGGCACTCGTGGCGTCGATGCGGCGCAGCGGAAGCCCCGACTCGTCCAGCTCGTAGACGGTGATCTCGCGGGCGATGCCGGCCTCGGGGTCGAAGAGCGCCGCCTCGTAGAAGCGGTTGCCCTCGCGGAACCAGGTGCCTTCGCGCAGCGCGCCGGTCGGCCTCCCCTTGATGAGATCGTTGATGCGGTCGGCGAGGGCCGTCGAGTGCGGGATCACGCGGTCGTTGAGCAGGAAGCTCGAGGGAACGGCCACGGCGCTGATCACGAGGATCGGCAGCAGTCCGCGCCAGGCCGGGATGCCGCACGCACGCATCCCCACCAGCTCGCCGCGCGAGCCCACCAGCGCGACGGTCACCGCCGTCCCCACCAGCAGCGCGATGGGGACCACGCGCGAGGCCAGGAGCGGCAGACGCGCCAGGTAGTAGCGGCCGATCTCCGAGAGGCTCGGCGCGTAGCGCACGAAGCGGTCGACGCGCTCGAGCACGTCGATGGCGACGTACGCCACCAGGATCCCGAGGAAGCAGAGCAGGAACATCTCGAAGAAGCTGCGAGCCACGTAGCGGTCGAGCGCGTGCCGCCCCCCGCGCCGCGCGTTGGAGCCGCGACGCGCCGCCAGCCAGACGCCGAAGCGCGAGGGCTCGGGCCGCGGCCCGAAGGTGGGACGCGTGTGGAGACCGAAGGGCAGCAGCAGCACCCCCGCGCCGACGAGCGCGACCGGGAGCCAGGCGCCGACCGCGGCCGGGACCGTCTCGGACCACACCAGTCCGTTCCCGATCTGGATCAGCCCCTGGTAGAGCGCCAGCACCACGATCCCCACCACGAGGCCGGTCGACCGCGAGAAGCGCGCCCCGCGCACGAAGAGCGGGATCGTGCCCGCCGCGAAGAGCAGGGTGAGCACCGGCCAGCTGAAGCGCCGGTGCAGCGCCAGGAGCGACTCCGGGTCGCCGCGCTCGCGCAGGCGCGAGAGGGAGAGCCCGGCCAGGCGATCCACCTCGGTGCGCGCGAGCTGCTCGTCCGAGGAGGGGAGGGTGGTCACCATGCGCGCGGCGTCGAGGGCCCGACCCGAGGGCTCTCCCTCTTCGGGGCGCGGCAGGCTGCGCATGTTCTCGAGCACGATCTGGATGCGGCCGTTCTCGCTCGCCTCGAGCCGCGCGAGCTCGGCGAAGACGGTGTCGCCGAGGTCGGGCATGTAGAGCTGCACCGAGCGCAGCTCCTTTCCGTCGGGCGTGATCTCCCGGGCCGAGAGCCGGTAGTCGCCGAAGCGATGGACGAAGCCCGCCTGCAGGTGCGACCACGGGTGGGTGCGCGCCAGCTCGTCGAGCCGCGCGTCGAGGCGTTGGTTCGAGAGCGGCGCGGCCCCGAGTGAGAGCAAAGCGCAGAGCGCCGCCATGACGACGCCGAACACGACGAAGGGCCGCCACAACGAGAGCAGCGAGATTCCCGAGGTCTGCAGCAGGAAGAGCTCGCCTTCCGAAGCCAGGCGCCCGAGGGCGACGAGGCCGCCCAGCAGCGTGGCGAAGGGAATCATCCACGCGATCGAGGGAATCGCACGGTCGAGGGTGATGCCGCCGATGACCGAGGCGGGAAGGCCGCGATTGAGCACCAGATCGGAGAAGCCGAGCAGGTCCTGGGTCACGACGAGCAGGGTCAGCACCCCGAGCAGCACTGCCGTCGGGCCCGGCAGGTTGCCCAGCACCAGGCGCCGGATGCGGCGCCCCGGAACTCGATTCGGGGTGGTCGGCTCCATCGCGGGACGTAGGATCGCAGGCCGAGGGAGGATCGCGAGGCCGCCGGCGCGTGCGCTTCACACGGGTTTCAGCGCGCCGGGCACCGTTCCCCGCCCATCACCCGGCGCCGCTCACCCGGCGGCGCTCAGACCTCGTCCTTCGGCTCCGGCGTGCCCAGCACCTCGCGCACGCGGGAGGCGACGGTCTCGGCCTCGCCCACCGGCCGGTGGGGGCGCAGCTCGCAGCCGCCGTCGAAGGGGCGCGCGAGGTCGTTCTCGAACAGGCTCTTGTGCAGCGACTCGATCTCGGCGCTCGGGTGGATCCAGCCTTCGGCGAGAATGCGTGCGCACAGCCACTCGAGCCCGCGCTGGGGTCGCTCGATCCCGCGCCGGTTGGTGGGGCGCGCCATGGCCCGCCGCGCGATGACGCGCGCGATGCCGCGTCCCAGCCGCCGCCCGAGGCCGCGGATCCCGGACGAGCTGCGCGGAAGCGGCAGCACGTAGAGCGGCTTTCCGGTGGCGCAGGCCTCGGAGAGCATCGAGGCGCTGTCTCCCGTCGCGACCAGCACGTCGGCCAGCGCGAGGTAGCCCATGTAGGGGTTCTCGTCGGGCGGCTGGTCGGCGGCCCAGCGATGGAAGTGCTCGGTCACGTCGCCGAGCGCCTCTTCCAGGGCGTCGGCCGCGGCGGGCTTGGTGCGTCGGCTGGTGGTCACGAACACCGAGCCGCCCGCGCGTCGCGCCATGTCGGCCACGCGATGGCCGAGCTCGCGGGCCACCTCCTTGGTGAGCCGGTGCTCCGGGCTTCCGCCGCCCACGAGGAAGGCGATGCGCGGCTCGCGCCCGCGCTCGAGGCGGCTCTTCCAGCGGGCACGTGCGGACTCGAGCGCCGACTCGCGCACCCGCGAGATCGGGAGCACCGTGTCGATGCGCCGCGGATCCGGGTAGAGCCCCGAGAAGGCGGGCGCCACGGCGAGATCGAAGTCGTCCCTCAGGTTCGAGCCCATGCGGCCCATCACCACGGTGTGCGTGCGCCCGGCGGAGCGCTGGCGGATCCAGCCCGCGACCGGAGCCGAGCGACGGCCCGTCGCGATCACCAGGTCGGGCCACGGCGGCTTCACGCGCCCGGCCGAAGCGCGGGTCAGTCCGAGCAGGTTCGGCCCGAAGAGCTGCAGCGGCGCCTCGGCGAGGAAGCGGAAGGAGAGATCGATGATCTCGTAGGGCCAGCCGAGCTCGTCGGCGAGACCGATGCACTGGGTCGTGTGGCCCGGCTTGTGATCGGTGAGGACCCAGACCTTCGGCGGCTCCTCGACGAGCCAGCGCCCGCCGCTCTTCATCTGGAGCCGGCCCGACTCGATGGGCTCGCCCACGGTGTGGAGCAGCTGCCAGTGCACGTCGGGATGACGCGCCGAAGCCGACTCGAGCATCCAGGTCCACCACTGGGGCCGCCGCACCGTGCCGACCGGCGAGCGCCCGACGCGCCGTCCCACCGGCGGCGGCTCGCAGGAGGCCGCCAGCAACACGAACTTGCGGGCCCGGGAGAAGAGCCGCTCGATCACCCAGGGAAGGTCCTCGGCGGGGATGCCGTCGAGGCCCTCGGTGAAGACCACGCCGTCGTGGGTCGGCTTGGATTCGGCCGGGCCCAGGAGATCCTTCAGGCTCACGATGTCCCGGGGCGGCACCGCGTCGTCGATCGGCGGGACGCGCGTGGCGCGCACCTCGAGGACGGATTCCGCTTCGCTGCGCTGGCCGAGCTCGCTCGCGGCCTGCTCGATCTCGGGCCGGCGACGCACCAGCCGCCGCCCGAGGGCGCGGGTCTGGGTCTCGAAGCGGGCGCCCGGGCGGTCGGCACCGAAGAGATGGAAGCCCGCGGCGTTCGCCTCGCGCTCGAGCTCGAGCCACAGGTCGCCCTGGGGATTCGGCTGGTAGTAGAAGCGCTCGGGGAAGGGCCGCCACGGCTGCTTGTGCAGGGTGGTGTAGTGGAGCAGGCAGCTCTCGCCGGCCTCGTACTCCTCGTCGCGCGCGTTCCAGCCGCCGGGCAGGCGGCCGTAGCAGTTGGGATGGGCCAGGGCCTCGCGGATCAGCCCGTACTTGCGACGCCGCTGGGCGTCCTCGAGGGGCCAGAAGCGGGCCATCCGCGCGCAGTCCATCAGCATCACCGAGGTGTCGGTGGGGCTCACGGCCAGGTAGCCGTGGCCGTCGAGGGACATGTCGAAGAGCTCGCCCGGGTCGCGCAGGTAGATCTGGTCGACGTCGTTGTAGATCGCCCGGCCGTGGGCGCCGGCCAGGGCCGGGATCGCGAAGCGGTAGTTGGTGAAGCCGGTGTTCCAGCCCAGCCGCCGGAAGCCGGGCAGGTCGATCATCCGGTGGATCTCGTAGATCCGGCTCGGGTCCCGGACCCGCTCGATCGACCACAGGAAGATCCGCTCGGCCCGGTACTGGGCGGCCTCGGTGCCCAGGAAGATCCGCACCGGCGGCTTCTCCGAGGGGGCCACGCCGGCTCGCGGCAGGAGCACGATGCGCTCGACGTCTTGCGATCGCGTGGCTGGCATCCAGGGTTCGGAGTCGCGCATGGCCGATCCGGATCGGGGTCGATCCTGTGGTTCGAGCCCCGTTGTCATCGAACGCATCGAGCGCTCGGCTCGGACCAGGCTCGCGGGCTTCTGGGAAAGCGTTTCGCCGTCGCCACCTTGGATGGATGCGAGGCGCTCGGGTTTCCGACCTCTGATCCCGGCCGGACACGCGGCCGCGTCCCGGCGGGGGACCGCAAGGTACCTGATCGCCAGGGCTTCGGGAATTCTCCGAGGCGGGGCTTTGCCAAACTTGCGCACTCGGCCTTCGGCTCCGCTTCATCCGGGAAGCCCGCCGGGCGAATGCCCCGTGGGGAAGGCGAATCGATGAAGGCGGGGCGGCTCCCTCCGTTGACGGACCCGGGTGCAGTGGCACTCTGGCGCCTGATGACCGCCGCCGAGACCCACGCCCCGGCCCCCCCTTCGGGGGTTTCGCGAGCCGTCCGCACCGCCATCGCCCACCGCCTGCGCTCCTACAAGGAGGTCCGCAAGGCCAGGCGCTGCGACGTGATGGTGCTCTCCCGCGCCAAGAGCGGTCGCACCTGGGTGCGCGCCATGCTGTCGCGGCTCTACCAGCAGCGCTACGGGCTTCCCGAGGCCCAGCTGATCGAGTTCGACAACTTCCACGCCCAGGATCCGGCGATCCCGCGCGTGCTCTTCACCCACGGCTACTACCTTCGCGAGCGGCTGGCGACGCCCGGCTGGCAGGAGCGCTTCCGCGACAAGAAGGCCTTCTTCCTGGTCCGCCACCCCTGCGACGTCGCCGTCTCCGAGTACTTCCAGTCGACCAAGCGCGCAAGCGACCACAAGCGCGAGCTCTACGGCGTGGAAGGCGACCACGAGATGTTCGATTTCGTGATGAACGGGCCGCTCGGCATCCGCTCGGTGATCGAGTACCTGAACGGGTGGGAAGAGGTCGTGCGCGGCCTGCCGCGGCACCTGGTGCTCCGCTACGAGGACCTGCGCGCGCGTCCCGTCGAGAGCGTGGGGAAGGCGGCCGAGTTCCTGCAGGCGCCCTTCTCGGCCAGCGAGATCGAGGCCGCCGTCGAGTTCACGAGCTTCGACAAGCTGAAGGAGCTCGAGCGCAGCGACTTCTACGGCAACAAGCGGCTCCAGCCGCGCGATCCCGACGACCCCGACTCCTTCAAGGTCCGGCGCGGCAAGGTCGGCGGCTATCGCGACTACTTCTCGCCGGAGCAGATCGCGACGATGGAGGCGCTGGTCCGCGACCAGCTCTCCCCGGCCTACGGCTACCACGATGCCCTCGAGGCGGCCGCCGCAAGCCCCGGATCGCGATGAGCACGAAGGCCGCCCCGCCCGTGGGCACGACGCTGCTGCTGCCTTGTGAGACCCAGGCCCGGGAGCTCGATGCCAAGCTCCTGCTCGCCGCCTTCGCCGCCGAGCGGGGCTTTCGCGTGGTGGTCGGTGCGAAGAAGGAGCTCGACCGCTGCATCGGCGCCTTCCCGCGCGGCATCTACCTCTCGAAGAGCCTGACCGTCCGCAATCGCGTCGCCTATCAGACGCTGCGGCGGCTCGGCCACGCGGTCGTGTGCGGCGACGAGGAGGGCCTCGTCTGGCCCTCGCCCGAGTCCTACCTGCACGCGAAGGTGCACGGCGCGACGCTTCGCGGCGCCGACCTGCTGCTGGCCTGGGGCTCCGAGAACGCGCGGGTGTGGCGCGAGTGCCCGGACTACCACGGCGCACCGATCCACGCGGTGGGCAACGCCCGGATGGATCTGCTGCGGCCGGAGCTGCGCGGCCTGCACGACCCGGCCGTCGCGGCCCTGCGCGAGCGGCTCGGGCCCTTCGTGCTGCTGAACACCAACTTCAGCCGCATGAACCACTACCTGCCGAGCGGGAGCCGCCAGAAGAAGCAGCTCGATGCCGGCGGCAGCGGCCGCTCGGGAGACGACCTCGACACCGGCCTCGCGGCTCACAAGGCCGCTCTCTTCGATGCGTTCAAGCAGCTGGTGCCGCGTCTCGCCGACGCCCTCGGCGGCCACACGCTGGTGGTGCGGCCCCATCCGTCCGAGCGCCAGGAGACCTGGCACGAGGTCGCTCGGGGCCGCGACAACGTGCGGGTGCTCCACGAGGGAAGCGTCGTGCCCTGGATCCTGGCTGCGGATGCCGTGGTCCACAACGGTTGCACCACGGCCGTCGAGGCCTACCTGCTCGGGCGCCCCGCGATCGCCTATCAGCCCGTCGTCTCGGAGCGCTTCGACCTGCAGCTGCCCAACCTGATGTCGCGGCGCGCCTTCTCCGACGAGGCCCTCGTCGAGCTGGTGCAGGCTCACGTGGAGAAGCGCTTCGTGCCCGACCCGAACGAGGTGGCCAAGCAGGAGGAGCTGATCGACGAGTACGTGTCCGGGCGTCGCGACGGCTTCGCCTCCGAGCGCATCGTGGACGCGCTCGTCGCGTTCGCGCCCGGCTCGCGCATCGCCGAGCCGCCGCCCTGGCTGCCGCGCTTCACCACCCGGGCCTTCGTCGCCGGACGCCGCGTGGTGCGTCAGGTGGAGGCGCGGATTCCCGGGCACCACAACAGCCGCGTGTACCTGCGGCACATGTTCCCCGGCATCGCCGAGTCCGAGGCGCGCGAGCGCATCGCCGCCTACGGACGCGCCCTCGGTCGCTTCTCGGGTCTTCGGGTCGACCAGCGCTTCGAGAACGTGTTCGAGGTGCGCCGTGGCTGAGCGACCGATTCGCACCCAGGCGGCACCGCGCACGCTTCCGGGCCGCGGCGTGCGGAAGCTCCTGTGGAAGCGGCTGCACCTTCCGCGTTCGATGGTGCACGCGGGGCTGAGCGGCGCCAAGACCGCGTTCGCCTGGGGTCAGGTGCAGCGCCGCCGCGCGCTGGCCGCCTCGCTCCCGCGTCCCGAGTTCGAGATCCCCGACTCGAAGGGCGTGCTCCCCTTCGAGTCCGGCAAGCTGCCGGGCACCGAGGAGGTGCTGTCGATCTGCCGTCGGCTGGTGCGGGAGAGCGAAGCCCGGACCGAGGCGTTCAATCCCAACAAGCAGGACTTCCTGCGCACGGTGATTGCGGGCGACGATTTCGCGACCCAGCCCGAGCTCGTGCGCTTCATGATCTCGCGGCCGATCGTCGAGGCGGCGGCGCGCTATCTCGGCGCGGCGCCGGTGCTGGCTGGCGCGGCCCTCTGGTGGACGCCGCCGAACCAGAGCGCGGTCTCGAGCCAGCTCTGGCACCTCGACAACGAGGACCACCGCCAGCTCAAGGTGTTCGTGAACCTGACGGACGTGGACGAGGACCAGGGCCCCTTCACCTGCCTGCCCGCCGACCGCTCCGCGCTCCCGGCCCGGCTGCTGCGCCAGGGCCGCGGGCGCCTCGACGATGCGGCGGCCCTCGGCGCTGGGGGGGCCGAACCGATCCGGCTGATCGGGCCGGCGGGCTCCGGCGCGTTCGTGGATACGGCGCGCTGCCTCCACTACGGGAGCCGCGGCAACCGCCGGGAGCGGCTCGTGCTCGTCTTCCAGTTCCTGAGGCTCGAGGCGCCCACCGAGTCGACCTTCCAGGTGCGGCGCTTCCCGGCCCTGCGGAGCGGGCTCGACGAGCTGCAGCGCCTCGCCATCTCGCGCGGCTGAGGCCCCTCGGGGATTAAGGACTCCCCAAGCCGGGCCCCTGCGGAGCCCGCCGCGAGGCTTCGGAAGTCCCTCGTTTCGTTAGCTTTCGCCCCTCCCCGGGCCCCTGGGCCCGCCGACCCGATCCGCGAGGTGCTCCCGCGTGCGCGTCAAGATCTTCGGTGCCGGCTCGATCGGCAATCACCTGGCTCACGGCCTGCGCCGGCGCGACGCCGAGGTCACGATCTGTGACGTCGACCCGGCGGCGCTCGAGCGCACCCGGAACGAGATCTACCCCGAGCGCTACGGCGCCTTCGACCCGGCCATCCGCCTTCTGCCCGTGGCCGACGTGGCCGACGAGGCCTTCGACCTGGTCGTGATCGGGACCCCGCCCGACTCGCATCTCGCGATCGCACGGGAGCAGCTCGAGCGGGCCGCGCCCCGGGTGATGGTGATCGAGAAGCCGCTCTGCACCCCCGACCTCGCGGGCGCCGCCGAGCTGCGTGACGCGGCGGCCGCCGCCGGGACCGCCGTGTGCGTCGGCTACAACCACACGCTCACCGCGCACACCCGCCTGGCCGAGCAGTGGCTCGCCGAGCAGCCGCTCGGCTCGGTCACCACCCTGGTGGCAGGCTTCCGCGAGCATTGGGGCGGGATCTTCGGCGCCCATCCCTGGCTCTCGGGCCCGAAGGACACCTACCTCGGCTACACCGAGCGGGGCGGCGGTGCGCTCGGCGAGCACTCCCACGCCATCAACATCTGGCAGCACTTCGCCCGCGCGGCGGGCCTCGGCCCGATCGTCGAGGTCCAGGCGATGCTCGACTCCGTCGAGGAGGACGGCGCGCGCTACGACCGCATCGCCCAGCTCTCGGTGCGAAGCGAGTCCGGCATCGTCGGCCAGATCGTCCAGGACGTGGTGACGAAGCCGTCGCGCAAGTGGGTGCGGCTCCAGGGCAGCGAGGGCTTCCTCGAGTGGGAGGTCAACGTGGCCGACGGCGAGGACGGCGTGCGCATGCAGTCGGCCGACGGCGAGACCCGCGAGGAGCGGGTGCAGAAGACGCGCCCCGACGATTTCCAGCCCGAGGTCGACCACCTGATCGCGCTCGTCGAGCGCGGGAGCCCCGACCCGGACTCGCCCATCGCCCTCGAGCGCGGCCTCGACACCATGCTCGTGATCGCGGCGGCGCTGCGCTCGTCGGCCGAGGGCCGCAGCGTGCGCATCGATCCCCGCGGCGGCTACGGCACCGGAGCGCTCTCCTGAGAGGGGGCCGTCGCATCCTGGTCGTCGTTCCCGCACGGGGCGGCAGCAAGGGCGTCCCGCGCAAGAACCTGCGCCCGGTGCTCGGCGTGCCGCTCGTGGTGCGCGTGGGTGCGCTCGTTCGCGAGCTCGAGTGGGTCGACCGCGCGGTGGTGTCGACGGATCACGGCGGCATCCTCACCGCGTCGGAAGACGCCGGCCTCGAGGCGCCCTTCCGCCGCTCGCCCGAGCTCTCGGGGGACCGCATCGGCGACCTCGAGGTGTTGACGGAGGCGCTCGTCGAGACCGAGCGCGACGACGGCGCCCGCTACGACGTGGTGGTGATGCTGCAGCCGACCTCGCCCCTGCGCCGCGCCGAGCACGTGACGCGCACGGTCGACGCCCTGGTCGAAGGCGATCTCGACGCCGTCTGGACCGTGAGTCCGACGGACTCGAAGGCCCACCCCTTCAAGCAGCTCGAGGTCGATGCCGAGGGTCGGCTCTCGCTCTTCGACGAGCGGGGCAAGGACATCGTCGCGCGTCAGCAGCTCACGCAAGTCCACCACCGCAACGGCGCCGCCTACGCCATCACCCGCGAGTGCCTGCTCGAGCAGAAGACCATCCTCGGTGCCCGCACCGGTGCCGTGGTGATCGACGAGCCCATGCTCTCGATCGACACCGAGGCCGACTTCCGGGCGGTCGAGCGGGTGCTGCGCGAGCGGGAGGAGGCGGGCGAGCCTGCAAAGCCCCGGGTGCCCGCCAAGGAGCTCACCTTCGTCTGCGACGTGGACGGTGTGCTCGCCGGCATGACGCCGGGCAACGACTACACGAAGAGCGAGCCCCTGCGCGACAACATCGCCCGCATCAACGCGCTGAAGGACGCCGGGCATCGCGTGGTGCTCTTCACCGCGCGCGGCTCGGCTTCGGGCAAGGACTGGCTCGAGCACACGCGCCGGCAGATGGACTCGTGGGGCGTCCGCTACGACGACCTCCGCGTGGGAAAGCCCGCGGCGGACTATTATATTGACGACCGCCTCGTCACCCCCCACGAGGCGCTCGCGATCGCCGGCGTCGCGGGTGATCCCGGCCAGGCTTCCGAGGAATCCGCGGATTCCTGAGATCGATCTCGTTTCGAACCCTTCCAAGGAAGGACCTTCCACATGAGTCTGTTGAACGACCTCTTCGTCTTCGAGATGGCCAACAACCACCAGGGATCGGTGGCCCACGGCCTGAAGATCATCGAGGCCGCGGCCCGCATCAGCCGCAACCACCGCGTGCGTGGCTCGGTGAAGCTGCAGTTCCGCGAGCTCGACAGCTTCATCCACCCGGACTGGAAGGGCCGCGAGGACGTGAAGCACCTGCCCCGCTTCGAGAGCACGAAGCTCTCCGTGGCGGAGTTCGGGCAGCTGGTGCGCGCCATCCGCGACGAGGGTCTCGTCGCCATGGCCACCCCCTTCGACGAGGCGTCGGTCGGCACCTGCCTCGACCTCGGCGTCGAGATCATCAAGATCGCGAGCTGCTCGGCGACCGACTGGCCGCTGCTCGAGGCCGTGGCCGACGCGCGCAAGCCCGTGGTCGCGTCCACCGGAGGCCTCTCGATCTACGAGATCGACAACCTGGTGAGCTTCTTCCGCAAGCGCGTGCCCGAGTTCGCGCTGATGCACTGCGTGTCGACGTACCCGACGCCGCCCGAGGACGTGTGTCTCGGCTTCATGGACAAGCTGATCAAGCGCTACCCCTACATCTCGGTGGGCTACTCGGGCCACGAGGCGCCCGACGACACCGACGTGGTGCAGGCCGCCATCGCCAAGGGCGCTCGCCTGGTCGAGCGCCACATGGGCGTCCCCACCGACGACGTGAAGCTCAACGCCTACTCGGTGAACCCCGAGCAGGCCGACGCCTGGGTGGCGGCCGCCGAGCGCGCGCGCACCCTCTGCGGCACCGACGAGACCAAGCACACGAGCCAGGAGGAGATCGACTCCCTGCGCTCGCTGCAGCGCGGCGTCTGGGCGAAGCGCGCGATCAAGACGGGCGAGACGATCCAGCCCGAGGACGTCTTCTTCGCCATGCCGCTCCAGGACGGCCAGCTCACGAGCGGCGAGTTCGGCCGGCTGCGCGCCCACCACGTGGCGACGCAGGACTACGCGGCGGGCGAGGCGGTGACCGAGCACGCCAGCGAAGACCCGATGAGCGAGTTCCGCGGGATCCTCCACGACGCCAAGGGCATGATCTACGAGGCCGGCATCGAGCTCGGCGACGACTACACCATCGAGATCTCCCACCACTACGGGCTCGAGCGCTTCCGCCAGGTGGGCTGCGTGCTGGTGAACCTGATCAACCGCGAGTACTGCGAGAAGATCCTGCTCCAGCTCCCGGGCCAGCGGCACCCGACCCACCGCCACGAGCAGAAGGAGGAGACCTTCCGGCTGCTCTGGGGCGATCTCGAGGTCGAGCTGAACGGCGTGACCCACCACCTCGAGGCCGGCGACAAGCTCCTCGTCGAGCGCGGCGCGCGCCACAACTTCCGCACCACGGGCGGCGCGATCTTCGCCGAGATCTCGACCACCTCGATCGTGGGTGACTCGTTCTACGACGACCCCGCCATCGCCGAGCTCGACCCCATGCAGCGGAAGACGATCCTCGAGAGCTGGTAGCTCTGCCCATGGGCCTGCTCGACCCGAACGTCCTCGACTCGATCGGGACCGAGGCCTTCCAGCGGGCCGACCCCTTCCCCTACGCCAATCCCGAGGGCGTCCTCACCGACGCGGCCTTCGAGACCCTGCGCGCGTCGCTGCCCGACCTCTCGCTCTTCGAGGAGAGCTTCGGGAAGCGCCGCGCCCACGGGCAGCAGCCCCACGACCGCTACGTGCTCGAGTACGACGAGGGGCTCACCGTCCCGGACGTCTGGCACGAGCTGGTCGAGGAGCTGCGCGGCGAGCGCTACACCGGCTTCCTGGCGCGTCTCCTCGGCACCGACGCCCTGTGGATGAACTTCCACTGGCACTACACGCCCCGGGGCTGCTCGGTCTCGCCCCACTGCGACGCCCTGCGCAAGCTCGGCTCGCACATCTTCTACTTCAGCACCGACGACGACTGGGATCCGGCCTGGGGCGGTGAGACGCGCATGCTGGCCGACGGCGGCGCGCTCGGCCGGCGCAGCGCGCCCGACTTCGAGGACTTCGCGCGGGAGGTTCCGGCCGAGGCCATGGGCAACCGGAGCTTCGTGTTCGCGCGGACCCCGCACTCCTGGCACGGCGTGCGACCGCTCGCGAGCCCCGAAGGCGTGCTGCGCAAGGTGTTCATCGTGGTGATCAACCGCATGCGGATGGTGGACCGCGCGAAGCAGTGGGTGGGCCTGCCGCTCGCCTCGGGCTACTGAGCGGCCGCGACCGCCGTCCGCGGAGCCAGCTTCGCTTCGTAGAACGCCACGAGCTCCGAGTAGAGCCGCACCCGGCTCTCGCCGTCGCGCAGGTGCTGGTCGGCGCCGTCGAGCTCGAGCCAGGTGACCGCATGGGCGCGCTGGCCGAGGGCTTCGGCGAGGCGGCGTGACTCGCCGACGGGGCTGCGCGAGTCCGCGCTCCCGTGGGCCAGGAACACGGGGCGCCGGATCTCGCTCGCGCGGTGCAGGGGCGAGGCCGCCCGCAGGCCGGCCAGGCCACGGGGCTCCGGGCCGAGCACGTAGTCGCGCCATTCGTCCGGTGCCTGCCGTGTCTCGCCGCCGGCGAAGGGCTCGAGATCGAAGAAGCCCCCGTAGCTCGAGGCCGCGGCGTAGAGGGTCGGGGTCGCGACCAGGCTCTGCACGGCCGCGTAGCCGCCGTAGCCCTCACCGTGGATCGCGAGCCGCATTCCGTCGGCGATCCCCTCCGCGACGAGCCAGCGCGCACCGTCCTCGACGTCCGCCTGCATGCGAAGGCCCCACTCGCCGTGTCCGGCCTCCTCGTGATCGCGCCCGTAGCCGAAGGAGCCGCGGTACTGGATCTGGAAGACGGCGATCCCCCGGCTCGCGAAGAGCTGCACGCGCGGATCGAAGACGAGCCCGTCGCGCGCGCGCGGGCCGTCGTGCACGAAGACCAGGGCGGGCAGGCCCGACTCGCCGTGGCCCTTGGGCAGCGTCAGGAACGCCGGAATCGAGACGCCGTCGCGCGCCTCGAAGGAGACGGCGCGGGTGGACGAGAGCCGATCCGCCGGAACGTCCGGATGCACCGCCAGGATCGGATCGACGCGCCGCTTGGTCCGGTCGTAGAGCCAGATGCGGGGAGCCCGGGTCGGGCTCGAGGTGCGGACCAGCTGCCTCCCGCCGTCGAGCGAAGAGCTCACGACCTCGTTCCAGGTGCCCCGGAGCTTGTGGTCGAGGTTCAGGCGCTCGCGAATCACGGCGGGCGTGAAGTAGAAGGTCTTCGGGCCCTTCGCGAGGTACGTGGCGCCGATCGGATGGCCGCGCCCGTCGAGCTCGATCGCAGAGACGTCGTGCTCGGGATGGGCGAAGACCTCGCGCAGGGGCTCGCTCCTTCCGAGGGCGAGCTCGAAGACGGCGCGGCGGCCCCCCTCGCTGCGGCGGAACACGTAGAGGCGGGCCTCGTCCTCGGCGAAGGCGCCGAACTCGAGCGCGCCGGCGTCGACGAAGGGCTGCGAGTCGTCACGCCGCACGCGTAGCTCTCCGGAGGCCAGGGTGGCGGCGCGCACGCGGCCCTTCGGATCCACGTGCCAGCGCACCACGTCGGGCACCGGGTCCTGCAGGCGCTCGAGCGCGCCGCTCTCGACGTGCATGCGGGAGACGGCGACGCCCGTCTCGGTGTCGACGGCCACCGCGACGTGGTCGGGGTCGCCGGGGACGTGCTGCACGACGCGGGCTTCGGGCAGACGGGTCTCCTTGCCGTCCGCGGTCGCGACGGACACCAGGTGCTCGCTTCCCTCGCCCTCGAGGCGTACGAGCAGGCGCTCGGGGCCGGCCCAGTGGAGCTCGCGGATCTCGAGGGACGGATCCGAGAGGCTCGCCACGGTGCGGAGCTTTCCGCCCGTGAGCGGCTGCGTCATCAGCAGCTGTCCGCGTTCGTCCTGGTGGACGAGGGCCAGGGTCGCGGCGTCGGGCGAGATGCGTGGGCTGTGGATGGCGGGCCCGGCGAAGAGCGCCTCCACCGGGATGGGGGCGGGCGGGCCTTCGGCGCGTACCGGGGCGGAGATGAGGAGGGCGAGGGCCAGGCAGGCCACCGCCAGAGGCGGGATCAAGAGCGCTAGATCCCCTCGCCCAGCTGAGGTGGCCGCTTCCGGTGCATCTCGAGCTTCGGCGACTCGACCGTGACCCGGGTGTAGGGGGGCACGGACTCGGTGAGCCACACGTTGCCGCCGATCACCGAGCCCTCGCCGATCACCGTCTCGCCGCCGAGGATGGTGGCGTTGGGGTAGATGGTGACGTCGTCTTCCAGGGTCGGGTGGCGCTGCACGCCGGCGTCCCCTCGGCCCTTGGCGTTGGAGAACGCCGCGAGGGTGACACCGTGATACAGCTTGACTCGGTCGCCGATGATGCACGTCTCGCCGATCACGACACCCGTCCCGTGATCGACGAAGAAGTAGCGCCCGATCCGCGCGCCGGGGTTGATGTCGATGCCGGTCGCGCGGTGGGCGTCCTCGGCCATGACGCGCGCGACCACCTTCTCGTCGAGCTGGTAGAAGACGTGGGCGATGCGGTGGGTGGCCACGGCGAGGATCGAGGGGAAGGCCATGATGATCTGGCCGTAGCTCGTCGCGGAGGGGTCCTTCTCGTAGGCGGCCTCCACGTCCATGGCCACGGAGGAGCGGATCGCCGGCAGCTCCTCGATCAAGCGGGTGGCCTTCTCGAACGGGACGATGGCCGCGACCAGGCCCTCGACCACGTGCAGGTCGCTGTCGAGCTGGGCCGTGGGCGTGTCGTCGGTCACCAGAGCGCGCAGGGCGCCCAGGGCATCGTGGACCCGCCGCTTGTAGGGGAGGGTCTCCTTGGCCGCCTGGCTCACGGCGTCGCCGCCCTCGCGGAGCGAGCGCAGCCGGGCGGCGACCTTGGCGATTCGATCGGACATGGGGCTCTCCCGGGGGACGCGGCTTCAAAGGCTACCAGAGAAGGGGCCTGCGGCCCGGGCAGGCGCGGGGGGGCCGGGCTACGCTGGCCCGCCTCGAAATCCGCTCCGCCCGGATGACCCTGACTGGAGGAAGGTCGTGAAGCACAGCGAGCCCGAGTACGTCGAGATCACCCCCGAGCTGAAGGCTCGCCTCGAGAAGTTCCGCGACGAGCACGAGGGCGCCGAGCTGGGCGGGGTGGGGACCCAGGTGCTCTTCGAGGACGACCGCGTGCGCATCTGGGAGCTGACCCTCGAGCCCGGTGAAGCGAGCGACCTCCACCGCCACGATCACGAGTACTACCTGGTGATCGACTCCGGCGACATGGTGGCTGGCGTGTGCCCGAAGGGCGCCCCGATGGACTTCTTCGTGGGCAAGATCCCGAAGGGCGGCAACACCGTGCGCGTTCCCAAGGGCAACACCGAGTGGGCCTACAACGTGGGCAACGAGCGCTACCACGAAATCCTGATCGAGCTGCTCGATACGTAGGCCGCCTCGGTCCGCCCAGTCGGTCGCCCGAAGCTCCCCCGCAAGCGGCGCAAGCCGCGCGCAGCGAGCCGTAGGCGAGCGAAGTCGAACAGTTGATCGCAAGCGGCGCAAGCCGCGCGCAGCGAGCCGTAGGCGAGCGAAGTCGAACAGATGTTCTTCGCGCGCCCCCGAACTACTCCGGCTTGGCCACCCCGTTCTCGATCCGATAGACGCGATCCGCGAGCTCGACCAGCGCCCGCTGGTGCGAGATCGCGAGGATCGTGATGTCGCCGCGCAGGGCGCCGACCGTCTCGCAGACGGCGAGCTCGGTGGCCGGGTCGAGGGCGGTCGTCGCCTCGTCGAGGATCAGGAGGCTCGGCTTGTGCACCAGCGCCCTGGCGATGGCGATGCGCTGGCGCTGGCCACCCGAGAGCAGCGAGCCGCGCTCGCCCACTGCCGTGTGGATGCCGTCGGGCAAGGAGCGCACGAAGGCGTCGGCGCCGGCCTGACGCAGCGCGCGCCACACGTCGTCGTCGTCGAGGTCGGGATCGCCGAGGGTGACGTTCACGGCGATGGTGTCGTGGAGCAGGAAGAGCTCCTGGGGCACGTAGCCGATCAGCCGGCGCCAGGCGTGGAGGTCGACCTCGTCGAGGGGGACGTCGTCGATGCGCACCTCGCCGGCGCTCGGGCCGACGAGCCCGATCACCAGGTCGGCGATGCTCGTCTTGCCGGCGCCCGAGGGTCCGATCAGCGTCGTGATCTCGCCGGCGCGCACGGTGAGGTCCACCTGCTGAAGCACCGGCGTGTCGCCGTAGGCGAGGGCCACGCCCTTCAGGTGGATCGCGCGCTCGAGCCGCGGGAGCACGCCGCCCGCCGTGCCCTCGCTGTGCGCTTCGGCGCGGGCGATGGTCTCTCGCAGCGAGTGGTAGGCCGCCTCCCGGGCGCCGAGGGCCTGGTACTCCTTCTGGGCGCGACCCACCGCGGTGAGGGTGCGGACGAAGAGCAGACAGATCATGAGGAGCGAGGCCAGGGGTACGCCGAACTGCGTCAGCGCCAGGTACAGGCCGACCGAGAGCGAGGCCACCAGGATCGGCTCCTGCATGGCCTTGAGCCCTTCCTTCGAGAGCACCTCGCCGCGGATGGCGCGGTCGAGGCGCAGGGTCTCGCGCTCGAGGAGGGGCCCCATCAGCTCCTCGCGGGCCATGGCTCGCAGGGGCTTGACCCCATGCAGGGTGTCGGACAGCCGGGCGAGGGAGGTCTTCAGGAGATCCGTCTGCCGCGCACCGGCCCGGCGCGCCGCCCAGGTGAAGCGCATCAGGGCCACGCTGGTGAGTGCGCCCACGCCGATGGCCGCGATCGCGCCCTGCCACGAGACGGCCAGGGCCACGCAGAAGTAGACGGCCACCTGGAAGAGCGCGGTCACGAGCAGCACGCCGTGTAGGAAGGCCTGGGACGCGCGCTCGGCCTCGGTGGCGAAGGCGTTGGCCACGCTTCCGACGGGCTGGCCGGTGTAGTAGGCCCAGCGCGCGCCGAGCAGCGCGCGCACCAGATCGAGCCGCAGGTCGGTGGCGATGCGGGCCACGGTGTACCCGACCTGGCGGTTGGCCAGCAGCACCAGCGCAGCCTTCAGGCTGATGCCCGTCATGATCAGCGTGAGCAGGACTCCGACCGTCGGCTCGAGCCCCACGCTTCCGAGCACCGACCGGACGCCCGCGGCCAGCGCCGACTCCTCACCGCCTTCCGCCGCGGTCGGATCCGCGACGATCTCCAGCACGGGCAGCGCGGTCGAGAGTCCGAGACCCTCGGCCAGGCCGGCCGCCACCAGGCAGATCAGGGTGAGGAGGGTTCGCCGCGGATGCGCGCGGGCGAACTCCAGGACGAGCTTCACGTGGGAGTTCCCTCGAAGGAAGACGGCGGAAGGTCAGCGACCAGAGACAGCGCCGGGAGTCTGATACCGTCCCCGCGGGAGGCTAGCAGTCCCGCCCTCACGGTTGGGTGAAGAGGTTGGGTAAAGGGTTGGGTAGAGGGTCGGGTGAAGGGTTGGCTGAAGGGCTGCGAGAGGGGAGCGCCAGGGTGACGAGCACAGCGCTGGTGCTGGCGGGCCGGCGGCCCGAGGGCGACCCCCTGGCCGAGGCCCACGGGGTGAGCCACAAGGCCCTGATCCCCGTCGGCGGCCAGCCCATGATCGAGCGCGTCCTGGCCGCCATCGAGGACAGCGGCGCCTTCACCCAGGTGGCCGTCTGCATCGACGACCCGGACGCCCTGCAGGGCCTGCCCCGGGTCGCGGCGCTCCGGGACGCCGGGCGGCTGCGCGTCCTGCCGACCGCCGCGACCCCGGCCTCGAGCGTGATCGCCTGCCTCGAGGAGATCGGCCTCGAGACGCCCGTGCTGGTCACCACGGGTGATCACCCGCTGCTCCACGCCGAGCTGCTGCGCGACTTCTGGCAGCGGGCTCGGGCTGAGGACGATGCGGCCCTGGCGGTGGGCCTGGTTCTGCGATCCCTGGCTCGGGTCCAATTCCCCTCGGTGAATCGCACGTTCCTGCCGTTGAAGGGTGACGCGGTGACCGGTGCGAACCTGTTCGCGTTTCTCGGGCCGGAGTCCCTCGGCTTCGCCCGCTTCTGGCTCCGCGCCGAGGCCCATCGCAAGCAGCCCTTCCGGCTGCTCGCGCCGTTCGGCCTAGGCAACCTGCTCCTCTTCGCGCTGCGCCGCCTGGACCTCGATGCGGCCTTCGCCCGGGCTTCGAAGGTCGTGGGCGTCGCGGTGCGGCCGGTTCCCCTCGGCGATGCCCGGGCTGCTCTGGATGTGGATCGCGAGGCCCATCGCGAGCTCGCCGAGGCGATCCTGGCGTCCGACGAGGCGCCTGCACCTTCACTCAACCCTCATGAATCCGGGCCTTCATCGGGATAGCCTCGCGCTCGGATCGGCTCCTTCTGGGGGGAAGGGGGCGATCCAGGGGGCGCGCAGCGCTGGGTCATCGGGTACACACACCCCGGGAGCCCGGCCAGAGGCCGCGCTCGCAGGGGCAAGCGGCTCGAACTGCGCAACGGTTCGTGCCGCGGACGCATCCAAGGGTGCGTCGAATCAGTGCGTCGAACGATCAGTGCGTCGAATGAGATGGAGGGGCAATCGAGCGACTGCGTGATCCGTCACGCAGCGCGCAGCAGTTCGGCCGGCTTCGAGCTCGTCCGAACGCAGCCGCGCGGCCGCGTCGATTCCAAGATTCCGAACCATGAAGATCGGTGTCCTCACCAACCTACGCGCCGGCCGCAACGACGCGCGCACGCATCGCGTGCTGCGCGAGCTGGCCAAGCATCCCGAGGTCCTGCGCCGCGAGACGAGCACCACCCAGGCGGTGCCGGACGCGGTCGCCGAGTTCGCGGAGGAGGGCGTCGAGGTCCTCGTCCTGAACGGTGGCGACGGCACGCTGCAGACCGCGCTCACCGAGATCCTGAACGCTCCCGAGCCGAGCTGGCAGCCGATGCTGGTCCCCACCCGGTGCGGCCGCACCAACATGGTGGCCCTCGACCTCGGGACCCAGCGCAACCCGGTTCGCTCGATCCGCAGCGTCCTCGAGGCCGCCCGCACGGGCCGCATCCACGAGCGGGTGATCGAGCGCAGCGCCATCGGGCTCGACACGGGCTCCGAGGAGCGCCGCTGGGGCATGTTCCTCGGCGCGGGCACCCTGCCGCGCGCCATCGAGATGACCCACAAGGCCTTCCCCGAGGGCCGGGCCCAGGGCGTGTTCGGTGGCGGCGTGATGGCCGCGACCCTCGTGGCGCGCGCCATGGGCGGCGACACCAAGGGCATCCTCACCCCCGACAAGATGCAGATCGCCCTCGACCGCCAGCCCCTCGCCCCCGAGGAGTTCGTGCTGGTCATGGCGACCACCCTCGATCGTCTGATCCTGCGCCTGCGGCCCTTCTGGGGCTCTGGCCAGGGCCCCATCCGAATGTCGGCGCTCTCCGCCGGCGTCGAGGGTCTCGGCCGAGCGCTTCCCGGCGTCCTGCGCGGAAAGCCGCCCGTCTGGGCCACGACCGATCGGGGCTTCACGAGCCAGCGCGTGCACGAAGCCGCCATCCGCCTGGACTGCGCCGTCTCCTTCGACGGAGAGATGTATCCGGCCGAGCCCGGGCGCATGGTGCGCATGCAGTCGAGCCCGCCGCTGCGCTTCGTGCGCGGCTAGATCGTGTCCGCGCCGGGCGCACCCGCGGGTGCGCTTGAGCCCGATCGCGCAGCCACGCCCGCAGCGCTCGCTTCGCGGGACGTGCTCACGGAGCTCGTCGCGGGCGAGCTCTCCCAGCCGGTGAGCGACGCCGCCCACACCCTCTGCGGGGCCATCCGCGAGCGCCACGGCGACGCCGTTCGCGCGGTGCTCTTCTACGGCTCGTGCCTGCGTCGCAAGAGTGACGAAGGCGTGCTCGACTTCTACGTGATCGTCGACGACTACCGCGCCGCCTACGGGAGCCGCTGGCTCGCCGCACTCAACCGCGCCGTCCCGCCCAACGTACTGTGGCTGGTGCATGGCCCCGAGGAGTCGGCCCTGCGCTGCAAGTACGCCGTGCTCACGACCGCGGACTTCGAGCGGCTGTGCGCGCCGGGGGGCGTCGACGGCCGGGTCTGGGCGCGCTTCTCCCAGCCTGCCGGGATCGTCTGGGCGCGCGACGACGAGACGCGCCGGGTGCTGGCCGCCGCCATCGAGCGCGCCGTCGTGAGCATGGTGTCCTGGATGCTGCCCTTCATGCCCGAGGGCTCGGAGGGGCGCCTGCGCTTCGGGGCCGAGGAGCTCTGGCGCTTCGCCTTCCGCCAGACCTACCGGGCGGAGTGGCGCAGCGAGAGCCCCGAGACCATCGCGAGCCTCTACGAGGCGGCGCCCGAGCGCTTCCTTCGGGCCACGGCCGGTGCGCTGGGGCGGCTCGGGGCCGAGGGCGCGATCGCCGACGTGCGCGCGGAGGGCGGCGTGTTCGAGGCGACGCTTCCCGGCGGAAGGGCGCGCCGCCGACGCCTTGCGTGGCGCCTGCGACAGCCGCTGCAGAAGACGCTCCTGGTGGTGGCGCTGTTGAAGACCGCCTTCACCCAGGACGACTGGGTCTCCTACGTGCTGTGGAAGCTCGAGCGCCACAGCGGCGTGCACATCGAGTCCACCGAGGCCCAGCGCCGCCATCCGCTGACGTTGGGGCTGCCCGTCCTCTTCCGCATCCTGCGCCAGGGAATCCTGCGCTAGGCGCGCACAGCTGCCGCCTAGGCGATCGCGGAGGAGTCCTTGTCGCGACGCAGCAGGCGCGCCATCGCATCCACCGGGCTCGCCGCCTCGGCCTGTCGATAGGGCGAGTCGTCGGGCAGGTCGGCGATCAGCTTGCGGTGCAGCCGGCCGAGCTGGTGGTAGGGGATCGCCGGGGCCATGTGGTGGAGCGCGTGGTAGCGCAGGCCCACCGGGGCGATCAGGATCGTCCACGGGCTCGAGAGGTTGACCGAGTCGAGCAGCTGGCTCGTCCCCGTCATCACGCCACCGGCGTAGTTCTCGTAGCGGTGGGCGGCGAGGGTGCGGAAGTGGTTGATCGTGAGGATGGCCGCACCCGCGACGTACCAGTAGCCGAGCACGATCCAGGGGATCACGCCGGTCGCGAGCCCGACGAGCAGGGCCACCGACGCCGCGCCGGCACCGAGCTCGAGCCAGAGCCAGCGCCTGGCGTCGCGGCCGGTCGGAGCCTTGCGCGTGTAGCTCGCGTTGATCGCGAGGGTCGAGGCCTTGCCCACGGCCCAGCGGCGCAGCGGCGGGAACACGGCGGCGAGAGGCCCGACCACGCCCCAGCGGATCACGAGCAGTCCGGGCACGGCGAGCATGGGCAGGATGGAGAGCCAGATCTGGAGGGGGCTCCAGCTGGCCATGGGCGCGTACTCGGGATCCTCACCGGTGCCGTAGGTGGTGGCCCGGTGATGCTCCATGTGCGGGCCCACGTACATCAGGCTCGGAACCTGCAGCGGGATTCCGAACAGCACGTTCCACGCACTCTCGAAGCCCGGGATGGCGCCGCGGCGAAGATGCGCGATCTCGTGGATGAACAGGACACCCCGGTACAGGCCGAGGATGGCGAGCACGAGGAACGCCAGCGCCGAAAGGCTCCATGCGGGCGAGGCCAGCGCGGCGCCGAAGGCGCCCCAGCCGACGACGGCGGAGAGGACGAGGTCCAGCCAATACAGGGTCGGCCGCATCTCGTAGGCTTCGGGGTAGCGGCGGCGAAGCTCGGTCGGTGAAAGCATCGCGGCGGATACTAGGCGAAGGCGGTCCCGGTGCCGAGACGCAAAGGTGCCTCGCGCGAGGGGTGATGCCCACACCGTTCATGAGTTCGAAAGGTCGATCCTGCCCACGGTTCGCGAGCGCATTCGAGAGGTGATCCGGGAAGCTGACCCCGAGTCGGGCGTGACCCTGCGGGACGTCTCGCGGCTGGCGGGCGTGGCGGAGAAGGAGCTGCCCGACCATCTGGCCCACCTGGCCCGCTCCCTCTCGGCGGCCGGCGAGGAGCTCGCCATCGAGCCGCCCGTATGCCGCGGCTGCGGCTTCGCGTTCGCCAAGCGCACGCGCTTCACCCGACCCGGGCAGTGCCCCCGCTGCAAGGGCCGGCGCATCAGCCTGCCGCGCTTGCGCATCGCATCCCGACGGGGCTGACTCCCGTTCATCCCACTCCGAGAGGTGCTCCATGTCCGAGTCTCCCGACTCCTCCACCGCTCCCGCCGTCCCTGCCGCGCTACCGAGGAACGGCGCCGCCGAGCGCGACTGGCGCCTGCCCTTCAGCATGGGCATCACGCTGCTCTGGCTCCTGCTCGGCATCCTGTACCTGTCCTGGATCGAGGGCTGGAGCCAGTTCCTCGGCCAGGGTGCGCCGAGCGTCGGCGGCTTCCTCGAGGGCGCCTTTGCGCCGCTCGCGTTCCTGTGGCTGGTGGTCGGCTTCTTCCTGCAGCAAAAGCAGCTGACGGAGAACACCGCGACGATCCAGGCTCAGCTCGTCGAGATGCGTCGCACCGCCATGCACGCCGAGACCCAGGCGCGCGCCATCTCCGCCGACGAGCTGCACTCGCGCCAGGACACCTTCACCCGGGTGGCCGAGCTCGTGGCACAGCAGCTCGGGACCATCACCGGCTACCTGATCAGCTCGTTCCTGCCCGAGCGTCAGGGTCCCGAGGGTGTGGAACGCATCGGCGAGCTGTGGGAGAGCCTGGGCAAGGGCGACACCGGCGCGTTCTCGCGGCAGATCGTGGCACTCGTCTACCGCGACGACACCGACCCCGTCGATCTCTTCTGGGGCAGCGAGATCCGCTCCCGGCACAGCCGTCGCTTCATCGAGGTGTTCGAGCGGCTGCTGCGCCACGCCGAGCGCTGCGACCCCGACCACCTGATCGCCGACGCCCTGCGCGACGGCATGCACGGCCGCACCTACCGGTTCATGCTCGAGACCCGGCCCGGCGGCGCGGGATCGAGCTGAGCCCCGGTCTCCGAGTCCGGTACCCTCGCGCTCCCTCTGGAGGTTCCCATGACCCGCATCGCGTCCCTGCTCTGGCTCGCCGCCCTCGTCCTCGCCTGCTCCGATTCGGGCACACCGGGTACCGATGCGGCGGTCTCGGCAGAGGAAGCCGCCAAGGCTCCGGCCGGCGAGGAGATCGTGCAGCCCTCGGGCCTGCGCATCACGCACCTGACGGTCGGCAGCGACGAGCGACCCAACGCCGGCGACGTGGTGAAGGTCCACTATCACGGCACCTTCGAGGACGGGAGCGTGTTCGACAGCAGCGTCGAGCGCGGACAGCCCGCCGCCTTCCCGTTGAGCCGCGTCATCCCGTGCTGGACCGAGGGCGTCCAGCTGATCGGAGTCGGTGGCAAGGCCAGGCTCGTGTGCCCGCCCGAGATCGCCTACGGCGCGGCCGGCGCCCCGCCGCGCATCCCCGCCAACGCCACCCTGAACTTCGAGGTCGAGCTGCTCGAGATCGTGAAGCGGTAGGCGGGGCGGAGCGGGCGCGGCGCGGCGCGACGGCCATGGCGAGGAAGGCGGCCCGCGGGCTTCCCCTGCGCTCGGTGCAGGTCGCCGCCGCCGACCCGGACTCGCGCGCCGCGTTCCCCTTCTGCGTACCGGCCCTGCAGTCGCTCGGCACGCTGCGCTTCCGGAGCGCCGTCACCTTCCTCGTGGGAGAGAACGGCTCCGGCAAGAGCACCTTCCTCGAGGCGCTGGCCATTGCGAGCCGGCGCATCGCGGTGGGAAGCGTGCCGCTCGATCGCGACGAGACCCTCGACCCCGTGCGCCCCCTGGCGCGGGCCATGCGCCTCGAGTGGAGCCGGCAGACGCCCCGGGGCTTCTTCCTGCGCGCCGAGGACTTCTTCGGCTTCGTGAAGCAGGTGCGCGAGGAGGTGGCGCGCTTCGAGGCCGAGGCGGCACGGGTGCGACGGGAGAGTCCGGACCTCGAGCCCGGCGAGCTCACCCGCATCCTCACTCCTTACACAGGCTCGTCGGGCGCACTGCGGGCGCGCTACGGCGACGACGCCGATGCCGGCTCCCACGGCGAGCAGTTCCTGGCCTTCTTCCATTCGCGGCTGGTGCCCGGCGGCCTCTATCTCCTCGACGAGCCCGAGGTGCCCTTCTCGCCCGCTCGCCAGCTCGCACTGCTGCACCTGCTGCGCCAGTACGCCGTTGCGGAGGGCTGCCAGTTCGTGATCGCGACCCACTCCCCGATGCTGCTCGCGCTCCCCGACGCCGAGATCTGGAGCTTCGACGAGCCTCCGCTCCGCGCCGTCGCCTGGGAGGACCTCGAGCACGTCCGCCTCATGCGCGACTTCCTGAACCGCCCCGAGGCCTACTTGCGGCATCTCGACGATCCCGACGATCCCGAGGATCCGTCCTAGGGAATCTCTGCAGGTGTCGACTACACGCCGCGATCAGGCCTCAGCGGGGCGTGTAGAGAGAACTTGCAGAGCTTCCCTAGACTGCCGGCGGTGTCGCTGCAGGACCTCGGAAGCCTCGGTGAGCTCGTCGGCGGGCTGGCCGTGATCATCTCCATCGCGTACCTGGCGGTGCAGATCCGTCAGAACACCACCTCGGTGCGCGGGGCGACCTACGCGTCGATCGTCGAGTCGGTGAGCCAGTTCAACCGGGCGGTGGCGAGCGACGAGGAGCTGGCGCGCATCTACGAGGCGACGGTCGAGGACTTCGACAGCGTGCGCGACCTCGATCGGGTGCGCACGAGCCAGATGCTGTTCTCGCTGTTCCGTCAGTTCGAGAACATCTTCTACCAGCACCGGCGCGGGCTGATCGATCCGGTGCTGTGGCCCGGCTGGCGCCGCATCATGCTGCTCTACCACGCGCGGCCGGGCGTGCAGAAGTGGTGGAGCTACCGGCGGAACTCGTTCTCCGACGAGTTCTGCGAGTTCCTCGAGCACGAGACGCTGGATCGCGAGCTCCCCACCGTGAAGGAGATGGTGAGCCGGGACGGTCCCGCCGGCCCCGACGGCAGCTAGGCGCCCCGGGCGTCCTCGCGAAGCGCCCGCCACCAGAACGGAACGGCGGCGAGGGCCAGGATCAGCACCGCGAAGGGAAGCCACCGGCCGGCGTCGGGGCCGGGGAAGAGGATCGCCACGCACGCCGCGGTCCCGGCGAGCAGCGTGAAGCCGCACGCGCCAGTCGCGACCAGCGCGTTCCGCAGCCGGCGCGGCCCCCGGCCGTCTCCGTAGGGGCCGAAGAAGCCCGCGGGCCGGACGCGCTCGGCGAAGCGGCGCAGCGTCTCGGGCGACTCGGCGGGCCCGAGGAGCGAGACCCCCACCGCCGCCACGGTGCCCACCAAAGCTCCGATCAACATGCGCGCGGCCTCGCCCTCGACCCACGCGAGCACCAGCGGCGCCGCAACGAACGAGGAGACCAGCGCCGCGAGCTCGCCCCAGGCGGTGAGCCGCCACCAGAGCCAGCGGAGCACGCTCGCGGTGCCGAGGCCCGCGCCGAGCACGAGTGTCGTCTTCCAGGCCTGCTGGATCGAGCCGAGCTGGGTCATGAAGAGCAGCGACACGCCGAGGAGCAGCACCCCCGAGATCCGCGCCACCCACACGAGCTCGCGCGGGCCCGCCTCGCGGCCGCGCAGCGACTGGCACCAGATGCGCCCGTAGAGATCGTTGGCGAGATACGAGGCCCCCCAATTGAGGTGGGTGTCGATGGTGGACATCAAGGCGGCCAGCATGCCGGTGACCATCAGCCCGAGGACGCCGACCGGGAGCAGCTGCTTCATCCCCACCACGAAGCTGGCTTCACGCTCGCGGGTGAACGCCTGGCCGGTGAGCTCGGGATCCGGCGGGAGCAGCAGCAGCAGCGACAGGCCGAGGGGAATCCAGAGCAGGCTGCGCAGCCCGATCTGCAGGAAGGCGAAGACCACGCTCGCCACCCGCGCGTCATGGTCGCTGCGACAGGCCATGCTGCGCTGGGCGAGGTAGCCCGTGCCGTCGGCGTTGCGTTGGAGGAGCCACTGGAGCGCGAAGACCAGCACGAGCCCGGCGCCCACGTCCCGCGCGGCACCCGGGGTGATCGCCACCAGCTCTCCGACGGAGAGCGCCCCGAGCCCTCCTTCGGCCTCGGCCTCCGCGAGCCCCTCGAGCAGACCGCCGAGGCCTCCCACGGCGGCTACGGCGAGGAAGGCGTAGATCGCGGTGGCGCCGAGCATGAGGGCGAGCTGTGCGACGTCGGTCGCGACCACGCTGCGCAGCCCGCCGGTGGTCGAGTAGAAGAGCGCCACGCCGGTCAGCAACAGGATCGAGAGCAGGTTGCTCGCGGTGATCTCCCAGACCCGCGGATCTCCGGGGTCGGCGGCGAAGGGCACGCCCACCGCCTCGACCGCCGCGCGCAGGGGCTCGAAGAGGGCCCCGGGGAGCCAGGCGTCGAAGTGCAGGAAGCTCTCGGCGAACAGCGCCGCCGCGAAGAGCACCATGGCGACGACGACGGCGTTGAAGATCACCCCGAACAGGAAGGCCCGGGCGCCGCGCAGCCACAGGGCGCCGCGGCCCGCATAACGCAGCTCGGCCAGCTCGGCGTCGGTCAGCACCCCGGCCCGCCGCCACCCCGGGGCGAAGAGGAAGCCCAGGAGCAGGAAGGCCAGGCCGTAGCTCCACAGCTGCCAGAGGCCGAACACCCCGGCGGTGGCGATCAGGCCCATCACGACGAGCGGGGTGTCGGCGGCGAACTGGGTGGCCGCCATGCTGCAGCCCGCCTGCCATCCCCGCAGGGTGCGCCCCGCGAGGAAGTACTCCTCGAGGCTTTTTCCGGCCCGGCGCCGTGACCAGAGTCCGGCGCCGAGCGTATAGGCCAGGAAGACCAGGACGATGCACGCGTCGATCGGGCTCAAGAGGCCGCCAGTGTAGACGCGTCGGGGGTCCCCGCATCCGTGTCGCCCGGTCTGACGAACCCCCGGGTGAAACCAACACCCGCCCGCGACATCGGACCCTTGGGAGAAGCAATGGAACGCGTGACCACTCAGGCCCCGGGCATCGCCGGCTCCGCGGCCACCGACCTGCGAACCAAGATCGTCGACCAGGCCCTCGAGATCATCCGCGAGAAGGGCGTCGACGGGATCACCATGCGGATCCTCGCGCGGCGGCTCGGCTATTCGCCCGCCACGCTGTATCTGCACTTCCACAGCAAGGCCGAGCTGCTCCAGGTCGTGGCCGACATCGGCTTCGGGCAGCTGCAGGAGCAGCTCGACGAGGCGCTGGTGCCGGGCGATCCCGAGCAGACGCTGGAGAAGACCGCGCGGGTCTACGTGGCCTTCGGGCTGCGCAACCCCGAGCTCTACCGGACGATGTTCGAGTGGCGCCCGAGCCCCGACTCGGTGTCCCCGGGCTCCGAGGACGACGCCCGCGATCGGCTCTTCGTGCACTGCCGCGAGGCCATCGCCAGCGGGATCGAGCAGGGCGGCTTCCGCCAGCAGGATCCCTCCGCAGCGGTGATGCTCTACGCCGCCGCGCTCCACGGCGCGGTGCACATGGCCCAGGCCCAGCATCCCGGGACCGACGCGGCCACCCTCGGTGACTGGCTGGTGAGCGACCGCCTGGCGGCGGTCCGTGCCGGAGCCGGCCCAGCCGCTCGCTGCGCCTAGCGAAACGCCGGTTGATCGCGCCTTCCGAGCCCGTCCGGGCACCCCTCCGGGGGTCGGTGGGTGGCGATTTTACTCAATGATTCCAAATAGTTGCGCGCTTCCACCGTCGGAGTGGGAGCGCGCATTCGCGGTTCGGACTCTGCTACTCTGTCTCGGCTCGAATCCAGGGTGCCGAGACGCGGCTCCCCGTCGAATCCTCCCCCCAAAGACGCTCCGAAGCGAACCCATCGCTCCGGAGAACGAAGCCGCAACGAACCACGGATGGAAGAGAAGGACCGTTACTGGGACTGCCTGGATCGCGCCGTCGAAGCGACCCACGGCGGTCGCACCGAAGAAGCGCTGGCCTGGTACGAGGAGGCGCTGAAGGCGAACCCGGGTGGCGCCGAGGCCCACAACGGGCGCGGCGAGCTGCTCTGGGAAGAGGGGCGCATCGAAGAGGCGCTCTACGAGGTCGAGCTGGCGACCCAGGCCGACCCCAAGTTCGTGACCGCCCACCTGAACCGCGCCGAGCTCCTGATCGAGGAGCTGGGCGAGCAGGAGCAGGCGGTGCAGTACTGCGACAGCCTGCTCTCCGGCGGCCCCGAGCTGCCCCGGCCGGATCGCGGCACCGAGGCCGAGATCCACTACCTCAAGTCCAAGGCCTACTTCTATCTCGACGATCTCGAGGGAGCCCTCTTCCTCGTGCGGCGCGCGCTCAAGACCGGTGGCGACGTGCCGGTGTACCGGGCGTTCGAGGGCCAGCTCTGCTTCGAGCTCGGCCGCTTCGAGGAGGCTCGCCGCCACCTCGAGCAGGCGGTGATCCTGGACCCCGAGTCGCCCCACGCGCTGTATCACCTGGGGCTCACCCTCGAGCGCCTGGGCGAGGACGAGGACGCCGCCCGCGCGTTCCACCAGGCCAACGCCCTGCACGCCGAGCAGTACCCGCTGCCCGTGACCCTCGACCGCACGGAATTCGAGCGCATCGCCGCCGAGGCGCTGGCCGACCTGCCGCGCTCGATCCGCGAGTACGTGGAGAACGTCCCCGTCCTGATCGAGGACTTCCCGGGCACGGATCTGCTGGGCGGCGAGAACGTCTCGCCCCAGATCCTCGGGCTCTTCCAGGGCGTGCCGCGCACCGAGGCGGCCGTGACGGCCCAGGCCCAGGACGTCGATCGCGTGCTGCTGTTCAAGAAGAACCTGGAGAAGGTCTGCCGCAACCACGCGGAGCTGACCGAGCAGATCCAGATCACCGTCAAGCACGAGATCGGCCACTACCTGGGTCTCGACGAGGACGACCTGGAGCGTCTGGGCCTGGCGTAGGGCCGTATGCGAGGGGCTCCTCCCGCCCCCCTGGCCGCTAGTGTCTGCTGCATGTCCGAGCTGATCGCCAAGCTGCGCGACATCGTGGGCCCGGCGGCGTGCCTGTCCCGTCCCGAGGAGCTGCTGGTCTACGAGGCCGACGGCCTCACGGTCCACAGCGCGCGCCCGGGAGCGGTGGTGCTGCCCTCCCACCGCGATCAGGTGGTGGCCATCGTGCGCGCCTGTCGCGAGGCCGGCGTGCCCTTCGTGCCCCGCGGCGCCGGCACCGGCCTCTCCGGTGGTGCCGTGGCGCTCGAGGACGGCATCGTGATCGAGTGCTCGCGCATGCAGCGCATCCTCGAGGTCTCGCCCGAGGATCGCCTGGCCGTGGTGCAGCCGGGCGTGATCAACGCCGAGCTCTCGAAGGCGGTGAAGCACCACGGGCTCTTCTACGCGCCCGACCCTTCGAGCCAGGCCGCCTGCACGATCGGCGGCAACGTCGCCGAGAACTCCGGCGGGCCCCACACGCTCAAGTACGGCACCACCACCGATCACGTGCTGGCCCTCGAGCTGGTGCTCCCCGACGGCGAGTGCGTGCGACTCGGCTCGCCCACGGGCGTGCCGGCGGGCCTCGACCTCGTCGGCGCCGTGGTCGGGGGCGAGGGCACCCTCGGCATCGTCACCGAGATCACCGTCCGCCTCACGCCGATCCCGCCCCGGGTGGAGACGCTGCTCGCGATCTTTCCCGACGTGGTGAGCGCTTGCCGCGCGGTCGGCTCGGTGATCCAGAGCGGGCTCGTGCCCGCGGCGCTCGAGATCGTCGACCGGCGCACCATCGAGGCGGTGGAGGCGAGCGTCTACGCCGCGGGCCTTCCCACCGATGCCGGCGCGGTGCTGATCGTCGAGCTCGACGGCGCGCCCGAGGCCGTGGCCGGGCAGGTCGAGCGGGTGCGCGAGCACGCGCGGTCGGCCGGGGCCAGCGGCGTCGAGGTGGCGCGAGACGAGGCCGAGCGGGTCCGCTTCTGGCGCGCGCGCAAGGGGGCCTTCGGCGCCATGGGCCGCCTGGCGCCCGACCTCTACGTGCACGACGCCGTGGTGCCGCGCTCGAAGCTCCCCGAGGTGCTCGCGACGGTGTGCGAGATCGGCGATCGCCACCGCCTGAACCTGTGCAACGTGTTCCACGCGGGCGACGGCAACCTGCACCCGAACATCTGCTTCGACCGGCGCGACGCGGACGAGCTCGCGCGCGTGATGACCGCCGGCGAGGAGATCCTGCGCGCCTGCATCGAGGCCGGCGGAGTGATCAGCGGCGAGCACGGCATCGGCACGGAGAAGCGCGAGTTCATGGGGCTCGTCTACTCCGACGACGACCTCGAGGCCATGCTGAGGCTGCGGGCGGCGTTCGACCCCGAGCGGGTCTGCAACCCCGGCAAGGTCTTCCCCAGCACGCGCTTCTGCGCCGAGTCGAATCCCAAGGCCCGCGGCTACGACCGCGTCCCCTTCGAGTGAGCGAGCCGAGCGCGCCGACGAGCGCCCTGCGTCCCGGGAGCGCCGAGCAGGTGTCGGAGATCCTGCGGGAGTCGTCCGGGCTCCGGAGGACCCTCTGGATCCGCGGCGGAGGCACCCGGCTCGGCATCGCCAACCCCGCACCGCCGCCCGACGCCTGGCTCGATCTGCGCGACCTGCGCGGCGTCTTCGAGCTCGACGCCGAGGAGGGCGTGGCCCACGTGGCGGCGGGGACGAGCCTCAACCTGGTCGCCGCGGAGGCCCACGCGGCCGGCTTCGAGCTGCCCCTCGACCCGCCCGGTCCCACTTCGACCCTGGGCGGCTGCCTCGCCGCAGCGGCCGTCGGCCCGCGCTTCCCGCGGCCCCGCGACGCGGTGCTCGGCCTCGGGGTCGCGCTCGCGACCGGCGAGATCAGCCACTGCGGTGGCCGGGTGGTGAAGAACGTCACCGGCTACGACGTGGCCAAGCTCCACGTGGGCGGCTTCGGCAGCCTCGGCGTGATCGTCTCGGCCTGGCTGCGCCTGCGGCCGCTCCCCGAGCGCGTGCTGGTGCTGGCCCGCAAGGACGAGACCCTGGAGCGCGTGCTCGCCGTCTCGCGGCTCTCGACGGCGCGCGCCGCGGCCTTCGAGGACGGTGCCCTCGTGCTCGAGCTCGCGGGCGACGCGGCGGCCGTCGAGGCCGATCGGGAGCGGCTGCCTGACCTCGAGGAGTGGGGCGACGGTGCGCTCGAGGCGGTGCGCTCGGCCCAGGAGGCGCCCGCCCGGGTGCGCACGCGCGTCGCGTCGCTTCCCACGCGCATCGTCGACGCGAGCGTGCCGCTTCGAGACGCCGGCGCGCGCATCCTCTGCTATCCCGGGAGCGGCTTGCTCTTGGCGTGCTTCGATCGGGAGGAAGGGGCCTTGGAGGCGACGCGCCAGTCGGCGCGCATCGGCGGCGGGCCCTTCCGCGTGGAGCAGGCGCCCGACGACCTGCTCGAGAACGTGGACGTCTTCGGCGACCTGTCTGAGCAGCTGCCGCTCCATCGGGCGCTGAAGGACCGTTTCGACCCGGCGCGCATCCTGAATCCCGGCCGCTTCGTGGGGGGGCTGTGAGCGCACCCGAAGGCAGCCGGCCCGCGAACGACGAAGCCCCCTTCGCTTCGCTGTACGAGGGCACCCTCGACTGCGTGCACTGCGGCCTGTGCCTGCCCGACTGCCCGACCTACCGCATCTCCGGGCGCGAGACCTCGTCTCCGCGCGGGCGCATCTACCTCATGCGCGCAGTCGGGGAGGGCCGCATTCCCATGGACGAGGTCGTGGCCGAGGAGATGTCGCTGTGCCTCGGCTGCCGCGCCTGTGAGTCGGCCTGTCCTTCGGGCGTCGAGTATGGGCACCTGCTCGAGGAGGCGCGCGCGGAGATCGTCCGCGCCGGCGCGCGCACGGGCCTCACAGCGTCGCTCGAGCGCTTCGGGCTGCGCGCCATCGTCCCCCACCGTCTGCGCCTGCGCCTTCTCGTCTCCCTGGCCGGCCTGGCCCAGCGGCTGGGTCTCGACCGGCTGATCCCGCCCGCGCGGCTCCTGCCGCGCGTCCCGCCGCGCAGCGAGCGGCGAAGGCTTCCCGCGCGGATCGCGGCCCAGGGCGAGAAGCGTGGGCGGGTGGCGTTCTTCGAGGGCTGCGTGATGCCCGAGCTCTTCGGGCCGATCAACCACGCGACGGCCCGGGTGCTGGCGCGCAACGGCTTCGAGGTGGTGGTGCCGTCGGGGCAGGGCTGCTGCGGCGCGCTGCACGCTCACGCGGGCGACGCCGAGCTGGCCGAGTCGCTCCACGCGCGCAACGAGACGGCCTTCTCGGCGTGGGGTGCGGGGGCGGTCGTGCTCAACTCCGCCGGCTGCGGCGCCCACCTGCGAACGCGCCTCGACGGCGTGCGCGACGTGTGCGAGCTCCTGGCCGAGGAAGGCCTGCGCCGTCCCAGTGGCCGGCTCGAGCTGCGGGTCTGCTACGACGACCCGTGCCATCTGCTCCACGGCCAGGGCGTGAAGGACGCGCCGCGCGAGCTCCTGCGATCGATCCCCGGCGTCGAGCTCGTCGATCACGACGACCCGGGTGCGTGCTGTGGCGCCGCGGGCACCTACAACCTCGTGCAGCCCGCGATGTCGCGGGCCGTTCTCGAGCGCAAGATGGAGTCGCTGCGGGCGGCCGACCCGGACGTGATCGCCACCGGCAATCCCGGCTGCCTGATGCAGCTCCAGGCGGGCGTTCGCGAGTGGGGGCTCCGCGCCGAGGTGCTGCACCCGGTGGAGCTGCTCGAGCGCGCCTATCGCTCGGATCCCCGCGATCCCACGCGGACGGCTCAGTCCTCGTAGAGGAAGGAGTCGGGCGTCTTCTTCGGCATGCGGATGCGCGGGAAGGCGCCGAGGCCGAAGTCGTCGAAGCTCCCCTGGAGCACGATCTCGACGGGCAGGATCGACTCGCGGCCGCGCACCAGCCCGTAGCGCTCGCGCGCGCCGCGATACACGTAGCGCGACTCGGCGTTGGCCCGGACGTCGGGCTGGTCGGCGAGGCCGAGCCGCGCGCGCTCGAGGAAGATGTCGCGATCGGCGTCCGGCTCGACGGGTACGTCGCGGTCGGTGAGCGCCATGTCGAGCGAGCTCTCCTCGAGCTGCGAGGCGAGCCGCGCCATGCGCTCCTCGGAGAGCCGGCGCCGCACGCGTCGCGGCTCCTCGCTCTCGCGTCCCGACTCGCCGAGAAAGGCGAACTCGGCCATGCGCCCACCGAGGAGCGTGATGCCTTCGGGATGGAGCTCGCCGTTCGAGGGCTCCTCGTCGAGCAGCCCCGGCGCGAGCGCCAGCCCCTCCGGACCGCCAACGGAGGGGTTCTCGAGCAGGAAGCCGCGGCTGATGCGGATCGACTGGGCGCCCCCGCGCTCGAACTCCTCGCGCAGTGCGAGGCCCGCGTAGCGGCCGCCCGCGGTTCCCTTGAAGCGCTGCGCCACCTGCCGGAGCATCGCGTGGCGGACGTCGCGTCGGTCCTGCTTGGCCGATGCCTCGAAGGCCTGCTTGGCGGCCTTCTCGCGCAGCTTCGCGAGCTTCTTCTCGCTCTCGTCGCCGAGCTCCTCGGTCAGGGTGAGCGCGCCCACGTGGTTGCCCCGCTTCGACTCGTAGTCGCGCAGCCAGTCCTTGATCTCGATGGCGTGGAGCCCGTCGGGGTTGCGCTCGAGGTAGCGGCGCGCGAGCACGGCCGGTGTCTTCCAGTCCGAGGGCATGAACGGGTAGCGGATCAGCCGGTTGGGCAGGCCGGTGAGCGCGCCGATCATCGTCGGCACCTCCACGGCCCACTCGACCGAGCGCGGCAGGTCGCGGTCGCGCGGGCCGTTGGCCAGCGGACCGAAGGCCAGCCAGCGCAGCTTCTCCTCGGTGGCGTCGCCGCGCGCCACCTGGAAGGCGTACCAGGGATTCTCGTGGGGATTGGTGACCAGGGCGTGGGCGTGGCGCGCGCTGTTCGAATCGCCCTCGCTGAGCTCGCCGAGTACGTCCCAGGCCGCGTCCTCTCCGGGGGCGGTCTCGGAGGCGGCCAGTGCCAGGGCGAAGCGCGCCTCGTCGGCGAGCGGCCCCTCGGGCTCGGCGTCGTGCAGGGCGCGCGCGGCGCTCTCGACGTCGCCGTCCGGCAGCAGCAGGGCGAGGAGCAGGGCGCGCTGTCCGGGCGCCACCACCGAGGCGGCTTCGGAGACGGCGACGCTCTCCTCCTCGCGCTCGTCGAGCTCGGCGGCGCGCACGGCCGCCTCCTCGATGATCGCGATCGCCTCGGCGTCCTCGGGCCGGTAGCGCAGGGAGCGGGTGGCCATCAGCGCCGCGAGCTTCGGGCTGTCGTTCTCGAGGGCGCGCCGTGAGCGCCGCAGGCTGCGTTCGTGCTGGGTCTCGAGCCAACGCACCTGCGCCTCCTGGATGCGCCCGAGTACGGCGACGGCCTCCGGGGCCTCCGGATTCTCCTCCACGTAGCGCTTCCAGTGGTCCAGGGCCTGGCGCTCGCGCAGGGTGAGCGCGTCCTCGTCGTACTCGACGAGCGCCAGGTTCATCAGGCTCGGGACGAGGCGGGCGGGGAGCAGCAGGAAGTTGCTGAGCGACCGGCCGGCCGGAACCGAGATGGCGTTGAAGAGCCGACCCCAGCGCACCATGCGCCGTTCGTCGAGACGCTCCTCGGCGAGCTTGATCGGATCGTCGTCGGCCCGCTCCTGGAGTCGCGTGCGCAGGCTGTCGTCGAGGTCGTCGCGGCGGAGCAGGAGGCGAAGGGCGATGCGGCGATCGATGGGATCGGAGATCACCGCGATGTTCGCGAGGGCGGCGTAGGGAAGGAGCCCGGTGGGCAGCTCCTCCGCCTCGACGCGCGCGGCGTCGATCTCCTCGACTCGCTGCATGCCGTACCAGGCGTCGGCCGGCGAGTCGAGCAGGATGGCCGTGGCGATGTCGCGTGCGGCGTGGTCCGCCTCGTCGGGCATCACGGCCCCGAGGCGTGGCAGGGGCTGGATCGGCGAGCGCAGGGGCGCCGGCGAGAAGCTCTTGCAGCCGAGCGAGCCCAGACACAGGAGCACCACGAGCGCCGCCCATCGGGCCCGGCCGTGCCACGAGGCGTCGGAGTGCGCGACGTCAGGGCGAGAAGCGGTCACGGTCCACCTGGAGGGTGAAGGCGAGGAAGGCCTCGAGCCGGCGCGAAGCCTCGAGCTTCTCGGGCGCGCCGTCCTGATTGCTGATCGCCTCGTAGAGCCGGGCCGCGGCCTCGACCAGCTCCTCGAAGCGGGGTGGGTCGAAGGAGAGGGACTCGGGGGGATGGGCCTCGACGTATTCCATGCTGAGCTCGGCGTAGAGGTCGGCGAGGGCGAGCAGGTGCCGATTGGTGTTCTTGCTCTCCCGATGGGACGAGACCAGCTGCTGGAGAGCCGAGAGGGCGTGGAGGTCGCCGTCCTCGGACAGCGCCCGGCGGTCGACGACGTACTCGCTCCGCGCCTCATCGGTGCGCTCGATCTCCTCCTGGATGACGAAGGCATAGTGGCTGCCGCCGGTATCGGCCAGAACGGCTTCCAACAGGCGTTTTCGGGCGTCCAGGGAGGCGAGCGTGCGCGTCTCGTCGCTCCGCAGCTCGGGCCCGGGCTCGAGGTTCGCGGCCTCGGCCAGGGCGTCGTTGATCGCCGCGCTGCGCAGGGCCTCCTGGGTGAGCTCGCCTTCGCCCTCGGCGGCGGCCCGGTACTGCTCGGCCGCGAGCGAGAAGCCGCGGATGCGCTCGAGGGCGCGGCCCTTGGCGAAGTGGATCACGTCCGTGTACGTCCCGGCGCGCAGGGCGTCGGCGTGGACGCGCTCCAGGTTCTCGAGCCGCAGCAGGCTCGCCCGGTAGACGTTGCGGCCGGTGAAGTCGCGCGCGGGCTCGAAGCGGTAGGTGTCGTCGGGCACGTGGCGGCGTAGCAGCGCGACCACCTCGAGGATGCTCTCCGCGGGCCGGTAGCGCGGGTCGCCCGTCCGCTTCGGCCCCGTGCAGGCCGAGCCGAGGGCGAGCGCGAGGCCCAGGCCGACGGCCCAGAAGCCGCGGGTCCGGGACGTCCCTCGTCTCACGCGCCGCTCTTCCTTGCGGCCAGTACGTTCAGCATCTTCTCGCTGGCGATCACCGCGGCGGCGATCTGGTCGGAGTCGACGCCCAGGGTGGTGAAGCCGTCCTCGTCCTCGCTGCCCGCCCACTGGATGACCGTCTCGACCAGCGCGCTGGTGCGACCTCCGGGCGGGATGCGCACGCGGAAGTCGGTGAGGCGCGGGACGTCGATGCCGAAGCGGCGGACGGCCTTCTTCAGCGCGTTCATGAATGCGTCGTAGCCGCCGTCGCCGGTCGCCTCGGCCTCGGCCTCCTCGCCCTGGTAGGCGACCACAACGCTGGCGGTCGGCGTGCCCTCGGTGGCGACGTTCACCTGGTACGACTCGACGCGCACCATGTGCTCGCTCGGGGTCTTGAGCACGTCGGCGATGATGAAGCGCAGGTCCTCGGGGCGGACGGTGTGCTTCTTGTCGCCGAGCTCGACCACCCGTTGCAGCACCAGGTCGCGCTCCTCGTCGGAGAGGTGGATGCCGAGCTTCTTCAGGTTCTGGTTCACCGAGGCCTTGCCGCTGAGCTTGCCCAGGGCGAACTGGCGGGTCCGCGCGAAGCGATCCGGCGCGAGCTTCGTCGTGTACAGGTCGCCCTTGGCTTCGCCGTCGGCATGGATGCCCGCGGCGTGGGTGAAGACGTCGCCGCCGACGATCGGCGCGTTGCCGGCCACGTCCTTCCCGCTGAACAGCTCCACGAGGCGCGACACGCCGACCAGACTCTTCTCGTCCACGCCCGTCTTGAAGGGCCCGTGGTCGTGCAGGGCGGGGACGACCTCGGCGAGCTTGGTGTTGCCCGCGCGCTCGCCCATGCCGTTCACGCTGGTGTGGACGCCCTGCGCGCCGGCCGCCACGGCGGCCAGGCAGTTGGCCGTGGCGAGCCCGTAGTCGTTGTGGGCGTGGAACTCGAAGCGGACGTCGGGCCAGGTCTCGGTCATCAGGCCGACGTACTTGGTGACGGTGTCGGGCGAGAGCATGCCCAGGGTGTCCGCCAGGTAGACGCGCTCGACCTTCAGGGCCACGAGGGTCTGCATCATGGCGAACACGTAGTCGAAGCTGTCGCGTACGCCGCTCGACCAGTCCTCGAGGTACACGTTCACCTTCACGCGGCGCTTGCGGGCGTAGCCGATGGTCGACTCGACCCACTTGCGGTGCTTCTCGGGGGTCATGCGCAGCTGGCCGCGGCAGTGCGCCTCGGAGCCCTTGGTCAGCAGGTTCATCACGCGCCCGCCGGCCTCGAAGAGCCAGTCGACCGAGAGCTGGCCGTCGCAGTAGCCGAGCATCTCGATCCGCGGCAGCAGCCCTTCCTTCTTGGCCCAGCGGCAGATCTGCCGGGCGGCCCGGCGCTCGCCTTCCGAGACGCGGGTGCCGGCGATCTCGATGCGGTCGACGCCGACGTTGGAGAGCAGCAGCTGGGCCATCTGCAGCTTCTCCGCGGGGGTGTAGGCGATCTCCGGGGTCTGCTCGCCGTCCCGGAGGGTCGTGTCCATCACCTCGATGCGTCGGCGACTCAATGCAGGGGCTCCTCGGGCGGCGATCGCAGGGGGCGGGCCGCGGGCGGAGGAGGGTACCGGTGTCTCCGGGTCCCCGCTCGGCGGGTAGACTGGCCGGATGCCGAGCTCGCCGGACCGTTCCTTCGTGGTAGAGGCGCCCGAGGCCGGCCTGCGCCTGGATGCCTGGCTGGCCGCGGCCCTCGGAGCATCGCGAGCGGCCGCGCGGCGCGAGCTCGACGCGGGCCGGGTCCGGGTGGACGGGCGTCCGGTCGGTCTCTCGGACAAGGGCGATCGCGTCGCCCTGGGTGCGACGATCGACGTCGCCGGCTGGACGCCGCCCGAAGAGCGGACGCCGATCCCCGAGCCCGACGCTCCCCTGGTCGAGCTCGAGCGGGGGCCGGGCTGGGTGGCCATCGACAAGCCCGCCGGCCAGCCGGTGCATCCGCTGCGCGCCGAGGAGACGGGCACGGTGCTGAACGCCCTGGTCGGCCGCTGGCCCTACCTGCCCGGCATCGGCGAGGGCGGCCTGCGCTCCGGCGTCGTGCACCGCCTCGACGTCGACACCTCGGGCGTCCTGCTCTTCGCCACCGACGAGGAGCGCTTCGACGCCCTGCGTACGGCCTTCCGCCGCCACAAGGTGAAGAAGACCTACCGCGCGCTCGTCTCCGGAGCGCTGCGCGGCGAGGCCGAGCTGGTGCTCGAGCTGGCGGTCGCCCAGCATCGCCCCGCCCGCGTGCGCGTGGTGCCCGAGGGCGACCCGGCCCACGGCCGCCGTACGCGACGCACCAAGCTCGCCTACCGCGTGCTCGAGACCTTCCGTGAGGCGAGTCTCGTCGAGGTGCAGCCCACCACCGGCTTCCTGCACCAGATCCGCGTGAGCCTGGCCCACCTGGGACACCCGATCCTGGGCGACCGCGTGTACGGCGACGAGAGGGTCGCCGCCGCCGCGCCTCGCCACATGCTCCACGCAGCGGCGGCAAGCGTCCGCGACGTCGCTGCCACCTCGCCGGACCCGCCCGACTTCGCGGCCGTGCTCGAGCGCGAGCGGGAGCGTTAGGCGGGCGAAGCCTGGTGATCGGGATTGATCCGGACGGTTTCCTGCGCGGCTTGCCGGTGCCGTTCGACGCCGAGAGCCGCTCCACCATCATCGAGCAGGTGCGCGGAGACCGAGCGTGGCCGGCTTGCAGCGGCCCACGCGGTGGTGCCATCCTGGGAAAGGCGCACGAGAGAGCTCCATGCAAAGCCACACCCACGACGTTCCGCCTCCCCAGCAGGAGCGGTCCAAGCGGGCCGCCGATCGGATCCTCGAGGCGGCGCGCGAGCTGCTGCAGAGCAGCGACTTCTCAAAGGTCTCCCTGATGCAGATCGCCGCGGAAGCCGGCGTCTCGCAAGGGACCCTGTACGCGCGCTTTCGCACCAAGAACGCGCTGCTGCACTGTCTCCACGAGGAGTACTGCAGCCGCACCCGGGCGGAGATCGAGCAGGCGGGAGGCTGGCTCGAGCAGCTCGACGCGCCGGTGGAGCAGCGAATCAAGCTGGCCGTGCAGGTCTTCCTGCCCCACATGACCGGCGACCGGCAGATCGTGCGCAACTTCCGTCGGGCGGGGCTCGACGATCCCGCGTTCCTGGCGCGCCAGACCCGCTTCGATCGGGATCAGCAGGGTCTGGCGGCGCAGCTGGTGTTCCGCTGCATGCCCGAGCTCGACCGCACCGAGGAGATGCAGCGACTCATCCACCGGACGGTGCGCATGGTCGTGGCCCTGGGGCGCGACGTGGTCGACACCGGCGTGCAGCTCGACGATCCCGAGTCGCCCCTGGCCGAGCCGCTCGCGGACGCCATCGCAGACCTCGCGCTGCGCTGTCTCGGACTCGACCCAGGCGCCGCCTGACCGCCAGCAGGCTGCGCCCCTTCTCTGCGATTCCGATCTCCCTTGCGCGTGAGTCGTGCCGCTCCCGAGCCGGGTGAGCGGAGCTGGGTCAGGTCCGGCGACGACATCACCCGACTCTTGTCGGAGACGGACCTGACCCAGCTCCGCCTCCTCCCAAGCCCGACGGCTAGCGCTTGCGCAGGATCGTGAGCCCGTCGGAGATCGGGAGCATCACGGTGTCGACGCGCTCGTCCGCGGCGAAGCGCTCGTTGAAGTCGCGGATCGCGCGGGTGTCGTCGGTCTGGTTCGAGGCGTCCACCACGGCGCCGTGCCACAGCACGTTGTCCACGAGCAGCAGGCCGTTCGGCTTCATGCGCTTCAGGATCTCGTCGGCGTAGATCTCGTAGCGGGTCTTGTCCGCGTCGATGAAGCCGAGCTCGAACACCTCCTCCTCGGGGAGGGCGCGCAGGGTCTCCGCTGCGGGGGCGATGCGCAGCTCGATCTTGTGGTCGACCCCGGCCTTCTCCCAGGCGCCCCGTGCGATGGCCGTCCACTCCTCGCTCACGTCGCAGCAGAGCAGGTGCCCGTCCTCGGGCAGGCCGCGGGCGATGGCCAGCGAGGAGTAGCCGGTGAAGGTCCCGACCTCGACGGCGCGCCGGACGCCGAGCGCGCGGGTCAGGATCGTCATGAAGGCTCCCTGCTCGGGCGCGATCTGCATCATGGAGATTCCGCCGAGCTTCTTCGTCTCCTCGATCAGCGCCTCCTGCACCGAGTCGGGGGGTGTGCCGTGATCGAGCAGGTAGCGGTGGATCTCGGGAGACAGCTGGAAGGACTTGGGGTCGTCGGCCATGGCGGAAATCCTCCGGGCGGCTTCGGGGCTTGGCGCTGGCGAAGGGTATCATCCGTCGCGAGATGGCTGCGGGGATCGGGCGAGGAGGGACGGGGGCGGCGCTCCGACGGGAGATCGAGCGCGCGGCCGGGCTGCTCTCGGAGGTCGTGCTCGAGCAGGAAGGCCCGCTCTTCGCGCGGCTGCTCGGCCGCGTGATCGACAGCGCCTCTTCGCTGCCGCGCCAGGCCGAGGCGGCCGAACGTCGGCTGGTGGCCCTGCTGCGCCGGCTCCCCGCCGAGCGGATGCTGGCCCTGGCGCGGGCGCTGGCGATCCGGCAGCAGCTGGTGAACGTGTGCGAGCTGCGCGAGGAGATCCGGGCGCGGGGCGAGAGCCAGGGCGAGGCCTTTCGCGCGCTGCTGCGCGACCTCTCGCGGCGCGGCGTCGACGCCCGCAGCCTGCACCACGCCGTGCGCGAGCTCTCGGCCACCATCGTGCTGACGGCTCATCCCACCGACGCGACCCGCTGGACCGTGCACTCGGCGCTTAGCCGGGTGAGCGACCTGCTGGATGGCGACGACGACGAGGAGCTCCTGCGCGAGCTCACGGCGCTCTGGCAGACGAGCTTCAGCCTGCATCGTGCGCCGACGCCGATGGACGAGGTGACTCACGCGATCCATCGCCTGGAGTCGACGCTCTTCGACGCCGTGCCCCGGGTGCGCCGCCTGCTCGAGGAAGCGATGGCCGAGGTGTACGGCGGCAGGGCGCAGCTACCGGGCTCGGTGCTCCGGGTCGGGAGCTGGGTCGGCGGCGACCGCGACGGGAACCCCTTCGTCACGGCGATGGTCACGGCCGAATCCCTGCGTCTCTACCGTCGCGCGGCCCAGCGGCGCTACTGGGCGGACGCGGTCGCGCTGCTCGACCGCCTCACCTCGTCGACCGCGGAGGTCTCGGCCGCTCCCGCTCTCGTGGCCGACGTCGAGACGCGTCTCGAGCGCGACGAGGAGTTCGCGCGGCGGGTCGAGGGGCGCAATCCCGCCGAGGTGTATCGGCTGAAGCTCAACGCCATCGCGCTGCGGCTCGAGCGCAGCCTGCGCGAGACCGACGCGCAGCTTCCGCCCGGGCGCGAGGGCGGCTACGCCGGGCCCGACGAGCTGCGCGAGGACCTGGCCGCCATCGCCGGGAGCCTGCGGCGGCACAAGGGCACGCGCCTGGCCGAGGGCGCGCTGCGCGATCTGGACCGCGCCGTCGAGAGCTTCGGCTTCTCCTTCGTGGCGCTCGACGTGCGCCAGCACGCGCGCCGACACAACGCCGCGGTGGCCGAGCTCGTGTGCCCGACCGAGGGGCCTCTCGACTCACTGCCCATCGCCGAGCAGGCGCGCTTCCTCGAGGAGCGCTTCCGCGACTCGCCCGAGGCCCCGGCCCTGGCGGGACTGTCGGAAGAGGCGCGGGAGGTGCTCGACACCCTGCGCGGCATCGCCGAGGCGAACGCGAGGAAGGGCGAGGAGGTGGTGCGGGATCTCGTGATCAGCAACACCGAGGACCACGCGAGCGTGCTCGAGCTCTTGCTGCTCGCGCGCTGGGCGGGGCTCGTCGCGGTGGACGCCGACGGCAGCCTCTCGAGCCAGGTCGACTTCGTGCCGCTCTTCGAGTCCGTGGACGGGCTCGAGGGGGCGCCGGACGCGATGGCCCGGCTCTACGGCTCGCCTCTGTATCGCTCGGTGCTCGAGGCGCGCGGCATGCGCCAGCAGATCATGCTCGGCTACAGCGACTCGGC
>JAAUYD010057105.1_pt1 | contig 45985 bp, 39 predicted proteins | sample 7278101 | NCBI WGS metagenome assembly JAAUYD01 (sample SAMN14350128, study PRJNA611818) | marine sediment metagenome | isolation source: surface marine sediment (0.6m) | place: French Polynesia: Moorea | collected 2018-08
CACACCGGAGAAGCGGAGGAGCGAGCTGACGACTACTTCGGTCCGGCCGTCAACACCGCAGCCCGGATCGCCGCAGCCGGACACGGCGGTCAGACGCTCCTCTCCGATGTGACGGCCACGTTGCTCGGCCGTTCCGACCTGCTCGATCTGGGTTCCTTCCGGTTCGATGGCGCCGTCGCCAACCTGAGGGTCGTCCAGCTCGACGAGGGCGAGCACCCGCCGCTGCGAACGGAACGGCGTGGCCGCGGGAACCTGCCGCGACGTGCCGGGCGGCTCGTCGGCCGAGACGACGACCTCGAGCGCGTCGGTCGGGCCATGAGAGCCGGGCCCGTCGTCACGCTGGTCGGCCCCGGCGGCATCGGCAAGACGCGATTGGCGCTCGCGGCCGCCCGTCTCGCCGAGGTCGACGTCGACGGCGGTGCGTGGTTCGTCGAGTTGGCCGACATCGCCGCGTCCGACGAGGTGGCACGCGCCGTCGCGGACGTCCTGGACGTCTCGGAGAGCGGCGGCAGGACCGTCGCCGACTCGGTCGTCGAGCACCTCGAGGACCGGCGTGCGCTCTTGGTGCTCGACAACTGCGAGCACGTCGTCGACGGCGCCGCTCGGCTCGCCGAGGCTCTTGCGAGCGGTTGCCCGGAGGTCACCGTGCTCGCCACGTCGCGAGAGGGTCTCGGCGTCGCCGACGAGCAACTGGTCGTGGTCGGCCCGCTCGACCCCGGCGGGTCGGCGGTCGAGTTGTTCGCCGAGCGAGCTCGGTCCGCCGATCCGGGCTTCGACCTCGACGCGGACCGCGACGCGGTCGAGGAGATCTGCCGGGCGCTCGACGGGGTCCCGCTCGCGATCGAGCTCGCGGCAGCACGGGTGCGCAGCCTCGGACCGTCCGACGTCGTCGAGCGATTGGACGATCGCCTGCGTCTCCTGACGGGCGGTCGCCGGCGCAGTGTCGAGCGGCACCGAACGCTCCGGACGGCGATCCAGTGGTCGTACGACCTGCTGGAGCTGGAGGAGCAGGCGCTGCTGCAGCGGTTGTCGGTCTTCGCCGGCTCGTTCGACCTCCGGGCAGCGGGATCGGTCGTGGCGGACGAGCAGCTCTCGATCGACGACGTCAACGACGTGTTGGGCGGGCTCGTCGAACGCTCGATGGTCAACGTCGACTCGGGACCGTACGGCCGCCGGTTCCGGCTCCTCGAGACAATCCGCCAGTTCGCCGCGGAGCACCTGGCCGAGGCGGAGCTGAGCGATCGGTTCGCCGCGCGGCACGCCGGGTTCGTTCGTGACGAGGTCGTGCGGCTCGGCGAGCTGCTGGCCAGCAATCGAGAGGCGGAGGGCGCCGCACAGCTCGCCGAGCTGTGGCCGAACGTGCGCGGCGCGATCGACTGGGCCTTCGACACGAGGGAGCGCGAACTCGCGACCGACATCATCCGGCCGATCGCACTCCAGCTGTTCGTCCGACGCGGCCTCGGCGAGATCGCCGACTGGATGGAGCGCCTCATCGCGATCACGCCCCGCGACGACGAGGACGCGCTCGCCGTCGGGCTGCTGTGGGTGGCGAACCACTACTCGATGACGCAGGACCGCGATCGCTTCCGGCGCCTCGTCGCCGAGGCCGGCGCCCCTGACCATCTCTTCGTCCGGTACGCGCAGCTCATCGCCGATGCGGACGACGACTTCCAGGCGCTCGAGGTCGGGCCGCAGGTCGTCGTCGAGATGCGGCGCCGCGGCGAGGAGTCCTACGCCCGCCTGGCCGAGCTGTTCACCGCGGCAGCGCTGATGACGTCGGGCCAGTTCGACGAGGCTCGGCGCCGGCACGAGGAGCTCGCAGCGCTGTTCCGGGCCGAGGGACCTCCGTCGTTCCTCAACTGGACCCTCTACCTGCTCGGCGCGTCGGCGCTGTTCCAAGGAGATCACGAGCTGGCCGACCGCTACTGGGAGGAGTCGACGGCGATCGATCTGCCACCACGCACGAACTCGCCCAACGAGATGCTGTCGGCCAGGGCCGCGTTCCGGCAGGGCCGCCACATCGAGGCCTATCGCACCGTCCACGCCTACATCGAAGAGTTGCTCGACGTCGACAACATGTCCGGCGTCGCGATGGTCGGCCTCGAGTTCGTCAACATGATGACCGCGATCGGCCGGCTCGACGATGCCGCCGTGGTGCTCGGCCACTTCGACTCGACGGGCCTGCTCGGCGTCGAAGGCCCGGGATTCAAGCTGCTCGTCGCCGACGCCGTGGCGGTCGGAGCGGCCGACCCGGCGGCGGCCGCAGCCCGGCGCGCCGCCGAGGCGGAGGGGCTGGACGAACGAGGCGCGCTCGGGTTCATGCGCCAGGTGCTGGACGAGCTGCTCGACGCCGGTCGGTGAGCTCGAGGGGTTGCGCGCTGAGCGTGCTACTCGCCGGCGCGGTCGTCGCTGCTGCCGGCCGGGAACGTCGCTGCGACGGTGATCGCTGCCAGCACGTAGGCGGTGCCGACGAAGCCCCAGGCCCACCGGAACCGCGTCAGGTCCGGTGTCGACGAGACGTCGGCCAGGATCGCGACGATCACCGAGATGCCGAGCGCGTAGAACACCTGCTGCGTCGTGCGCACGGTGGCGTTCGCCGTGCCGAACTGCGCCGGCGGCACGTCGGCGATGCCGGCGCTCGCCCAGGTGGCGATCGTGGCGCCGACGCCGAGTCCCACCACGATCGACGTGGGAACGAAGCGGCTCCACGTGGTCGCCGACTCGTCGAGCGTCAGCGTGTACGACACGTACCCGAGCCCGCAGGCGAGACTGCCGATGGCGAGGATCCAGCGGTGGCCGATGCGATCGGCCCACTGGCCGGCGAGCGGTGAGATGCCGGCCGCCAGCAGCGGCCCCGGCACCAGCGCCAAGCCGGTCGTTCGCAGCGACTCGCCCCACAGTTCCTGCAGCAGCAGCGAGTTGACGAGGAAGCCGGAGGTGAACGCCATCGAGTAGAAGGCCAGCGCCGCGTTCGTGCTGGCGAACGAGCGCAGGCGGAAGAGGTCCAGTTCGAGCAGCGGTTCGGCGTGGCGGCGGGATCGGTGCACCAGGATCGGGAGCAGTGCTGCTCCGACCAGGAACGCCGCGATCACCCGGACGTCGACGAGTCCCCACGACTCCGCCTGCACGATGGCGAACATGATGAGCCCGACGCCGAGCGTCCCGATCGGCACGCCGACGAGGTCGACCCGACCCGTTGCGCTCGGGTTCTTCGACTCCTGCAGGAGGCGCGGTGCGAGCGCCAGCACGACCAGGCTGATCGGCACGTTGACCCAGAAGATCGCCCTCCAGGACCAGATGTCGGTGAGCAGCGCGCCGAGAGCCGGTCCGACGACGGCGCCCAGCGCGCCCGTTGCGCCGGTCAGGCCGATCACCGTCGACCGCTTGTTGGGCGGGAAGGCCGGGAGCACGACGGCGATCGCGGTGGGGGCGATGATCGCACCACCGATGCCCTGCACGACCCGGGCGGCGATCAGCGCACCCGCGCTGGGCGCCAACCCGCTGAGGGCCGACCCCAGTGCGAAGATCGCCACGCCAGGGACGAACATCCGCTTGCGCCCGAGGCTGTCGGCGTACCTGCCGGCGACGAGCAGGAGGGCGGCGACAGCGATGTTGTACCCCGAGATGATCCAACCCAGCGCCGACTCCGTGACGTCGAAGTCGTCCCTGATCGAGGGAAACGCGACGTTCACCGCCGACACGTCGATCACGACGAAGAAGAAGACGAGCGTCGTGACCCCGACCGCGAGCCACGCTCGCCTGCCCGGCGCGACCGCCGACCCGTCGGCCGTCGATGCGGTGGGGGCGCTCACCGAGCGAGTCTCCCACGGCCGTGTCCGCTCGACCGCTTCATGGCCGACGCAGGCGGATCCTCGACTCGACGTCGTCGCCTGCATCGAGTCCCTCGGCCACCTGATCGGGCGGCTCGGGCACTCGTCGTGTCACCCGTTGCCGAGCACGCGTTCGGGTCGGACCAACACCACTGTGCGGCGCTCCTTCCGCATGACGCGGTCGTACTCGTCCCAGTCGTCGTGACTGCCGCCCGCAGCCTCGAACACGGCCCTGAGCAGGAGTCGGATCCGATCGGCGTCGAAGCCCTCGGACGGATCGTCGGGCCCGATCAGCTCGGCGGGGCCGGTGGCGCCGACCCAGCGCCAACCCCGGCGGGCGACGAGCGTGACGGGTGCGCCGCGGCGGATGTGTCCGAGCCTCGTCGCCGTGCCGCCGGACACGAACGCCACGTGGGCATCGCCCGACACCGGATGCGGCATCACGCCGGCGTTGACCACGCTCGACAGGACGCGTCCGCGCGAGTCGGCCGTGCTCACGACGGCGAGGCCGTGCTCGTCGGCGAGGGCGGACGCGAACTCGTCGACCGACGTCATGTCGCGAGGTTACGTTGGCGTCGGTGATCGAGGAGGTGCTGGCGACGAATCGGGCGTTCTACGACGCACACGAGGCGCGCGACCTCGGCGCGATGGGCGCCGTCTGGGAGCACGACGACCGGGCGGTCTGCATCCACCCCGGCTGGCCGATCCTGCGGACGTGGCCGGTCATCGAGCAGTCGTGGCGCCGCATCTTCGCCGGCCCGGGCCGCAACCAGTTCATCCTCACCAACGAGGCCGTCGCCGTCGTCGGCGGAGTTGCCTGGGTGACGCTCGAGGAGAATCTCGTCGACACGGCCAGGTCGGATGCGGCGGCGACCGGCACCGTGGCGGCGACCAACGTCTTCGTCCGGGCGGACGAGGGGGTCTGGAAGCTGGTCGCCCACCACGGTTCTCCGGTCATCGCCCGCTGACTCGCCGTTCGTTGTCGCCGGCCGCCGTCGGATCGCCGGGTGGACGACCGGCGGAACGACGTGACGGCGCGGCGTGCGGCGGGAGCAGCCGGACCGGGCGGCCGGGCGGGGCGCCACGGGGCCGGTCAGGCCGGCGGCGGGCACCAGAGCCCGAACACCGAGCCGTCGGGATTCGCGGCGTAGGCGAACGTCAGGCCGATCGGGGTCTTCTGGACGTCGGCGATGACCGAGCCGCCGTGCTCCTTCACGGCATCGAGCGATGCCGCCACGTCGGGCACCTGGATGTTGAAGACGGCGTCGTTCGGGTAGTCGCCGTTGCTGTGGGCGATCCCGCCGCCGATCGGGGCGCCGTCACCGAGGTCGATCATGGTGTAGCCCGGCATCGAGTCGTCGAACGACCAGCCGAACACGGCGCCGTAGAACGCCTTGGCGCGGTCGGGATCCGCGGTGTGGATCTCGAACCAGGACACGGGATTGGGGGTTGCTGTGTTGCTCATGTGGCCACCTTGAGCAGCCCCGGCGACAACCCTGTGTCGGTGTTTCGGGAGATCCGAGCGGATTCGGGCGCTGTCGCCGACGGCCGGGGCGGCGGGTGCGGCTGGTGCGACCGCGGACTCTGTGGCAGTCGTTGCGACATCGGTGGTCGTTGTGGCTGCCACAGACCTCGCTGCGCGCTGGGCGTCTGCGCGTTGTGCGATCCCCGGATGCTGTGGCAGTCGTCGCGACATCGGTGGTCGTTGTGACTGCCACAGACAAGGTGCGTCGGCGACATGGTCGTGGTCCGGATGCTGCGGCAGTCGTCACGACATCGGTCGTTGTTGTGCTGCCAGAGCATCGAGGCCCGGCATCTGCGGCAGCGGTGGTGACGCAGGACGTCGTCGTGGCTCCACAAAGCGAGCGTGAGCGACGACGCGACTCTGCGTCGGGGCCGCCACGTCGGCTGGCGTCTGCTCGTCAGCTGCCGAGGATGCCCCGGCCGATCAGCTCGGGGATCTCGACCGCGGCCGGGTCCATCTCCCGATCGGGCGCCACCTCGTCGTGCATGACCGCACCGTGGATGCGGTCGAGGCGGAACGCTCGCGGCGCCTCGCGCAACCGGCACCAGCCCCACAGGTACCAGTTCGGGTGCACGCCGAGGACGGCGACCGGTTCGACCTCGCGCTCCGTCGGCTCGCCTTGCTTGTCGACGTACTCGATCTGTAGCACCCGGCGCTGCACGATGGCATGCTCGACGACGGCCGGCGGCCGGGGCACACCGGGCCGGACGTCGTAGAGACGAATTCGCGCCGCCAGCTCGTGCGCACCGTCGGCGTCGACCTCGTGCAGCACGGCGAGGATCTTCTGCAACGCGCTCCGCCCGGCATGGGTGAACGGCGTGGACGAGTCGACGGCCAGCGCAGTGGCGACGGCGGCCACCTCGGCCGCCGACAGGTTGAGCGGTGGGAGCGTGTGCTGCGCGTCGATCGCATAGCCGCCGCGGCGGCCCGGCGTTGCGTAGATCGGCACCCCGGATTGCTGGAGCGCCGACAGGTCGCGTTCGATCGTGCGAGAGCTGACCTCGAACCGCTCGGCCAACCACGTGGTCGAGCGATGCCCGGGCGCGGCAGCCCGTAGCTCCTCGACGAGCGCGTACAGCCGGTCGGTTCGATTCATGGTGGGACAGTCTGGCCGAGGGGTGCGCGCCCGGTGTTCGTCGAGCCGCGGTGGAGCGCCGACGCCGTTGTGCCGCACACGCCGAGCAGGCGGAATGGCGAACACGGCACGTGTCGCGGCGGGGGTTCGTCACGGTGTCGGAGGGGTTCGAACCCGGGCTCCGCGATCACCGCAAGCGCAGCGATCACTGCGGGCGGTGCGCCGGGCCGGCCGCTCGGCTGCGGCTACTCCGTGTCGAGCTGGCGGGCGAGCGTCTTGGGCGCCTTGAGACGGTACGCCTCGCGCAGCATGCCGTCGATCTCGTCCCAATCGACGTCGCGGTCGAGGCGTACGCCGACCCAGCCGCTCTTGCCGACGTACGCCGGGCGGTAGAACCGGTCGGGCTCGTCCTCGATCAGCTCCTCCTGCACGCCGGGCGGCGCCGGCACCCAGATCGACGTGAAGCCCTCGTCGTGGTGGCCGCTCGGATGGAAGCTGCACAGCACCCGCTTCTCGCGGATGAAGAACGAGGGTGAGCCGTGGCTGAGCCGCTCGGTCACCTCCGGCATCGCGAAGCAGAGCTCGCGCAACCGCTCGTATGCCTCGTCGGTCGTCGGCACCGCCATACCCACATCTTTCACGTTGTGTCAGACACAACGTGAACTCAGACGAGCAGGGCGTCGGTCACGACCTCGACGAGGGCGGGGCCGTCGTGGTCGAGGGCCGTCCGGAGCGCCTCGTCGAGCTCGTCGGGCGACGTCACGCGGATGCCCTTCGCGCCGCACAGCTCGGCGAACGCGGCGAACTCGGGGTTGTGGAGCGACGTCTGCCAGACGTCCCAGTGCGCGGCACGCTGCTCTTTGGAGATCTTGCCGAGCTCGCCGTTGTTCATCAGCACGTGGGTGATGTTCATGTCGTATTTGACGGCCGTGGTCAGCTCCATCGCGTACTGGCCGAACCCGCCGTCGCCGCTGACGCTGACGATCTGACGGCTGTCGCCGGCTGCAGCCCAGGCGCCCATCGCGGCGGGCAGGCTGAACCCGATCGAACCGAGGTAGCCCGACATCAGGACGTCCTGGCGGCCGGACGCCTCGAAGTAGCGCCCGAACGAGTACGTGTTGTTGCCGACGTCGACGCAGATCACGGCGTCGGCGTCGACGTTGCGTGTCAGGCTCGCCATCAGCGCCGCCGCCCCGATGCCGCGACCGGCGTCGTCCTCGACGCGCCGCGCCTTCTCGGCCTGCCAGATCGAGCGGCGCTCGGCGATCTCGGCGCGGACGTCGATCGCCGCGACCGCGTCGGGCAGCGCCTCCGACAGCAGTTGCGCGGTGACCTCCACGTTGCCCTGGAGCGGGACGTCGACCGAGTGGAAGCGCCCCAACGACATCGCGTCGTCGTCGACCTGGATCGTCGGCTTGTACTCGGCCAGGCCGGTGTGGTTCGAGAAGCTGGCGCCGAACACGATCAGCAGGTCGCACTCGTTCATGAACCAGCTCGCGACCGGCGTGCCCGAACGTCCCATCACACCGCAGCCCAGCGGGTGGTCGTCGGCAATCAGTCCCTTCGCCTTGAACGTCGTCGCAACCGGCGCATGGATCCGCTCAGCGAGGGCGACGACGCGGTCCATCTGCCGCCGTGCGCCGTGCCCCACCACGATCATGGGTCGCGTGGCGGCAGCGATCATGTCGACCGCCCGGCCGACGTCGGCGGGGTCGGGGGAGATCAGCCGGGAGCCGGCGCGGCCTCCGGGTCCACCTGCGGCAGCGCCGTCGGGAGCCGGCAGGTGCTGCGCTTCGTCGGGGAAGACCAGGTGGGCGACGTTGCGGCCCACGATCGCCGTCTTCATCGCGAGGTTGGCGAGCTCCGCGTGGTTCGACTCGGCGTGGACCGATTCGCTGAACTCGGCGACGTCGGCGAAGGCGGCTTCGAGGTCGGTGTCCTGGAACGCACCGCGACCCTTCACCTTCGACGGCACCTGGCCGCTCAGCGCCAGAACGGGCGCTCGATCCTCCTTGGCGTCGTAGAGGCCGGTCAGCAGGTTGGTGGATCCGGGGCCGGCGATGCCGAAGCAGCCGGCGACACCGCCGGTGAGCTTGCCGAACGCCGAGGCGGCGAACGCCGCTGCACCCTCGTGACGGATCCCGATGTAGGTCAGGTCGCCACGCTCCTCCGCCTTGCGCATCGCGTCGGCGAACCCGAGATTCGAGTGGCCGACCATGCCGAACACGTGGGTCAGGCCCCAGTTGGTGAGCGTCTCGACGACCACGTCGGACACGGTTCGGACCGGCTCGGGTTCGGGCGGCAGCGCCACGTACACGCCGTCGTCGCGGACCTCGGTGTCGAAGCACGCCGGTGCGTCGCTGAAGCCCTCCGGTGGCTGACCGGTGAGCGGGGAGTAGTCGTAGCCGTGCCACGGGCAGCGCAGCCACCCCTGCTCGATCGACCCCTCGCCGAGCGGTCCTCCCTGGTGCGGGCAGGCGTTGTCGACGCAGCCGTACTGCCCGTCGTACCTGCTGACCGCAAACGACCGGACGCCGACCGAGACGGTGGTCACCCGGCCCTCGTCGAGCTGGTCCGGTTCGAGGATCTTGTGCCACGTGGTGCTGTCGTCCGAAGCGGTCATGGCGTGATACCTCCGTAGGGGATGCCGGCGAGGTGGTGCATCTCGCGGTCGAACGTGGTGAGGTCGTCGAGGCAGAGCTCGGAGAGGTGGGAGCGGCCGCATGCTCGGGCGAGCACGGACATCAACGAGACCGTCGATCGGAAGAACCGGGTCAACCGCTGCGCCGCGTCGTCGACGACGAGCCGCTGACGGAGCCCGGGTTTCTGGGTGGCGATGCCGACCGGGCAGTTGTCGGTGTTGCAGGCCCGCATGCCGAGACACCCGATCGCCTGCATCGCGGCGTTCGAGACGGCGATCGCATCGGCGCCGAGCGCCAACGCCTTCACGAAGTCGGGGTGGGTGCGCAGCCCGCCGGTGATGACGAGCGTCACGTCCGAATCGCACGCATCGAGGTGGCGGCGAGCACGGGCGAGCGCAGGGATCGTGGGCACGGAGATGTGGTCGCGGAAGATCTTCGGCGCCGCCCCCGTGCCGCCGCCGCGGCCGTCGAGGATGACGTAGTCGACGCCGATCTCGAGCGCGGTGTCGAGGTCGGCCTCGACGTGCTGCGCCGACAGCTTGGCGCCGACCGGGATGCCGCCCGACTCCTCCCGCACCTGGGCGGCGAGGTCGCGGAAGTCGTCGACGTTGGTGAGCTTGGGGAACGTCGGCGGTGACACGGCGGCCGTGCCCGGCTCGAGGCCGCGCACCTCGGCGATGCGGCCGACGACCTTGTTGCCGGGGAGGTGGCCGCCGGTGCCGGTCTTCGCACCCTGGCCGAACTTGAAGTGGAACGCCTGCACGTCGCGGACCTTGTCGAGCGACCAGCCGAAGCGGCCCGACGCGAGCTCGTAGAAGTAGCGCGAGTTCTCGGCCTGCTCCTCGGGCAGCATGCCGCCCTCACCCGAGCAGATGCCCGTCCCGGCGGCCTCGGCGCCCTTCGACAGCGCCGTCTTGGCCTCCTGGCTGAGCGCCCCGAAGCTCATGTCGGACACGAAGAGCGGGATCTCGAGCCGGAGCGGCTTGGCGGCCATCCGCCCGATCGTCACGTCGGTGCCGACCGGCTCGTCGTCGAACAGCGGTCGCCGATGCAGCTGCGCGGTGACGATCTGGATCGAGTCCCACGACGGCAGCCGGTCGCGCGACACGCCCATCGAGGTGACGGCGCCGTGGTGGCCGACCCGCGAGAGACCGTTCGCAGCCAGATCCCGGATCTCGGCGACGTGGGGCTCGTCCGGGGTGCCGTGGGTGTCCTGGTAGGCGCCCTGGTAGGCATCCCGGTCGTACGGCTGCGGGTGCTCGACCTCCCAGGCGAGGATCTCGTCCTCGTCGACCATCACCTGGTCGTCCTCGACCCACGACGAGAAGCGGTGGAGGCGCTCCTCGTTGGCGTACTCGCTGATGCCGGTGCGGTAGCAGTAGTCCCAGCCGTGCACGCCGCAGAGGATGTTCTTGCCGACCACGGTGCCGTCGGCCATCAGGGCGCCACGGTGGAGGCAGCGGCCATAGAGCACCGAGTGCTCGTCGTCGTAGCGGACGATGACGAGGTCGACATTGCTGACCAGGGCCCCGATCGGCCGGCGGTCCTCCACCTCGCTCCAGCGCGCGATCGCAAGTGGTTTCATCGATGACCTCCCCGGGGCGATTCGGACGACTCGGACACTACTGATCTCACAGCGCTGCGGCGCTCGGAGGTGCTGGTCGGCGGAAGTTCTTGCGGGACGCGAAACAGCCTCGGAACAAGCTCGGACGGGGGAGTGATCGTCCGATCCGCCTGCGTTCACTCGTCGTGCCCCGCCAGCGGAGGCGGGCCCGATCCGGAAGGACCCCGATGAACAAGCTCAAGATCCCCGCCGCCGTCGTCGGCCTCGCACTGGTCGCGGCGGCTTGCGGCGGCGACGACGCCGACGACGCAGCCGACGTCGCGCCCGCTGTCACCGAGGCCGCCGAGGACGACATGGCCGAGGACGACATGGCCGAGGACGACATGGCTGAGGACGAGATGGCCGAGGACGACATGGCCGATGACGACATGGCCGAGGATGACATGGCCGATGACGAGATGGCCGATGACGAGATGGCCGAGGACGACATGGCCGAGGACGACATGGCCGAGGACGAGATGGCCGAGGACGACATGGCGGATACGTCGGTCCTGGAACTGTCGTTCAGCGGGCTCGAGCCGCTCGGCCCCAACGCCGTGTACGAGGGCTGGGTCATCGTCGACGGCTCCCCGGTCTCGACCGGTCGCTTCGACGTCGGTGCCGACGGTGGCCTCATCGACGACGCCGGCAACACGATCGACGCCGCGTTCACCACACACGACGCGAGCGCGGCGACAGCGGTCGTCGTGAGCATCGAGCCCTTCGACGACCCGGACCCGGCCCCTGCTGCCACCAAGGTCCTCGCCGGCGACGTGGTCGACGGCGTCGCCGACCTATCGATCGCCCACCCGGCCGCGCTCGGCACCGATTTCGCCGACGCCGGTGGCTTCTACATCCTCGCCACGCCGACCAACGGTGACGGCAATGACGAGCGCAGCGGCGTGTGGTTCCTCGAGCGGGGGCCTGGCAACCCGGTCAACCTGCCCGAGCTGCCCGCCGGTTGGGTGTACGAGGGTTGGGCCGTCGTCGACGGTCAGCCGCTGTCGACCGGCCGCTTCACCGACCCGAACGCCGCCGACGACTTCGACGGCTTCTCGGGCGATCAGCCCGGGCCGGCCAAGCCGGGTGAGGACTTCATCATCAACGCCCCCGAAGGGCTCGAGTTCCCCCTCGATCTCCGTGGCGCCACGATCGTGATCAGCGTCGAACCGGATCCCGACGACAGCGAGGCGCCGTTCGCGCTCAAGCCGCTCGTCGCCGAGGTCCCTGCCGATGCGGTCGACCACGACAACCTCCCGCTCGGTGTCGGCCCGGCCGCGCCGACCGGCGTCGCCACCATCGGCTGACACGCTTCCCGCCCCTCCCTCCCCCGGTCCCGGGGCGTTACAGCTGGTGTCAGACACCCTCTGTAACAACCTCCGTAGCAGCGCCTCGGGGTTGGCCGGCCTACGGTCCTGACCATGGACGCCGAGCCCGCACCCGACCGGGTCGGCTCCCGATGATCCGCTCGCTGCCGTACGAACGGCAGGTCCTGATCGTCTACATCGTGGCGATCTTCATGACCGTGATCGACGGCACGATGGTCAACGTCGCCCTCCCGACGATGGCCGACGAGTTCGGGGTCGACTCGAGCGATGTCGAGTGGATCGCGGTCGGCTACCTGCTGGCCGTTGCGACGGTGATCCCCGCGGCGGGTTGGTTGGGTGATCGATTCGGCACCAAGCGGGTGTTCGTGTGGTCGCTCGCCATGTTCACGGTCGTGTCGCTCCTCTGCGGCGCAGCACAGACCCTCGAGCAGCTGGTGATCTTCCGGGTCCTGCAGGGCCTCGGTGGCGGGTTGATGGCGCCGGTGGGAGCTGCCGTGCTCTACCGCGCCTACCCGCTCGACCGGCGGGCCAGCGCTGCGACCGCGGTGCTGAGCGTCGCCGTGGTGGCGCCCGCCCTGGGCCCGCTGATCGGCGGCATCCTCGTCGACCACGCGTCGTGGCGATGGATCTTCCTGATCAACCTGCCGATCGGCGCCGTCGGCATGCTCATCGCCCAGTCGTCGATGCGGGAGGAGACCCAGGACGAGCCCGGCCGGCTGGACCTGGCCGGCCTGCTGCTGTCGGGCGGCTCGGTGGCGCTGCTGCTGTACACGATGTCGATCGGGCCCGACAGCGGGTGGGCGTCCGGGCGGGTGCTCGGGCTCGGCGCGCTCGGGCTCGCCGCCTTCGTCGCTGCGATCGTGGTCGAGCTGCGCGTCGACGAACCGATGCTGTTCCTGCGCCTCTTCCGTGACCGGCTGTTCCGCATCATCAACCTCTCGTCGTCGCTGATCTACGCGGGCTTCTTCGGCCTGATCTTCGTGCTGCCGATCTACATGCAGTCACTGCGCGGGTTCTCGGCGTTCGAGAGCGGGCTCGTGCAGGCGCCGCAGGCCTTCGGCGTGTTCGTCGTCTCGAACCTCGTGGGCAAGCGGGCGTATCAGTTGATCGGTCCCCGTCGGCTGATGGTGGTCGGCACGGCGTTCGCGTCGGCGATCACCTGTGCGTACGCCCTCCTCGACCTCGGCTCCCCGCTCCGCGTCGTCGCCGGCCTGTCGTTGCTGCGTGGGTTGTCGATGGGACTCGTGTTCGTGTCGATCCAGACGGCGGTCTACGCGACGACGTCGCTCGCCGACACCGGTCGCGCCACCTCGTTGTTCAACACGCAACGCCAGATCTCCTACGCGACCGGCGTGGCGATCGCCGCGACCGTCCTCGCCGCGAACGTCGGCGATCTCGGTTCCGGAGCCCCGGCTGCGGACCGCCTCGCCGGCCACCAGTACGCGTTCCTCGCGGTCGGTCTCATCATGATCCCGGGGATCGTGCTGTCGTGGTTCGTGCGCGACGATGACGTCGCCGAGACGCGCGGGCTCGAGCCGGCGGCTGCGGCGGTGAGGAGCTGAGGTGGACTTCACGCCCGACGAGGATCACGACGCGATCGTCGAGGCGGTCGATCGTGTCTGCGCGCAGTTCGACGACTCGTACTGGTCCGACTGCGACCGCCACCATCGCTTCCCGTGGGACTTCTACGACGCGATGGCTGCGGGTGGGTGGCTCGGCGTCGCGATCCCGGAGCAGTACGGGGGCGGCGGGCGCGGGGTGACCGAGGCGGCCCTCGTGCTCAACCGGATCGCGGCGTCCGGTGCGGCCATGAACGGTTCGTCATCGGTGCACATCACGATGTTCGGCCTGAACCCGGTCGTGAGGTTCGGCAACGAGCGGCTGTGCGACACCTTCCTCCCCGCGGCGGCGTCCGGGGAGCTGCACGTCGCGTTCGGTGTCACCGAGCCCGACGCCGGCACCGACACCAGCCGCATCACGACGCGCGCCGTCGACGACGGTGCGGGCGGCTTCCTCGTGAGCGGCCGCAAGATCTGGACGTCGAAGGCGCTCGAATCCCAGGTCTGCCTCCTGCTGGCCCGCACCGACGTCGCCGGCCAGGCCGGCGACGACGACCGCTTCGGCGGCCTGACGCTGTTCCTGGTCGACCTCGACCCGGAGCACGTCGAGATCTCCCCGATCCCGAAGGCGGGCCGCAACGCCGTGGCGTCCTGCGAGGTCGCCTATGACGAGTTGCCGGTCGAGGGGTGGCGCCTGGTCGGCGAGCGCGGGCGAGGCTTCCAGCATCTCCTGCACGGGCTGAACCCCGAGCGCGTGCTGCTCGCTGCGATGTCGTGCGGGCTCGGCGAGGCCGCACTCCGGCGGGCCGTCGGGTACGCGAACGAGCGCGAGGTGTTCGATCGACCGATCGGCTCGAACCAGGCGATCGCCCATCCGCTCGCACAGGCGCAGATGCAGCTCGACGCTGCGTGGCTGACCACGATGCAGGCGGCGTGGCGCTACGACCGCGGGTTGCCCTGTGGCCGGGAGGCGAACACCGCCAAGTACCTCGCCGCCGAGGCGTGCTGGTTCGCAGCCGATCAGGCGGTGCAGACCCACGGGGGTCTCGGCTACGCCACCGAGTACCACGTCGAGCGGTACTGGCGAGAAGCGCGCATCCAGCGGCTGGCGCCCGTCAGCCAGGAGATGACGTGCAACTACATCGCCCAGACGGTGCTCGGCCTGCCCCGCAGCTACTGAGTGCCGACGGACTGTCGGTGAGCGTGGCGGGGGGCCGCGCCGGCGCCTCCACCGTGCCTCGTGCCGGGCGGTGACCGGGATAGCGTGACGCCGGTGAGCGCCGACTCGTGGATCGCGCTGCTGGTCCTGATCGGCACCATCGGGGTGCTCGTCACCGACCGGTTCCCGCCCGTCGTCGTGCTCGGTGGAGCTGTCGGCGTGCTGCTGTTCGCCGACGTGATCGAACCCGACCTCGCGTTGAGCGGGCTGTCGAGTCCCGCCCCCGCCACGATCGCAGCGTTGTACGTGCTGGCCGGTGCGGCGACTGCGACGGGTACGTTCGCGACCGTGGTCGACCGGGCGCTCGAACGCCGCCGGGCGCTCCCGACTCTGGCGGCCTCGACTGCTGCGCTCTCGGCGGTGGTGCCGAACACTCCGCTGATCGCCATGTTCGCCCCGCGCGTGGTGCGCTGGTCCCAACGGACGGGAAACGATGCCTCGCGGTTCCTGCTGCCGCTGTCGTTCGCCAGCATCCTCGGCGGGGTCATCACGCTGATCGGCACGTCGACCAACCTCGTCGTGTCCGATCTGCTCGAGCAGTCGGGCGCCGAGCCGTTCGATGTGCTCGAGATCACGGTGGTCGGCCTGCCTGTCGCAGCGGTCGGCATCGTGCTGCTGTCCACCGTGGGCGTCCGTCTGCTCCCGCAACGGACCGCCGTGGCGAGGGACCTCAGCCGGCGGGCTCGGGAGTTCCAGATGGCGGCGCGAGTCGAGGCCGGTGGCCCGCTCGTCGGGCGGACGATCGCCGACTCCGGGCTCCGCAATCTCGATGGTGCCTTCCTCGCGCTGATCGAACGCCCGGGCGTCGAGGACGGGCAGGCCACGTCGCTCGCCGCGTCCCCCGACACCGTGCTCGAGGCGGGCGACGTCTGCTGCTTCGTCGGCGACGTCGCCCGGGTCATCGATCTCCACGACGTGGCGGGCCTCGAGGCGACCGAGCGATTCCACCTCCTGGACGCGGAGGGTGCGGGCACGCTCGTCTTCGAGGCCGTGATCTCGCCGACATCCCGGCTCGTCGGCCAGTCGCTGCGGTCGGCCGACTTCCGCCGCCGCTACCGCGGCGCGGTGATGGCGGTCCACCGATCGGACGGGGCGCTCGGCGGCCAGATCGGTCGGATCCCGCTGCGCGCCGGCGACGTGCTCCTCGTCCTGGCCGAGGAATCGTTCGGCTACACGTATCGAGGTGACGCCGACTTCTCGCTCGTGGCCGCCGTCGACGCGGCACCGCCGGTGCGACAGACCCGCGCGTGGCTCGTGGTCGCCGCCACGCTCGCGGTCGTGGTCGTCGCGGCGACCGGGTGGCTCTCCCTCTTCGAGGCAGCGCTGCTCGGTGCCGGCGCGGTCGTGGTCGGCGGCGCGGTCACGCTTCGAGAGGGCTGGCGAGCGATCAACCTCAACGTCGTGCTCACGATGGCGGCGGCGATCAGCCTCGGCGCCGGTGTGAGCCAGAGCGGACTGGCCGGCGAGATCGCCAGCCTGGTCGAGCAGACCGACCGACTCGGGTTCGGCGATGTCGGCCTGGTGGTGGTCGTGATGGTCGCGACCCTGGTCCTCACCGAGCTCCTGACCAACACCGCAGCGGCCGCGGTCATGTTGCCGGTTGCGCTGTCGGTCGCCGCCGAGGCGGGCGCCGAGCCGCGCATGCTCGCAGTCGCCGTGCTGATCGGCGCCTCGTGCTCGTTCCTGTCGCCCGTCGGTTACCAGACGAACCTGATGGTCTACGGCCTCGGCGGCTATCGCTTCGGCGACTTCACACGCGTCGGTGCACCGCTGACGATCGCCACGATCGTCACGTCGGCCGCCATCACCCCGTTGGCGTTCGGCTAGTGCCGTCACGTTGGTGGCGCGGCACTCGTCGGTGTCGACCCGGCGCGGCGAACCGAGCGCGTCCTTGCCGAATGCTTGAGACCACGTTCTGTAACAGTCCGACCGCGTAGGGCGATCTCTTGGGCAACGTCCGCTTGAGTGCAGGAGTCACCGTGATCCCCAGCCTGTCCACATTCCTCCAGACCGTTGCCGGCAAGGCCGTCGCAGGGGTCGCCGTCGCCGGCCTCAGCGTCGGTGGTGCTGCTGCCGCCGGTGTCGACGTCCCGGTGCTCGTCGACGACGCACCGGCCCAGGAGGACACTCAGGCGACGTCCACCACCGAGCCGACGTCGACGACCGAACCGACGCCGACGACCGAGCTCGAGCCCATGTCGACGACCGAGCCGACGTCGACGACGGAGCCCGACCCGGCCCCGACGACCGCACCCGAGTCCGCCCCGCCGGTCACCACCGACGAGGGTGGCGACGCCACGGGCGACGATGACGCCTCCGACGAGGCCGTCGACGACACGTCCGAAGGCGACGACGACAGTTCGGACGAGTCGCACGGCGAGATGGTCTCCGAGTTCGCCCGGACCACCGACCTGGAAGGTTGCGAGAAGGGGCAGGCGATCGCCGAGCTGGCATCGAGCAAGGCCTCCGACAAGCGGGCGAACGAAGCACGCGACCACGATCCGTGCGAGGACGACGACGATCCGTCGGAGGACGACGTGTCCGATGACGACGATTCGTCGGAGGATGACGCATCCGAGGACGACGTGTCGGATGACGACGATTCGTCCGACGACGACGTGTCCGACGACGACGTGTCCGCCGACGATTCGCCCGACGACGATTCGTCGGACGATGACGTGTCCGACGACGACTCGTCGAACGGCAAGGCCGATGCGCCCGGGCAGAACGGCTCGCGGGGCAAGTCGGCCGAGGCGCCCGGCAAGCACCGCGGTGACGACGACGACTCGGAGGACTGACGCGGAGCGACCGGCGACGATCTCCACACATGCGGCTCGCCTCAACGGCGCGGCGAGACGCGATCGGTGACCCCCGTCACCACTGACTGAGCGGCGACTTCGAGTCGTCGCTCAGTCGCGTGATCGGCGGGACTCCGACCAGGTCATGCCCTGCTCGACGTTGATGTCGCGCGGGAGCCCGAGGACCTGTTCGGCGACGATGTTGCGCTGCACCGCGAACGTGCCGCCGCCGACGGTCAGCGCAGGAGCGAAGAGGAAGCCGTAGTGCCAGATCGGGTCGACGGTGGGGTAGTGGCCCTCACCGCGCGGGAAGTTGACCTCGGTGGCACCCGTCTGTGACCCGGTGGGAAGAGCGCCCTCCGGTCCCGAGCCGTCGATCATGCCGTGCGGGCCGGCGACGTGCTTCGCGAGCTCCATCACGTGCTGGCCGTGCTCGTCGCCCATGATCTTCTGGATCGACGCCTCGGCCCCGGGGGTCTTGCCGCGTAGGCGGGCGCTGAGCGTGCGGAGCCGGCCGAGCCGGAGCACCTCCGACTCGATGTGCAGCTGCGCGAACCGTTGCCGTTCGATCGGATCGGACACACCCCCCGTCGCCCGCACCAGGTCGAGCAGGTGGTCGGCCGATGGGCCCGTCCCCCACATCGACCCCGCCGACGACAACGACACCCGCTCGTTGGCCAGGGTCACCTTGGCGAGCCGCCAACCGTCACCCTCCTCGCCGACGAGGTACTTCGCCGGGAGCCGCACGTTGTCGAAGAACGTCTGGTTGAACGAGTAGGCGGTCGTCATGTCGACGATCGGGCTGAGCTCGATGCCCGGCAGGTCCATCGGCAGGATGAAGTACGAGATGCCCTTGTGCTTGGGCACGTCGAGGTCGGTGCGCGCGATGAGGATGCCGAACTGCGCGTGGTGGGCGCCGCTCGACCAGATCTTGGCGCCGTTGATCACATACTCGTCGCCGTCGCGGATCGCCCGCGTCGACAGGCTCGCGAGATCGGACCCGGAATCGGGCTCGCTGAACAGCTGGCACCAGACCTCTTCGCCGGTGAAGATCGGATCGAGGAAGCGCTCCTTCTGCCAGTCGCTGCCGGCGAGGTGGATCGTCGGCGCCGCCCAGCCGACCCCGATCGCGTTGGTGGCGACGGTCGTCCTCGTGACGCCGGCGCGCTTCAACTCCTCGTCGATGATCAACTGGTGCATCGGGTCGGCGTTGCGCCCGTACGGCTCGGGCCAGTGCGGCACGATGTAGCCGCCGGCGTGCAGATCGGCGTTCGTAGGGTCGGGATGGTCGGCGAGCCACTCGCGCACGGCGAGACGACGCTGGTCGTCGTCGTCGGGCATGTCGAAGTCCATCAGCTTCCTCCTGGCTGCGGGCCGTCGGTGGCGCCGCCTGCGAACGCCTGCGCCTTGAGCATCCAGTCTCGTGCTGCATCTCCCGTCGTCACGAGCCCGGTGTCGTCGACGTGGCGTCGCTGCGTGACGACGAGGCAGAAGTCGACCGCCGGACCGGTGACGGAGCTGCCTGCATCGTCGGATCCCCACGACCAGTGGTTGCCCTCCGGCGACATGAGCTCGACCCGAACCGCTTCGTCGGGCGGCTCGAGCCCGCGGACGATGTAGCTCCACCCTCGCGTGATCACGCCCAGCTGGGCGATGTGGCGGATGCGATCGGTCGACGGCCTCTCGGCGGCGACGGCGTCGCAGACGTCCTGGCCGTGCGCCCACACCTCCATGAGGCGCGCCGTGAGGAACGACTTCGAGCCCATCGACGGGCCGTACCACTCGATGCGTGTGTCGTTGCGGAGCGTCCGCGCGGCGGCCTCGAGCTCGTTGCGGTGCTCCCTCCAGGTGGCGAGCTGCTCGGTGTGGTCGAGCGCTCGGAACGCGCCGAGCGTGGCATCGTCGACGGCCAACTGGTCGGCGAAGTGCGTCAGCAATTCGTCGCGGTGGTCGACGAACGCACTCGGATCGTTGATCGCCAGCGCCGCCGTCGTGTCGAAGTACGTCAGGTGGCCGATCTGGTCGGCCACCGACCAGCGCGGGCTGGGGGTGTCGAGCGCCCACTGCTCGGGTGTGAGGGCGGCCACGACGGCGTCGAGTGCGCCCTGCTCGGCGACCAAGTCGTCGAGAACCTCGCTCACGTCCATCGCTGCCCCGTTCCTCCGCGTCGTGCCGTGGTACCGATCGTGGCCGCACGGTACCACTGCGTGCTCTCCCGCTGGTACGTTCGGAGTCGCCATGGTGGAAGGGCGTGAGCTCGATGCGGTGCTGTTCGACTTCGGTGGTGTGCTCGGCGGCAACCCCGGCGGCATCATGGCGGGACGGATCGCCGAGTTCGGTCTCACCCGAGATCGCTTCATGTCGATAGCGCTCGGCCCGCTCGACGACGACACGGACCACCCGTGGCACGCCGCCGAACGGGGCGAGATCACGCTCGAGCAGTTCGTTGCCCGGATCGAGCCGTTCTGGCGGGCCGAGGGCTTGACGGCGTTCCCGGAACCACCGGGCGTCGAGGAGTTCGTCCAGAGCATCCGCCCGATCCCCGAGATGGTCGCCGTCGCCCGCGACGCCCGTGCGGCCGGGTACCGGACCGCGATCGTCTCCAACATGGTCGCGGACTGGGCCGTGTGGCGCACGATCATCGGGGCGGACGAGCTCGTCGACGTCGTCGTCGACTCGGCCGACGTGGGCCTCCGCAAGCCCGCTCCCGAGATCTACCGGCTCGCGCTCGAGCGCCTCGGGGTCGCCGCCGATCGGGCGTTGTTCCTCGACGACTTCCCGTGGAACATCACCGGTGCCGAGGCGGTAGGTCTGAATGCGATGCACGTGACCGACCCGATCGCAGCCGCCGCCGAACTGCGCGCACGGCTCGACGTGTGACCCGGCGTCGCCCGTGTCGGTCCGAGATCAGCCGATGGCGAGGATCAGCGACTCGAGTGTCGGCCCGCTCGCGTCGGCGTAGTGGAACCCGTCGCCGCGGGGCGGGTTCTGCCAGACCAGCCAGCCGTCACCCGGGTCGACGCTGATCAGGTAGTCGTCGACCGACGCCCAGGTGCCGCCACTGCTGCGGGTGATCGTGGACGTGTCGTCGTCGGGATAGAGGATGAGGTCGGTCGTGCCGGTCTGGCGGGCGCGGGTGTCGAGGATGTAGTCGATGTCGGTGTCGGCGTTGATCTGGCTGAGGTTGATGAACGTGACGCGTCGCGCGGTCGGTGGTGCGGCGGTGATCATCTGGATGAAGTCGGCCGCACCTTCCGCCCCGCCGAGCACGACGATCTCGTTCGGCTCGCCGGCGACGCCGTACTCCCACGCCGGGATCGTGCCGTAGCTGATCGCGGTCGGGACCGCGGGCGGAACGGGGGGCGGTGCCGGCGGCGCGGGCGGGCCCGAGGAGCTGACGGAACCGGTGCACCCGCTGCCGGCCGCCGGCCCGATGTCGTACCCGCCGTTGCCGTCGACGCTGACGTCGTAGAGCGACGACGCTGTGCGGATCACGCCGGCCGAGACGAGTGCCGCTTCGTCGGCGATCGTGTTGGTCTCGGCGTTGTACGCCTCGACCGCCGTGCTGAGAATCCTGAGCTCCGCGCCGCACGCGCTCGCCTCGGCCTGGTTGTTGACACCGCGGACGGCGAAGACGACGACCATGGCGAGGACGCCGAGGATCACGATGACAACCAGGAGCTCGATCAGTGTGAACCCCCTGTCGGTCCCCTCCCGCTGAGGGACACCCCTGTTCATGGTTCATCCATCGGCACGCCACCAGCGGTGCATGAGTCAAGATCGCCTCAAACCGGTTCGCCGCCGCCGGCGGTACCGATTGACGTCATCTGGTACCGGGACATACGGTGGCCGGCGTGGGGAACGTCTTGCGGTCGAAGCTCGACACGCGCACCGACGACTACCGCGAGAACGTCGCCGCCATGGAGGCGCTCTGGTCCGAGGTGGCCGAGCTCATGGCCTCGGTGCCGTCGATCGGCGGGCAGCGCTACGTCGACCGGCACCGCCGGCGCGGCAAGATGCTGCCCAGGGAACGGATCGAGCAGCTGGTCGATCCCGACACGCCGTTCCTCGAGCTGAGCTCGCTCGCCGGTTGGGGGAGCGAGTTCCCGATCGGTGCCGGCTCGGTCACCGGGATCGGCATCGTCGAGGGCGTCGAATGTGCGATCGGGGCCTCGGACATGACGTACCGGGGCGGTTCGATGAACCCGCGGTCCGTCGACAAGGGCATGCGGTTCCAGGAGATCATCCGCCGCAACCGGTTGCCCTGGATCAACCTCAACGAGTCGGCCGGCGCCGACCTGCCGCACCAGGCCGACATCTTCATCAGGGGCGGTGAGGGATTCAGGAACCAGACGCAGCTGTCCAAGCTCGGCATCCCCACGATCACCGCGGTCTTCGGGCCGAACACGGCCGGAGGCGCCTACACCCCCGGCATGAGCGACTACACGATCTTCGTGAAGGAGCGGGGCACGGCCTATCTGGGCGGCCCACCGCTCGTGAAGATGGCCATCGACGAGGTCGTCGACGAAGAGACGCTCGGCGGTGCCGAGATGCACGCTCGCACGAGCGGTCTCAGCGACTACCTCGCCGCCGACGAGATGGACGCGCTGCGGATGGTGCGCGACATCGTCCGGCACCTCCGATGGCGCAAGCTCGGCCCCGGTCCGTCCCAGCCAGCCGACGAGCCGCTCCACGACCAGGCCGAGCTGATCGGCTGTGCGTCGGCCGACGTGCGGATCCCGTTCGACATCCGTGAGATCTACGCCCGCGTGCTCGACGGCAGCCGCTTCGAGGAGTTCAAGCCGCTGTACGGCGACAAGCTGGTCTGCGGGTGGGGCTCGATCTGCGGCTTCCCGGTCGGGCTCCTGGGCAACAACGGGATCCTGTTCTCGGAGGAGGCCAAGAAGGGCGCGCAGTTCATCCAGATGTGCAACAAGACCGACACGCCGCTGGTCTTCATGCACAACATCACCGGCTTCATGGTGGGCTCGAAGGCCGAGCAGGGCGGCATCATCCGGAACGGCGCCAAGATGATCAACGCGGTCTCGAACAGCGAGGTCCCGCACTTCTGCCTGATGGTGGGCGCCTCCTACGGCGCCGGCAACTACGGCATGGCCGGCAAGGCGTACGACCCGCGGTTCATCTTCTCGTGGCCGAACCACAAGATCGCCGTCATGGGCGGACGCCAACTCGCCGGTGTGATGGACATCATCGCCCGCAACGCTGCCGCCGGCCGCGGGATCGAGGTCGACGAGGAGCAGCTCGAGGCCCAGAAGGCGGCGCTGGAAGCCCAGATCGAGAGCGAGTCGTCGGCGCTGTACTCGACCGGTCGGGTCTGGGACGACGGCATCATCCACCCGAACGACACCCGCCACGTGCTCGGGATGGCGCTCTCGGCCGCTCACAACAACGTCGTTCGCGGGACACGCGAGTACGGGATCTGGCGGCATTAGTGGTGACTCGGCCTCACTCGCTCGGCTGCGCCTCGCTCCGTTCGGTCCGAACGGGTCCGTGCGGCTGCGCCGCGCCCAGCCGTGATCGACCGACCGGCGAAGCCGGCTCGGTCGATGGTGGAGGGGGCCGACCACTCGCCCCGTCCACGCCACCCCGACCGGGTGGTTGCGTCGGAGCACGTGGGGTTCTTCGATGAAGTTGTTGATCGCGAATCGGGGGGAGATCGCTTGCCGGGTGGCTCGGACGGCGCACCGGATGGGGATCTCGACGGTCGGGGTGTACTCCGAGCCGGATCGCAACGCGTTGCACGTGGACTCGGTCGACGTCGCTGTCGCGCTCGGCGGTTCGACGCCGGCCGACTCGTACCTGCGCGGCGACGCGATCATCGACGCAGCCCTTCGCACGGGCGCCACCGCCGTGCACCCCGGCTACGGGTTCCTCGCCGAGAACGCCGGGTTCGCACGCGCGGTCGTCGACGCGGGCCTGACGTGGATCGGTCCGACACCCGAGCAGATCGAGCTGCTCGGCGACAAGGTCGCAGCGAAGCGCGCCGCGGTCGCGGCGGGCGTGCCGACGACCGAGATCGTCGAGGTCGCAGACGGTGTCGCGCCTCCCGATGTCGCCGTGCCGGCGCTCGTCAAGGCAGCCGCGGGCGGAGGCGGGCGCGGCATGCGTGTCGTCCGCGACCCAGCCGAGCTGGGGGCGGCCATCGAGGCGGCCAGCCGCGAAGCGGCCTCGGCGTTCGGCGACGGCACGGTGTTCATCGAGCCGTTCATCGAGCGAGGCCGACACGTCGAGGTGCAGGTCCTCGGCGACGTCCACGGCAACGTGGTCCATCTCGGCGAGCGCGAGTGCTCGATCCAGCGCCGCAACCAGAAGATCGTCGAGGAGGCGCCGTCGCCCGGCATCATCGACGACGTCCGGCGACAGCTCCACGACGGCGCGCTCGCGCTGGCCCGCCATGTCGGCTACCTCGGGGCAGGCACCGTCGAGTTCATGGTCGGTGAGGCCGCCGGGGCGCCGGCCATCACGTTCCTCGAGGTCAACACGCGGCTGCAGGTCGAGCACCCGGTCACCGAGGCGATCACCGGCGTCGACCTGGTCGAGATGCAGATCGGCATCGCGAACGGGCTCGAGCTGCCGTTCACGCAGGAGCAGATCGAGTTCGACGGGCACGCGATCGAGGTCAGGGTCGTCGCCGAGGACCCGGCTGCGGGCTGGCTGCCGTCGACGGGGGCGATCGACGCCTTCCGCATCGCCGGCGACGTCCGCGTCGACACCGGCTTCCGCAGCGGCAGCGACGTCTCGCCCGACTACGACTCGCTGCTGGCCAAGGTGATCGCTCACCACGCGGATCGCGGTGTCGCTGCGCTGCAGATCGCTCGCGCCATGCGCACCGCACGGCTGGCCGGCGGCGTCGTCACGAACGCGGCGACGCTCGCAGCGATCATGGAGGAGCCCGACTTCCGTGCGGGCCGGACGTTCACCTCGTATCTCGACGATCACCCCGAGGTCGCTGCCGCGACCGGACCGGCCGGGGATGATCGTCTGGCTCACCTCATCGGGTTGGTGTTCGAGGACGAGCAGCGCGGGCGGGCCGCCGACGGCCTCCTCGGGTTCGTGCCGTCCGGTTGGCGCAACCTCCGCACTCGCGGTCAGCGTCGTACGTGGGTCTGCGGCGACGACACCGAGTTCGTCGAGTACACGCTCACCGGCGAGACCGCAGACGTTCTGGTCGGCCCGTGGCCCGAGCCACGCGAGGACGGCAGCCTCGCCGAGGACGATCGCCGTCGCGTCCGAGTCCGCCTGCTCGATCGCGCTCCCGGTCGCCAGGTGGTCGAGGTCGACGGCACGAGGCACGTGGTCGACGTCGACGTCGGGCCGACCGGCGGCCGCACGACCAGCTCGGCCGGGTCGCTCGACTGGGTCCGACCCGAGCGGTTCGTCGATCACGACGCCGAGGCCGAGGGCAGCGGTCCCGTCTGCCCGCTGCCCGGCACCGTCATCGCCGTGCACGTCGAAGCCGGGCAGCGCGTCGACGACGGCCAGCTGCTCATGGTGGTCGAGGCGATGAAGATGGAGCACAAGATCACCGCCCACGGCGACCACGTCGTCGCCGAGGTGCGCTTCGGCGTTGGCGAGCGGGTCGACGCCGGCGATCTGCTGGTCGAGCTCGCACCGCCGGAGGGGTGACCGTGGCCGAGCCGATCCGGATCGCCAACTGCTCGGGGTTCTTCGGCGATCGCCTGTCCGGCGCCCGCGAGATGGTCGAGGGCGGTCCGATCGACGTCCTCACGGGCGACTGGCTCGCGGAGCTGACGATGCTGATCCTCAGCCGGATCCGTGCCAAGCAGCCCGGTGGTGGCTTCGCGTCGACGTTCGTCACCCAGATGGAGCAGGTGATGGGCACCTGCGTCGACCGGGGCATCAAGGTGGTCTCGAACGCGGGCGGCCTCGACCCCGCCGGTTGCGCCGACGCCCTCGACGACGTCGCGGGTCGCCTCGGTCTGTCGCCGGTCATCGCGTACGTCGACGGCGACGACCTCATGCCCCGCCTCGACGAGCTCGCGTCGTCGGGGTCGCTCGAGCCGTTCGTCGACGGCGGCGACCTGGGCGAGATCGGCCGCTCGCTCACCGCCAACGCCTACCTCGGTTGCTGGGGCATCGTCGAGGCGTTGCAGCGCGGTGCCGACATCGTCGTGACAGGGCGCGTCACCGACGCCGCCGTGACCTGCGGGCCCGCTGCGTGGCACCACGGCTGGGCGCGCCACGACTGGGACGCTCTCGCCGGCGCGGTCGTCGCCGGGCACGTCATCGAGTGCTCCGCGCAGGCGACGGGCGGCAACTACTCGTTCTTCACCGAGGTCGACGGCATCGAGCGGCTCGGGTTCCCGTGGGCCGAGGTCGCCGCGGACGGATCGGCCGTGATCGGCAAGCACGACGACACCGGAGGCGAGGTGTCGATCGGCACCGTCACCTCGCAGTTGCTGTACGAGATCGGCGGGCCCCGCTACCTCGGGCCCGACGTCACCGCCCGCTTCGACACCATCCGGCTCGAGCAGGTCGGCGTCGACCGGGTGCAGATCTCGGGAACGGTCGGCGAGCCCCCGCCGCCCACGCTGAAGGTGGCGATGAACGAGCTCGGCGGCCACCGCAACACGATCGCAGTCGCCCTGACCGGCCTCGACATCGAGGCGAAGGCGGCCGCCGCCCAGGCTGCGTTCTGGCGCGCCTGCCCGTACGAGCCCGCCGACTTCGCCGCCATCTCGTCGCGGGTGATCCGGACCGACCGCGACGACCCCGACTCGAACGAGGCGGCCACGGCGCAGTGGCGGTTGACGGTGAAGGACCCCGACGAGCGCAAGGTCGGCAGGGCGTTCTCGAACGCGATGATCGAGACGGCGCTCGCCAGCATCCCCGGCTTCTACGGGCTGTCGGGAGGGCCGTCCGCCGCATCGCCGTTCGGGGTGTATCGCCCGGCGCGGGTGGCGGCGGAGTTGGTGCCGCAGTACGTGCACGTGGGCGGCGTCACCGTGCAGGTCGAGTCCGCCGTCGATGGCTCCGGGTACCGGGAGGACGAACGACCGGGTGATCCGCCCCCGGCCGCCGGGGCCGCGGACACCGGCGAGACCGAGACCGTCTCGCGGCCGCTCGGCGCGGTCATCGGCGCACGCTCGGGCGACAAGGGCGGCGACGCGAACCTCGGCGTGTTCGCCCGTTCCGCCGAGGCCTACGAGTGGATGGCGGGGTTCCTCACCGCCGAGCGGCTGCAGTCCTTGCTGCCCGAGACCGCCGAGCTCGCAGTGGACCGGCACCTGCTGCCCAACCTCTGGTCGATCAACTTCGTCGTCCACGACCTGCTCGAGGAAGGCGTCGCGGCGTCGACGCGCATCGACGGCCAGGCGAAGAGCCTGGGCGAGTGGCTACGGGCGCGCGTGGTGGAGGTGCCCGCGGCCCTGCTCTGACGAGCCCGACGCGGCGCTACGGGCGGCGGGACCAGTAGCGGAGCACGCGGTCGGTCAGTACCGGGAACTGATGCCCGGGGCCGACCATGTGCCGGAACTGCTGCGCCGTGAGCGTCTGCGAGGTGACGGCGCGTCGGGGGTGGGTGTGCTGCATCGTCATACCCGTATTGTCGGCTCGCTCGGAGCATGTCGCAAGCGACATGTCTTGCTGTTTGTGATGACGATCTGTCATGTACGCTCGAACTCGTGCAACTCGACGTCGAGTCCCTCAGAACGCTGCTCGCAGTGGTCGATCACGGGTCGATGACCCGAGCCGCCGAGCACCTGCACGTCACGCAGTCCGCGGTGAGCTGGAAGATCAAACGACTCGAGCAGCGGGCCGGCCGTGTCCTGCTGATTCGCGAGGGTCGCACCGTCCGGCTCTCGCGCGACGGCCGGGCGCTCGCCGACGAGGCCAGGTCCATCGTCGAGGCCCACGACCGGGCGGTCGCACGGCTCGGCAGCTCCGAGCTCGCCGGCAGGGTCAGGCTCGGCTCCAACGAGGAGATCACGGCGTCTCGGCTCGTGTCCGTCCTGGGTCGGTTCAACCGGGTGCATCCGGCAGCATGGATCGAGGTCGTCGTCGACAGCAGCCAAGAGCTGGCCGCGCTCGTCGACCTTGGCGAGATCGACGTCGCCGTCATCCAGGTGTCCGACGACGAGCGACGGCCCGACGACACCGTGTTGTGGACCGAGGACCTCGCCTGGATGACCGGTAGCGAGGCGCCCTACGACGAGGGTCCGGTGCCGCTGGTGACGTTCGGCGACCACTGCAATTACCGCGCCGTGAGCGTGCCATTGCTCGACGACGCCGGGATCGAGCACTGGGACGCGTTCGCCGGTCAGACGACCGCCGGCGTGAAGGGCGCCGTCGAGGTCGGGCTGGGCGTCGCCGTCCTCGGGTCGCGGTTCCTCGGTGACGACATCGTCGAGTGGCGTCCCGGGGCGACGCTCGGGGAGCTGCCGCCGATGTACCAGGTCGCTCGCATCGACCCTCACGACGTCTCGCCGTTGGCGACGGCGCTCGTCGAAGCGATCTGCGCCGAGGTCAGCGAGCCGGCGCTGTTGTGACGACCGGAGACGGCGTTCGTCACTGGATCATCGACGGCAACAACGTCTACGGATCGCGCCCCGACGGATGGTGGAACGATCGATCGGCGGCGGCCACGCGCTTCACGCAGCGAGTCGCCGTCTGGTGCAGGGCCCACGCCGACGAGGTCACGATCGTGTTCGACGCTCCGGTCGACGACACCACCCTCGAGCTCGGCGGCGGCAACCTGGCCGTCGTCGAAGCTCCTCGCCGGGGCCGCGACGCCGCCGACGACCACATCGTCGAGCTGGCGGCTGCGAGGCTCGGCACCGACGAGTCGCTGACCGTCGTGACCTCGGACCGCGGCCTGCGCGCCCGCCTGCCCGAGTCGATCCACGTCGTGGGCGCCGGCCGGTTCCGATCGATGATCGGCTACTGACGGCCGCGGCCGGTCGATGATCGGGCGGTCGATGATCGGGCGGTCGATGATCGGGCGGTCGGTGATCGGGCAAGCGAGGAGTGTCGCGACCGGTGGTCAGCTGGCGAGGTGCCTGCTCAGCGGGCTCGGGAACCGGATCGTGAACCGGGAGTCGCCGACGAAGCCCCGCAACCGCTCGATCTCCTCGTCGAGCATGCGTCGATGCGTCGACGACAACGGCGCGTGCAACGACGTGACGATCGTGCCGTCGTCACGTTGCGCCCAGCCGCCGACGACGCTTCCGTCCGCCACGATGCACGGCCCGGCGTTGCCGTTCCGGTCGAACACCGTCGCCGCCCGCTCGGGCGGCAGGTACCAGTCACGCTCCTTCCAGCCCATCACGGTCGGATCGAGGCCGGGCAGGAGTGCGATCGAGGGCTCGGTCGAGGCCTTCGCCGTGTCGCCCTCGGCGACGTACAGCGGCTCCCCCCGCTGCCCCGCGACCTCGATCGCCCGGCAGGCAGCGAGTGCGTTCGTCGTGGCACGTTTGGCCCACCCGGTCCACCACTGGACGTCGACCGGCGACGCCGGACCGAACGACCGCAGGTAGCGGTCGACCAGCTGCGACGCCGCCGTGGCCGGCTCGTCCGATCCGAAGCCGCCCGCGAGCCATCGATCCGTTTCGGCCCACCGATACTGTCCGCTGACCCACGTGCCGAGTGGGCGCGCCCGAACGATCCGGCCCATGAAGCCCATCAACACGAGCACGCGGGTGTGCGCCGAGATGGTTCCACCGTACGGCTTGTCGGGCGCGTAGGAGAGTCCGGCCCGCAGCGACGGCACCCGCTCTCCGAGCTCGCGCGCCGTCGCCTCGCCGACCTCGCGCAACACGGCGGCGACAGCGGCGAACGCCTCGTCGAGCCAGCGATCGGCATCGTCGGCGACCTCGTTCTCGGCGAGCAGCTTGACCAGTGCCCGCCGTTGCGGCCCGACGAGGCCGAGGGTGGTCGAGGCGTGAGCGAGTCGCGCATGTTCCGGCGTGAAGACCCACAGCGTTCGTCGCATCGCATGGTGGCGGACCACGCTGCGGTCCTCGTAGAGCGCCCGCTCGATCGACTCGATCGTCGCCCCGTCCAGGCGCGCGTGCAGCGAGAGGTAGACGGTGACCGGGTCGCTCGAATGGAGTCCGACCAGGTCGTCGGCGACGGTGTCGACCCGGTCGGCGCGACGGCGGCTGCTCAGCCGATGCCGCTCGACCATCCGTGCCCGTCGCTCCGCGTCCGAGAACGTGATCACCGGCGGCGTGCGTTCAGACGAAGCGGGCCCACTCGTCGAGCGGCATCCGCTCGCTGACGAGCGTGTTCACGGGCGCGTCCCAGTCGGCGTGGCCGATCGCCATCCCGCAGAACAGCAGCTCCTCCTCGGGTGCTGCGACGAACTCACGCACCGCGCCGTGGCGCACCGACCAGTACTCCTGGGGGCAGGTGTCGATGCCGGCCTCCTGTGCGAGCAGCATGAACGTCTGCAGGAACATCCCGAGGTCCGACCACTGCGGTGGGCCCATCCGGCGGTCGATGAAGCAGAACAGCGCAGCGGGCGCGCCGAAGAACTCGTCGTTGCGGGCGAACTGCCGCATGCGACCTTCCTTGTCGTCGCGGTCGATGCCGAGCGTGGCGTACATCTGCTCGCCGATGGTGAAGCGGTTGGTTCGGTAGGGCTCCCAGAGCTTCGGCGGGTAGATGTCGTACTCGCCGGCCTCGATCGGGCGGTCGGCGATGAACTCGCGGAAGCGCGTCATCGTGTCGCCGTTGACGACGTAGATCCGCCATGGTTGGACGTTGCCGCCGCTCGGCGCGCGAGCGGCGGCCTCCAGCAACCGACGGATCGTGTCGTCGTCGACGGGCTCGCTCGTGAAGCTCCGGACGGACTTGCGGCGGGCCACCGCTTCGGAAACCAGCATCGGGCGAGTCTCGCCGATGATCTCCGGGGGGCGCCAACCGGTCAGGCGTACCGGGCTCGGAGGTGGCGGACGAGCTCGATGAGGAGCGTGATGCTGACGGCGGCGACGAACGCCACCAGGAAGGCGAGGGTGTGGTTGTCCTCGAACGCCTTGCCGCCGAGGAACCCGAGCAACGCTGCGTACGTCGCCCAGATGACGGCGGCGATCGCGACCCAGCCGACGAACCAGCGGCGTGGCTGATGCGTGATCCCCGACGACACGGTGAGGGCGGTGCGTCCTCCGGGGATGAAGCGGGCGGTGATCAAGAGGAGCCCGCCCCGGTACCGGATCTGGTCGGCCGCGGCGTCGAGCCGCGCCCGCCACTTGGGCCGCTTCTCGATCAACCGGTCGATGAATCCGCTGAGACGGGCGCCGATCAGGTACGCCGTGTTGTCACCGAGGAACGCGCCGACCGCGCCGCAGGCGATCACGGCGAGGACGTGCTGGTCGCCCTGACCCGCCGCCACGCCACCGATGATCACCATCGTCTCGCTCGGCACGATCGGGATGACGGAGTCGAAGTAGGAGACGGCGAAGATGATGACGAGGAACCACCAGTTGGCGGAGAAGTCCGCCAACCAGTCGGTGGTGTCGGTGATGATGTTCCCCAGCACGGCCGCCGTCATTGCCGAGGCAGGCTACCGGTGGGTGCGAGGGCCCGCGGGCGACGGATCAGCGGTTCGGCTGCGGGCGTCCGAGTGTGCGCCCGTGCGCGCGGCGGTCCGTGTGGAGCCCGACGGGTCAGCGCTTCGCCGGGGCGACCGAGGGGTGCAGGCCGGCGAGCGCGGTGCGGATGCCGAAGTCGAAGACGTTCGGCCAGCTGACGGTGGCCGCTGCCACGCCGTCGATTTCGAGGCTGATCAGGCCGTGGCAGGTGGCGAACAGCGACGCCGCGATCTCGCCGGGGTTGCAGTCGTCGACGACGGCGATGACGCCGATGGCCTGGCCGCGCTCGACGCGCTGCGCCGTTCGCGCCAGCGCGGTGTATGCGAACTCTCGCGACTCGGGTGACGGTTCGAAACCCGGCACCGCCGACCGGAACATCACCGCGTAGTAGGTCGGGTTCTCGATCGCGAACTTGCGGAGCGCGACCGAGCGCCGCATGAGGTCGTCGATCACGTCGTCGGTCTCGGGGATCGAATCGATGGCGTCGATCATGCGCCGGTAGCCGTCGAGGTACAGCTCGTCGATGACGCCGTCCTTGCCGCCGAACCGCGAATAGACGTTCATGGTGCTCATGCCGGCCTCGCCTGCGATGCGGCGGACCGTGAGCGCTTCGGCTCCCTGCTCGGTCAGCAGCGTGTGGGCAGCGCGCAGCAGCGCCTCGCTGGTCTCGTCATGCACTCGAGTCATGGGGGCTCGTCTCGTTCGCTGTCCGGCGTCGGCGGGCACGTTCGGAAGGTCCAGTCGAATTGTTGCGGTGTGATGACGCCTGCATTGAAACGTAGCGCTGCCGAGGAATCTCTTCCATCTATTTACCGATTCCCGGGCCAATATGTCACGAATTTCGCTCACTTGATCACTGACCGTGTTCGTTCGCGACGGGCGGTGACGGAGAGCGAACCCCTGACCTCGCCAGCCCGAGGGCCGGCGGGCCGAGCCCGGCCGGCCGGTGAGAGCCCGACGCGGCCCGCTGTCTACGATCGCCGCATGCGAGTCGAGGTGAATGCCGATCTCTGTCAAGGCCACAACCGCTGCTACGCGTTGGCGCCCGAGCTGTTCGACGTCGACGATTACGGCACCGCGATCGTGATCGGCGACGGCAGCGTGACACCGGACCTCGAGGAGAAGGCGCGGCTCGCCGCCGCCAACTGCCCCGAGTACGCGATCACGGTGCACGAGGGCGACTCATGACGTTGCGCACCGGACCCGTCAGCGACTGGGCGACCGATCTGGACCACGCCGAGCCCGAGTACAACGAGCACGCCCACCAGATCTGGGCCGACCTCCGCGCGGGCGGCTGCCCCGTGGCGCACTCCGAGCGGTACGGCGGCATGTGGGCACCGATCACCCACGAGCTCGTGAAGGAGGTCGCGTACGACACCGATCACTTCACGAGCCGCAGCGTCGTCGTCAGCAACGGCCGCCCGGTGATCGAGGCGCCGGTCGGTCCTGCGCCACCGATCACGAGCGACCCGCCCTTCCACCAGATCGCACGTCGCCTGCTGCTGCCCCCGTTCTCGCCGAAGGCGATCAACCCGTGGGAGCCCGAGATCCGGCGTCTCTGCAACGAGTTGCTCGACCGGATGGGCGACATCACGGCGGGTGAGTCCGTCGTCGACGCCGCCGTGCAGTACGCGCAGAGCATCCCGGTCAACGTCATCGCCCGCATGCTCGGCTTCCCGCCCGAGGACGAGGAGCTCTTCCGAGGCTTCGTGCACAACGTGCTCGAAGAGGTCAACCTCCCCGTCGAAGAGCGTGAGGAGGGCTTCGCCGAGCTCGACGAGTACCTCGATCGCCAGATCGAGGATCACGTCGCGAACCCGCGCGACGACCTCACGTCGTATCTGCTCGGCGTCGAGCTCGAGGGCAACAAGCTCAGCTACGAGCACGTGCGCGGCTCGATCGTGCTGCTGCTGATCGCGGGCATCGACACGACGTGGAGCGCCATCGGCTCGTCGATCTGGCACCTCGCGCATCATCCCGAAGACCTGCAGCGCATCGTCGACGATCCCGACGTGATGCTGTTCGGGCTCGAGGAGTTCCTCCGCGCCTATGCGCCGGTCACGATGGCCCGGCTCGTCGCGGAGGACCACGACTTCCACGGTTGTCCGATGAAGGCCGACGAGTGGGTGCTGCTGCCCTTCCCGGCCGCCAACCGTGACCCGGCTGCGTTCGACCGTGCCGAGGAGTTCGTGATCGATCGTGAGGAGAACCGTCACGCCGCGTTCGGGCTCGGCATCCACCGGTGTCTGGGTTCGAACCTCGCCCGGCTCGAGCTGAAGGTCGCCATCGAGGAGTTCGTGCGACGCTTCCCGCGCTTCGAGCTGGCGGGGGACGTGCGGTGGAGCGTCGGCCAGATCCGTGGTCCTCGAGTGCTGCCGGTGCGTGTGCTCGCACACGGCGGGGACGACGCCACGTCGTGAGCCACGCCGCATCGTGAACCACGCCGCGTCGTGACCGTGCCGGCCGACGGCGAGCCTGCGTCCACGGCGGCGGAGCGCTGGGCCGACCAGCTCGGCTCGTGGGGTCTACCCGACGAGATCGTCGCCCAGGCCCCGATCTCGCCGTGGTCCCACGACGTGCGGACGTTCGTCGCCGACGACACGATCGATCGGTCGAGCACCTCCGCGCGATGGGCCCGCGAGGTCCTGCCACCGGCGGGCGGCACCGTGCTCGATGTGGGGTGCGGAGGCGGCCGGGCCGCGTTGGCGTTGGTGCCTCCGGCGACCGAGCTGATCGGCGTCGACAGCAGCGGGGCGATGCTCGACGCGTTCGTCGAGGCCGCCGAGTCGGCGGGGGTCGCCCGTCGCACGGTCCACGGCGCCTGGCCGGAGGTCGCGCCCGCGACGCCCGTCGCCGATGTCGTCGTGTGCCACAACGTGGCCTACAACGTGGCCGACATCGCACCGTTCCTGCTCGCCCTGTCGGCGCACGCACGGCTCGCCGTGGTCCTCGAGGTGCCGACCCGCCACCCGATGTCGGCGTGGAGTGCCGCATGGCGGCACTTCTGGGATCTCGACCGGCCCGACGGTCCGACCGGCGATGACCTGGTCGCTGTCGTGGCCGAACTGGGGCTCGACCCGGAACACGCGACGAGCCCCCGCAGCCCGGTCTCGCGGTTCGCCGAGGACGCCACGTCGCTGGTCGCCGGCGCCCGGCGGCGTCTGTGCCTGTCCGAGGACCGCGATGCGGAGCTCGCGGCATGGCTGGCCGAGCACCCGCCGGCGTGGCCGGACACCGCGCTCACGATCCGGTGGCCGGGCCTCGCCGAGGCCGAGTGACGCTCAGCGGACCGCGTGGCCGGCCACGGCGGCCAGCATGCCGAGGACCAGCGTGCTGGCGATGATCGCGATGCGCCGGCGCGTCGGTCCGCTCGTCGCCTCGAGCGCGAACATGCTGAACGTTGTGAGCGATCCGAAGAAGCCGGTCCCGACGACGGTGGCGACACCGTCGGACGGGTCGCCCGCCAGCAGCCATCCGAGACCGAAGGCGCCGACGACGTTGACGACCAGCGTGCTGATCCACGTCCAGCCGGACTGGTTGACCCGCAGCCGCACGGCGGCGCCCAACGCGCTGGCCAGCACGAACAGCACCGGTGTCACGGGCGTGTCCAGTCGCCGCGTGCGAGCGTGGTGGCAGCGAGACCGGCGATCACCGAGGTCGCGACGTAGACCAGCGCGAGCCCGGCCTGGTCGGTGTCGACCAGGAGGCGCGTCTCGGCCGCGAACGCCGAGTAGGTGGTGAGCCCGCCCATGCCACCCGTCACGACCGCCAGCCAGCGGTCGGAGCCCGCGACGAGGTACCGGGCGGCGAGCCCCGCGAGCACGCACCCCACGACGTTCACGACCAGCGTCGGATACGGGAACCCCTCGCCGCCGACGGGGACCAGCTCGCCGACGGCCCAGCGCAGCGACGCGCCGACGACAGCGCCGCTACAGACCAGCGCGTAGGCACGCATCGGGCCATTCTCACCGAATCCACACCTGTTTCTGGTGTACTCGTGCCGTGCAGGTGTTGCTGGCGGAGGACGACCGGGCGGTGCGGGAGTCGTTGACCCGCGCCCTGAACCTCGAGGGGTACGACACGCGCGCCGTCAGCAACGGAGCGATGGCCCTCGATGCCTTGCGTGAGCAACCCGCCGAGCTCGTGATCCTCGACGTCTCCATGCCGGTCGTCGACGGCCTCACGGTCTGTCGCGTCCTGCGTTCCGAGAACAACCAGGTCCCGATCCTGATGCTGACCGCGCGCACCGAGACGAGCGACCGCGTCGCGGGGCTCGACGCCGGCGCCGACGACTACCTCCCGAAGCCGTTCGATCTCGACGAGTTGTTCGCTCGCATGCGAGCGTTGTCGCGCCGTGCGCAGCTCGACACCGAGCCCGGCGACGACCGCCGGGACGACGCCTTCGAGCTCGGCGACCTGCGGCTCGAGCCGGCGGGCAGGCGAGTGGTCCGCGGCAGCCGCGAGATCGATCTCAGCAAGACCGAGTTCGATCTGCTCGAGCTGCTCGTGCGGAACGCCGGGATCGTGCTCGACCACACGACGATCTACGAGCGGATCTGGAACTACGACTTCGGACCCGACTCGAAGAACCTGGCCGTGTACGTCGGATACCTCCGGCGCAAGACCGAAGAGGGGGGCGAGGCCCGGCTGATCCACACCGTCCGCGGAGTCGGCTACGTGGCCCGCGTCGACACGACATGAGCCTTCGCTGGAAGATCGCGCTGGCGCTCGCGACCATTGCCTGCGCAGCGACGATCGTGGTCGGCGCGATCAGCTACCGGACGACACGCGAGCGGCTGTTCAGCGAGGTCGATCGATCGCTGCTCGACATCGAACCGTTCATCGGCGAGCGTCGGCTCAACCCGGACTCGATCCCGGCCCGCGGCCCGCTGTCGCAGCTCGACGCGCAGGTCGTGTTGACCGACGGCACGGTCGCCCAGTCGACGTTCACCGAGCCGATCTCGGTCACCGACGCGGAACGAGCCGTGATGGGGCGGGCGCGGGTCGACACGTTCAGGACGGTCGACACGGTCGACGGGCCGTACCGCGTGCGCAGCATCGGGTTCCAGCGAGGCGTCGTCCAGATCGGGCGGCCGCTCGACGAGGTCAACCGTGTGCTCGGCAGCCTGCAGACGAGGACGCTGCTGCTGGTCCTGCTCGTGGGTGCCGCTGCGACCGGGGCCGGCCTGTGGATCGCCGGTCGGGTCACCGCGTCGCTGCGCCGGCTCACGACGGCCGCCGAACACGTCGAGGCCACCGGGTCGCTCGACGTGGCGGTGGGGGAGCGCGGGTCCGACGAGGTCGGCCGCCTCAGCGCAGCATTCGACCGCATGATCGCCGCCCTGGCACGTTCGAAGGACGACCAGCGCAGGTTGGTCCAGGACGCCGGGCACGAGCTGCGCACGCCGCTCACGAGCCTGCGCACCAACCTCGACACGCTGCGCCGCTACCCGGACCTCGGCGACGACGACCGGCATGCCATCGTCGGCGACCTGCACGCCGAGACCGAGGAGCTCACCGACCTGGTCAACGAGATCATCGCCCTCGCGAGCGGTGAGCTGTCGGACGAGTCGGCGGCGCCGTTCGATCTCGCCGAGGTCGTCGCCGACGTCGCCGAGCGGTTCGAGCGGCGGGTCAACCGGCGGATCGAGGTGCTCACCGAGCCGACCACGGTCGTCGCGCAACGGTCGGGGGTGCAGCGGGCCGTGTCGTGCATGATCGACAACGCGTGCAAGTTCGACCCGTCGGGAGGCCCGATCGAGGTGAGTGTCCGAGGCGGGGTGGTGACCGTCGCCGACCGCGGCCCGGGCATCCCGGAGTCCGAGCTGGAGGGCATCTTCGACCGGTTCCACCGGGCCGAGGCCGCGAGAACCCTCCCCGGCTCGGGGCTGGGCCTCTCGATCGTGCGCGAGGTGGCGCAACGCCACGGCGGCGACGCATGGGCCCGCAACCGTGACGGCGGCGGCGCCGAGGTCGCGTTCCGGCTGGTCGCAGCGCCGGCCTGACGACCTCTTACCTGGTTCTCAACTGCTCCTGGTTCGATTCACAATCGGGGCGTTCATCGTGTGGACATCGAACCCCCCGAAAGGACAACGACCATGACCAACCCCCGCGCGACGAGCACGGCCAAGCGCAACACGGCGATCGGTGTGACCGCCGGCGTGCTCGGCGGCAGCGCCGTCGGCCTGCTGATGACGATGCCATCGCTCACGAGCGCAGCGAGCGACGACGACGTCGGGACCACCGAGGCGGTCGTCGCGCTGCAGGACGACGGCGACGCCGAGGTGCCGGTCGACGGCGAGCGCCCCGAGCCGGGCGAGCGCCTGCGCGAGCTGCTGCAGCCGCTGGTCGACGACTCGACCATCACGGCCGAGCAGGCCGACGCCGTCGCCGACCACCTCGTCGAGAACCGCCCCGAACGCGAGGGCCGTCGCGGGCACCGGGGCCGGAACGGGCACGCACGTGCGAGCCAGGTCGTCGCGGACGCCATCGGTATCGACCGGGAGACGCTGCGTGACGGGCTGCGCGACGGCAAGTCCGTCGCCGACATCGCCGAGGAGAACGGCGCCGATGTCGATGCCGTGATCGCGGCACTGGTCGAGCAGGCCTCCGAGCGGCTCGAACAGGCCGTCGAGAACGAGCGCATGACCGCCGACGAGGCGGCCGACAAGCTCGCCGAGATCGAGGAACGGATCACCGAGGGCATCGACGATGTCCGCCCCGGTCGCGGCGGCAACGGCCCCGACGCCTGACCGGTCCATACCCCCAAGCGATTGGGCCCAACGGCCCTGGTGCGCCCGGCGATGCCGGGCGCACCATCGCGTTGCGGGGCCACCCTGGCCACCGGTCGAGAGGAGGCTTCATGGATGACGTGCGCACGATCGTCGTCGGCGCCGACGCGAGCCCCGAATCGGCCGACGCCCTGATCTGGGCGCGGCAGGTCGCCGGGCCGACCGACCAGATCGCCGTCGTCCATGCCTGGGAGATCCCGCTGGTGACCGGCTACGACATGGTCGTCGCGATCGATCCCAACGAGGTCGAGAAGTACGCGACCGAAGGTCTCGCCGAGCTCGTCGAGGAGAGCGACGACGACCGCCTCCTGCCGATCGCACGCGAAGGCCACGCCGGCCGTGCGCTGGTCGAGGAGGCCGACGAGCGCGATGCGGCGATGATCGTCGTCGGCCATCGCGGCAAGGGGCGCATGTCGATGATGCTCGGTTCGACCGCGAACTACGTGATCCATCACACGACCCGCCCGGTCGTCGTCATCCGTGGCGACCACGGTGGCGTTCCCCGGCGCGTCGTGGTCGGCGTCGACGATCACGATCTCGACACCGGTGACGACAACGAGTCGGTCCGAGCCCTGCGTTGGGCCTACGAGCTCGACGGCGTCGAAGAGGTGCGCGTCGTCCATTCGTGGTTCCTCCCCGCACTCGCCGTGGGGATGTTCTCGACCATTGCCAACGAGACCGAGGCGATGGACGAGTCCGCACAGGCGGTCGTCGGGCGTGTGATGCACGCGGCCGGCGACCCGCCAGCGGGCGTCGAGGTCACCGGCGAAGCCGTGAGGGGCACGCCGGGATTCGCCCTGATCGAGGCGTCTCGTGAGGCGGACCTCGTCGTGGTCGGCTCCCGCGGGCGTGGCGGCTTCGCCGGGATGCTGCTCGGCTCGACGAGTGCCGACGCAGCTGCGCACAGCCACTCACCGGTGGCGATCGTTCGCTAGTTCTTTGCTCCGGCCTGTCGCCGCTGCCATGGGTGGTGCGGCGGCGGCAGGCCCTCGATTCTCCTGGCCGGCGCCGCCGTGCCGGGTCGCCTGGCACCGCTCAAGTCGCGCCGCACGCGGTCGATAACGCAACCATGCGTTCCCGGTTCCGGCTGGCGGTGTTCGTCGGCCTGTTGATCGCCCAGGTGGGCACGGTCGCCGCGCTCATCGCTGCGTCCGGTCGCCTGACGGATTCGGCCGTCTCCGAGCACACCGATGCGCTGCTCAGCACCGCGGCCGCGGAATCGGCCGACCGGGTGCGCGCCCACGTCGCCCCCGCCGAGTCGATCGTGGCGATCTCGAGCGGTCTGGCGGCCGAACCATCCGTGGAACCGCAGGACTTCGCCGGCACGTTCCTCGCTGCGCTCGAGCGCTCGCCGCAGCTCGCCGGCGCCTTCATCGGCACCCCGTCCGGCGAGTTCGTGTACGTCAGCCGGACCGACGACGGCTACCGCACCAAGACGATCGCCCTCGACGGCGCAGATCGCCGCACGAACCTCGTGTTCCACGATCGGGACGGCGCGGTGACCGACGAGGCCGCAGACCCGTCCGACACGTTCGACCCACGAACCCGTCCCTGGTACCTGGAGGCGGTCGGCTCACCCGACGACGTGGCGTGGACCGATCCCTACGTGTTCTTCACCTCCCGGCAGCTCGGCATCACGGCGGCGCGTGCGATCCACCGCGACGGCGAGCTGATCGGCGTGGTCGGTGCCGACATCGAGCTCGCCTCGCTGTCGACGTTCCTGACGACGCTGCGCGTCGGCGACGACGGCGGCACGGTGATCGTCAACGAGGTCGGCACGGTGGTCGCGCACCCGGACGCCTCCATCATCCAGCGGCCCGACGGCGACGGCTACCGGACGGTCGGCGTCACCGAGCTCGACGACCCGTCGGCGCGTGCCGCCATCGCCGAGCTGATCGAGGCGGGCCAGGACGGCCGCGGCCTGGTGCACGGCTTCGAGGGCGAAGCCGGAGCGTCTCGCGTGGCGTTCCGATCGGTGCCGATCGGCGACGGCGAGTGGACGATCGGTGTCTTCGGTCCGACCGACGGGTTCGTCGGCATCCTCACCGAGGCGCGTGACCGGGAGCAGGTGTTGATCATCGCCGTCGGAGCACTCTCGATGCTGCTGGTCGCGCTGGTCGCCTTCCCCGCCACCCGTCCGATCGGCAAGCTCGAGGCACGGGCGGCGACGGATGCGCTGACCGGCCTGCCGAATCGACGAGCGGTCCTGGCCGCGACCGACCGTGCGACCGCTCGCCCGACCGAGTGTGCGGCGGCCATGATCGACCTCGACTACTTCAAGCTCGTCAACGACACCTACGGACACCAGGTCGGCGATCAAGTGCTGCTCGCCGTGGCCCAGCGGATCGAGTCGAGCGTACGCGGGGAGGCGACCGTCGGCCGCGTCGGTGGCGAGGAGTTCCTCATCGCCTTCGACGACGTCGATCGCGACGTCGCGCGTGCCGCCTGCGAACGCGTCAGCGCTGCGATTCGATCGACCCCGATCGCGACGACGCGAGGCCAGGTCGAGATGACCGCCAGCATCGGGCTGGCGACCAGCAGGGGTTCGTGCACGACGGACCAACTGCTGGCATGCGCGGACACCGCGCTGCTCGAGGCCAAGCAGCTGGGGCGCGACCAACTCGTGGTGGCCGACGTCGACGGCGAGGACCGGCCGAGCTCGGTGGTGGCTGCCGGCTCGACCCCCGAGCGCGTGGGGGACTGAGCATCCACGGGCCGGTACGGTGCGCTGCATGGCGCGCGCCCGGGTAGGTCTCTGTTTCGATCGCACGTTCCCGGCCGTCGAGCTGCCGGCGTATGCCCGGCAGCTCGAGGCGGCGGGCGTCGAGCAACTCTGGCTGATCGAGGACTGCTTCTACACCGCAGGCGTCAGCCTGGCCGCCGCCGCACTCGCCGTGACCGACCGCCTCGACGTCGGCATCGGGATCATGCCGGCCGTGGCTCGCAACCCGGCGATCGCGGCGATGGAGATCGCCACGCTCGCGAACCTCGCACCCGGGCGCTTCGTCGCCGGGATCGGGCACGGCGTGCAGGAGTGGATGGGCCAGATGGGCGCTCGGACCCCGTCGCCGCTGACGACGCTCGACGAGACCGTCACGGTCGTCAAGCGCCTCGTCGCGGGTGAGGAGGTGAGCTTCTCCGGGCGCGAGGTGACGCTCGACGCGGTGCAGCTCGACCAACCGCCGGCGATCGTCCCCAAGGTCGTCGCCGGGGTGCAGCAGCAGAAGTCGCTGGCGCTCGCAGGACGCGTCGCCGATGGGGTGATCCTCGTCGAGGGAGCGGGACCGACCTACGTCGACTGGGCGCTCGAGCAGGCCGGGCGCCCCGACGACTTCCACGTCGTGACGTTCACGATGATGGCGGTCGCCGACGATCGACGCGAGGCCTACGGCTTCGTCGCCCCCTTCGTGGCCGGGTTGATCGCCGAGCGGCGCCCGGCGTTCACCGTGTTGCCGTTCTTCGACGAGATGCACGCTCGCGTCGAGCGTGGCGGTGCCGACGCGCTGATCGACATGCCTGCCGACCACTGGATCGAGATCGGCGCGATCGGCACGATGGACGACGCGCTGGCACACGTGGCTGCGCTCGAGGCCGCCGGCGTGCACAGCATCAACGTCTTCCCCGGCGACGACCTCGACGACGCCCTGGCGCAGGTGCCCACCGTCGCCGCGATCGCCGGCCGCTGAGACCGGCACGCCCTGTGTCGGCACACCCCGTCCGTAGGATGTCGTGACGATGCCCGACCAGCCCGAGCTGTTCACCGACAACCCGTTCGCCGACGATCCGACCGGGGAGGTTCCGCATCCCGTCGAAGCCGGTGACGCCGTCGAGCCAGGGCCCGACGACGAGTTCGACGACGCGCCGCCGTTGTCCGAGGTGCCGAGCCCGTTCACACAGGGGCTGAACCCCGATCAGCTCGACGCGGTCGTGCACCGCGACGGTCCGCTGCTCGTCGTCGCGGGTGCCGGGTCGGGCAAGACCCGGGTGCTGACCCACCGCATCGCCCACCTCATCGACCAGGGCAGCCGGCCGTCCGAGATCCTCGCGATCACGTTCACGAACAAGGCGGCCGCCGAGATGCGCGAGCGCGTCGGCGAACTGGTCGGACCGGTCGTCAAGGCGATGTGGGTCTCGACGTTCCACTCGGCATGTGTCCGCATCCTCCGTCGCGACGGCGAAGCGCTCGACTATCCGCGCAACTTCTCGATCTACGACCAGGCCGACGCCGTGCGGCTGACGGGATACGTCATCCGCGACCTCGGTCTCGACGCCAAGCGGTTCACGCCGCGGGGCGTGCACGGGCTGATCTCGCTCTGGAAGAACGAGCTCGTGAGCCCCGACGAGGCGGCGACCCGTGCCGCCAACATCTTCGATCGCAAGCACGCCGACGTGTACGCCGAATATCAGACCCGGCTCAAGAAGGCCGGCGCCATGGACTTCGACGACCTGCTGCTGAAGGTGGTCGAGCTGTTCCGTGAACACCCCGACGTGCTCGATCACTACCGCCGCCGGTTCCGGCACATCCTGGTCGACGAGTTCCAGGACACGAACCAGGCGCAGAACGAGATCGTGCTCCTGCTCGCCGGCGACCACCACCAGGTCTGCGTGGTGGGAGACACCGACCAGTGCCTCCTGCCCGGCACGTTGGTCGAGACGCCCGATGGCCTGCGCGCGATCGAGACCATCTCGGTCGGCGACATGGTGACCGGTGCGAGTCAACGGCCACACGTGGTGCCCGCCGAGGTGACCCACGTGCATGAGGGCCGTTTCGACGGCGACGTGGTTCGCGTGACAGTGGGCGATCGCACGGTTGTCGCGACGCCCGAGCACTTCGTGCCCATGCGGCTGGTTCCGCAGCCCGACACGTGGCTCGTCTATCTGATGTACCGCGCCGACCGCGGTTGGCGCATCGGTCGAACCGTCGGCGCACGATCGGCGCGGCAGGGCGTCACGAAGCATGGCCTGTTCGTCCGCTGCAACCAGGAGCACGCCGACGCGGCGTGGGTCCTCGAGGTCTGTCCATCGATGGCCGAGGCTGCGTACTGGGAGGCGTGGTTCGCAGCCGAGTACGGGCTGCCGACCGTGTGCTTCCACGATGTCGGTCGCGGTCTCGCCATGGACCAGGCTTGGCTCGACCGGCTGTACCGCGACGTCGACACTGCGACGCGGGCGAAGCAGCTGCTCGCCGACCGTCAGCTCAGCGCCGAGTTCCCCCACCATCGCCCGCAGAACGGCGCCCGTCGAGCGACCGTTAACCTGACGATGTTCTCCGATCGTCGAGGCGAGATCGGCTATCACCGGGTGCAGTGGTCGTCGAACCGGGTCGACGTCGCGCAGCGGCTGCAGGCCGCGGGGTACGTGCTTCGATCGGGCAAGAGCCGCAGTCTCCGATACGAGACGGTCTACAAGAGCTACGCAGCTGCCCTCGACGATGCCAAGCGGTTGGCGGCGGCCGGCGGGCTCGAGGTGCGCCGGCGCTTGAGCCATGCCGGTGTCACGTACGACCTGATGCCCATCGCGAACGCGCTCCCCGGCATGGAGCTCCTGGTCGTGACCGGCGACGCGGGTCGCATCGAGACGGCGTCCGTCGACGACGTCTGCCTCGAGCGCTACAGCGGACCCGTGTACGACCTGGAGGTGGCAGAGGTCCACACGTACGTCGCCAACCGCGTGGTCGTGCACAACAGCGTCTACAAGTTCCGGGGCGCCGACTTCCGGAACATCCTGCAGTTCGAGGACGCGTTCCCCGACGTCACCACGATCGTGCTCGACCAGAACTACCGGTCGACGCAGACCATCCTCGACGCCGCGAACGCGGTGATCGACCACAACGTCGAGCGCAAGCCGAAGAACCTCTGGACCGACTCCGGCGGCGGCGAGCGCATCGTCCGCTACCACGCCGAGGACGAGGGCGACGAGGCGATGTGGGTGGCCGGCACCACACAACAGCTGCACCGCGACGACGCGTTGAACTGGCGCGAGATGGCCGTGCTCTACCGCACCAACGCGCAGGGGCGCGTCATCGAAGAGGCGTTCATGCGTCTCGGCGTGCCGTACAAGGTCGTCGGTGGCACGCGCTTCTACGACCGTCGCGAGATCAAGGACGCGATGGCATATCTCCGCGCCGTGGTGAACCCGCTCGACGAGGTCAGCGTCAAGCGGATCATCAACGTCCCCAAGCGCGGCATCGGCGACACCAGCGTGAGCCGGCTCGACGACTACGCCGCCGAGATGGGCGTCCCGTTCGTCGAGGCGATGCGGCACGCCGAGGAGGCCGGGGTCAGCGGCCCGGCTCGCCGCGGGCTGGCGTCCTTCGTCGAGCTGCTCGACCGGCTCAACGCGATGGTCGACGACGACGCCGTCGGCCCTGGCGACCTGCTGCAGGCCGCCATCGACGGCTCGGGCTACCTCGGCGAGCTCGAGGCGGAGGACACCGTCGAATCCCACGGTCGCGTCGAGAACCTCGGCGAGCTCGTCGGCTCGGCGCGCGAGTTCACCGTGCTCGACGAGTTCCTCGAGCAGGTCTCGCTGGTGGCCGACACCGACGAGCTCGACGACGACGATCAGGTCGTGCTGATGACGCTCCACTCGGCGAAGGGGCTCGAGTTCCCCGCCGTCTTCATCGTCGGCGTCGAGGAAGGTGTGTTCCCGCACAACCGGGCGCTCACCGAGCCCGACGAGATGGAGGAGGAGCGACGGCTCGCCTACGTCGGAATCACGCGGGCGATGCAGCGGCTCTTCATCTCACATGCGTGGAGCCGCATGCTCTTCGGGAGCACGCAGTACAACCCGCCGTCGCGGTTCCTCGACGAGATCCCCGCCGAACTGGTCGAGGCCAAGGGCAACGTGACCGGCAGGTCGAGCTACGGCCGGCAGAGCTACCGCGACCGTGACGAGCGGGGCTACGACGAGCCCCCACCGTTCCGCCGGAGGGACCGCAGCGCCGGCGGATCCGAGGCGCAGGACGCCCACCGCGACCGGATCGTCGAGTCGGCGATGCGCGCCGCCAGCGCACCACAGCCGTCGAACTCACAAGAGCTCGGCCTCAAGGTCGGCGACGACGTCGCCCATCCCGCGTTCGGCGAGGGCGTCATCATCGACATCTCCGGCACCGGCGAGAAGGCCGAAGCAGTCATCAACTTCGCCGGCGTCGGCCAGAAGCACCTCGCCCTCGCCTGGGCACCCCTGAAGAAGCTCTGACGCTCGAGGCCGACCCACCCACCGGGGTGCCGCTGTCTCGACGATTGGGGTATAGGTGCCGGCGCGCTAGAAGTGCCGATCGCGAGCGTTCCGACAGGTGACAGCGGTGTCGATATGCGTGCCTCGGACAGCGGGTCTGCAGCTACGGGCGGTCTGCAAGAACCGTTGGGCAGGTATCGGGATCGCGGTCCGATCCGAGCCGGGATCACTTCCAGCTGGGTCGCGGTGTGCCGCTGGAGCTTGACCTTGTGAGTTCCGTGCTTGACATGAACTACGATATCGTATTAGATGATGCGATATCGTAGTTAATCGACAAGGAGTGGTCTTGTGCTCACAGGAACTGTGGTTGTGCTCATAGCGAAACGCGTCCGACGCATGATCGCTGCCGGCACGACCGACTCGCCGTCAGGCACACGTCGTCGACCATCGGTTCTTGTCGACGCAGGTGCACCTCAGTGAGCAACCCACCGGCCACTCCCGACCCCCCTGGCGTGCGCGACCCAGGCCTCGGCAACGTTCTGTTCGATACCTGGCTGGTCTCGCGAGCAGTTCATTCGCTCATCGATGACGTGATCAAACCAACGGGTCTGGACGCCGATGAGTTCGCGATCTACTCCGTCCTTTCGCGGGGCGAAGGCATGACCCCGTCTGAGCTATCTCGTTGGATGTCGGCTCCAGCGACGACGGTGTCGAGCTATGTCAAGCGGTTCGAGAAGCGGGGCCATGTCGACCGGGTGCCAAGTATCGAGGATCGCCGTTCCTACCGGCTCATCCTGACGGCCGAGGGCCGAGCGGCACATCGCAGGGCTGGTGAGTTGTTTCGACCGACGTTGGCTGAGGTCGA
>JAAUYD010090895.1_pt1 | contig 45962 bp, 46 predicted proteins | sample 7278101 | NCBI WGS metagenome assembly JAAUYD01 (sample SAMN14350128, study PRJNA611818) | marine sediment metagenome | isolation source: surface marine sediment (0.6m) | place: French Polynesia: Moorea | collected 2018-08
GGAAGCGTGAGTCCGAGCGCCAGCCAGGTGGCTCGATCCAGCCCGCCCACCACCGGCAATCCGACGGATTGCTGGAACTGGCCGAAGGCGTCGGCGCACATCACGTCGTGGTAGCAGTCGAGGCCCTGCGGTACGCCGTGGGCGATCAGTGCGTCGTGCAGCGCCTGACGGATCACATCCCAGTCGACGCCGAACGAGCCGCGCAGCTCGGCTGGGCCTCCTGTGCCATCCACCATGTTCATGCTGATGCGGAACGTGTTGGCGTCCCACCAGGCGTCCCCGCAGCCAGGCTCGGGCCACCCGCCGAGATCCGCCCCCGGGTAGACCGCCAGCAACGCCGAAGCGGCGGATCCGAGCGCGACGCCCTCCGGCGTGGCGAGGCTGATGCCCGTGCGGTCGCCGTAGCCCCACAGATCCCAGGCGATGAACTCGAAGTCGCCGTCGGTCTGCTCGAATCGCACCGAGAAGGCCGCTCCACCCGGGGCCTCCCATCGGACCGTGCGCTCGCGGCCCTCGCACCAGGCGTCGTCGCACGAGTAGGACATGGTGGCGGTCGCATCCCACTCCGGCGTGCCGAGCATCTCGGTGAGGACACGGACCACGATGCCGGGAGGATCGCCGAAATCGGCCACGGCGAGACCGTCGTGGCGGAGGATCACGGTCGAGTCCGAGTCGGCGTAGGTCAGCATCGCCCGCGTGTCCGGTCCGACGATCCCGTCCACCTCGAGCAGTTGCGCGTACTGGAATCCCCGAACGGCGGCCTCGGTGGCCGGCCCGAACCGGCCGTCGGACTCGATCGAGAAACCGTGGCGAACCAGGTCGTCCTGCATCAGGGCGACCTCCTCGCTCACGTCGCCCCGACGAAGCGTCGGCGGGTCCTCGACGACGGCAGCGGTGGTCGCCGGCGGCTCGGGCAGCACGGCGTGCGACTCGATCGATGTCGCAGGCGACGGTGGATCGGCCGACGTCGCAGAGGGTGCCGGCATCGTCGGGCCCGTCTGCTGAGCGGTGCCCGGCGGAGACGACGTCGCCACTGATCGCTCGGTGCGAACCGGTCCCGAGGTCGCAGGCGCAGCGGCCCGTTCGGACGCGCAGGCAGCGACCAGGAAGGCACTGAGCACGGAAGCAGCGGCTCGCCCGGGCATCGAACTCACCTCCGGCCTCAATTATGCCAGCAGCCATCGCACCGGCACAGAGGGCGCACGCAGGACCCACTCGGCGAGGACGTGTCCGACGCGACCGCGCGGATCAGGACGATCCGAGGTCGATCGAGTAGCGGACCTCTGGTACCTCGACGCCGAGGACGGTCTGGTGGCGCTCGACACCGTCGTCGATCCAACCTCGTGCGGCGTAGAACCGGCGGGCACGCTCGTTGCGAGGGTGCACCCACAACACGGCCTGGTCGAAGCCGAACCGATGCAACGCCGCCACGCCGCGCTCGATGAGCGCCGGACCGAGCCCGCCACCCCACTCATCCGGATCGACGTTGATCGCGAACAGTTCGCCGACTCTGGCCACTGGGTCGCCGTCGGCCGGCCCGACGACGATGAATCCCACCACGTTGCCGGAGGCGGACTCACCGACGAGGCGTAGTGAGCGTGCCCTCGGAGGACGCTCGAGGCCGGACCGCCACATGCTGGCCCGCTCCTGCTCGTCGAGGCCGTCGAGGTAGTCGTCGGGCATCAGCCCGCCCCGGTACGCCGCCTGCCAGGCCCGCACGTGGACGCGACCCAGCGCGTCGGCGTCGTCGACGGTTGGCTCACGAACGACGTGCTCCACGTCCGCGACGGTACCCGGGCGACCGGCCGGCGTCGGTCGGGCGCGATCGTCAGGTGGGCGTGAACCGGATGGGCAGGTGGTCGGCGCCGAAGATGCCCGATGTCGACGGCTTGCGTCACGGCGTACGACGACCTCGATGAGGTCGGCGAGGTGGCGGCCAGGACCGGCCTCGACTCGTTCGGGTAGCTCGTGGGCGACTGTGCCATCGTGCACTTCGAGGTCGGGTCGCACCCGATGACGCTGTTCTTCATCGACGACGCAGCGACCACCGACGACGGGACGGCCGTCGACCATCAGCGGCGCGCCGCCTCCCACGTGCCCCCGAGGGCCTCCGAGATCAACGTGACGAGGTGGCGAACGTGGCGTGGTGCGACGTCGTGGCTGTGGTCCGGCGACTCGGCACCCTCCATCAGGCCCGGCTCGTTGTACGTGAACGGCTGCGTGCAGAGGCGCCGCCTGGTGAGCGAGCCCTCGTCCTGGGACTGCGGGATCCGAGCGTTGATCGCGTCGGTCACCCGCTGGCCGTACCTGTTGACGTAGCGGCGCGCGACCTGCTGGGCGAACGCGCCCTGCTCGAGCGAGTGGCTGCGGATGACCTCGAGCGTCCGCTCGCCACGTTCACTCGCGGGCTGCGAGAAGATCGCCTGGTGCAGCTCCTCGGCGATCTGCATCGGCGGGGCGTCCCCGTGGACCTCTCCGATCGGCACGGCCACGCCCGTGTGACGCTCATGGTCCGCGGCCGTCTGCTGGTACTCGTCGGCGAGTCCGATGTGATGGCCGAACTCGTGGGCGGCGAGATGGGTCAGATCCATGTCGGGCGTGATGAAGTACAGCGAAGCGTTCGACGGACCGGGCCCCTGCCTGATCTCGACCGCCTGATCGCTGCCGGTGTAGGGCTCGAACTCGATCGGCACCGGCCCCCGTGGCGTGGAAAATCCGTCGTGCACGGTCTCGACGGCCTGGAACTGGTTCCACACCTGCCGGATGCCCTCGAACAAGCGCGGCGGTACGTCGTCCAAGCCGTCGCGCACGGTGAACGCATACCCCACCCGGATCAGCAGCCCGGTGGGCGCGTCCGGCGTGCCCTGCACCTCGAAGTCGTACTTGACGAATCCGCCTCGCAGGAATCGCTCGCCCCGCACGCGTTCGCTCACGAGCATCTCGCGTCGTCCGACCATCGCGCCGGACGTCACCTCGTCGAGCCGGCCCCACGTCTGGGGCCCGCTCACGCCGTCGATCCGGAGGCGATCGCGCCGTTGGAACGCGGCGACCACCGTCCTGGTCTCGTCGGTGTAGGTGACGGCGGCAGCGTCGTTGATCGACGCAGCGACCGGGAGCGACGTCCCCATCGTCTGGTTCAACTTGGTGTGCAGCTCGCTGACCGCGGTACCGGTGGCACCGACGCGGATCGTCGGATGGATCGCGGTCTCGATCGTCCCGGTCGGATCCGCCGGTTGGCCGGTGCTCACCGGCGTCGGCTGACCGTCGGGCCCGATCTGGCCGCCCTGCACCTGGGCATCCAATGCGGCCCAGGTCGCGGCGCCGATCACGCCGGTTCGGGGAAGGTCGTTGCGCCGTTGGAAGGCGCGTACGGCCCGTTCCGTCCGGCTGCCGAATTCGGCGTCGACGTCGAGGCGCGGATCAGCGCCCGCGATGTTGAGCTTCTGCTGAGCGACCCCGACGTCGACGTTGAGGTCGCCCCGGCGGAGCTCGGGTCGAACCGGGCCGGCGGGCACCGTCGGCGGCGCTTCCGACGCGTCGACCGCTTGTCGCTGGATGAGTGTCGTGATCGTGCGGTTGCCCGCGGTGCGCTGCAGTGCCTCGAGGCTCGACAGCCGAGGTGCCGGCCGGTCATCAGCGACGGCGTCGTGTGTCCGCTCGTGCTGCGGTCGATCGAACACCACTTGACCGTACGACAGACTCGGTGACACGTGGGGGCCCGATTGCACTGCCTGTTCGGGCATCAGCACCGCGCTGGACCCGCCGCGCACCCGAGCTCGACAGCAGCTCGGAGTCTGGGCGCGGCCGGAAGGCCCGCCACGCCGTCGTCGGCGGTCGGTGGTCCGTGCGCGAACTCAGGTCGGAGTGAACCGGATGGGCAGGTGCTCGGGGCCGAAGATGCCCGATGTCGACGGCTTCCACGTGATGTCGCCGTCGAGCCGGAGGTCGGGGAGCCGCTTCGCCAGGATCGTCAGCGCCTCCTGCTGTTCGGCGCGCGCCAGGGCGGCGCCGAGGCAGTAGTGGTTGCCCGACCCGAACGTGAGCTGCGGCTTGTCGGCCGGCTCCTTCCCGATGTCGAACGAGCCGGGTTCGGCGAACACCGAGCCGTCGCGGTTGGCGGTCGCCAGGTTCGGCGCGAGGAACGTCCCCTTGGGGAACAGCACGCCGCGGTACTCGATGTCCTCGCTGGCGAACCGTCCGGTGCCGCGCACCGTGCCGAAGTAGCGCATCGTCTCCTCGACGGCCCGGGGCGCGAGCTCGGGTTGGTCGGCGAGGAGGCGCCACTGGTCGGGGTGCGCAGCGAAGAGCGAGACCGAACATCCGAGTTGGTTGCGGGTGGTATCGGTGCCGGCCATCAGCACCGCCTCGCACAGCGAGACCAGCTCGGCGTGCGTGAGGCGGTCGCCCTCGTCCTCGGCGGCGATCAGCGCCGAGATCAGATCGTCGCTGGGCGTCGCCCGCCGCCGCTCGATCAGCGCGCCGACGTACTCGTCGAGCTCGTCCTGCGCCTTGATGATGGCCGGCATGTCCTCTTCGAGGTTGCCGTTGAAGATCCGGAAGATGTCGGTCGCCCAGTCCGAGAACAGCTGCCAGTCCTCCTTCGGTGCGCCGAAGAGCTCGCAGATGATCGGGATCGGGTACGGCTCGCAGAAGTCGACCGCGAAGTCGGCCGTGCCCGTCGGCGTGATCGGGTCGAGCAGCTCGTTGACCACCTCGCGCATGTACGGCCGGAGCGCGTCGGCGTGACGAGGCGAGAACGCGGGCCCGACCAGCCGTCGCAGGCGCGTGTGCTCGTCGCCCTCGGCCGACAGGATCGACGTGCGGCGGCGGGCGAGCCATTCGGGGTTGTCGATGCCCGACAGCTCGAGGATCTGACCGGACGCGCTGTGCCACCGCTTGTCGCGGAGCATCGCAACGACGTCGTCGTAGTGCAGCACGGTGAACCCGAAGATGTTGCGGACGAGCCAATGCTCCTCGGCCGCCTCGCTGGTGGCGCGGCGATGCTCCTCGTGCGGGATGCTCGGGTCGTCGAGCCAGCTGAGGTCGGGGAGGTCGAGCTCGGTCGCCAACGTCGCCATCTCGTCACCTTACGTGCCGTGTCGCTGCCACGGCAGGCCGGAGATCAGCCGCGTCGTCGGCGCCGGTTGCGGGTTGGTGCATCGTCACTTCCGGCGCTGGCCGCGGTGTTGGTGAGGGGCCCGACGTGGGCGACGATCTCGTCGAGCGTCGGCTGATGCGCGCGCTCGTGCTCGTCGAGGCGGCGGCGCATCTCGGCGAGGTGTTCGGGCGACGTGCCGCAGCACCCGCCGATGATGCGGGCACCGGAGTCGACGGCGAGCGTGGCGTACCGTCCCATCAGCGGCGGGTCGCCGGTGTACTCGACGTCGGCGCCGCGGAACTGCGGGATGCCGCAGTTGCTCTTGGCGATGACGACGTGGTCGTCGGTGCCCATCTGCTGGATGGCGACCAGGAGGTCGGAGGCACCGACGCCGCAGTTCGCGCCGATCGCGAGCGGCGCCACCGGCAGCCCGGCGAAGACATCGGCCAGCTCGCCGGGACGCAGACCCATCATCGTGCGGCCGGCGGTGTCGAACGACCCGGTGACCGTGTAGGGCAGGCCGACGTCGATCGCCGCCTGTGCCGCAGCGCGCATCTCGCCGGGCGCCGACTTCGTCTCGATCCACGCGACGTCGGCGCCACCGGCCGCAAGGCCCTCGATCTCCTCGACGAACGCGGCCCGGGCATCGGCTTCGGTCATCGTCCCGAGCGGCGCCAGCAGCTCTCCCGTCGGTCCCACCGACCCGGCGACCACGACCGGGCGGTCGACCGCGTCGGCTGCGGCGCCTGCGATCGTCGCGGCCGCCTCGGCGATCTCCCGCGTGCGGTCCTCGGCGCCGTGGAGCTGGAGCCGGTACCGGTTGCAGCCGAACGTGTTGGTCAGGATGATGTCGGCGCCCGCAGCGATGAAGTCGTCGTGGAGCCGGCGCACCTTCTCGGGCTGGTCAGTGTTCCAGAGCTCGGGCGGCTCGCCGGGACCGAGCCCCATGCCGAAGAAGTTGGTGCCGGTCGCGCCGTCGGCCAGCAGCGGCCGATCGAGCGCCAGCAGCTCGCCGAGTGAGGATCGCATCGGCGCCGAAGCTACCCCGCGAACGCCGCGAGCGGATTGACCCACTCGACGCCGAGGAACTCGGCGACGGGGCCGTTGGTGACGCGACCACCGACCGTGTTGACCCCGAGCGCGAGCGCGGCGTCGCGGTGCGAGGCGCCGGCCGCGCCCTCGGTCGCGACTTCGAGGATGTACGGAAGGGTCGCGTTGGTCAGCGCGTAGGTCGACGTGTGGGGTACGGCGCCGGGCATGTTGCCGACGGCGTAGTGCACGATGCCGTGCTGGACGTAGGTCGGTTCCTCGTGCGTGGTCTCGCGGATCGTCTCGATGCAGCCGCCCTGGTCGACGGCGACGTCGACGATCACGGCGCGGGGCTTCATCGACCGGACCATGTCCTCGCTGACGACCACGGGCGCCCGTCCGCCGGCCACGAGGATCGCGCCGATCACGAGGTCCGCCTCGGCGATGCTGCGTTCGATCGCCCCCCGGTTCGACGCCAGGGTCATGATGCGGCCCTTGTGGATCTGGTCGACGTAGCGGAGGCGGTCGAGGTCCTTGTCGATGAGGATCACCTCGGCCTCCATGCCGGCGGCGATCCACGCGGAGTTCCACCCGACGTTGCCGGCACCGAGCACGACGACCTTGGCCGGGCGGACGCCGGGCGCACCGCCCATCAGCACGCCGCGGCCGCCGTTGTGGCGCTCCAGGTAGTGGGCGCCCGCCTGGGTGGCGAGCCGCCCCGCGACCTCGCTCATCGGCGCGAGCAGCGGGAGTGCGCCGTCCTCCGTCTGCACGGTCTCGTACGCGAGCGCGGTGGTGCCGGCGTCCAGCAAGGCGTTGGCGACGGCCGGGTACGCAGCGAGGTGCAGGTAGGTGAACAAGGTCAGATCCGGCCGGAGGAACGCGAACTCGGACTCGAGCGGCTCCTTCACCTTCACCACCATCTGCTGCGACCACGCGTCGGCGGCGGTCGGCACGATGTCGGCACCGGCGGCCCGGTAGTCGCCGTCGGTGATCGAGGCGCCCTCGCCGGCGCCGGCTTCGACGAACACGTTGATCCCGTGACGCTCGAGCTCGCGGACGCCGTCGGGCGTCATGGCGACCCGATGCTCGGCGGTCTTGAGCTCTCGGGGTACCCCCACGGTCGTGATGACGGGATCAGACATGCCCCACATACTGGTCGATCCGGCGCGCCGAGCTGGCGGTGACGGCTCGCCACGCCGGCGCGTGGGCGACCGGTCGCAGCAGCCGGTGTGCCCCTGCGTCGCTCCGAAACGGTGTGTCCGTCGTCACGTCTCGCGTTCGCCCTGATCAGGGCCTGCTTTGATCAGCTGACGGAATTTTCCGGTTTCTTGCACGGCCATAACGTCGATACTGATCTACACTGTTCGCCAAGCGACCATGGTGTGGGCAACGGTTGTGGTCCCGGAGCCCGCGGGAACGCCATGGACCGCCACGTGGCCGGAGGATGCGCTGACTGGCAGTGTCCTCCGGCCACGACTGTCTTCACCGCCGCCAGGTCGTCCGATTCAGGCCGGAGGTCCGATGCTGCACTCGTGTCGGCACGGCTTCGCTCGTAACCTGGGCGGATCGCAACGCACTACGAGGTCCTGGGCGTGTCACGCCGAGCGACGCCCGAGGAGATCCGGGCGGCGTACCACGAGCGGGCGCGCCGGCACCACCCCGATCGTGTCGGGGCGGGCGCGCACCCGGGCGACGTGATGTCGTCGGTCAACGAGGCCTACCGTGTCCTCTGTGATCCGGGTCGGCGGGCCGTGTACGACCGGTCCCTCGCCGGACCGACCGTCACCACCGCCGACCCCGACCCGGCGAGCGACGACTGGACCGACGAGTGGGATGCGCCCGCGCCGCCACGCCACACCCCGCTGTCGCCGGCCGGGCCGGCGCGCTTCCCGTGGAAGCTGATGCTTGTCGTGGCGGCGTTCGGTTCGGCGGTCGTGCTCGTCGCGGCGGCCTTCACCGATCCGCCGTCGGAGGAGCCGCCCGACGGCATCCTCCGCAACGGCTCCTGCGTCGAGATCGAGGCGAACGGCGACGTGCGCGAGATCGCCTGCACCGGCAGCGACGACATCGTCGTCGACCTCGTGATCCCGACCGATGCCCGGTGCCCCGCCGACACGATGGGCTACCGCGACCGGCTGGGGCTCGGCACGGTCTGCATCCGAGCCTGACGTGGGGCGGAGCGGCCTGCTCGGGCTGATGATGGCGGTGACCGCGATCGCGACCGTGGCGATCGCCGTGATCTTGATCGCGACGTCGTCGTCCGAGACGACGATCGTCGACCTCCTGCCGGGCACGTGCTTCGACCTCGATGCCGACGGCGACGAGGGCGAGCTCGACGCCGTGGACACCACGTCGTGCGACGAACCGCACGAGGCCGAGGCGGTGGCGGTCGGCGACCTCAACCCCGACGGCGGCCGGCCCTACCCCGACGACGACGAGCTGTTCGCCACGATCGAGGAGCGGTGCGCCGGGGCGCTGGACGACGACCGCTTCGGCCTCGTGCCCGTGGCGCCGACGCGCGCGACGTGGGAGTCCCAGCGCGGCCGCTACGTGTGCGTCGCGATCCCGTTCGGCGGCGGCACGACCGTCGGCTCGATCACCGCCGGCTGAGGTCGCAGCGTCGGCCGTTGCGCATCCGCGGCGAGAGCGATTCGCAGGGCCGGCTGCTACCCTCCCATCCTCGCAAGGGCGATTAGCTCAGATGGCTAGAGCACTGCCTTCACACGGCAGGGGTCGTTGGTTCGAGTCCAATATCGCCCACCTCGTGTCAGGCCCCTCAGCATCGACCGATGCTGTGGGTTGTCGACTTGCCTGTCTCGCTCTGCGATGGCAGCCCGTCGCCGTTCGGACTCGGTGCGCCCTGCGAACGTAGGGGTTCACGTCGACCTGGCCCCAGACCAGGCGCAGGCCGGATTACTGGGTGGTGCGCGTTCCCGAGCCAGCGGGAGGCACATGTTCTCGGAGCGCTGCAACTAGCGATTCCATCCCGTGGGGATCGTCGATGTCTACCCACTGGTACTTCGTGAGCTGCGGCGGCAACGGCGTCTCGCCCACCACGACAGGAATCAATGGACGCCGCCGACGGCTCGTCGCTTCCAGGCAGTCCTGCAACTCGCGCTTCAGGAACCGGTCTCGCTCGATCGCTTCCAGTGAGTTCGACGACACGACGAAGAGCACCGCTGAGGCAGAATCCACTGCCTGATCGAGCTCGAGCAGCCACTTGTCGCCGGGTCTCAGATCGTGTTGGTCGACCCAGGTGTCGACCCCCGAGCCCTCGAGGTGGCTCCGGATGCGCTCGACAATGGGGCGGTCTTCGTGGGCGTAGCTCACGAACACAGGCCCGCCGCAGGGTTGGTCCGCTAGAAGCGACGAGACGAACGTGTAGGTTGCGTCGTCGGCATCGTCTGGGCTGGTGTGGCTCGAGCCAATGACGTCACGAAACCTGCTCGGGAAGCCTCCGAGAGTCGTCTCCGACGGGAACACTGCTGCCTCAGATTCTCCATGCACCGCGCGCAGCAAGAACGGCGGGTTCTCGCCGATCTTCTCGGTCCAGTCAGCACCCAACCGGGCGATGAACTCGCTGCCTGCCGCGAGGTCCCGTAGTTGGACATGAAGGCGATAGGTGGGATACCACCAGTAGGTCTTCAACCCGCGGAAGGGCACTCCGAGAAGGACCAGCGCCGCCAATCGTGCTCGCGCCACATCATCGTCGAGCACGGCCCGCATTGTGGCCAGCCCGCCAGCGTCGCGCGCCACGAGCGCAAGGTGTTCGTAGCCCTCCAGCGCGACGTCAAGGGTTGTGGAGAGCGAGATCGCCACGGTGCTCAGTTGCGGGAACCGCTTCCACGGAATCAACAAGCCGGCCAATGGTGATACACCAGTCGTCCAGTCGAAGGCGAAGACATCCCAAGCGTTCAGCCGCACGTCCTGCACGGCGAGAGTCGGGAACTTCCCCCAACCGTGTCCGCTGCCAGCGAGACCGTGTATGAACACGATCGCTGACCCCTTGCCGGCCGAGCGCCGGTGCTCGATGACTCTCAAGGTCCACCTCCCGGCGAGAGGCCGTGACAGTTCACACTGCGAACCCTGAAGTCAGCTCCGCAGCAAAGACGTCGCGTCCGAGCCGATCGTGTCCTTGGCCCCGAGTCGCAGCTCACGACCCGATCCCTGGTCGTAGGGGTCTGAGAGATCCGGTCGCTCATCAGGCCCATCGTTCGATCGATCCTCCACCACCGATCTTCGCCCCTGACCTGCCAGCGGTCAATCGTCCTCGCCGCTGAGCGGCACGTCCGTGGAGGCTTGGGTCGAGCGTGCTCCAGGCTGGGGCCAGTCTGTTCTTTGTTCCCGTGGGCCGCGCGGTGCGGTACTTGCCGCCGCCAACGTTCCTGCGCCGCGGGCGCTCGCCAGCGGTGCCCCGGGTTCCGGCCGATCGTTCACCGCCTGCGCGACCGCCCTCGTGCGGGCGATCCGCCTTCGCTCCGCGCGGACCTTGGTCACTGGACATCGCCGGTGGGCCCGGCACACTATGAGGTATGGGAACGAGCGAGCCACACCTGCCCGAGGGCATGAACGAGCTGAGCGAGGCCGAGTGCTGGAGCCTGCTCCGCGCCGGCGAGGTCGGACGCCTCGCGATCTCGATCGCGAACTACCCCGATATCTTCCCGATCAACTACGTCGTCGACGGCAACACGATCGTGTTCCGCACCGGCGCGGGCACGAAGCTCGCCGCTTCGGTGCTCGGTCAGGGTGTCGCGTTCGAGATCGACGGCTACGACCCGATGGCCGGCGATGCGTGGAGCGTCGTCGTCAAGGGCCGTGCCCGCCAGGTCGAGCAGATGATGGAGTACTTCGAGGCCGAGGACCTGCCGCTGTTCCCGTGGCATGCGGCCCCCAAGCCCGACATCGTGCGCATCGAGCCCGACGCGGTGACCGGTCGACGATTCCACGTCGTCGAGCGGGCATCGCTCGAGTCGCCGCCGCCCGAGCACGACAAGCCGTACATGTCGCCCGATTAGGAGCGACCCCGCACGAGGTACCGCTTCGCGGCGTGGGCGGCCGGTAGATTCGTGGCGTGTCGCGGCTGTGTGAACGTCCTGGATGTTCCGAGGATGGCGCTGTTGCGTACGGCATGGTGCCCGAGGACCTCCTGTTCTGGATCGCGGCGCTCGCCGACACCACCGCGCCCCACCCGAACGTGCTCTGCCGCCGCCACGCCGACGCGATGGTGGTGCCCCGTGGTTGGACGCTCGACGATCTCCGCGAGGACGTGCCGCGCCTGTTCGCGGCGAAGGCGTCTCCCGACGAGCAGCGAGCGGCGCGACCGGCCCGGGCCCGGCGGGCGAGGCGTCGGGGCAACGGCGGCGTCGAGCAGCTCACGATCGACGGGACCGGTGAGATCGAACGACCGGACGGCGAGGATGTCGAGCCGGTCGACGCGTACGACGAGCCGGCCCCCGAGCCCTGGCAGCCGGACTTCGACACGGGCGACGACCTCGACGGCCTGCTCGAGGTGAACAGCCCGTTGCTGGCGCGGGCGTTCCGGGGCACTGACCGCCCGAAGCACTGACGCCACCCAGATGCGAACCTCCGAGTCGGTCGTCGTCCCGGCAGCACCCGCCATCGTGTTCCCGCACGTCGCCCGCCTCGACGCGTACCCGTCGTGGCTCGGGCTGGTCCATCAGGCAGTGCCCGACGGCGGCGAGGCCGACCGCCCGGCGTGGCTGGTCGAGTTGCGGGCACGGGTCGGCCCGGTCGCACGATCGAAGCAGCTGCGGATGCAGCGCATCGACCTCGTCGACGAACGGCTGGCCGTCTTCGAGCGCGCCGAGCAGGATGGCCGCGAGCATGCTCGGTGGGCGCTGCGCGCCGAGCTCGAACCGGTCGAAGAAGGCACCCAGGTCACGATGCACCTGGCCTACGACGGCCGCCTGTGGGTCGGCGGCATCCTCGAGCGGGTCCTCGACGAGGAGATCCGTCGCGGCCGCACCGGACTCACGCGCCTCGTCGCGCCGTGAGCCCGGCGGGCGGCCAGGCCTGTCCGGCCCGACCGTCAGCCGCCGGAGGCCGACGTCCAGGTCGACCAGCGACCGTCGGGCCGGCGGCCGAGCTCGAGCGGCATGGAGAAGCAGTCGCTGAGCGTCGCCCCCGTCAGCGCCTCGTCGATCGGGCCCTGCGCGACCGCCGTGCCGTCGCGGAGGAGGAGCGCGTGCGAGACACCGTCGGGGATCTCGTCGACGTGGTGGGTGACGAGGAGGAACGGTGCGCCGTGCAGCGCCAGGTCGCCGAGCGCATCGACCAGCTGTGCCCGCCCACCGAGGTCGAGGCGCGCCGACGGCTCGTCGAGCACGATCACACCCGGATCGTTCATCAACGTCCGGGCGAGGAAGACCCGCTGTTGCTCGCCGGACGACAACGTCGCCAGCGAACGGTCCGCGAAGCGGCCGACGCCCATCCGCTCGAGGCATTCACATGCGCGTGCACGGTCAGTCTCGTCGTACCGGTGCCACCACGGTTCGAGCGCGGCGAACTTCGCCGTCATCACGATCTCGACCGCGGTGAGGGTCGGCCGGAACTCGCCGGCGAGCGCAGCCGAGGCGTAACCGACACGCCGACGTAGCCGCCGCACGTCGGTCCGGCCGAGCTCCTCGCCGAGGACCCTGACCGTGCCCGACGACGGGTGCTCGTACATCGAGGCGATGCGCAGGAGCGTCGTCTTGCCGCTGCCGTTGGCGCCCAGCACCACCCAGTGCTCGTCGGCTCGAACGTGCAGCGTGATGTCGTCGAGGATCCGGCGCCCGTCGCGCTCGAACACGATCGATTCCAGCTCGAGCGGCATGGTCGCGTTCACGTCAGCGTGTGTAGCTGCCGATACAGATGTGTGGGGATGCCCGTAACGCAACTGCAACACACGGTACGCTGCGTGACGGTATGACCACGGCGGCCCGTCGAACCATCGCAGCACTGTGCTGCGCCGTGTTGCTGGCCGGCGTCGCCGCGCCCGCCGTCGCCCAGACCGACGAGGAGGCCGCGGAGCGTGCCGCCCGCGAGATCGCCGCGGCCCGCGATCGGGCCAACCAGGCTGCCGATGACTTCTTCGCCGCCGAGTCGCAGCTCGAACTGTTGCTGCTCGAGCAGGAACGGCTCCAGCTCGAGCTCGAGGCGCTCGCCGAGGAGGTCGAGGAGCTGCGACGTGCCGTCGAGTTCGTGGCGATCAACCGGTTCGTGTCGAGCGGTTCGTCGGGGATCCCGATCCTCACCGACCTGCGCGAGCCCACCGAGCAACTCCACGGCGACGTGCTCGCCACCGTCGTGGCCGAGTCGGGGGCCACCACCCTCGACGACTACGACGCCGCCCGTGACCGGCTTCGTGAGAAGCGCGAGGAGCTCGAGGACAACGAGGCCGCGCTCGAGCGCCAGAAGGAGCAGCTCGTCCAGCTCCAGGCCGACGCCGAGGCCGAGGTCGAGCGGCTCCGCGAGATCGAGTCGCAGCGGCTGGAGGACGAGGCCGTCGCCATCGCGCTCGCCGCGCAGCAGGCCGAGGAGGCCCGCCAGCTCGCCGAGCTCGAACGGCGCCGCGCCGAGGCCGCCCGCGTGGCCGCCGCGAACGCCGGTGCGGTCGGCGTGGCCGCAGTGACCGCCGGCTCCTCCGACGGCAACACCACCGGCCGCCAGGGCGCCAGCGGCGGCGAGGCGGGAGGTCGAACCGGCGGCGGTGGCTCGGGCACCAATCCGAGAGCGACCGGCTCCGGCTTCGTCGACACGATCGTCTGCCCGGTCGCCGGTCCGTCCGCGTACGGCGACACGTGGGGTGCGCCGCGCAGCGGCGGCCGCCGCCACCAGGGCGTCGACATGCTCGCGCCGACCGGCACGCCGCTCGTCGCGGTCATCTCGGGGACCGTCGCCCACCGCAACAACCGCCTCGGCGGCATCACGGTCTCGCTCCAGGGCGACAACGGCAACCGCTACTACTACGCCCACCTCGACCGCTACGAAGGCCTACCCGGTCGAGTCGCGCAGGGCCAGGTGATCGGCTACGTCGGCGACACCGGCAATGCGACCGGCGTGCCGCACCTGCACCTGGAGATCCGCCCCAACGGCGGTGTCCCGGTCAACCCGTACCCCTCGGTGCGGGCCGCCGGCTGCTGATCCGCGACAGTGGTCCGCGTGGTCGAACACGCGCCGCCGGCACCCGACGAGGCGGTCCGCCAGGTGCTGCGTGACCTGTTCGACGAGTTGGCGATCGGCGACGTCGTCCGCCTGACCGGTGGCGCGTCCCGTGCGACGTGGCGCGTCGCGGTCGGTGACGAGACGTTCGTCGTCCAGCGGCAGCGGCCCGAGGCCGAACGCGACATGGCGGTCGAGGCTGCGGTGCTGCGGTCGGCCGCCGCTGCGGGGGTGCCGGTGCCCGAGGTCGTCGCCTTCCGCGGACCACCTGACGACGATGCCGGGATCGCAACCCTCGTCACTCGGCTCGTGCCCGGCGAGACGATCGCCCGCAAGATCCTCCGGGACGACCGCTTCGCCGACGCCCGGCCGCGGCTCGCCGGTCAGCTCGGGCGCGCACTCGCCCGTCTCCACGACATCGACGTCGACACCGTGGCCGGGCTCGAACCGGTCGACGCCCTGGGCGAGTACCGCGGCCGGCTCGACGAGATCGGTGAGCCCCACCCTGCGTTCGAGCTCGCGTTCCGCTGGCTCGACGAACACCGGCCGACGCCGAGCGAGCGCACGTGTGTCGTGCACGGCGACTACCGGATGGGCAACGCGATCGTCGACGAGCACGGGCTCGCCGCCGTCATCGACTGGGAGCTCGCCCACGTCGGCGACCCGATGGAGGATCTCGCCTGGATGTGCGTGCCCGCGTGGCGGTTCGGCTCGCCGCTGCCCGCCGCCGGTCTCGCGACGCGGGACGAGCTGTTCGCGGCGTACGCAGAGGAGTCCGGTGTCGAGGTCGACCGCGACGTCGTCCGCTGGTGGGAGGTCGCCGGCATCCTCAGGTGGGGGATCATCTGCGTGATGCAAGCCCACGTGCACCGCTCGGGTGTGATGCGCAGCCACGAGCTGGCGGCGATCGGCCGGCGGGTGTGTGAGACCGAGCACGACCTGTTCCTGGCGCTCGAGGGTCGGTGGTGATGGAACCGCACGATGCCCCCAGCGCAGCCGAGTTGCTCGAGGCGGTGCGCGAGTGGCTCGAGGGCGGGTTCGCGAACGGCCTGACGCCGTCGCCGTTTCACGCCCGCGTCGCCGCGAACATGCTGGCCATCGTCGAGCGCGAGCTCTCCCTCGGCCCCGAGCAGGCGGTCCGACACCGCGAACGGCTCGGTCGGTTCGGCGTCGCCGACGACGCCGACCTCGCGGCGCGGATCAGATCGGGGCAGCTCGACGACCGGTTCGACGAGGTGCGCGAGCTGGTCTGGGCGAGTGTGCGCGACAAGCTCGCGGTCGCCAACCCGCGGTACCTCGAACGCCGCGAGGAGACCGCCTGACCGATCAGCCCGGTTCGCCGGCCGCACCGGTTCGGCCGAGCGTGACCGGTTGCCCGGCGGCGAGCTGCCCGCAGGCCGCGTCGATCTCGGTGCCCCTGTTCTGCCGGACCGTGGCGTTGGCGCCGAGCGACTCGAGCAGATCACGGAACTCGTGGACCCGGCGGAGGCTCGACCCGCGGGTCGGGTACCCCGGTGTCGGGTTGAGCGGGATCAGGTTGACGTGGGCGCGGGGACGCAGCCGACGGCACAGCGCGGCGAGCTCGGCGGCGTCACCGTCGCGATCGTTGACACCGTCGATCATCGCCCACTCGAAGCTGATCCGCCGGTTCTTCACCGCCAGGTAGTCGTTGCAGGCCGCCAGCAGGTCGTCGATCGGGTAGCGCCGGTTGATCGGGACCAGCTCGTCGCGCAGGGTGTCGTTCGCCGCGTGCAGTGAGACGGCGAGGTTGACCGGCAACGGGCGATCGGCGAGCGCCCGGATACCGGGGACGATGCCGACGGTGCTGATCGTGATGTGGCGAGCGGACAGACCGAAGTCGGCGTGGAGCCGCTCGACGGATCGCCAGACGGTCGCCTCGTTCGCCATCGGCTCGCCCATTCCCATGTACACGACGTTCGAGACCCGTCGCCCGAGCTCGCGGGCGCGCCGCACGGCACGGGCGACCTGCTCGACGATCTCACCCGTCGTCAGGTGGCGGGTGAATCCGGCCTGCCCGGTGGCGCAGAAGCCGCACGCCATCGCGCAGCCCGCCTGGCTCGAGATGCACACCGTGGCTCGGTCGCGGTAGAGCATCAGCACGGTCTCGACACGGCTCCCGCCGTCGAGCTCCCACAGGAACTTCACCGTGTCGCCCGAGGCGCTCACCGACTCGGTGACGGGCGCCAGTGCGCCGGGGAGCTGCTCGGCGAGGTCGGCGCGCATCGCCTTCGGCAGGTTGGTCCACGCCTCGGGCTCGGTGCACTGGTCGTACAGCCCGCTCCACACCTGGTCGACCCGATACGACGGCCCCGAGACGAGCTGCGCCAGCTCCTCGCGGCTCACGTCGTAGCGGGTGGTGGCCATGTCTCAGCGGTCGGCGAGCTGCTCGTACTGGGTGATCCGGTCGCGGCAGACGTCGAGGCTGGCCGTCCAGAACGCGCCGTCCGTGACGTCGAGCCCGAACGCCGCGCCCAGCTCCTCGGCGGTGTCCATGCCGGCCCGCGACAGCAGGCCTTCGTAGCCGGAGCGGAACTTCTCGGGGTCGGCCTGGAATTGTGCGTAGAGCCCGAGTCCGAACAGGAGCCCGTAGGTGTACGGCCAGTTGTAGAAGTGCGACCCGTAGTAGTGCGGCTTGAGGATCCACATGTACGGGTGGCGCGTGTCGAGGTCGATGCCGTCGCCGTAGGCCTCGGCCTGGCACTCTCGCATCAGGTCGTTGAGCTCGGTGATGCCCAGCGCCCCGTTCGCGCGGCGGCGGAACACCTCGGTCTCGAACAGGAAGCGCGAGTGGATGTCGACGACCACCTGGTTCGACCCCGCGAGGTCGACGTCGAGCAGCGCGAGCCGATCGCCGCCTTCGAGCCGCGCGAGGCCGGCTTCGACCGCCAGCGTCTCGCAGAAGATGCTCGCCGTCTCGGCGAGCGCCATCGGGACCCGCTTCTGCAGGGCGGTGCGTGGTGCGAGCGTCGTGTTGTGGAACGCATGGCCGAGCTCGTGGGCGGTGGTCTGGGCGGACTCGGCCGATCCCGACCAGTTCAAGAGCACCAGCGAGCGATCGCCCGTGAACGACATGCAGAACGCCCCGCCGGTCTTGCCGTCGCGAGGCGCGGCGTCGATCCACTGCTCGGCGAGGGCGCGGTCGACCAGGCCGGCCAGCTCGTTGCTGTACGTGGCGAATGCCGTCCGCACCCAGTCGATGCCGTCGTTCCACGAGAGCGAGGTCGAAACGTCGGGGAGCGGCGCGACCAGGTCCCACCAGGGCAGGCCTCCGGCGTGGCCGTGCAGTTGCGCCTTGGTGCGCATCCAGCGGCGGAAGTCGGGGAGCGCCTCGGCCACCGCCGACTGCATCGCATCGAACGTCGCACGGCTGACGCTGTTGGCGAACAACGAGGCATCGAGAGGTGCATCCCAGTGGCGACGCCGGTTGACGGTGTTGGCCTCGCCCTTGATCGCGTTCATCGCCGCCGCCACGGATGTCGCGACCTCCGGCCAGGCAGTCATCTCGGCGTCGTAGGCAGCTCGTCGGGTCGCCGGATCGGTCGAGGAGGCGAGCCCGCGGATCGCCGGCATCGGCAGCGTCTCGACCGTGCCGTCGGGGAACTCGACGTCGGCCGACAGCTGCGACGTCACATCGGCCTGCAGGCGTCCCCACGCCGACGACCCCGTCGTCGACAGCTCGGCGTACAGCTGCTCTTCGACCTCGCTCATCTGATGATCAGCGCGCACGTCGAGCCTGGCCAGCGGGCCGGCGTGTGCCGCGACCTCGTGGCTGACCGACGCGAGGCCGTCGACGCCGAGCGCGTGGATCCAGTCGGCGAGCCGCGCCAGCAGCGGCGCGATCGTCGCCTCCTGCGTGTCGAGCTGGCTCACCAGGGCCTGGGCTCGTTCGTCACGGGAGTCGGTCGTGAACGTCGCGTAGACGACGGCGCCGACCTCCTGGAACTCCGCTGCGAAGGCGTTGTAGGCGGCGATCACCGCATCGGCGGCCTCCCCGTCGGCGGCGGTCGGAGCTCGTGGTTCGACCGCTCTGATGTGGTGCTCGTCGAACAGCGCGACCAACCGCGTCGCGTTCGCGCCGACCCGTTCCATCGCCTCGATGAAGCTGCGCGAATCGAGTGACTCGTGCACATCGGCGACGCTCCAACGCGGGAGGTCGGCGACGGCGCCTGGGGCGTCGGCCCCGCCTGCGGCGTCCGGGGGGTGCGGTGAATGCGGCATTGGCGTTGCTCCGTCTCGGGATGGGGTCTGGTGGTCAGTCGTCGAACGTGCCGGTGAAGGCCTGCCGGGTGCGGTGCACCGTGAACCCGAGCTGTTCGTACATGCCGACCGCCACGCTATTGGCGGCGTCGACGTAGAGGTTGGCGACCGTGACGCCGCGCGCGGCGATCGAGTCGAGGCCGGCGAGCGTGAGCTGCTTGCCGAGCCCGAGACCGTGGAGGTCCGGGTCGACGGCGATGATGTAGATCTCACCGACGACGGGGTCGACGTCGGTGTGCAGCTTCGTCCAGCAGAACGCCGCGAGTCGCCCGTCTCGCTCGTGCAGTCGGAACCCGGTCGGGTCGAACGACGGGTCCGCGAGCCGCAGGGCGAGCGTCTCGGCGCTCCAGCCGCCCTGCTCGGCGTGTTCCGCGAACGCCCGGTTGTTGACGTCCAACCAGGCTGCCTCGTCGGCGCCGACGCGGAACGGCCGTGTGTCGACCGTGGCATGGTCGTCGTTGGGCAGCGGCCGTCGCATCTCGAGCAACGTCCGCGCCGGTTCGAGGCCGACCGTGGCTGCGAGCTGCGCGGCGCTGTCGTCGGGCCCGTCCACCCACCAGGTCAAGGTGCTGCCCCCGGTCGCACGGAACGCATCGACGGCCGTCTCGACGACGTCGTCGCGGATCCGGGTGCCGTCGTCGAGGCCGGGCCGGAGCACGACTTCGAGGGCAGCCGACTCGTTCGTCGCCGAGATCTGCCCGTAGGCGAGCGTGCCCGTGGTGTCGGCGACCCGAGTGGCGAGCAGGCCGTCGGTGTCGCCGGCGAGCAGGTCGAGCCAGAGATGGTCGCTGAGCGGACGGCGCCCGATCACGGCTGCGACGTCGTCGACGAACGTGACGATCTCCCGCCGTTCGTCGTCGGTCAGCCGACGCATCACCTCCACCAGGCGCATCGTCAGCACAGTATCCGGCCCTCGTTCGCACGATGCGATGGAGGCGACCGGGTCGGCCCGGTCGAGCGCGGCGCGACGCCGAGAACATTGTGATTGCGGCGATTGCACAGTCACGGTGATTTCCCTTGCAGAGGCTTGTACATGCTGACTGGAAATTGACGGTTGGTGCAGGCGGGGATGTTTGATGCGCGGAGTGGCGGCTGTCACAATGTGGACACCCAGGTTCCCGCCACCTGGATTGGAGTGAGCGCCGGGATCCGCCGCCTGGCCCACTCACGGGTTCGATGACCCTCCGGGTTTCCGGGGGGTCATCCCCGTTTTCGGACCGACGCGGCGTCGGCGGTCGAGCTTCGGTGTTCGAGCCGGGCGTTCGAGGCTCGGCGGTGGAGGGGTCGGCGGTCGCAGCTCGGACGTGCGGGGGCTCGGCGTCCGTGGCCTGGCGCGGCGCCTCAGCGGTCGAGCGTCTTGAGGGCCCGGCGCAACGCCCGCGCCGCGACGTGGAGCTGGCGTTCGGCCTCGTGCACGGCGGTGACGACGTCCTCGCGTTCGGTGCCGAGGAACGGTTCGGCGATGGCGGCGACCCGCTCGCGCTGGCGCTCGACGGTGTCGGCGATCACGTGGAGTTCGGCGGACGCGCTGGCGGGGTCGGAGCTCGGCATCGCCGCCAAGCTACCGGCGCAGCCGACCGCGGCCCGGCGCCGCCGGCTCGCTCCGGCCCCGATCGGTGTCGGGTCCGCGCCCCACGGTGCCCGCGAGGTTCGCCGCAACGTGTGCTCGTGCCGCAGAAGCCGGTCGGTAGCCTCCTCGGCGTGCTTCCGGTCCGCGACGACCTGCGTGCCCTCGAGGGCTACCACTCGCCCCAGGTCGACGTCCGCGTGCGCCTCAACACCAACGAGTCGCCCTTCCCGCCTCCGGTCGAGTGGCGCGACGCGCTTGCGGCCGAGCTGTCGCGCGTCGAGTGGCACCGGTACCCCGATCGCACTGCCGACGGGCTGCGGGAGGCGATCGCCGCGTGGCACGGCGTCTCGCCCGAGATGGTGTTCGCCGCGAACGGCTCGAACGAGGTGCTGCAGACCATCCTGCTGACGTATGCCGGTGCCGGTCGCACCGTCGCCACCTTCGAACCGACGTACCAGATGCACGCGCAGATCGCGCGCGTCGTCGGGTCGACCGTGGTCGAGGGCGACCGCAACGACGACTTCACCCTCGATCCTGCCGAGGCCGAGCGGGTCGTCACCGCATCGCGGCCCAGCGTGACGTTCCTCACGTCGCCCAACAATCCGACCGGGCTCGTCGAGCCGGCCGATCGGGTCGAGCAGCTGCTCGACCTCGATGCCGGCCTCGTCGTCGCCGACGAGGCGTACGCGCAGTTCGCCGACTGGTCGGCGCTCACCCTGGTCGACGACGACCGCCCGCTCGTCGTCACGAGGACGTTCTCGAAGACGTGGAGCATGGCCGGCGTACGCCTCGGGTACGCGATCGGCCCGACCTGGTTCGTGCGCGAGCTCGAGAAGGTCGTGCTGCCGTACCACCTCGACACCGCCAAGCAGATCGCCGGCCGCCTCGCGCTCCGATACGTCGACGACATGAACGACCGGGTCCGCCAGATCGTCAGCGAGCGGGAGCGGCTCTCGGAGGCGCTCGCGGCGATGCCCATCGACGTCACGCCGAGCGGCGCCAACTTCATCCTGTTCCGCCCGCAGACCATTGCCGGGCGCGAGCTCTGGCAGCGGCTGCTCGACCACAGCGTGCTCGTGCGCGACTGCTCGGGCTGGCCACGCCTCGCCGACTGCCTGCGCGTCACGATCGGCACGGTCGACGAGAACGACGCGTTCCTCGATGCTCTCAGGGAGATCCTCGTATGACCCGCTCGGCCCACCGCTCGCGCTCGACCAAGGAGACCTCGATCGAGGTGTCGATCGATCTCGACGGCAGCGGTCGCACCGACGTGTCGACCGGGATCCCGTTCTACGACCACATGCTCGACCAGCTGGGGCGGCACGGTGGGTTCGACCTCGACGTGCACGCCACGGGCGACCTGCACATCGACACGCACCACACGGTCGAGGACGTCGCGATCGCCGTCGGCGAGGCGTTCCGCGAGGCCCTCGGCGACAAGGCCGGCATCCGCCGGTTCGCCAGCGGTCGCTACCCCCTGGACGAGGCGCTCGTCGACGTCGCGCTCGACCTGTCGGGTCGCGCCCACGTCGAATGGCACGTCCCGATGCCCGAGGTGCTGCCGCTCGGGCAGCCGCCCTTCGACCCGCAGCTGGCGGAACACGCGGTGTCGTCGTTCGCCGCCGCCGCGGCGATGACCCTGCACGTCGAGCTCGTGCGCGGCCGAAACGTGCACCACATCATCGAGGCCACGTTCAAGGGGCTGGCGCGTTCGCTGCGCGACGCCGTCCGCGTCGACGGTGCCGGTGGTGTGCCCTCGACGAAGGGTGTGCTGTAGAGGTGCGGGCGATGACGGTTGTTCGACCGGCTCGGGGGCTCCGCCGGTGAGCGCGCGCCCGCTGATCGCCGTCGTCGACTACGGCATCGGGAACATGCACTCGGCGCAGAAGGCGATCGAGAAGATGGGCGCCGATGCGCGCCTCACCGACGACGCCTCGCTGGTCGCCGATGCCGACGGAGTCGTGCTCCCTGGAGTCGGTGCGTTCGGCGCGTGTATGGGCGCGCTCCGGGCCACGGGGCTCGAGGAACCGGTCGTCGAGGCGGTCGCTTCGCGTCGGCCGTTCCTCGGCATCTGCGTCGGCATGCAGATGCTCTTCGACCGCAGCGAGGAGGACGACGCGGTGCGCGGGCTCGGGATCATCCCCGGGGTGATCACCTGGATCCCGCCGGGCGTCAAGCGGCCGCAGATGCAGTGGAACCGGCTGGTCCCCACGCGCCCCGACGACCCGATGCTCGCCGACCTCGGCGACGAGCCGTGGGTCTACTTCGTGCACTCTCTGCACGGCGTGCCCGACGACGCATCGGTTGTGGCCGCCACGTGCGAGTACGGCGGCACGCTCAACGCCGCGTTCCGGCACGACAACGTGTTCGCAACCCAGTTCCACCCCGAGAAGTCGGGGCCCACGGGCCTCCAGCTGCTCGCCAACTACGTCGCCGTGTGTGCCGAGGCGCGGGTGTGAGCCCGATGGTCGACCTCTACCCGGCGATCGACCTCCGGGGTGGGCGCGTCGTGCGCCTCGCCAAGGGTGACTACGACGCGGAGACGGTGTACGGCGACGACCCCGTCGCCGTCGCCCGGTCGTTCGCCGATGCGGGCGCACCGTGGATCCACGTCGTCGATCTCGACGCTGCACGATCGGGCGACCCGGTCAATCGCCCGATCGTGGCGGCGATCGCCGGTGAGCTCGGCGACCGCGCGCGCTTGCAGAACGGTGGCGGCGTCCGCACCGTGGCCGACGCCCGGGCGCTGGCAGCTGCCGGCGTCGCCCGTGTCGTCATGGGGTCGGCCGCCGTCGCCGAGCCCGAGCTCGTCGGTCGTGCGAGCGAAGTCGTCGACGTCGCGGTCGGTCTCGACCATCGGGACGGCGAGTTGGCGGTGCACGGTTGGACCGAAGGCAGCGGCGTGCGTCTCGACGAGGCCTTCGATCGGTTCCCCGACGCGGCGGCGTTCGTCATCACCGACATCGGGCGCGACGGCATGCTCAGCGGCCCCGACATCGGTGGCCTGTCGGCGGCGGTCGCCGCCACCGACGTCCCGGTGATCGCGAGCGGCGGGGTGGCCTCGCTCGACGACATCGTCGAGCTGGCAGCGATACCAGGTCTCGGCGGCATCATCACCGGCAAGGCCCTGTACGAGGGCCGGTTTTCGGTGGCCGAGGCGTTGGCCGCTCTGGAGCGTGCATGATGCAGGTCGCACGCGTGATCCCGTGCCTCGACGTCACCGGTGGCCGGGTCGTCAAGGGCACGAACTTCGTCGACCTGCGCGACGCAGGCGACCCCGTCGAGTTGGCGGCCCGCTACGACGCCGAAGGGGCCGACGAGCTGGTGTTCCTCGACATCACGGCGTCCTCCGACGACCGCGCGACCACGGTCGACATGGTCTACCGGGTCGCCGAGCAGGTGTACATCCCGTTCACCGTGGGTGGCGGCATCCGAACCCTCGAGGACGCCCGCCGGATGCTGCGGGCCGGTGCCGACAAGGTCAGCGTCAACACGGCAGCCGTGCGGCTTCCCGAGCTGATCTCGGAGATCGCGGCCGAGTTCGGCTCGCAGTGCGTGGTCTGCGCGATCGATGCGAAGCGCCGTGCCGACCCGGTCGTCGACGGCTTCGAGGTCTACGTGCACGGCGGCCGCACGCCGACCGGCATCGACGCCGAGGCGTGGGCGAAGCAGGCCGTCGAGCTCGGCGCCGGCGAGATCCTGCTCACCTCGATGGACCGCGACGGCACCCGTGCGGGCTTCGACGTCCTGCTGACCCGGGCGATCGCCGATTCGGTGCCGGTGCCCGTGATCGCCAGCGGGGGCGTCGGGACGCTCGAGCACTTGGCCGAGGGGGTCACGGTCGGCGGCGCGGACGCCGTGCTGGCGGCGTCGATCTTCCACTTCCGCGAGCACACCATCGCCGAGGCGAAGGAGGTGATGGCGGCCGCCGGCATCACGGTGCGGCCGCCGGGTCGATGATGCGCCTCGCGGGCCCGTGGATGCTCGTCGTGGCGAGCCTCTTGTTCTTGATGGGCAGCCTGTCGTTCCTCGACGACGATCGCTACACGCTCGGCGCCTGGTTGTTCGTGGCGGGCTCAGCGCTGTTCCTCGCGCATTCGATCGCCGGGGCGTTCGACCGCTCGTCCGGCTGACGCCGGCGTCCACGCACGGCGCTCGGCTGGGAGGGCTCGACGGGTGCGGCCTACGTTCGCGGCATGTCGAGCGATGCACTGACGATCGAACGCCGCGGCCCGGTGATGGTCCTCCATCTCGACGACGGCAAGGCGAACGCGCTGTCGTTCGAGCTCATCGCGGCGATCATCGCCGCGGTGCGCGAAGCCGAAGCCGACGCCGACCTCGGCGCGGTCGTGCTGCACGGGCGCCCGGGCCGCTTCTCGGGCGGGTTCGATCTCGGGGTGATGTTCGGCGACGACTTCGCGTCGATCATCGAGCTCGTCGCCGACGGCGGCGACATGGTCAGGACGCTCTGGGGGTGCGGCGTGCCGGTCGTGGCGGCCTGCACCGGCCACGCGGTGGCCGCCGGGGCGCTCACGCTCCTGGGCTGCGACGTCCGCATCGGGGCCGACGTGCCCGCCAAGATCGGGCTCAACGAGGTCGCCATCAAGATGGTCCTGCCCGACTGGGCGCTGACCATCGCCGCCGACCGGCTCAGCCGTCGGCACTTCCCGCGTGCCACGGCGAACGCCCGTCTCACGGCACCGGCCGATGCCGTCGACGTCGGGTTCCTCGACGAGGTGGTCGCCGAAGACGAGGTGCTCGATCGCGCCGTCGCGGCGGCGACCGAGCTGGCCGAGACGCTCGACCCACCGTCGTACGCCAAGACGGTGGCGAAGACGCGCAGCGACGTGCTCGACACCATGGCGACCCAGATCGCAGCCGACCGCGCCGCGATCAGCCAGCTCTCGCAGTAGCCGACAGTCCCGTCGCCGGCCGTGGTCAAACCGGCCGCCCGGCAGAACCGGTCGCCGTCGCAACCGGCTGTCGTCCCGACGGGCTGCCGCCGTAGGGTCGTCCGCATGGCGATCCCGAACGACAAGATGGAGTACCGCCGGCTGGGCACGGCCGGCGTCAAGGTCAGCGTGCTGGGCTTCGGCAGCTGGGTGACGTTCGACAACCAGATCGACGACGATCTGGCGCTCGAATGCCTCCAGGCCGCCCATGACGCCGGCTGCAACTTCTTCGACAACGCAGAGGTCTACGCAGGTGGCCGCAGCGAGGAGATCATGGGTCACGCCCTCCGCGAGCTCGGCTGGCCGCGCTGGTCGTACGTGTTGACGACCAAGCTCTTCTGGGGCATCCATCGGGACGACCCGAACATGCACCACACGCTGAACCGCAAGTACCTCATGCAGGGCATCGACGGGTCGCTCGAACGCCTTGGGCTCGACTTCGTCGACGTCCTCTACTGCCATCGGGCCGATCCGAACACGCCGATGGAGGAGACCGTCCGGGCGATGAGTGACATCGTCGCCTCGGGCAAGGCGCTGTACTGGGGCACGAGCGAGTGGGACGCCGACGAGATCCGGCATGCCATCGACATCGCCGATCGCCACCACCTCCATCCGCCCGTCACCGAGCAGTCGCAGTACAACCTGCTCGAGCGCGACAAGGTCGAGCGCGAATACGCGCGCCTGCACGCCGACACCGGCTACGGGAACACGATCTGGAGCCCGCTTGCGTCCGGACTGCTGACGGGCAAGTACCGCGACGGCGTGCCGGCCGACAGCCGCGGCGCGCTCGCCGGGTACGAGTGGCTCGCCGAGCAGCTCACCGACCCGTCGGCGATCGACCGTGCCGAGCGCCTCCGGCCGATCGCCGATCGGCTCGGGTGCTCGATGGCGCAGCTCTCGCTCGCATGGTGCACCAAGCACCCGATGGTGTCGAGCGTCATCACCGGGGCGAGCCGCCCGAGCCAGGTCGTCGAGAACTTCGATGCGCTCGACGTCATCGGGGCCCTCAGCGACGAGGTCTGCGCCGAGATCGACGCGGCGGTCGCCTGACCGTCGCGGTGGTTGCGGCCGGCAATTGCCGGGCGTCGCCGACCTGCACCTGTACGGTCACCGGGGGACGGGGGTGGCCATGACGCGCAAGTTCATCGACGACGATTTCGTGATCGTCAGGAGGGACCGGTCGGCAAGCGCCGATGCACGCCGCACGTTGTGCTTCGGCGACGAGGTCGAGCTCCTCGACGACCACCAACCGGACGACGACTGGTTGCCGGTCATCGTCCTGAACTGGGGCGACGGCGACGAGTTCGGCTTCGTCAAGGCGACGACGAGGCTGCGCGACGAACCGGTCATGCGGGTCTCGATGGTCGACGTGCAGCAGGGTGACGGGATGGTGATCGAGACCCCCGGCGGTCAGATCGTGTTCGTCGACGCCGGTGACAACCAGATGTTCGCACGACACGTCGCCGCTCGGTTCCGCCACCGGCATCCCACCCCCGACGATCCGCTCGACGTCGCGGCGATCATCGTCACGCACGGCGACGCCGACCACTTCGACGGGCTGAACGACCTCCGGCGATCCGAGAGCTTGCCCAGCAGGAAGGCGCACAAGCGGGTGCCGATCCGGCCGCGCCGGATCTTCTCGAACGGACTGGTGAAGGCGCCGACCACCGTGCCCGACGCCGATCGGCTGGGCCGGTCGATCGACCATGACGGTCGTCGCTACGCCGTCGACCTCTTCGACGACCCGCGCGAGGCGGGCGAGGCCGCCATGTCCCAGCCGTTCAAGCACTTCGCGACGTCACTCGACCACTGGGAGACCCGTGGCCCGATCGAGTTCCGGCGCGTGGACGCATCGATGGACCCGGACGACGTGTTCGGCTTCCTCTCCGGCGACGGCATCGACGTCGACATCTTCGGGCCGTTCGTCGAGCAGGTGCCCGATCCGGCGAACGGCGCCGACATGGCGGCGCTGCGCTGGTTCCCGGCCCCGTCGAAGACCCCCGAGATCCACCTCGAACGGGGCGGCGCCGGCGAGGGCAGCCCGTCGTTGTCGCACACGATCAACGGCCACTCGATCGGGCTCCGCCTCACCTACAAGAACGTGCGATTCGTCCTGACGGGCGACATGAACACCGAGTCGATGCGGATGCTGCGCGACCGTGTCGACACCGCAGTGCTCGAAGGCGAGTTCGTGAAGGCGCCGCACCACGGCTCGCACGAGTTCGACCTCGAGGCGCTCCGGTCGACGCGGCCGGTCGTCGCCGCCGTGAGCAGTGGCGACGACAACGCCTTCGTCGAGTACATCCACCCGCGGGCGACGCTGATGGCGGCGCTGGGGCAGAGCATGCGCGGCGACACCGGGCTGCTCTTCTCGACCGAGCTGACCGCGTTCTTCCGGTACCGCGACGACTGCTACACGAGAGACGATCTCGCCGACTACTTCGCTGCCCGCCCGGACCAGCAGTTCACCGGCGACGAGCTCCGCAAGCTCTTCAGCGGCGTCCCACGCGAGGAGGACCCTCCCGGGCAGTTCAAGGGCTTCGAGCGGACGAACTTCGGCATCATCCACGTCCGCACCGACGGCGAGCGCGTGCTCGTGTTCACGCACAGCGGCAGGCGCGGCCTCAACGAGGCCTACCGGTTCCGCGTCACGGTCGACCAGGCCAGCGGCGAGCGGCACGTCGAGTTCGAGACGGTCACGACGTCCTGATCGAGGACAGGGCACGCAAGAGGGCCGGCGGTCACCGCATCCCGGCCAGCTGGCGTCTGAGCACCTTCCCCGTCGGGTTCCGCGGGAGCTCGTCGAGGAACGCGACGCGTCTCGGCACCTTGTGTCGGGCGAGCTGGTCGCGCACGTGGGAGCGCACGGCGTCCTCGGTGAGATCGTGGTCGCCCTCGGCGGGCACGACGAAGGCGGCGAGCACCTGGCCGAACTCGTCGTCGTCGACGCCGACGACCGCCACGTCTGCGATCGCCGGGTGATGCTGCAGGAGGTCCTCGACCTCGATCGGGAACACGTTCTCGCCGCCCGACACGATCATGTCGTCCTCGCGTCCTTCGACGAAGAGGAGGCCGTCGCGGAACACGCCGAGGTCGCCCGACGACAGCAGGCCGCGGTGCTGCTCCTTGGTGTCACCGTTCGTGTAGCCGTCGAACCCCATCGAACCGCCCACGAACACCCGACCGATCGTTCCGTCCGGCACTGGTGCACCCTGCTCGTCCAGGATCTCGACGCGGACACCGAGCGCCGGCCGGCCCGCGGTGCTGGGGGCCTCGGCGAGGTCGGCGGGCACGGCGATCGTGGCGACCGCCACCTCGGTCGAGCCGTACAGGTTGTAGAGCACGGGGCCGAACCGGTCGAGCACGTCGGTGACGAGCTTGCTGCCGATCGCCGATCCGCTCGACGCGATCACGCGCACGTGCGGCGTCGGTGCGGGCACCGCGAGCAATCGCGACAGCATCACCGGGACCACCACCAGGACGTCGGCCTCGTGTCGCTGCGCCGACTCGAGCGCGGCGGCCGGGTCGAAGCGCCGGGCCAGCACGTTCGTCGTGCAGCGGGCCAGCCCAAGTAGCAGGTGGCTGAGCCCCCACGAATGGAAGAGCGGTGCCGCCACGACCTGGGTGTCGCCGAGGCGCAGGGGGATGCGGTCGAGCACCGCAGCCACCGCCTCGACGCCGGCGGCGTCGCTCGAACGCGCCGCGCCCTTCGGGCGTCCGGTCGTGCCGGACGTCAGGATGACGACGCTGCCTTGCTCGCGGCTGGGCTCGATCGACCCGGCACGGGCCATGTCGTCGAGCGCCCGCTCGTCGATCGTCAGTTCCACGCCGCACGCCGCGGCGATCTCGACGAACTCGTCGTCGTGGATGAGGGCGTCGATCTGCTCGCTCTGGACGACGTCCGCGAGCTGCGGGCCCGCGAACCCCGTGTTGAGCAGCACGAGGTCGGCGCCGGACGCCGCGACGGCGGCGAGCGCCTCGACGAAGCCGCGGTGGTTGCGCGCCAGGAGGCCGACCCGTCGGCCGGCCCTGATGTCGCAGGCCTGCAGGCCGGTGGTGATCGCCTGCGTGCGTCGCCACAGCTCGGCGTAGCTGATGGTGCCGGCGTCGTCGATGACCGCCGCTCGATCCGGGTAGCGGGCGGCCGCTCCGGCGAGCACCCCTGCGGTGGTGCGCCCCCACGGCGCCATCGCGGCGAGCGCACGCGGCAGGCGGTCGGGCCGCTCGAACGGCGCCATCATCGAGCGGGCGACGACGGCGCTGGAGCGCAGCTGGGTCAGCAGCGACACGTCAGGCCTCTCGCTCCCGTCGGCCGGGTGCGGCTCGTGTGGTGTGTGAAGACCCCCATCAGACGCTCCCTTCGACCTCTCCTCGTCGGCCCCTACTCATCGGCCTCTCGGGGCCTGGCCGACACTAGCCACGGCCTGTCGGGAGGTCGAGCGCAGGAACGGGAGCCTCGGCCGTGACCGGCGGTGGTGACGTTGGGCCCATGCGTGCCGGCCTCGTCGGAGCCTAGAGTCGGGCGTATGAGCGAACGAGTCGTCACCGTCGCCTCCGTCGTCATCAACGTCCGGGACTACGAGCTCGAGAAGGCGTTCTGGGGCGCCGTCCTGGGCGCTGACGTGCGTCAGGAGTTCTCGCCGTGGTTCGTCTGGTTCGAGCCGCAGCACGAGGGCGGCATCTCGGTGGCGCTCCAGACGGTGGCCGAGCCCACCGAGGGCACGCGCCGGCTCCACCTCGACACCGTCGTCGACGACATCGACACGGCGAAGGCGTCGATCATCGAGCTCGGCGGTTCGCACGTCGAGGACCGCGAGATGGGCGGCTTCAGGTGGGCGGTGATGCACGACCCCGAGGGCAACGAGTTCTGCATCGCCGGCACCCACTGAACCCGGGCGTGGGTGGTCTGTCGCTCACCGCAGGTCGTCCCTCGCCCGCATCAGCCACGCGGTGACCCGGTCGGCGATCCAACGCGTGCGGCCGCCGAGGAAGTGGTCGGTCGACTCGACGACCTCGGACGTCGCGTTCGGCCACCCGCCGACGACGGGTTCGGCATCCGATGGCGGACAGAACTGGTCGTGCGCCGGCACGAGCACGAACGTCGGCACGAGCGGCGGTTCGACCGCGACCATGCCGAGTGGCGGTGCGATCGCGGCGATCGCACCGATCCGGTTGTCGCGGGCGCCGAGCGCGACTGCGGCGCCGAAGGAGTAGCCCGCCAGGTCGATCGGACCGTCGCCCACGTGGCGGGCGAGCTCGTCGATGGCCGCCTCGACGTCGAGTCGCTCGGCCACACCGTCGCCCGGTCCTCGCCGGAAGTCGAACCGCAGCGTGCCGAACCCGGCGGCGGGGAGCGCGGCGAACAGCTCGTCGACCATCGGGTTGAACCGTGTGCCGCCGTACAGCGGGTGGGGATGGCACACGACCACCCCGCCGGGGTGCGCCTCGTCGGGGATCGCGATGTCGGCCTCGAGCCGCTGCCCGTCGGCGGTGGTCATCTGCGTCGTGAGCACGGAGCGACGGTACCCTCGACCGCGTGTCGGGTGCCGATCAGAAGATTCCGATCAAGATGCTCAACGACCGCCTCCTGGTCAAGCTCAACAAGGAGGACGGCGAGCGCACGTCGTCGGGTGGGATCCTGATCCCGGCCACTGCCCAGATGGCCAAGCGGCTCGTGTGGGCCGAGGTCGTGGCGCTCGGTCCGAACGTCCGGAGCGCCGAGATGGGCGACCAGGTGCTGTTCAGCCCCGACGACCGCTACGAGGTCGAGGTGGGCGGCGAGGACTACATCATGCTGCGCGAGCGCGATCTCCACGCCGTCGCCGCCCAGCGCATCGAAGCCTCCACCGGCCTGTATCTCTGACAGATCTGGCTCCGCCGACCGACGCAGCCGGATCGGTGGCGCGTGGCCGTGCTCGCCGTCTCTGCGTTGCTTCGACGCTGGCCCTCCTGGCTGGTGCGACGCGGTCGGTGTGGCGCTCCGCCGACCCGAGCAATCGGAGCGTGCCTGGCAGTGTGCGTTCGAACGTGGTTCGTCGTCGTGGGTTCGCACCCTTAGGCTGCCCGCATGCCGATGGGAGCTCGCATCGACGCCACACCCGATCAGCTTGCAGCAGTGGCGTTCAACCACGACGGCCTCGTGCCGGCCATCGCCCAGGACGTCGAGACTCGCGAGGTGCTCATGATGGCGTGGATGAACGCCGAGTCGCTCGCCCGCACGTTCGACGAGGGTCGGATGGTCTACTGGTCGCGCAGCCGGCAGGAGTTGTGGCGCAAGGGCGACACGTCGGGCGACCGGCAGTTCGTGCGCGAGGCGTACTACGACTGCGACGGCGACACCCTGCTGTTCCTGGTCGAGCAAGAGGGCGCCGGCGCCTGCCACACCGGCGCTCGCACGTGCTTCTTCCGCCCGTTCGGGCCCGGGTCCTGACCCGCCGTGATCATCCAGCCGTCCCGCGAGGAGTTCCGCGCCCACGCCGCCGAGCACACGGTCGTACCGGTCTGGACCGAGCTGCTCGCCGACCTCGAGACGCCGGTCGCGGCCTACGTGAAGCTGGTCGGCGGCGAACCCGGCTTCCTGCTCGAGTCCGTCGAAGGCGCCGAGCGCTGGGCCCGGTTCTCGTTCGTCGGGCGCAACCCGTCGGCGACCCTCGTGTTGCGCAACGGGCACGTCGAGCTCGACGGTCCGCTCCCCGAGGGGCTGCCCACCGACCAGGGCATCCTCGCTGCGATCGAGGCGCTGCTCGGCCACTACACGAGCCCGGTGTTCGAGGACCTGCCGCCGCTCCACGGCGGGATCATGGGGTTCCTCGGCTACGACGTGATCCGCGAGGTCGAGCGCCTACCCGACGTGCCCGACGACGACCGCTCGTACCCCGACGCCGTGATGTCGGTGATCGGTTCGCTGGCCGCCTTCGATCACTGGCGCCAGCGGGTCTACCTGATCGAGAGCGTGCCGACGCTCGGCCTGTCGGCCGACGAGCTCGACGCGGCCTACGACGCAGCGGTTGCACGTGTCGGGCAGGCGGTCGTCGACCTCGCACAACCGCTGCCGTACACACCGGTCGAGCCACCGTCGGCCGACGACGAGCTCCCGGCACTGGCGTCGACGATGGGCGGCGGGATGTACCAGCGGGCGGTCGAGGTGGCCAAGGACTACGTGGTCGCCGGCGACATCTTCCAGGTCGTGCTCGCGCAGCGCTACGACCTCGAGCTGGGCGCCGACCCGTTCGACGTGTACCGGGTGCTGCGCCAGGTCAACCCGTCGCCGTACATGTACTTCGTGCGTCACCCCGAGCTGACGATCGTCGGGTCCTCGCCCGAACCGATGGTGCAGCTGCTCGACCGCAAGGTGATCTCGCGGCCGATCGCCGGCACCCGGCGCCGCGGCCGCACCGACGAGCACGACCGCCGCATGGCCGCCGAGCTCTCCGAGCACCCGAAGGAGCGCGCCGAGCACGTGATGCTCGTCGACCTCGCCCGCAACGACGTCGGCCGCGTCGCCCGGTTCGGCTCGATGCACGTCGACGAGCTGATGACGCTCGAGCGGTACAGCCACGTCATGCACCTCACGTCGCAGGTGTCGGGTGACCTGAACGAGGGCCTCGGCCCGATCGACGTGCTGCGCGCCACGCTGCCCGCCGGCACGGTCAGCGGCGCGCCGAAGGTGCGGGCGATGGAGATCATCGACGAGCTCGAGCCGGTCAAGCGCGGCCCCTATGCGGGGGTGGTCGGCTACGTCGACTGGTCGGGCAACCTCGACACGGCGATCGCGATCCGCACGATGTTCGTCACCGGCGACGGCAAGACGGCAAGTCTCCAGGCCGGCGCGGGCATCGTCGCCGACAGCGTGCCCGACGACGAGGATCTCGAGTGTCGCAACAAGGCGGCGGCGTTGCTCGCAGCGATTCCCGCCGCCCGGCGCATGACCGCAGCGCGGCGCGACGCCGGCACGACTGCCTGAGCCGACGCAGGCCGTCAGTGGTCCTCGGCGCGCTGGGACAGCCAGACCCACCCCGACGTGCAGACGACGAACATGACGACGAGGATCACGGCGTGGTCGTCGCCGTCGCCGATCGCGAGCCAGGGCTCCTGGATCGCCCGCAACACGTGCGTCAGCGGGAGGAAGTCGGCGAGTGCGTTCATCGCCGACGTCTGCACGTCGGGCGGCGGGCCACCGCCACCGAGCAGGAACATCGGGATGAAGAGCGTGAGGCCGACGCCCTGCGCCGACCTGCTGCTCGGCATCAGCCAGCCGAGCAGCGTGCCGAAGCTCACGAACGACACGGCCGCCAGGACGGCGTAGAGGACGGTCCGCACCGGTGACTCCACCGCCGGGACGCCGTAGCTGAGCGCGGCGGTGACCACGACCAGGACGGCGGCGACGGCGGTCATCACGAGGCTGACGATCGACATCGAGGCCGGGAAGATCCAGCCGGGCAGACCGGCGGCGCGGAACCGTCGCAGCACGCCGCGCTCGCGGTACGAGGCGATCTGCGCCGGCAGCATCACCAGCCCGATCGCGCCGACGGCGACCGCCACGTAGGCCGCTGCGTAGAAGTCGGAGGGGATGGCACCCTCGAACGCGTCGTCGCCCTCGTCGAAGATGCCGCCGAGGACGAGCACCAGCACGACCGGGAACGCGAACACGAACGACAGCACCAGCGGTTCGCGGAACGCCAGGCGGAGCTCGGTCAACGTCATGCGCCTGAGCATCGTGGCGCTGCCCGGCAGGGCAGCGTCGTGCGGCACGGTAGCGCTCACTCGTCCTCGCCGATCATCGTGAGCAAGGCATCGGACAGCGTGGGCTGCCGGACCTCGAGGTCGTCGGGGATGTCACCGACCTCGACGAGGAGTGCGCCGACGTGAGCGATCAGCGGGCGATCGCCGTGCAGCTCGACCTGCCCGCCCGAGTGCATCAGGTCGCTCAGCCCTGGGAGCCGGCGGAGGCGTGCATCGTCGACGCCGTCCGGTCGGGTGAATCGGACGACCGCGGTGCCACCGTGCGCGGCGACGAGCGCATCGGGGGTGTCGAGGGCGGTGATCCTCCCCGAGCGCATGACCGCGACGCGGTCGCACAGCGCCTCCGCCTCGTCGAGGAAGTGGGTGACGAGCACGATCGTCGTTCCTTCGGCGCGCAGCCGGTCGATCAGCTCCCAGACCACCCGGCGGGCGTTGGGGTCGAGGCCCTGGGTCAGCTCGTCGAGGAAGACGACCTCGGGCCGGTTGATGAGTGCGAGCGCGACGAACAGCCGTTGCTGCTGGCCACCCGACAGGGCTCCGAAGAAGGTGCGCCGTTGGTGGGCGAGGCCCCATGTCTCGAGGATCGAGTCGACGGGCTCGGATCCCGGACCGGTGAACAGCGCGATCGCCTCCTCGACCCGCAGGCGGTCCGGCAGCGCAGCGTGCTGCAGCTGGCTACCGATGCGGCTCGTCAGCTCGTTGCGGCCTCTGATCGGGTCGAGGCCGCAGACCCGGATCGTGCCGCTGTCGGGCAGCCGTAGTCCCTGCACGCACTCGACCGACGTGGTCTTCCCGGCGCCGTTCGCCCCGAGGATGCCCAGCACCTCGCCATGCCGCACGTCGAAGCTCACCCCGTCGACCACCGTGGCCGAGCCGTACCGTTTCGTCAGGCCGTCGACGGCGACGACCACGTCCTCCGGCATGGTGCCAACGTAGCTCGATGGCCGCCGGTCGCTCAGAGCGCCAGCGCGATGAGGAAGATGAAGCCGAGGAACGCGAAGACGAGGCTGATCAGGATGGCGCCGATCACCAGGCCGGGAAAGCTGGTCAGCGCCGTGATGGCGGCGGTGAGCCGTGCCGAGCTCTCGAGGCCGCCCCCGACGGCGTTGCGGAAGCCGTACATCGAGCGCGACAGCACGATCGCCGACTCGCCGTGTTGCTCGTCACCGACGACGAACGTCTCGACGACGGTTCGCCCGGTGTCCTGACCCTGGTCGACGAGGGCGCGGACCTCCTCGACCAATTCCGGTACGTGGCGCTTGACGGAACCGACGCGCCACCACGCGATGAACGAGCCGCCGATCGCGATCGCGCCGAACACGATCCCGAGGACGATCCACACGGACTGGATGCCGTTCGACAAGGCGGCGACACCCAGGAGGAAGCCACCGCCACAGACGACGACGGTCGCGATCAGCAGCCGGCCAGCGAACCGTCGTGCCTTCGCGGCAATCGTCGTCACGCCGTCGACGGCGCGCCGGGCGAGGTCATCGATCTCGGACATCGGAACCCGAGTGTGTCACGCCAGACTGTGCGGATGGAACCGGCTGACCGAATGCTCGGGCCGCGCGACGTCGTCGTCGTCGAGGGCGCCGACGCGCTGACCTACCTGCATTCGCAGGTCTCCCAGGACCTCCAGGGGATGGAGGTGGGGGAGCGGCGCTGGACGTTCGTGCTCGAACCGACGGGCAAGATCGAGTCCCTCGCCCGCGTGACCCGCTCGGGGGACGACCGCTACGAGCTCGACACCGACGCGGGGTTCGGGTCGGCGCTGCTCGCGCGCATCGACCGGTTCAAGATCCGGGTCGCCGCCGACACCTCGCTGACCGAGGCCGAGGGTGAGGCCGACCCGGCCGAGGAGCGGGCGCGCATCGCCGCGGGCTGGCCGCGACTGGGCATCGAGCTCGTGCCCGGCGAGACGATCCCCGCCGGCACCGGCCTGGCCGGCATCGCGGTCAGCTTCACGAAGGGCTGCTACCCGGGGCAGGAACTGGTCGAGCGGATGGACAGCCGCGATGCGCAGGCACCTCGGACGCTCCGTCGCGTCGAGGTGGGCGGCGATGCACGACCCGGCGACCCCCTCGTCGACGGCGACGTGGAGGTCGGTGTGCTGACCAGCGTGGCGGCGCCCCACGGGCTCGCTTGGGTCAAGCGCGGCCACGAGGTCGGGGAGGCCGTGGCGTTCTGACCGACGAACTGCTGCCCCACCTACGCCACGCCCGCGATCTCGCCGATCGGCGGTTCGCCGGGCCGCTCGACCTCGACGAGCTGGCGCGTGCGGCGAACGTGTCGAAGTACCACTTCACCCGTCGGTTCGCGGCGGCCTACGGCGAGACGCCGATGCGCTACCTGACGAAGCGGCGAGTGGAGCGGGCTCAGGATCTCCTCCGCTCGGCCAACCTGACGGTGACCGAGATCTGCATGATGGTCGGCTTCACGAGCCTCGGGTCGTTCTCGGCCCGGTTCCGCGAGCTGGTGGGCGAGACACCGACGCAGTACCGCGATCGCTTCGCCGCCGCCGGCACGCCCCACATCCCCGGCTGCTTCCTCTTCATGCGCGGCATCGACCGCACGAGCACGTAGCGCGTCGAGCAATCGTCGCCCGGTGCGGCGTCGAGCAATCCTGGAGAAGCCGTGCCGCCGCCGCAGTCGTACGGTGACGTTCATGATCAGTCATGTCTCACTCGCCACCGTCTGGGTCACCGATCAGGACGAGGCCAAGGCGTTCTACATCGATCGGCTGGGCTTCGTGGAGGCCAGCGACGTCACGATGGAGGGCTTCCGCTGGGTGACCGTCGCGCACCCGAGCCACCCCGAGCTGCAGCTCACGCTGATGCCGCCCGGGCCGCCGCTCGACGACGAGGACGCGGCGGCGTTCCGCCGGATGCTCGACAAGGGCTCGCTCGGCGCGGTCGGTCTCGCGACCGACGACTGTCACGGGACCTATGAGCAGCTGAAGTCGAAGGGCGTCGAGTTCCTGCAGGAGCCGCAGGACCGGCCGTACGGTGTCGAGGCGATCCTGCGGGACAACTCGGGCAACTGGCTGGTGCTCGTCGAGCAACGCGAGTACACGCCGGCCGACTGAGTGCCGGTCGACCGCGACGGTCGGGCGGCGCCGGGCGCGCTACGTGCGCGTGACGAACCCGTCGATCAGCTCTGCGAGTCGCTCGGGCTGATCCCAGCAGACGAGCGTCTTGCAGTCGTCGATCATCACCAGCTCGGCGGCCTCGACCTCCCGGCAGAACCGCTCGGCGAGCGACGGCTTGAACGCCCTGTCGTCGGCGCCCCACGCGACGAGGATCGGCAGCTCGGTCGTGCGCAGCGCCTCGGCGGCGCGGTTCGTCGACTCGGGCCCGTGCGCCGAGATGCCCTCGAACACGCGCTTCGTGTCGCGCCGGATCGCCTTGTCGGCGAGCAAGGCGTCGGCCCAGCGGTTGATCTTCACACCGTCGACCTCGTTGGTGAGGCGGCCGAACACGAACGGCAACGGCCAGAACAGCTTGATCTTCAGCGACCACGCCAGCAGCGCGATGCCGCCGGGGACGTGCGGGATCAGCTTGAAGTAGGCGAACAGCTTCGGCGGGAAGTCGTCGTACATGTCGCAGTTGGTGAGCACGACGCGCCCGAGCCGCCCGGGATGGTCGGCGGCGACGATCTGGCTGATCGCGCCGCCCGAGTCGTTGCCGACGAGGGTCACGTCGGTCAGATCGAGATGGTCGAGGAGGTCGGCGATGGCGCGGGCGAGCCCGCTCGGCGTGAGGTCGGCGCCCTCGTCGGCGGAGAGCCGGTGGGCGCCCATCGGCAACGTCGGGAAGATGCAGCGGTAGCGGTCGGCGAGCAGCGACGGCATCCGATCCCAGTGGTCGGGCCCGGCGAGGACGAGGTGGAGGAACACGATCGGCGGCCCCACGCCGACCTCGCGGTACTCGATCGTGCCGAGGTGTGTGGGTGCCTGTCGTGGCTCCGGCCAGCTGTCCATGCCCTCACCGTATGGATCCGGGGTCACCAAATCGATGACGTCCGAGGTCATGGTTCAGAGCCACCGCGGTGGTGGCTGCGGCGGCGGCTGTGGGCTCAGCCGGCCGGGCTGACGAGCGATGCGCGCAGACGCTGGAACTCGGGCCGGGACCGGATCGCCTCGAACTCCGGAGCTCGGTCCATCGTCACGGCGAGCGCTGCCGCGTAGTTCGGCGGCTCGGTCGACGCCGTCGACGTGGCGGCACCCAACCACTGGACGGCGTTGTCGAACTCACCGAGCGATGCCGAGGCTCTGGCCACCGTGCCGGCGAACGGGGAGGCCCGGTGCTGCCCGAACGCAGCAGCGGCGTACTCACCTGCACGCCTCGCGTCGCCGGTGGCGAGGAGCACGTCGGCGAGCACGCGCGCGCTGTAGGCGTTGCCGACCGGCAGCTCGTCTGGCAACGCGTCGACGATCGCCCGGAGCTGGGCGGCAGAGGCGGCGCTCGGCAGCGCCCACCTCGGCTCGTTGTCGGGGGCGAGATCCTCGATGATGACGGCCGCAGCATGGGCGCGATCGCCGACGATGACGGCGCGGTGCGCCTCGTACCACGGTGAGATCCGCTGACCGGGTTCGAGCATGCCGGGCCGCCCGGTCTCCCAAGCGGCGGTCTCGGCGTCGGCGCTCCGCACGAGCGGGTGGCTCGCAGTGCGGCGAGGCGACGACAGCTGCACGAGCTGCACCTGGTTGAAGAGCAGGAAGAACAGGAAGATCGAGAAGCGGCCGCGACCGGTCACCATCAAGAGGGCACCACCACCTGCCGTGATGACCAGGCTGGCGATCGCCATCACCCGGAATGCGCGCTCCTTGAAGAACGTCTCGAGCCCGGTTTGTGCGAGGTGCCCGCCGTCGAGCGGCAGCACGGGGATCAGGTTCAGCGCGCCGATCGCCGGCCCGGCCCACCAGATCGCCGCCGACGCGTCGGTCTCGCTGACGCTGTCGAGCGACAGCGGGTTGACACCCATGGCTGCGAGCACCGCGCAGCTGATGCCGATCTGCGTCGCCGGGCCGGCAACCGAGATCAGCGCACGGCTGGCGCGCGTGATCGGTCGGGTCGGCTTGAAGGACGTGTACCCGGCGAGGAAGTCGAGCGAGATCGACGCCTCGGCGCCGGCGCGGCGGGCGGCGACGGCGTGACCGAGCTCGTGCAGCAGCGTGAAGCCGGCCAGCGATCCGGCGAGCCAGAGGCCGAAGTCGCCCGGGTAGATCGCGACGATCAGCACCAGGAAGATGATGAAGCCGGTCCGGACACGCACGTCGAAACCGAGCAGCCGGAACATCGCGTGCAGCCTACGGCGACAACCGGCCTGCTCTGCGTCGGCAGGCGGTCGGACGCCGTACACTGCTGCAACGTGACCTACGTGTATGCCTTCGATCACAAGCACCGCAAGCCCCCCATGACCTACAAGGATCTGCTGGGCGGCAAGGGGGCCAACCTCGCCGAGATGACGTCGGTGCTGAAGCTGCCGGTGCCGCCGGGCTTCACCGTGTCGACCGACGCATGTCGCGACTACATGCACAGCGGGTGGCCCGACGGGCTCGACAAGGAGGTCACCAAGCAGGTCGCCAAGCTCGAGAAGGCGATGGGTCGCAAGCTCGGCGACCCGAACGATCCGCTGCTGGTCTCGGTGCGCTCGGGCGCCAAGTTCTCGATGCCGGGCATGATGGACACCGTCCTCAATCTCGGCCTCAACGACGAGAGCGTCGAGGGCCTCGCTGCAGCCACCGACAACCCGCGCTTCGCCTACGACTCGTATCGCCGGTTCATCGCGATGTACGGCCGCATCGTGCTCGACGTCGACGGTGACGTGTTCGAGCACCCGCTCGAGGCAGCGAAGGAGAAGGCCGGCACCACCAACGACGCCGACCTGTCCGAGAAGGTGTTGCGCGACCTGTCGAAGCGCTACCTCGCGGCGGTCAAGCGGGTCACCGGCAAGCCCTTCCCGCAGGATCCCCGAGCGCAGCTCGACGGCGCGATCGAGGCGGTGTTCCGGTCGTGGAACGGCGCCCGCGCCATCGCCTACCGCAACCGCGAGAAGATCAGCCACGAGCTCGGCACCGCGGTCAACGTGCAGGCGATGGTGTTCGGCAACCGCGACGAGAACTCGGGCACGGGCGTCGCCTTCACCCGCAACGCCGCAACCGGTGAGAACAAGCCCTACGGCGACTTCCTCGTCAACGCGCAGGGTGAGGACGTTGTCGCCGGCATCCGCGCCACCGAGGATCTCGACCACATGGCGCTCCACTTCCCGGGCCTCCACGACGACCTGCTCGACATCTTCCTCCGGCTCGAGGCGCACTACACCGACATGTGCGACATCGAGTTCACCATCGAGCAGGGCAAGCTCTGGATGCTGCAGACCCGCATCGGCAAGCGCACCGGCGTCGCCGCGCTCAAGATGGCCGTCGACATGACCAAGGGCACCAAGGACGGCAAGGGCAGCAAGTGGACGATCGACCGCGACGAGGCCGTCACCCGCGTCACTGAGGATCACCTCGACTCGGTGCTCCACCCGCAGTTCACGACGAAGGCGAAGCCGCTGGCGACCGGTCTCGGCGCTTCGCCGGGCGCAGCGGTCGGCAAGGTCTACTTCACCGCCGACGACGCCGAGGCGGCGTTCAAGAAGGGCGAGGACGTCGTGCTGGTGCGCAACGAGACCAGCCCCGACGACGTGCACGGCATGATGGCCTCGAAGGGCATCCTCACCGCTCGCGGCGGCCTGGTGAGCCATGCGGCCGTCGTGGCCCGAGGCTGGGGCACCCCGGCTGTCGTGGGCGCCGAAGCGGTGCGCATCGCCGGCAACGAGTTCAGCGTCGGCGACACCGTGGTGAAGCAGGGCGACTGGATCTCGATCGACGGCACCAGCGGTGACATCGTCGTCGGCAAGCTCGAGATGTCGGCGTCCAAGCCGCCGGCCGAGTTCGACACGGTCCTCAAGTGGGCCGACCAGATCCGCAAGGGCAAGCTCGCCGTGCGCGCCAACGCCGACACGGGCGAGGACGCAACCGTCGCCCGTCAGCTCGGCGCCGAGGGCATCGGCCTGTGCCGCACCGAGCACATGTTCCTCGCTCCCGACCGGCTGCCGATCGTGCGCGAGATGATCCTCGCCAACACCCCGAGGCAGGAGGAGAGGGCGCTCGAGAAGCTGCGCGCCGCGCAGCAGGCCGACTTCGAGGAGATCCTCGACGCGATGGACGGGCTGCCGGTCACGATCCGTCTGCTCGACCCGCCGCTGCACGAGTTCCTGCCCTCGGTCGAGGAGCTCAAGGTCAAGGAGGCCAAGAAGGGCAAGCTCTCCAAGAAGGAGGCGTCGATGCTCGAGGCCGCCGAGAGCTGGTCCGAGCACAACCCGATGATCGGCACCCGCGGCGTGCGCCTCGGCGTCATCAAGCCGGGCCTGTACGCCATGCAGGTCCGGGCGCTGCTCGATGCCGCGGCGAAGCTCCGCGACGCCGGCAAGAAGCCGATCGTCGAGATCATGATCCCGCTCACCGTGACCCGCGAAGAGCTCGCCCTCGCCCGCGGCTGGGTGCAAGAGGAGGTCGACGCGGCGCTCAAGGGCATGCGTCGCAAGCCCAACATCACCATCGGCACGATGGTCGAGACGCCGCGCGCCGCCGTGCGGGCCGACGAGCTGGCCGAGGTCGCCGACTTCTTCAGCTTCGGCACGAACGACCTCACCCAGCTGACGTTCGGGTTCAGCCGCGACGACGTCGAGAGCCGCATGATGCCGGCCTACCTCGAGCAGGGCCTGCTCAAGCAGAACCCGTTCGACTCGATCGACCAGTCGGGCGTCGGCGACCTCGTGCGGATGGGCGCCGAACGAGGCCGCGCAACCAAGCCCGAGCTGAAGCTCGGCGTCTGCGGCGAGCACGGTGGCGACCCGGCCTCGATCAACCTCTTCTACGATGCCGGCCTCGACTACGTGAGCTGCTCGCCGTTCCGCGTGCCGATCGCCCGCCTCGCCGCCGCCCAGGCGATCGTCGGCGCCAGCGACAGCCAGAAGTAGCCCGTCGCGAGTCGTGGCGACTCGCGAGGCGAGTCGGGACACAACTCGCGACGTGTGACGGCGAGGCCCGGGGCACGTCCCCTGGCCGTCGCGCGTCCGGATACTGTCGGGGGCATGGAGATCGCAACACGACATGCACCCGCGTACGGCGTCGCCCGGCTGAGCCTCGGGGCGGGGGAGCAGGTTCGCGCCGAGGGCGGCGCCATGATGGCCATGTCGACCGGCGTCGAGCTGGCCGCCAAGGCGGAAGGTGGCGTGATGAGGTCGCTGAAGCGGGCCGCGCTCGGCGGCGAGAGCTTCTTCATCTCGACCTACACCGCGCCGGCCCAGGGCGGCTTCGTCGACGTCGCTGCGCGGCTGCCGGGGGACATCACGTCGTACACCGTGAACACGCACGGGGCGCTGTTCGTCTCGAAGGGCTCGTGGATCGCGAGCGAGGCCTCCGTCGAGATCAACACCCAGTGGGGCGGCTTCAAGAACATGTTCGGCTCCGAGGGTGCGTTCATCCTCCGCGCCGAGGGCCAGGGCCAGATCGTGTTCGCCTGCTACGGCGCCCTCGAGGTCTGGGAGCTGCAGGCCGGGCAGCACATCACCGTCGACACCGGCCACATGGTCGCCTACGAGGAGTCGGTGCAGATGAACCTGCGGCGCGCCACCGGCGGCCTGGTGCAGTCGTTCAAGAGCGGTGAGGGTCTGGTGTTCGACTTCGAGGGGCCGGGCAAGGTCTGGACGCAGACCCGCAACCCGAACGAGCTGCTCGGCTGGATCTCCGCCACCCTGGGCAGCGGTAGCGGCAGCGGCCCGGGTGAGGGTGTGCTCGGCGGCATCTTCGGGCGCGGATGACATCGATCGGGCTTCGCCGGACCAACCAAGCCGGCTCGGGCTGCGCCTGGCCCGCGTGGCGGTCTGGGCCGCCGTTAGATTCGGCTCATGGCCATCGCCGACGACGACATCGAGCGGATCCGCTCGACCGTGTCGATCGTCGACGTCATCGGCCAGCACGTGCAGCTGAAGCGCACGGGCCGCAACTGGGTCGGGCTGTGCCCGTTCCACGCCGAGCGGACACCGTCGTTCAACGTGCGCGAGGAGACCGGTCGCTACAAGTGCTTCGGCTGCGACAAGTCGGGCGACGTGTTCACCTTCGTGCAGGAGATCGAGCACACCGACTTCGTCGGCTCGGTCGAGTACCTCGCCAACCGCGCCGGCATCCAGCTGACGTACACGTCGAGCGGCCAGTCGAAGGAACGGGCGCGCCGCAAGAAGCTCGTCGAGGCGATGGAGCAGGCCGTCGACTGGTACCACCACCGGCTGCTCGAGGCGCCCGACGCGAGGCCGGCACGGGACTACCTCCGCAGCCGCGGGCTGAGCGGCGAGATCGCCCGGCAGTTCAAGCTGGGGTGGGCTCCCGACGACTGGGACGTGCTGTCGAAGCAGTCCGGCATCGCCGCCGACCTACTCCGTGAGAACGGGCTGGCCTTCCAGAACCGCCGCAACCGCATGCAGGACTCGTTCCGGGCGAGGGTGCTGTTCCCGATCTTCACCGAGAACGGCGAGGCGGTCGCGATCGGCGGGCGGATCCTGCCCGGCTCCGACGACCCGGCGAAGTACAAGAACAGCTCCGAGACACCGATCTACAAGAAGTCGAAGACGTTGTACGGCCTCAACTGGGCCAAGGGCGACATCGTGAACGCCAACCAGGCCATCGTGTGCGAGGGCTACACCGACGTGATCGGGTTCCACCAGGCCGGACTGCCGAGGGCGGTCGCCACGTGCGGCACCGCCTTCACCGAGGAGCACGTCAGGCTGCTCAAGCGGTATGCGAGCCGAGTCGTGTTGGCGTTCGACGCCGACGCCGCCGGCCAGGGTGCCGCCGAGCGGTTCTACGAGTGGGAGGAGCAGTACCAGGTCGAGGTGAGCGTCGCTGCGTTCCCGGGCGGCAAGGATCCGGGAGAGCTCGCCCAGACCGATCCCGAGGGCTTGGCGAAGGCGATCGAAGATGCCAAGCCGTTTCTCGGCTTCCGACTCGACCGGGTGCTCGACCGCCAGACGCCGCAGTCGCCCGAGGCGGTCGCGCGGTTGGGGGAGGCGGCGATGACGGTGATCAACGAGCACCCGAACGTCAACATCCGCAAGCTCTACGCCGGTCAGGTCGCCGCCCAGGTCGGGCTGCCCGTCGCCGACCTCGTCGCCATGGCCGAGCGGGGGACGCGCCGACCGCAGCTGAACGTGCGGCGGCCGAAGCAGCGCGGTGAGCGCCGCCAGAACGCCGAGTTCGTGGCCATCGCGCTGCTCGTGCAGACCTGGGACTCGATCGCCCCCTGGCTGTCCGAGGCGCTCTTCGCCGACGACGTGTACGCACGTGCCTTCGCCGCAGTGGCGGGATCGGGCGGCGATCTGGCCGCCGCGATCGAGGCGGCCGATGCGGACGCGCGCGACGTGCTCGAGCGGGCCGCCGTCGTCGACCTCGACGTCGATCCCGAGGCCGAGGCCCGCAACCTGATCGGCGCTGCGGTGCGACGTGAGCTCGCCTCGGCGGGCCCGAGCGCCGACCCCGATCGGATTCGTGACGATGCCGAGGCGCGCGTGAGAATGGAGCAGTTGAACGCGGACGGACTGGGCCTCGATGCGGCCGGTTGGTTGCTAGGTTGGCTGGAAGGACGTTGGGAGGAACGAGGTGCCTGAGCCGCAGAGTTCAGCGACCATCCCGCCTCCGCTGGATGGCGTGGATCGATCGGAATGGGACGACATGGTGGCGCGCGGACGCGCGGACGGTGAGCTGCATGCCGACCAGATCGCCCACGTCGTCCGCCACGTCGAACTGACCGGCGACGCACTGCACGCTGTTCACGCTGCGCTCACCGACGCCGGCATCGAGGTCGACGACACGGTGCCCGACGACGACGAGGACGACGAGACGCCGCCACGCGGCGCCAAGCGTGAGGTCGTGCTCGAGGACGACGACGTCGAGCGGCTGCTCACCCGCCGCCGGCGTCGCCGGGGACAGAAGCGGTCGGCGCGCGTCGACTCCGGCACCTCCGACACCGTGCGCCTGTACCTGCGCGAGATCGGCCAGGTCGACCTGCTGACGACCGAGGACGAGCGCCGCCTGGCCCAGCTCATCGAGGAGGGACACCACGCCGCGGCACAGATCGACGAGGGAGTCGCCGAGGGGACCGAAGCGCGGATGCTGATGCGTGCCGTGCAGCGCGGCGAGCGCGCGAAGAGCGAGCTGACCCAGGCCAACCTGCGGCTGGTCGTCAGCATCGCCAAGCGGTACTCGGGGCGCGGCATGCAGCTGCTCGACCTCATCCAGGAGGGCAACCTCGGTCTGATGCGTGCGGTCGAGAAGTTCGATCACACGAAGGGCTTCAAGTTCTCGACCTACGCCACGTGGTGGATCCGTCAGGCGATCACCCGCTCGATCGCCGACCAGGCCCGCACGATCCGCATCCCGGTGCACATGGTCGAGCACATGAACCGTCTCACCCGCATGCGCCGCCAGATGCATCAAGAGCTCGAGCGCGAGCCGACCGTCGACGAGCTCTCGGCCAAGCTGCAGATGGAGCCCGAGCGGGTGCGCGACCTCCTGCAGATCGCGCAGGACCCGCTGTCGCTCGACTCGCCGGTCGGCGAGGAGGACGAGTCGAACCTCGGTGACTTCATCGAGGACGCCAACGTCGACGGTCCCGCCGACGCCGCCACCCGGGCGATGCTCCACGAGGCCGTCGAGAAGGTGCTCGGCGAGCTCAGTGAGCGCGAGCAGGAGATCGTCCGCATGCGCTTCGGCCTCAACGGCGGCCAGGCGAAGACGCTCGAGGAGGTGGGTCGGGCGTTCGGCGTGACCCGTGAGCGGATCCGCCAGATCGAGGCGAAGACCCTGGCCAAGCTGCGTCACCCGCAGCGGTCGCAGCGACTGCGCGAGTTCCTCGAATCCGAGTGAGATCCGCCGATCGCCGGTCTCGGTTGATCGAATCTCCGTTGATGGTGCGGATCGAGCGGATAACCTCATCGGTCGCCCATCCGGGGTAGCTCAGTTGGCAGAGCGCCGGACTGTTAATCCGTTGGTCGTGGGTTCGAGCCCCACCCCCGGAGCCACGAC
>JAAUYD010246489.1_pt1 | contig 45850 bp, 44 predicted proteins | sample 7278101 | NCBI WGS metagenome assembly JAAUYD01 (sample SAMN14350128, study PRJNA611818) | marine sediment metagenome | isolation source: surface marine sediment (0.6m) | place: French Polynesia: Moorea | collected 2018-08
GGAAATGCCAGAGAAGCGTTAAAAGAGGTGGATCTCGACATTGCAGAGGGGGCTGATATGTTGATGGTTAAACCTGCTTTATCTTACATGGATATTATTTGGCGCGTCAAGGAAATGACCGATCTTCCCGTTGCTGCTTATAATGTTTCGGGGGAATATTCTATGGTGAAAGCTGCTGCTTTAAATGGTTGGGTTGATGAGAAGAAAGTTACCTTAGAAACCTTAACCAGTTTTAAGCGTGCTGGTGCTGATTTAATCTTAACCTATCACGCCAAAGATGCTGCCCGTTGGTTACAAGAAGGATAGTTAAGTTTATTTTTGACTGTTTTTTAGAGCATCTATTTATATTCTTTGGTAGATGCTCTTTTTGATTAATTTACCTACATTAATATGGAGAGTCAATCAGAAGACTTAAAAGAGGTTATTTTTCTTGCATCTGCTAAGAAGGTATTACAAACGTTTCCCCAAGATGTTAAGAGAGATATGGGTTTTGTACTCTACCAAGTACAACAAGGGAAAAAACCTATCAATGCTAAACCATTAAAAGGGTTTGCTGGTGCTGGTGTTTTAGAAATTATTGAGGACTATAATAGTGATACTTACCGTGCCGTTTATACGGTAAAATTTCCTAAAGTTATTTATGTACTTCACTGTTTCCAGAAAAAATCTAAACAAGGGATCAAAACTCCTAAACAAGATATAGATTTAATTAAGCAGAGATTAAAGTCTGCGGAAGGTAATTATCATCAATGGTTACAACAACAAAAGGAGAATACAGATGACAGATGATTTTGTTAAAAGTAGTGGCAATATTTTTGAAGATATAGGAGACTCAGATCCTACAAGTACCTTAACTCGCGCTCAAATAATGTCCCGTATTATAGATATTATCAATGAAAAGGGTTTAAGTGAAATTGAAGCAGCAAAGGTATTAGGTATTGCTCAAACTAAAGTTTCTTTACTAATGAATGGAAAGTTAAGTCAATTTTCTCTTGATGAATTATTTTTATTGTTAAATGCACTTGATAAAGATGTCGAAATTATCATTAAAACGAAAGCTGATCAGACAAAAGGAAAAGTTAGAGTTTTGATAGAATAAATAGTTATAAATATCTTCTATTATTAACCTATTGTATTAATTTGAGGTCAAGATGAAATTTGAAATTTCTAATCTAGGGTATATTAAACAAGCTGAAATTGAGTTAGGGGATTTAACGATTATCTGCGGTAAGAATAATACAGGTAAAACTTATGTTAATTATGCTATTTATGGATTTTTGAAAAGTTGTAAACTTAATCTAGACTTTGAAATTGAAATAGAAAATGAGTTCAATGAGCTTTTAGAACAAGGATCTGTAAAAATAGATTTATCTGAGCATAAAAATAAATTGATTAACTCTGTAACTAAGTTTTCAAAATCTTACTCTAATTTTTTACCACAAATTTTTAACATCAATGAAGAACTACTACAGCAAGCTAGTTTTGCTGTTAAAATAAACAATTATGATTTAGAAAGTTGTGAAACTGATACTAAAACAAGTCTGATAACGGCAGGGTTGAACATAAGGCATGAATTAAACTTAAAAATTCATAAAAGAAAAGGAAGTAATCTGTTAGAAATTGTTTTATTGGATAATAACCTAAGATCCGCTAGTTCCTATAATTTAGAAATAGCCAAAAAAGATATAAATAAATCTAGTTTTTTAAGAAAAATAATTGCAAGCTCATATTTTCCGAATCCTTTTATTATTACATCAGAAAGAACGGGAGTTTCTTTATTTTATAAAGAACTTGATCTAAATAAAAATCTAATGATAGATATGATGCAAAAACAAATAATTAATAATATATCTTTTGATTTACCAGAAATATTTAATAAGAGAATCTCTCGATATTCTCAACCAGTTAAAGATGAAATAGATTTTGTTAGAGATTTAGATACAATTAGTAAAAAAACAGGAAAATTAGCTGAAACCAATCCTGAAATAATAGATTTATTAATAGACATAATAGGAGGTGATTATAGTGTTACAGATTATTCTATGTCTTTTAAGTTTACAGAAGATACTAAACCGCAAGAAATACCATTATATTCTGCATCATCAACCGTTAAATCATTAATGAATTTATATTTTTATTTGAAACATCTTGCCAAACCTGGAGACATATTAATTATTGATGAACCAGAACTTAATTTACATCCCGAAAATCAAAGAAAGTTAGCTAAACTGTTTACAAAATTAACAAAATGTGGTGTAAAATTATTAATGACAACTCATAGTGATTATTTAATCAAAGAATTGAATAACTTAATTGTCTTAAATAATGACTTTAAAAGGAAATCAGAGTTAATGGAAGAATATAAATATAGTGAAGAAGATATTTTAGAACCGAATAAAGTTAAAGTTTATATTGCAGAAAATAATACATTAAACCCTGCTAAAATAACACAATTAGGAATTGAAGTTCCAACCTTTGATGATGAAATTATTAACATGACTGATTTTTATGACGAAGTATATTATGAGGTGATAGATAATATAGATATATAAATATGATGCTCATGATTATTAACTCACTAAAACAAATAATTCTACCAAAATATGAGCTTTCTATTAACTCTAGTAAGGTTGACAGTAGTAGTATAATTATCAAGGAAACCAAAAAAGATACAAAACTAAAAACAGTAGAAATAACTGGAATTTTGTCAGAACACACTTATGGTTTCACATTGGAAGGAAAAAAGCAAGATGATCAACCAATTTGTAAATATTTTGATTCTAAGCAAAAAAATATTAATCGAGTTTGTGATGGGATAATATTTACCCAAATAGAGAACAAAAATTATATTTTTTTCTGCGAACTTAAATCCGATAGACTTACCCCTAGTGATTATTTAGTACAATATCAAAATTCCACATTATTTATTGATTATCTTATCAATATTTTAAACAATTTTTATCTACAAGAATATAAACCAGATTATAAATATCTATTATTTCATACACAGACAAAACAAAATAGTAAAGCGAGAAATATAACACAACCAGTAAGATCACTAGGAGTTCAAACTAAAAGAAACCCAAAGAGTGGATTTGAATTAGATATTTATGAGATTTACCGTGAAATTTCTAAGTTTGAAGGGCAACAAGGAGCTAAAATTAAAGTTAATATCAATGATCTATTAAAAACTTAAATTAACTCTGCTTTTTCAAAAATGTATTGAGGGGTTAAACTTAAATTAGGTAAAATATCATCTTCTAAACTATCATTACCTTGTTTTGTTTTTGGGGGTGAGTCAGGATAAAAAATAGTAATTTTTTTCACTTGTGTATCAATTAACCAAACTCGATCAACTCCTGCTTTTAAATACGCTTCTGCTTTCTCGCTTAAATCACCAAAAGATTGACCCTTAGAAATAACTTCAATCACTAAATCAGGAGGAATAGGACAAGCATCATCCTCTAAAATAATGTTACCCAATTTTTCAAAAGAAACATATAATAAATCAGGAATAGGACACCAATCTTTACCCTCTCTTTTTAATCTCGCAGCCCATTCTATCCCAACTTCTCCTTTATTTTCACTCCAATCATCCAAAAGTATCAATAATCGACCTTGAACACGAGAATGAGAACGTTTTGGTGACATTTTTTGTATTAATTCTCCGTCAAAAAATTCATAATTTTCATTAGCAAGAGGAGATGAGAGAAACTCATCTATAGTTAGAGAGGTTCGAGTTAAAGATTGCATAACACAAAGATTGATGAATATATATAATATAGCACTACCTATTATAGTTAAGATATTCAAGAGATTCCTCGTTCCTCGGAATGACAGCTAAAGATATTTAGCCAACATTGACCACCCTATGGTTAATTAATTTATTAGCATTACAGTAGAGTGGGTTAGACGGCTATAATTTAGGTACTCAGAGGAATACAACAATCCGTCGTAACCCACCATGTTAGTTAAAATAAGCACTACAGTTAATTAATTGATAAACCGTTTATAATGGGAACATCTCAAGTGGTATTACTGTATAAAAAGAGTAGAATAAGCAAACGAAAAAAGTAGAGATAAATAGAAACAAGTAGAAATAAGTAGAAGTCAATTGTTCACTCAAAAAACTGTCCTGTTTGCTGTTTAATTCTATTGTTATTTCCCTTAAAGTTGAAACAGTTGAACATCAATATCGTCATCATACTTAATTCATTAACGGAAATAAACGCTATGAAGAAACAATTATTTAACCCAATGAAAACTGTAGTCAAAGCAACAGGATATGGTTTAGGACTGATAATTCTCTTCTCTGCTTCATCAGTTAACGCTAACCCCTTATTTGACTTCCTGAAAGATTATACCAATTCTCGGACTTCTAACCCGCAGGATTATGATTATAACGTAGCGCAACAAACCTCTGATGACATTATTATTGATACTAACCCCCAAACCACTCCTCCACCTCCTCCGGTGAATACCAGTTCTAGTGACACTCGTTTTGACTGTCAATATCATGAAGGTCGATATAAAGTTATGTATCGTCCTCAGTCTCAGTCCATGCAACCCTATCCTTGGGCCATTCCCAGTAATATGGGAGATGGGTGGACAGCAGAACGTCGTTGCAATGAAATCAGTCGACGGTTAGAGATGTATCGACCGGACGGACTCTTAGAATTAAGAACCGGTCAAGAAAACAACTACGATACCATCTGTGTCACCACAGAAGTTGATTCCCGTTGTCGTATCGTTTTAACAGTTCCTCCTGGAAAAAACCCAGAAATTACCCGTGATCAAATCTTTCAAACCTTAGTCGCAGCAGAAGAGGGACAATATAGTCAAGGGGTTAATGCTTTTACTGGAGGTAGTGGTATCACTAACCCCCTGGGCCAACTTCTCAACGGAACCATTCCACAAATTGGTCAACCCTCTTCTCCTCGTTCCAATGGTATTAATTTACGTCCTTTCTTGGCCCCAACAGATGGAGGAACCGGGGAAAAATTAGAAACCACTCCTACTAATTCTAACGCGCGTCCTTCTAATTCTCGTACCTTGAACCCTAATCTTTTTCGTTGAAGAACCCCAACTTGCTAAAGCTACCGCAATTGAGACACAAAAACATTCTTTATTGCGGTTTTCTTGTTGAATATGTCCACAATAGGCGCATTTTTGAGACGTAAACTTAATTAAATCAACTCCTCACCTTGATAATATGGTTAATCCATATTCCGACTGTGTTTAAGGTACTATCGAGAAAACCTTGTTTACAAGCATAACGCTGAATTTTACCAGTGGGAGTTTTAGGAATACTGGCGGTTTTTAGCAGTACAATGCTATGAGTAGATAGTTGATGCTGCTTAGCAACGGTTTCAGTCATAGCTGTCACAACTTCTTGAACATCAAGTTGACGTAAATAAGTCCGTTTAACTTCTTGAACAATGACTAATTGTTCTCCATCTTCAGTAGTGAGAGAAAACGCAGCATTCGCACCCATCTTTAACGCAGGATGACTGGTTTCAACCGTTGATTCGATATCTTGAGGATAATAAGAACGATCGCCCATAATAATCATATCCTTGATGCGACCAGTAATATAGAGTTCTCCCCATTGGAAAAATCCTAAGTCTCCTGTGCGTAAAAATGGCCCTTCTTTTTCATCGGCTAAATAAGCATCAAAGGTGGCTTTTGTCAACTCTGGGTCGTTCCAATATCCTTGCGCTACACTCACCCCTCCTATCCAAATTTCTCCCACTTGGTTCCCTTGACAACGAGTTCTAGTCTCTGGGTCAACAATAATAATTTTGTCAAAAAAGGTTTGTCCACACCCCACTAATTTTTGGGTCCCAATCTGAGCATTTTGCTCCAATTCGATTCTATTCTCTTGTAAAGCATGAGAATTCACTTGATGAACCACCGGAAGAGCGGTTTTTAAACCTCCAGACACAAATAAAGTCGTTTCAGCCATCCCATAACAAGGATAAAAGGCTTGGGGACGAAAACCATAGGGAGCAAATTTGTCTGTAAACGTTTCTAAGGTTTCTGCGCTAACCCATTCACCCCCATTAAAAGCGACAGTCCAAGTTTTGAGATCAATCTCTGAACATTGTTCCGGGGTAATTTTACGCACACAGAGATCATAAGCAAAATTGGGGCCACCACTGGTAGTCACTCCGTAACGGGTAATGACTTCTAACCAACGAATCGGTTGTTGTAGAAAAGCATTAGGAGACATCAAAATGGAGGAAACCCCTAAATATAACGGTTGAATGATATTACCTACCAGTCCAATGACATGAAAGAGGGGTAACCAACCAGCGACGACAGTTCTCTGAGAATGGCCTAAAGCCATTTCTAGCAATCGTTCATTGTTTAAGAGGTTGTCATGACTCACCATTACCCCTTTAGGATTTCCCGTTGACCCGGATGTGTACTGAAGGAAAGCAATGGTATCCTTATCAATGTCTGGCCTTTTCCATTCTGATGCTAATTCCCTGTTAATGGTTTCGGTGGTTAACCACTTAAGATGATTGAATAAAGGTTGCTCAATCCACTGATTTTCAATCTTGTCTAGGAGCGATTTGCTGGTTAAGACGATGTTAATTTGAGCATCGGAGATGATTGACTCCAATCTCCTTAAATTACGACGGGAATAGGACGGATAGACGGGGACAGCAATGACACCAGCATAGAGACAGGCAAAAAAGGCTATGAGAAAGTCTGGGCCTGGATGATATAATAATAAAGCGCGATCGCCTATTTCGCTGCAAGATTGAAGGGTCGCTGCGATCGCTTTTGCTTTTGTTTCTAATGCTTGGTAAGTCAAACGACTCGATTCGGTTTCCCCATTTTCTAAGAAAATATAACCCGTTTTTTCCGATTGATGCTGGACTTGATAGGTCAAAATATCTAATAAGGTTGAAAATGACTGTAAATTTTTTAATTTAGAAAGGCTATTGTGAGAACGGCTTGAAAAATTCATGGTTAATTATTAGGATTAAATCGTGTTGTGCTGTTACTGAAAAAACTAGATAATTTTGCTTAACAGAAATTGCCTAATTTATTACTCTATTCTTATCACTGGTTTCTCTTGACAATATATCCATAAGATTACATAAAATCACACAATAAAACAATAGCTATAAACTAAATTAAATATTAAGATTAAAAGAGAAGATAGGGTTTTTTCTAGTGAACTTAACGAAACAGAGAGGGACAGGTATAATTAATTTAATAAGGAGGATTGATAACTAATTTTTCAAACGGTGACCAGAGAACCCTGCACGTTATAATTAATCATGGACTTGAAAATGTCAGTCCTTATCAGTCTTTAATTTATCTTGAACGATCATGACTTCAGACTCCGCTTCCCCCAAGGGTTCTCAAATTTCCTTTTCTATGGATGACTTCACCAAAGCCCTTGATCACTACGATTATAAATGTGAAAAAGGCCAAGTTATTCGGGGGAAAGTGATACAACATACCGATGATGGGGCTTATGTTGATATTGGCGGTAAATCGGCCGGGTTTGTTCCCATCACTGAAGTTGATTTACACTCCCGTCCCAATCTAGCAGAAATCTTACCCCTCAATGAAGAAAGGGAATTTATCGTCATTAGCGAACAAAACGCCGATGGACAGGTGAAACTATCCCGTCGTCAACTACAATTGAAAGAAGCCTGGGAAAACGTCTCAGAAATCGCTGAAATGGGCAATTCTGTCCAAATGCGCGTCACCCGAACTAATAAAGGGGGTGTGGTTGGTGAAGTGGAAGGGTTACAAGGATTTATTCCGCGATCGCATCTTATGGAAAAAGAGGATTTAAACTCCTTAGTGGGACAATTATTAACCGCTACTTTCCTAGAAGTTAATCAAAATGCTAATAAGTTGGTTCTCTCCCAACGTCGGGCGATCGCAGCAGCGAGAATGGATAAACTAGAAGCCGGTCAATTAGTCAGTGGGAAAGTAGCCAGAATTCAACCTTATGGTGTTTTCGTTGATTTTGAAGGGGTTTCTGGACTATTACATATTACTCAAGTCAGTGGTTCCCGTGTGGATGATTTGAACCATCTGTTTAAATACAATCAAGACATTAAAGTAATGATTTTGAGTATTGATGAGTATAAAAATCGTATTGCTTTATCAACCAGAATTTTAGAGAATTATCCTGGAGAAATGATGGAAAAGTTTGATGAAGTGATGAATACAGCTGATGCAAGAGTAGAACAAGCTAGAGAAAAAATGGAAAAAGAAGACTAAACTGAGAATATTTATCCCCTTTTCTAAAAGAGATTAGGGGAAAATAGAAACTTAATTTTAATCTTGATTAAGATATAATGCTTCTATCTGTTTCCCTAAGGTTTTCAAAATTTTCAAAACCTCATAAAGTTCATTTTGTAATGGTAAATGAGAAAAAATGCGAGAGATATCGTATTGTGGTGTTTTTTGGCGACTCAACTTAAGAAAAAAGAATTCTCCACCATTAGTGATCATAGCAAAAACAGGCTTTTTTGTGTCAGTATTAGCCATCATATAAGCCAAAGTTTGAGGAATAGCCATATCCAGATTAATTTCAGTTCCTTTTGATTCTAATACCACTATCCACAATTCTTGTGATACCACTAAAAAGTCAATTCTCCCTCTAAGAATGTCTTCTGAAACGTCACTAGTTTTAACCGATGTTGTTACTTCAACAGCGACTTCTCCCTCTACTTGAAACGGAGGATCATAGAAACCTGCTAACTCAAGCAATGGGGATAAAACTAGAAGATTAACTAATCCTTCAGCAAGGTGTCCCTTAGCCCTATGATAGCGATATCTGGCTTTAATTCTATCTAATATAGCTTTTTCTTCATCGGTTAATTCTAACAAGTTTTCTCGCCATTCAGAGAAAAAATGGACATCAGCAGTACGAACTAAATTAAATTGTTTTTCTGCTTCATCAATGGTTGTGATTCTTTGGGTAATAGCTGTTAAAGACATCTTTACTGACCCGTTCAAACTCTAATCGATATCCACTATTTTGATAACTTTCTTAATGGATATCAAACTAGGTAAATAATTGTCTGCTGATTTAAGTTTATTTTATCTATCTACTTAAATGCTGTATTTGGCTCAAAAAAGAGTTTTTATATGTGATCAATCCCATCGTTTCATATCCACTACAAATTGCTCCCATTGAGACTAAACCAATAGATAACAGTCCCATAGCAACTGTACCAAAAGAGATTAACCCCATAGGAACAATCCCGATAGAAATAATCCCCATAGGAACAATCCCGATAGAAATAATCCCCATAGGAACAATTCCTATAGAAAATAAAGGCAATTTCATCTGGTTATGGTGATGGATATGAGTAGAATAGAGAGAAAATAAATGACTAAGATGATGAATATCTACGAGATAAATTACAGTCCCTAAAATCAAAATTAAGATAAGACTTAGGACCGTTATAATAAGAGACTTATTCCCCATCAGTTTACTATCATTAATCAATAAAGACTGAGAAGTTTGTTGAAACTTAACTGTTGTTTGATTAGTTATATCTGTTTCTTGAAATTGGTTGATTGTTTGAGTGTTCATTGTTTTGAGTCGGCGGAATAACATGAGTACATAAGGTTAATGTTCCCTTGAATCTATTAAAACTAACATTAAGTACCTGGACAAAAATAAACGTTACAGTTGATATGAGGCAGGAGGTAGGAGGCAGGAGGCAGGAGTGGGGTTAAAGTTTTGTTTACATAAGTTTATACAGTTTAGTTTATTTATGTCCGACCACTTACAGCAAAATTTTGACTTAGTATCATTAGGATCAAGATTAGGTATTTTAGCTAATCGCTTTGCTTGTTTGGTAATAGTTTTTTCAAAAATATTCCTGACTAGGAGCGTCAAATTCATGATAAATTGATTGAGAATATGACTAACTTAACTAAACGTTAGTCTGCAAAAAACCCTCACAAATCTAAGGATAAATATGCCTTTTACTCTAGATTCGGCCCGCAACATTTTTCCGAATACCTTAGCTGCGGATGCTGTTCCTGCAACCATAGCTAGATTCGAGCAACTCAGTGCTGAAGACCAACTAGCATTGATTTGGTTTGCTTACTTAGAGATGGGTAAAAATATTACCGTTGCTGCTCCTGGAGCAGCGAATATGCAGTTTGCTGAAGGTACTCTTAAAGAGATGCTCAGCATGACTCCTTTAGAGCAAAGTCAGGTCATGTGTGACTTAGCTAACCGTGCTGATACACCTATTAGTCGGACTTATGCGACTTGGACTCCTAATATCAAGCTTGGTTTTTGGTATGAATTAGGAAAATTGATGGAACAAGGCAAAATTGCTCCTATCCCTGAAGGTTATCAGCTTTCGGCTAATGCTAATGCTGTCCTCCTCACCATTACCAGTCTCGAATCTGGTCAACAAATTACCGTTCTCCGTAATTGTGTGGTGGATATGGGTTATGACCCCAGTAAAATGAGCAATTTCCAAAAGATTACTGAACCGGTTGTTCCCCCCAAAGAAATTGCACAACGGACTCAAGTAAAAATTGAAGGTGTTGACAATTCAACCATCCTTAGCTACATGAATAATTTGAATGCTAATGATTTTGATGCTCTAATCGCATTATTTACTGAAGATGGAGCTTTACAACCTCCGTTCCGTCGACCGATTATCGGTAAAGATAATGTGCTGCGTTTCTTCCGTGAAGAATGTCAAAATCTCAACTTAATTCCCGAACGAGGTGTAAGTGAACCTGCTGATGATGGTTTCACTCAAATTAAAGTTACAGGGAAATGTCAAACCCCTTGGTTTGGTGGTGGTGTTGGTATGAATATCGCTTGGCGGTTTTTACTCAATCCTGAAAATAAAATTTTCTTTGTGGCCATTGATTTACTTGCGTCTCCAAAGGAGTTATTGAACTTAGCTCGCTAATTAGCTAAATTTTTGCTATATTTTTAGGAATAGTAAAACCACAATTGATACGATAGATACGCTCTACTGGTTAGAGCGTATTCTAATGACTTTAAAATTCCAATATGAAAACGAACACTCAACAATGGTCAGAAACCGATCAAAAAATTGCTCAAGAAGCATTGAGAAAAGCTTATACCAGGGAAACAGAAGCACTGGTGGCTGAAATTAACCAAAAAGCTAGTCAGATCACTCAGATTAGTGATATTTGGGCGTTAAATGACTATTTGAATAGTCAACGATACAATATTGATGGTAAGTATGACTGTCGAGAGTCTACATCCATTTTTGTGTTGGCTCAATTAGTTAAAGAAAAATGGTTAACCCTCGATGAATTAACAGGTTTAACCCCTTCGACAAGAGCCAAAGTAGGTGCTTTGGCCAAGATGTCATAAGGTTGAATCATCCTGATGTTGCCATTTATTTCTAAAGAATAGAATGCTAGGGATAAATGGTAACTAATAAATCCACTGCAAAAGGTTCTTTAACTATTAACCATCAAAGCAATATCTTCTGGCAGAATTTCTTGCATCATATTATTATCAAGATTAGATTTTTTAGCTAATCGGTTTGCTTGTTTGGCAATAGTCTTCTCAAAAACATTCCTGACTAATCGACCATTTCCAAAACTTTTATCACGATTGTTATATAATCCTTGAAATTGTAGTAATAGTTTTTCTTTTGCTTCTTTAGTTAAATGATAATGATGTTTTTGAGAAATAGTTTGAAAAATTAATAATAATTCTTTTGGGGTGTAATCTTCAAAGTTAAAATAACGACTAAACCGAGATTTTAACCCAGGATTTGAATTGATAAAGCGGTTCATTTCTTCTCCATATCCTGCGACAATAACCACTAATCTATCTCGATAATCTTCCATTCTTTTTAGTAATGTATCAATCGCTTCTTGACCAAAATCATTACCAGAATCGACTGGTTTTAGGGTATAAGCTTCATCAATAAATAATACACCATCCAAGGCAGATTCTACTATTTCATCCACTTGTTTTGCTGTATGTCCAATATATCCTGCAACCATTCCTGATCTATCTGTTTCAATTAAATGTCCTTTTTTAAGGATACCTAATTCTTTATAAATTTTACCCATTAATCTAGCTACAGTGGTTTTTCCTGTTCCTGGAGAACCACAAAAAACGGAATGTAAGGTGATAGGAATATCGGATAATCCTTGTTGTTTTCTTAGGTTTTGAATTTTGATAAAGTTAACATATTCTTTCACTTCTTCTTTTAAGGTGTTTAGTCCAATTAATTCGTTTAAATCTTTTAAAATAGTTTTTATTTCATTATTATTGTTATCTGGATTATTATTTATTTTGTTATTTGAATTAGGACTATTATTGATAGAATTTTGAGCATTTTCTTTTTTTAATCTTTCTAACTGGTTATCTATTGAGTCAGGATGTGCATGATAGTTAGATAATTGTTTTCTATCTTCTTCGACTATAGCATAGTAATCTTTATTCAAAGACATATCATAAACCTCATTTAGAGAATAAATAATGACATAACATTAGTATTCCCATAACATATTAGAAAGTTAACAGTATAAGAAAAAATATTTAGATAGGGGTCAACGGCCGTTGATACCGACAATTTTGATTTATAATCTAATAACTTAAATAAATATTTGGTGGGGAATGCTAAGCATAAACAATAATGATTATTAAGAGATTTCTATCTACATTACCCACCCTACAAGGTTGACTTATTTTATTTAAAAAAATAAGAAAATCTCAAAATTTTAATGGTTAATTGTTAATGATTAATTGATCAACATCTTCAGGTAATAGTTGCTGCATCGTGTAAGCAGTTACATCAGGAATAGTAACTAAACGATTTGCTTGTTTCTCAATGGTCTTTTCAAACATATTTCTCACTAATCTTCCATTACCAAAACTTTTATCACGATGGTCATATAATTCTTTAAATCGGGTTAATAATATCTCCTTTGCTGCTTCGGTTAAAGTGTAACGATGTTGATTACAAAAAATATCAAAAATTTCTAACAATTCTTGTGGCGTATAATCTTCAAAATAAAAATAACGACTAAAGCGAGATTTTAGCCCAGGATTTGAATTGATAAAGCGGGTCATTTCATCCCCATAACCTGCCACAATCACTACTAATCTATCTCGATAATCTTCCATTCTTTTTAATAACATATCAATGGCTTCTTGACCAAAATCATTGCCAGGATCGACGGGTTTTAAGGTATAAGCTTCATCAATAAATAAAACACCATCTAAAGCATCATTAACTAATTCATCCACTCTTTGCGCCGTTTGTCCTACATATCCTGCAACCATTCCTGAGCGATCAGTTTCAATTAAATGTCCTTTTTTAAGGATACCTAAGTGTTGATAAATTTGTCCCATTAACCTAGCAACAGTTGTTTTTCCTGTTCCTGGAGAACCACAAAAAACCGAATGTAAAGTAATCGGAACTGGTTGTAACCCTTGTTTTTCTCGTAACTTTTGAACCTTAAGAAAATTAATATATTGATGAACTTCATCCTTTAAATGATTAAGGCCAATGAGTTGATCTAATTCTTTTAATTGTTCTTCAATGCTAGACTTAGGAGAGGAAGAATAACTAGGAGAATAAGAACGAGAAGGAGACTTTTTTTGTGATTCTTGTCGTCTAACTTTTTCTCGATCGCCTTGAATTTGCTGTCTTCGTCTTTCTGCTCTATGATATTCTTCTTGTTTAACTCTTTCTTTTTCTGCTTGGAGTTCTTGCCTCCGTCTAATTTCTGCTCGTAATTTAGCTTTTTCTCTTTCTAATTCCCGTTGTTTTTTTTGTAGTAATTTATAATCTTCTTCTTGTTGAACTAAACGGCGATCGCGTTCCATTTCCTGTTGTCGTAAAAACTGTTTTTGCTGTTCTTGTTGCCTAATTTTTTCTAAGTCTTGTTTGATTTGATCATTATAATTGGGAAAATCTGACATTTATTTAAACTCCAAATCCTTAAATTAGATTATCATGCTTTTTAATCATAAAAATTTTCTAAATTTTGTCCCGATTGCTGATGAAGTTTACCCCCAATTCGTAGACATTCGATAAACTATACGGGAGTGTGTGTAAGTATTTTTCATAATATGACCTATTTGTGTGGTAAAATTTTCTCTCGTTCTTTGATGATCGCTTTATTCTCCCTAATGTTGGGTTTGACTGCTTTTCCGGTGCGAGGACAACAAGGTATTTATAATCCTATTCCCATTAAATCGGATGGGGAAGTCTCTGATCGTCTCTCAGATCAAGATATTCCCACAGGAGAAGGTGGATTTGCTAAAGATTATTGGGTACAACTACAAAAAGGGGATCAAGTGGCGATCGATCTTACCTCTGATGAGTTTGATAGTGTGGTCTTACTTTTAGGGGCTGATGGTGCTACCATTGCTGAAAATGATGATGGTCCAGACGGTAGCACTAACTCGTTATTATTTTCTCGCATCACTGAAACTGGCCGCTATATTATCCGTGTTAGTGCTTTTGGTGAAACAGGGGGTGGCAATTTTCGCCTGAAAGTGACTCGTTTACGGCCTGTGAATCGATAATAGACACAAGACAAAGGCTTCTGTCCATTCTACCACTGCACCATAGGTGTCCCCCGTATGACCCCCAAACCGATGATTAAACCAAGCACCCACCCCTAATGCGATCGCCATTCCTATCCCTGTTACCATTAACCCTAACTTCCATAATTCAGGGTTCAATGCGATAAATACCCCTGTTGTTCCCCATAAAGGGATTAACCCCCAAACTAAATCTTGGGGAACTCGCAGATATTGTTTATGAAAGGCTCCTTTTCCGGTGGGTTTAAGATAGGGATAAAAGGCGATCGCATTCACTTGTCCCCATCTTCCCCAACCATAAGCAACCATTAAACTCCAACCACGATGGTCAAAAATGGCAGTTAAAGCGATGATTTTCAGAAAAATGACGATTATGCCGGCCATCACCCCAAAAGCTCCTGTAACACTATCCTGCATCACTTTTAAGCGTTTTTCAGCATCGGTAACGGCTAAACCATCAGCACTGTCCATGACTCCATCTAAGTGTAATCCTCCTGTTAGATAAATCCCTAAACCAATCATCAAAGCACTTCGCACAGTTAGGGGAAATCCCATCCAGTCTAATAGTGTATCTCCGATTCCTAAGATTCCTCCAATTGTTAGGCCAATGATAGGGGACCAACGGGCGATGGATTGAAAATTTTTCGGCCAGTGATTGGGTAAAGGAATAATTGTATAAAAAATAATCGCCCCTAATAGGGATGTGAAAAAATCTATCAAGTCGTTATAAATTTTATGAAACATAAATATTTAACTACATATATGTAGAAAATTTAAGATCCCCAAATTAACTGTTATCTCTTGGGAGTTTAAGAAATGCCTAGGGAATATTGCGGTAACATTATGGTATATGGCAACAGGGCAAGAGTTATTCTCCAAAGCTTTGCTATGTTTAGTCATGGCTTGACCTTAATGCCTAACTGCCTAGTTTTATCTATTCTGATTCTGCTATGGGACAACACACCCAGAATGTCCTCTAGCTTAGATTATAAAGTCGCCTCTCAAAATTGTTTCTCTACTCCCATGACAGAAAAGCTTATTTAGCTTTATCTTTCCACTCCTACAGTCTCTAGACTGACTACCAATTGTTGTGCTTTCAGGCAATTTCTTATGAGTCACCATAACCCCTCACACTCGTTCCCTGCTCCCTGTATTATTGATTCTGGGATTATTGTTAATGCTGAGGACATGAAACGTATTCTCAACGATCTCGGAAGGGTTCGTTACATTCATACCCTTGATGGACATCTAGAAAGCGAAGGGGAGGGATGGATCGTTGAAGTCTTTAATGATCCCCATCAAGCAACCATTGTGGTTAATCGTTCTTTGTATCTCAATGTTCAAAGTTTCGATTATTTACAGCTTCAGCGATCGCAAAAGCAAGAGGCCTATTTTGATTTGATTCAGGATCGTCGTTGTTTACGTTTGATTCCCATTACTTATTCTTCTCCAATTCCTGAGAGTAATTCTAATCTGGATGCTGCTGCTTTGGAAGCTATGGTTACTCAAGTTTTAGCAGCAAAATGGGATATGCAGTTAGATGATGAGGATAATTGTCCTTTTTAGAGTTTGTAGCGTTTCTGCTCAAAATTTTTTCTTTTATAGAGGGCTTCTACTAGAATAAGGGTAGAAGCCTTTTGATTCGATAAAAATATTCTTAAAATCTCTAAACATCTCCTCGCAATAGCGCCGGAACGTAGTGAGGAACTTCTGAAAGACTTAGCAAAATTATCTTCTGAGTCAGAAATGATCATTTGATTTCTATAAAAATATTCTTAAAAATATGACTGGTTCCAGGTTCCTTGAAATACGAAGTCTGTGAAGGGTTTACGACTACGGGGAGATAATTCTCGTTGCTGTAAATCTTCTTCTAATTGATTAACATTTCCTGGATAACCAACGGCGATCGCTGCAACTGGTTCATAGTCTTGGGGTATATTATAAAGGGTTCTGGCTTTATCCCCATAAAATCCTCCCATTTGATGGACGAATAAGCCGAATGATTGTGCTTGTAGGGTTAAATTTCCCACAGCTAAACCCACGTCATGGAGAGCGTGACGATTGGGTTTATTATTACGTTCAAAGGATAATTTTGCCACCGATAACATCAAAAGAGGAGCATCTTTTGCCCATTTTTGATTAGCTTCTACCAGACAACTCAAGAGTTTTTCGTATTCTTCAATATTGTCTTGTGTTGCGACAATAAAAGACCAAGGTTGTTCATTAAAACAGGAGGCTGCCCATCTTGCAGCTTCTAATAAACTAGCAATTTTTTCGGGTTCAATGGGACGAGTATTAAACGCTAAGGGACTCCAACGCTGTTTAATGAGTTCATGAATGGGATATTGATTATTGGCGGGTTTTTCCATGAGAATTCTTGAATTTTCTAGGATTATTTTTTCTCTGTATTATTATACTTTATCTGCGAGCCATAACACGAACGGTAAGGTCAGAAAACTGAGTAAAGTTGTGACAACAATAGTACGGGCAACTTTGGTAGATTCTCCACCAAACTCTGCTGCTAAAACTATTGTATTCACTGCGGTTGGCATCGCACTTTGTAAGATAAAGACTTGTAAATCCAAAGGGGTTAAGTTAATCAATTTTCCTACTAATAAAGCAATTAAAGGAGCTAATACTAATCTAAAATTAAGGGAAATGAGTTCAAAATGAGTGACCTTAAAAGTTGTGGTAACTAATTCCATACCCAGAATAATTAAAGCAACTGGAATAGCAGCCCTTCCTAATAAGTGTAAAGCTTCCCCTAAATTAAAAGGTAGTTTTATTTGGAGAAATCTTAAACTTAATCCAGCTAACATTGCCCATATTAAAGGTAATTTAAAAGTGACTTTTAAACTATGTTTTAAACTGGTTCCTGCGAGGATAGCTGGCGCAACACCAAATAATAAAATACTGGAACCAATCATATAAATAATTGCCCTTTCTAGCCCGGCTGAACCTAACGCAAAGTCTACCAAAGGTAATCCCATATTACCATTATTAGGATGTAAGCTAGTAGCGATTAAACTTTTGCGAGTAATAGCAGGAAATTTAAAAAAATAACTAATAATTGAAACCAATAAGTAAAGAATAAAAGCAACAATAAAAACCCCTAATAATAATTGTAGTGCATTTTGAAGTGAAATAGTGGTTGTATATAAACTATCAGCCACTAATGCAGGGGCCAAAATATAAACAATTAATTGGGATAAAGTTTGTTTATGAAGGCTTAATGTTTTGCCAGCAATAACTCCGATGATAATAATAAAGGCAACAGGAATAATAGCAGGTAATAAAACAGTCATTTACTTTTTCTCCTAATAGTTAATGATGAGATACCTTCTATTATTAATAGCTTTGAATTGCTTCCTGGTACTGTTGACGAAATCATCTCTTCGAGGGCGTACTTTTACTGTTGATTAGTCTTGACCGGCTTGGAAAATTTGGTTAGCTGTTGGATGAAAGACTGGAAATGTTGGTGAAATGATAATATTATCCCCACTAAATTGCTGAATCTGGTATTCCCCTTCAATTAATTGATAAATTGACAGCTTTGGTTGTTTAGGATTGCCCAAAAAGTTCCGTCCTCCTAATGCTGCGTAATCAACAATCCAATACTCAGCAATCCCTAATTCTTCGTAATCTGCCCGTTTTTTGAAGTAGTCATCGCGCCAGTTTGTGCTGACGACTTCGACTATTAGTTTAACTGATTAGGCACGTTCAATGATCGATTCACTGGCCCAACGGGGTTCAGTACCAATCACTTCTTGATCAATAACAATTATATCTGGTTCATACCCTGATTTACCATTACTAGATTTAGCAATTGACTCTCTTGGAATTGTCCATATTCCTCGTTTACCCATTTGAATAATTGTGAGGATCAATTCTTCCATCAAAAAACCGGTTACTGTTGAGTGTTGTCCTTTGGGTTTGGGCATTTCAACCATTATGCCATCATGTAGTTCATAGCGTCCCCCGACGTTGGGATATTGGGCGATAAAATCATCAAATGTAATTGGTTTTGTTAATGTCTTAATCATATTAAATGTTAAGAAATAGAACTCTTTGGGTTAAGTTTCGACTACCTAACCTACAAGATTGGTAATCCCACTTTTTGTGATTATAACAAAGATTTACTAATAAATAAGTATTCCTGCTTAGTAAAATTATTATTGATTCGGGGTACACTAAACATTAAGGATATATTTTTGATTACTTTTATGAAAGCAAGTGAAATTCAATTATTAAAATTTTTGTCAGCCCCAAAACAACTTATTATTCCGATTTATCAAAGGACTTATAGTTGGCAAAAACAACAATGTAAGAAGTTTTTTGATGATATTATGAGTGTAGGATCTGATCCTGACGCTTCAGGTCATTTTTTAGGGTCAATTGTTTACATTGAAAATGGATTATATCATGTTGCTGATTTGACTAAATTATTAGTTATTGATGGACAACAAAGATTAACAACCCTATTTTTATTCTTGTCTGCTTTAGGTAAAAGTATAGAAAAAAATAATATAAATATTGGTACTACTAGAAACAAAATAGATAATCTTTATTTATTTAATTATGCCGAAGACGGAGAAGATAGATTTAAGCTGGTTTTAACTCAAACTGATAAGAAAACCTTAAATAGCTTATTAGAGGATAAAGAAATTAATGAAAATTATTCTCTGAGAATTGTTGAAAATTATCGTTATTTTGAAGAGCAAATTTCAAAAAATGAAAGTAAACTAAAGGAAATTTGGTCAGGTATTCAAAAACTAATGATGGTTGATGTTAGTTTAAATAAAGAGCAAGATAATCCTCAACTTATTTTTGAGAGTTTAAACTCAACTGGTTTAGATTTATCAAAAGCGGACTTAATTCGCAACTATATTTTAATGGATTTAGAACCCAAGCAACAAGAAGAAATTTATCAAGATTATTGGTATAAAATGGAAACAAATTTTGGACAAGAAGGTTATACGAAAAAATTCGATCAATTTATGCGTTATTATTTAACGATTAAATCTCTATCAGGTACTTTAACAACAATTAGAGAAATTTATAACGACTTCAAAAAATATGTTAATAATCATTATAACTTATCAATTATGGAGATTGTTAACGATATTTATACCTATTCTAAATATTTTGTTCGGGTTGCATTTAATAAAGAAAGCGATTCTGATTTACTGAAAGTTATTAAAGATATTCAACAATTGAAAGTGGATGTTGCTTATCCTTTTATTCTCGAAGTTTATAAAGATTATGAAGATAATAAGCTGAATAAAGAGGATTTCATTGCCATTTTAAGACTAATTGAAAGTTATGTATTTCGTAGAGCAATTTGTGGAATTCCTACTAATTCTATGAACAAAACATTTGCTGCATTGACTCGAAATATTGATAAAGACAACTATTTAAAAAGTACCCAGTTAGCTTTTATGAAGATGAAAAGTTATAAACGTTTTCCAAATGATCAAGAATTTTGTCGTGAATTAATGGTCAAAGATGTTTATAATTCTCGCAATTGTAAATACTTACTTTTAAAATTAGAGAATTTTAATCGTCGAAAAGAATTAATTGAAATTGATAACTATACTGTTGAACATATTATGCCGCAAAATCAAAATTTATCAGTGGAATGGCAAAAAGAATTAGGAAGTAATTGGCAAGAAATTCAATCAAGATATTTACATACGATTGGTAATTTAACATTAACTGAATGTAATTGTGAGTTAAGCGATCGCCCCTTTATAGAAAAAAGAACCATTAAATGTGGTTTTGATCATAGTCCTTTGTATCTCAATAAAATGTTGATTAAATTACCCCAATGGAATGAAGATGAAATCAATAAACGGGCTACACAATTAACGAATTTAGCTTGTCAAATTTGGTCTTTTCCTTTCACTGCATCATGAGTTATTTTCAGTTAATTTAGTTAGTAACGGTTCAATCATTGACAATAAAATGGGTAAGTCAAGAATTCATCTAAAGTAATCATAGAATTTACATTCTTAACTTACCCAACAAATAGGAAAAACTAAATTTCATCCCATCCTGTAACTCCAGAAGACATAACGTAACTGGTAACAGTCGCTTCAAAGAAATTAGCCTTAGTATGTGCCTCTTTTTTGGTATCAGAAAAACGTTCTAAATGGGTGTAAGGACTCTTATTGTATTTGGGTTCAGGATAAAGGGGTTCTAAGCCAATAGAACGTAATCTAATATTAGCCAAATACTTGGTATATTTTTCTGTACTCGACTCAGTAATTCCTAAGATATTGTTACCCACAATATGATTCGTCCAGCGACATTCATAATTAACTGCCATGTCAAACATTTCGTAAATTTGTTCAACAGAATGGGGAAATACTTTTCTGGCTTCTGGGATTAATTTTTGATACAATCTAACATGACTTAACTCATCTCGATTAATCATTTTAAAAATGTCGGCTGACCCTGGCATTAACATCCGAGAAGCTAAATTATAGAAGTAAATAAACCCATTATAAAAATAGAGTCCCTCTAACAAAAAGTCAGCCATCAATGCAATAAAATAGTTTTCTGGGGTAGCATCATCAATGTATTTTTGATACAATTTAGCGATAAATTCACAGCGATCTTTTAAGACTTTATCAGTACGCCAAAATTCATAGACTTGGGTTCTTCTTTCTGGGGGAATAATGGTTTCAATGAGATATTGATAACTTTGATTGTGCATTCCTTCTTGAGAGATTTGTTCTGCCATACATAAACTAATTTCTGGGGCAGTAATGCTACCTTTTAGATGAGGAATATTACAAGTTTGAACCGAATCTAAAAAGGTAAGATAAGATAAAATTCCATCATAAGCATACCGTTCATCATCCGTTAAATTAGCATAATCTGTCACATCTTGAGTAATATCTAATCTTTGTGGTTAACCTAAGCTAAAAGATCACTCTTCTAACTTGGCTTCAAAACCGTACGTGAGCCTTTCAACTCATACGGCTCCTCTTAAATATGGCTACACTTTTTCCTGTGCGACTACCTGACTTTGGTGTGTTTTTATATGACAGTGTTTATGCACCACTATGAGATTTCTTATCTCATTAGATCCTCCCTTATTTCTTGGTTGGATGTGATGTATATCCAGTTTATCTTCTTCGAGAAAGTTCATTTTACACAATGGACATTGACTTTGTTGATTCTTAATCAACTTAGCTTTTAATGTGTCTTGTGTTCTATGTTTATTCTCTAGACGATTTTGCCAATATTTTTCATCTCCATCAAAAGGGCTTTTATCCTCTTTGATTTTGATATATTTCACACCTGCTTGATGTTGATCATGGGTTTTTAGTGTTCTATTTCCATCCGTAAATGTCCACTTTCTTCCTTTAATTGTTGCCCAGTATTTCTTGACAACCCAATCTGTTCCTTTCATTCTATGTCTTCTGACTGCCCATCTTAGCAGTCTTCTCCATAGGATGTGGTTCAATTTGGAGAAAGTTCTTTTAGAATTACAGAATTTGTAATAGTTACACCATCCTGTGATTATTCTTTGTAATGCCCCAATAAGTTCATATTGAGTCTTTCCATTGAATTGTCTGATTTTTTCAGCTAGTTTTTTATAGTGTTTAATTACACTTTTCTTGCTTGGAGTTATGTAAGTTTTATAGGTTAATTTCTTACTGGATGAACCATTAGAAACCTTACCTGTATGTTTCTTACCTCTGGGATATTGTCTAATGTTGAATCCAAGAAAATCAAACCCTGGTTTGTTTCCTTGATATTCTTCAAGAGTATGAACTATTTTAGTTTTTTCCTTGTTTAGACTTAATCCCCACTCGTTCAGGAATTCTTCGATGATTGCTCTACTTTTCTTAATAACAGATTCTTCTTCGCAAATAATAACGAACTCATCTGCATATCTAATAAGTCTTGGACAAGAAACATTGTATCCAAATCTTATTTTTGATTTGCTAATATATCTTGTTTTAGTGGATGGAAATTCCTTTTCTATTAATCTTTCCATTCCATCTAATGCTATATTAGCTAAGAGTGGAGAAATCACCCCTCCCTGTGGAGTTCCTTCTTCTGTCTTAAAGAACTCGTTATCTTCCATGATTCCTGCTTTTAACCATGCTCTAACTTGATTCTGAAACTCTTTTATATGAGTTGTTTTTTGAATCAGTTTATTATGGTTGATCTTGTCAAAGCATTTGGAAATATCAGCATCCAATACATATTTAGATTTGAATGTGATGTGTTTCTTTATAGCTTCAACTGCATCATGTGTTGAGCGGTTTGGTCGGAAACCGTATGAATTTGCTTCAAACTTAGCCTCCCATTCAGGTTCAAGAGCCAGCTTCATGAGAGCTTGTTTGGCTCTATCTTTCATGGTTGGTATTCCTAATCCTCTGGTTTTACCATTATCTTTTGGAATCCATACTTTTTTCACAGGTTCAGCTTGTCCATCGAAGTTAAGACTCATAGCCAATTCCATTCTTTCTGCTCTATTAATGGATTTTATTCCATCAATTCCAGCAGTTTTCTTTCCTTGGTTATCTTGAGCAACTTTCCTTGTAGCAAGTAGTTTAGCTGATTTGGATTTGATCAACAACTTTTGGAGTTTCATAACTAGCGTCATGTCTCCATTTCTGGTAGCTCGATATAGTCGGGTAGGATTGGACTGTTACCAGTCCTCACCCCCCTAAGAACCGTACTTGAGACTCTCGCCTCATACGGCTCAAGCCACACTTCAAGCCTTACTGACTCGTCGTCCGTGTACCTGTTTATGACATCCTTTGTGTAGGTGTTCAAGGTTGTCCATGTTGTCTGAACCTCCTTGTTTAACAGGTAGTATATGATGGGTTTCAATTTCTTCGCCATTGAATAAGAAATCACCACAGTTGGGGCATTTATAATTCTGTTTTTTGGCTAATTGTTCAAATTTTGAACCTTTTGCCCAAAATGTTTTGCCTTCTTTAGTTTTGCGGTTCATCCAATATTCTTGTAACTCAGGGTCATAGGGGGAATTATTCCCTTTGACTTTTATGTGTCTAACTATTGGGGTTTTGGCGATGTCATAGAGGATGACCTCTTTTTCACGCCCAAATCTATCCAATTTTGTACACATAAATGTCCATTCTTGACCTTTGTATCTTGGGAAGTATTTGTTTTTAACCCATGTAATGGACTTCATCGGATGCCTACGTCTCGCCCATTTCCAGAGATATTTCCACACTCGATAATTAATGTAGCTGAATGTTTCTTTGCTGACCACTCCTTTGTAGTAATTAGCAAAACCTCTGAGAATTGGGTTTAGTTTAGTGATAAGATTCTCCTGTGTCCATGTGGCACAGGAGAATCTTATCACTAAACTAAACCCAATCCTCAGAGTTTATGCTAATTACTACAAAGGAGTAGTCAGCAAAGAAACATTCAGCTACATCAGCTATCGAGTGTGGAAATATCTCTGGAAATGGGCGAGACGTAGGCATCCGATGAAGTCCATCACATGGGTAAAAGATAAATACTTCCCAAGATACAGAGGTCAAGAATGGACATTTATGTGTACAAAACTGGATAGGAAAGGGCTTGAAAAAGAGGTCATCCTCTATGACATCGCCAAAACCCCCATAGTTAGACACATAAAAGTCAAAGGGAATAATTCCCCCGATGACCCCAAGTTACAAGAATATTGGATAAACCGCAAAACCAAAGAAGGCAAACAATTCTGGGCAAAGGGTTCAAAATTTGAACAACTAGCCAAAAAACAGAATTATAAATGTCTAAATTGTGGTGATTTCTGATTCAATGGGGAAGAAATTGAAACCCATCATATAGTACCTGTCAAACAAGGAGGTTCAGACGACATGGACAACCTTCAACATCTACACAAAGGATGTCACAAACAGGTACACGGACGACGAGTAAGTAAGGCTTGAAGTGTGGCTTGAGCCGTATGAGATGAGAGTCTCACGTACGGTTCTTAGGGGGGTGAGGACTGGTAACAGTCTAATCCTACCCGACTATATCGAGCTACCCAAAATGGAGACATGACATTAGTCGTCAAACTCCAAAAACTGTTGATCAAATCAAAATCAGCTAAACTACTTGCGACAAGGAAAGTTACTCAAGATAACCAAGGAAAGAAAACTGCTGGAATAGATGGAGTAAAATCTCTCAACAAAGCAGAAAGAATGCAATTGGTTAAGAATCTTACCTTAGATGGAAAATCCCAACCTGTCAAAAAGGTATGGATTCACTTAGACAAGGGAAAAACCAGAGGATTAGGAATCTCAACCATAAAAGATAAAGCCAAACAAGCTCTAATGAAATTAGCATTAGAACCTGAATGGGAAGCTAAGTTTGAACCTAATTCCTACGGATTTAGACCAAATCGCTCAATCCATGATGCTATAGAAGCTATTCAAATACACATCGCAGACAAATCAAACTATGTATTAAATGCTGATATTTCAAAATGCTTCGATAAAATCAACCATGACAAACTGGTTCAAAAGGCAACCTCTATAAAGGTGTTCCAAAATCAAATTAGAGCATGGTTAAACGCAGGAATCATGGAAGATAAGGCGTTTTTTAACACAGAAAAAGGAACGCTCAAGGAGTCTGTTATTTCACCACTTCTAGCTAATATCGCATTAGATGGAATGGAACGATTAATCCAAAATGAATTCTGTTCCACTCAAACAAGATATATCAGTCTGTCTAAAAAGAGATTTGGATATAATGTACCGTGTCCAAAATTAATTAGATACGCTGATAATTTCGTTGTAATATGTGAAGAATTAGCAGTAATCCAAAGAAGTAAAGAACTTATTGAGGATTATTTAAAAGAGTGGGGTTTGAGTCTGAACACAGAAAGAACTAGAATCGTTCACAGTCTAGAAGAATATCAAGGAAACAAACCTGGATTTGATTTTCTTGGATTCAATATCAGACAATATCCTAGAGGTAAGAAACTAACCTACAAAACCTATGTACTTCCTAGCAAGAAAAGTGTCAACAAACACTACAAGCAGTTAGCTGAAAAGGTAAGGCAATTCAATGGAAAAACTCAAAGTGAACTGATTGAAGCCTTACAAAAAATAATAACGAGATGGTGTAACTATTACAAATTCTGTAATGCAAAAAGAACCTTTACCAAATTGAACCATATCGTATGGAGAAGACTACTCAGATGGGCAGTCAAAAGACACCGTATGAAAGGAACCAATTGGGTTGTCAACAAATACTGGGCAACAGTTAAAGGAAGAAAATGGACATTTACAGATGGAAATAGAACCCTTAATACTCATGATCAACATCAAACAGGTGTGCAATATATCAACATCAAAAAAGATAAAAGTCCATTTGATAGAGATATAAAATATTGGCAGAATCAATGATTATAAAAACTGTCATATAGAAGTACACCAAATAGGGTAGTCGCACAGGTAAAAGTGTAGCCATATTTGAGAGGAGCCGTATGAGTTGAAAGGCTCACGTACGGTTTTGAAGCCGAGTTAGAAGAGTGATCTTTTAGCTTAGGTTAACCCCAAAGATTAGATGTTACTCAAGATGTGACAGATTATGCCAATTTAACCGACGATGAACGGTATGCTTACGATGGTATTTTGTCCTATCTTACCTTTTTAGATTCCGTTCAAACTTGTAATATTCCTCACCTAAAAAGTAGTATTACTGCCCCAGAAATTAGTCTATGTATGGCAGAACAAATTTCTCAAGAAGGAATGCACAACCAAAGTTATCGTGCGACCCGTTCAGCCTAAACTGAGCATTATTGCTTAGAGGACGGCTGGCAAGGTTAAAGAAATATTGCAAAAAGAGGGTACAAATTCCCGAACTTCAAAGCAGTAATTACCGAACCTTGACAACTTGATTAGCTTGCTGGTGAGTTGATAGACAATTCCAGCCCACTGAGACATCCAGTGTGAACCCCTGTCCCCAAGTAGCGACTGACTATCAAAGCTTGAAGCGGGATTACAAATGCGAGTAAATCTTTGCTGTTAAAGAATCTCTTGCTAGGAAAGTAACTCATGGTTAACGAAAGTGAACTATTGTTTAAAGCTCCGTGATGGTTGATGGCGAAAAAACAGATGATACGCCAAGCTAAAAAGCAAAATCTCAGGGTTGTCTAAAGGTAACGGAGACAACCAAGTATGAGTCACTGACTCTTACAAGATGTTCAAAACGGGATTCGGAGCATAGATAGAACCTAAAAGTTACGCAAAAAGCTAATCAGGAACGGGATAACCTTCTATTCATCTCTGTGTCTTTGGTCGAAAGATATAGCAGGTGTCAACCGCATGAGGATAGAGGGAAGGATGATTCAAGAAGCCAATGCTCAAACGTAATGTGAGAGATATGCTGACGTGAATCGGCTTACAAAAAGTAAAGATGGAGTAAGTAGTTCAATGTCTAATGCCATTAACCAACAAGTTAATAGGTCGGAATGTAAAACCACAACCCAACAGTGGCACAGTATCAACTGGGCTAAAGTTGAACGTAAAGTTTTCAAGCTACAAAAACGGATTTACAAAGCTGAGAAAGTCGGTGACACTCCCAAAGTGCGAAAGCTTCAAAATACCCTAGTCCATTCATGGTATGCAAAACTAATGGCGGTTAGAAAGGTTACTCAAGACAACAGGGCAAGAAAGACAGCAGAAATTGACAGTGTAAAAGCCCTCAATAACCAGCAAAAATTAGAGTTAGCCCAGAAACTAACCCTCAATAACAAAGCCAAACCTGGTAAACGAGTCTGGATTCCCAAAGCAAATAAAAATGAGAAAGCGGATGCGCCGTCGGCGAGGTTTCCTCGCCAAAGAAGCGCGCACCAAGAAAGACCTCTCGGTATTCCCACAATGGAAGACAGAGCAAAACAAGCACTGCTTAAATTTGCCCTAGAACCTCAATGGGAAGCTAAATTCGAGCCTCACTCCTATGGGTTCAGACCAGCTAGAAACTGCCATGATGCTATCAAAGCCATTTATAATGCTTTGACAACCAATGAAAAATGGGTATTAGATGCTGAGCTTGCAGGTTGTTTTGACAACATCAATCACCAGCATTTGCTGGAGAAAATAGACACATCCCCCACATTCAGGAAGCAAATCAAAGCTTGGTTGAAAGCAGGGGTCATAGATTGGACCCAACCACCAGAGGTTTATCAAAAGACAACCCAAGGTGGCGTGATTTCTCCCCTCCTAGCTAACATTGCTCTACACGGGCTTGAAAACCGTCTTAAAGACTGGCTATGGAATGAGAAAAAATATCGAATCCGAGAATGGAACGCCACTAAACAAAAATGGGGAACAGCCAAACAAAGAACAACAAAGGCTACACTGTCCATCATCCGATATGCCGATGACTTTGTAATTATCCACAAAGACCTTGAAATCCTTAAAGAAGCGAAGGTTATAGCGGAAGAATTCTTAAACTCAATCGGATTATACATGAAGGATGAAAAGACCCACATCGTAAGCTCTAAAGAAGGCTTTGACTTTCTTGGAGTCAACATACGCCATTACGAAACAGGTCTATATCGGTCAGACAAAAACACCAAAGGTGAAAAAACCGGTTTAATTAGACTCATACAACCAAGTAAAAAAGCTATTCTGAAACAATACCGAAAAATAGCTGACAGTCTGGATAACCTAAAAAACGCTTCTGTTGACGTAGTAATTAGTAAACTAAATCCAATTATTCGAGGATTCAGCAATTATTACCAATACTATAGCTCTACTGAGAGAATAAATAAGTTAGATAATCTAATCTTTAGAAAACTCCTCAGATGGGCAAAAAGAAGACATCCCAACAAAGGGATGAAATGGGTGTCAAACAAATACTTTCTATCCCATGCGACAAAGCGAAAATGGGAATTCAGCAGTGCCAAATTCTCCCTGAGAAAACACACTGATACCAAAATAGAAAGATACATCCAAGTTAAAGGAGAAGCTAGTATCTATGACGGTAACACAGCTTATTGGGCAAAAAGAGTTCAATCTCATCCCGAACTGTCTTTAAGACAAATAACCCTCATGAAACGCCAAAAAGGGAAATGCACTCATTGCCATAAAACCTTCAAGGCAGAGGATATATGGGAAACAGACCACATCATCCCAAGATGCAAGGGGGGAAAAGACACCTACGATAACCTGCAACTAATACACGCACACTGCCACGACCAAAAATCACGGCAGGATAGAGTGAAACACCACTTATCAGAACCGAAAGGTGTTGTAAGCCAGGAGCGGAATGAAGGGAAACTTTCACGTTCCGTTCTGAAGTCGAGTTAAGAGGGCGACCTTTTGGCTTAGATAACAATATCTCATTGAAACGATTATTCCTCCAGAAAGAAGAACCCAAGTGTATGAATTTTGGCGTACTGACAGTATTTTAAAAGATCGCTGTGAGTTTATCGCCAAACTCTATCAGAAATACATTGATAATCCGACCGCAGAAAACTATTTTATTGCGTTAATGGCTGACTTTTTGTTAGAAGGACTCTATTTTTATAATGGGTGTGCGGCTCGTTCTATTGAAATGAATTAAAGTTCAACCGAACTAAAATTCTGGGAAATAGGCGAGGTTCACTATAAAACTTCATAAACTATGGTACAAATTACCGAACATAGAATGAAGAAATTACCGAACCTCGACAACTCAATTAGCTTGATGGTGAAATTCCATCCCATTCAGATACCGAATGTGACTCCACTTCCACAGGTTCGAGACTGACCATCAACGCCTGAAGCTGGAAGGAAATGCGATAAAGCCTTGCTACTAAGGCACACCATCGCTAGGGAAGTAACTCATGGTTAACTAACAGTGAACTGCTAACAAGCCTCGTTATAGAAAATGGCGAAAAAGTAGATGATACGCCAAGCCAAAGGCAAGCTCCTTGGATTAAGTAATAGCCGTTGCTTAATCAAACTAGAGTAATTATCCGTTTGCTTTAGGAGGTATCCAGAACAGGAGTCGGGGTAAAGGCAGAACCTAAAAGTTGCATAAAAAGCTAATTGGGAACGAGTAAAACCTTATAGTCTCTTGGATAGGTCGATATTCAAGTAGGTGTCAACCGTATGGCTATAAGGGGAAGGATGTTCTAAGAAGCAAACGCTTTTCTGTAATGGAAAAGATACGCTGACGTAGGACGGCTTACAAAGATTATTGATGGAGTATGTAATTCTATGTCCAAAGCCATTAACAACTCAGTTAAGAGGAAGGAATACAAGACTAACCAAACAGAAGCTTGGTTCGATATCAATTGGAAACAAGTTTCTCGGAAAGTCTATAAGTTACAGAAACGGATATATGAAGCTACCCGACGTGGCGATACAGGGGCATTACGCTCCTTACAGAAAACGCTTGTCAATTCATGGTCTGCAAAGGTTCTGGCAGTTAGACAAATCACTCAAGACAATCGTGGAAAAAATACGGCAGGGATAGATGGAGTTAAAACATTAAAGCCAAACCAACGGTTACAACTAGCCAAAAGGCTGAAATTAAGCTCCAAATCCAAACCCGTTAAGCGAGTATGGATTCCCAAACTTAACAAGGATGAGAAAAGACCTTTGGGCATACCCATCATAGAGGAAAGAGCAAAACAAGCTCTGCTTAAAATGGCTCTTGAGCCTGAATGGGAAGCCAAGTTTGAACCTCATTCCTATGGGTTTAGACCTGCACGAAGCACTCACGACGCTATCACCTACATCCACAAAACCCTGTCAACAACAGACGGGAAATGGGTATATGATGCTGATATCTCAGGGTGTTTTGACAATATTGACCACAAAGCCCTATTGGACAAAATACACACTTGCCCTACTTTCAGACGGCAAATCAAAGCATGGCTGAAAAGTGGGGTTATTGACTTTGGTAATAAGGGTGATAAAAAAGGGTTCACCCCGTCAACCTCTGGTACGCCTCAAGGTGGTGTTATTTCACCTCTTTTAGCCAATATTGCCCTTCATGGGTTAGAAGAACGGCTCAAGGATTGGTTATGGAATGAGAGGAAATATCGAATTCCAGAATGGAATGCCACTGACAAAAGATGGGGAACGATGAAAAAGGTTAATACCCAACAAACCTTATCCGTAGTTCGATATGCAGATGACTTTCTTGTTATTCATCCCAACAAGGAAATCATCGAAGAAGCTAAACAAGTAGTTGAGGAATTCCTAGCTCAAATAGGCTTGGAAATCAAACCCTCAAAAACCAAAACAGTACAATCTACTGAAGGCTTTGATTTTCTTGGTGTCAACATCAAGCACTATAAAACGGGTGAATACAGAAGTGCAAAGCGAACCAATGGCAAACCGACTGGGTATGTGGTACTCATCACTCCCAGTAAACAGGCTGTCCAGAACCACTACCAACGCCTAGCCCAAATCGTTGATTCACACAGGGCATCGTCACAGGAATTTCTAATTAAACATCTGAATCCAATAATCCGAGGGTGGTGTAATTACTACAAACCCTATGTCTCCAAGGAAGTCTTTGTCAAACTTGACCATCTTTTAACACACAAGTTAATTCGATGGGCAAAAAGAAGACATCCTAACAAACCGAGAAAATGGGCATATCGTAAATACTTCACTCTCCAACAAGGAAACAGATGGACATTCCGAAGCGAAACTAATACCCTAATCAAACACTCTGACACCTCAATCGTCAGACATATAACGGTTAAAGGCGAAGCAAGCATCTACGATGGCAATCTTGCTTATTGGGCAAAGCGGGTCAAATCCCATCCCATGCTGAATAATACAGAACTCAAACTTATTAAACGGCAAAAAGGAATTTGTCCTCACTGTAAGGGCAAATTTAATGATGGGGACTTATGGGAAATAGACCACATTCACCCCTTAAGTATGGGTGGGAAAAGAGAAATGAAAAATCTCCAACTTATCCATAAACATTGCCACTTTGAAAAGACCAGAAACGAGCGCAAACAAGCCACAAACAGTAGAGCAATAAATTGCACTGTAAGTCAGGAGCGGTGTGAAGCGAAAGTTTCACGCACCGTTCTGAAGACGAGTGGTAATCGTGAGGTTATCGCTTAGTTTAACTTATTTACTTCTATAATTTAGCCTCTCGGATGTTAATGCCAGGATCAGCCGACATTTTTAAAATGATCAACCGCGATGAGTTAAGTCATGTAAGGTTGTATCAAAAATTGATCCCAGAAGCAAGAAAAGTGTTTCCCCATTCCGTTGAACAAATTTATGAAATGTTTGACATGGCAGTTAATTATGAGTGTCGCTGGACAAATCATATTGTGGGTAACAATATCTTAGGTATTACTGAGTCGAGTACAGAAAAATATACGAAGTATTTGGCTAATATTAGATTACGTTCTATTGGGTTAGAACCTCTTTACCCTGAACCGAAATATAATAAGAGTCCTTATACTCATTTAGAACGATTTTCTGATACTAAAAAAGAAGCTCATACCAAAGCTAATTTTTTTGAAGCAACAGTTACCAGTTATGTCATGTCTTCTGGGGTAACAGGATGGGATGAAATTTAGCTGAGCCTGGGAAGCCCCATCGTCTTACGTTGGGGTACTTCACAGATACAAACCTATAGAACATGGGGTAAAACCTAGCTATGGCTAGATTTTACCCCACATTGTTGAAAGGGCTTTGCTCCTTGAGTGTGTACTGTTTTAAGCAGCACTTAACCCATGAGAAGACATTTTCATGAGCTCGCGGGTAGAGAAACCAATATTACTTAAAGCTTCTCCATAACTAATCATGAAGTCTTCCACTAAGGCTTCTTTTTCCATCCCTAAAATTTTGGCATCTTTTTCAACTTGGTTGAGCATTTGCCAAACAATGGGTAAATTTTCTTTATTTGCTTCTTCTAATTCTGCTTTGGAGGTTTCAAAATGCTCTTTTAACCAAACTTCCCCAAAATTGAGGTGAGTGTATTCATCTTTAACCACTCCTTCGGTGATTTTGCGAGCAAAGGGATCAGCCACGGGAATATAAATATTATAAGCAGCGATCGCAAAGGCTTCGATGATCAAAGATTGAATTAATAAGCAAGTGACAATTTTTCCTTCCGCTTTAGCGGTTTGGAAGTTGTTATGGAGTTGAGAGAAAAATTGTTGAGCGTAGTCCATATCTGGAGTAACGTTCAAATTCTTGCCGCAAGCTTGAAAGCCCTTTTTATGACGGTTTTCCATCTTGGATAGACGAATTAACTCAGCCTCATCGTCCCGAAGCAGTTGCGCCATCTCAATATAATTTTGATGGGCTTCTTGTTCCCCTTCAATAACAATAGCATTGATGCGACTGTAAGCATCTTTATAGGTTTCGCTATTAAAATCAAGCTCTGAGCGTAAAGCAAGCTCTTGCATAAGCTATTTTATCTCCTGTGTTTTATCAACTAGGTTAGTGGTTAAATGGGTGTCCTTAATCAAATTAAGGGAGCTAACAGTATAAGTATAGGTTAACAACCGTTAACCTCTAGCTATTGTCCATAGTATAGGTTCTACTTTAATGTATAAAGTTTAAACAGAAAAGACAATTGAGCAAACTTGAGTTTAACTACAATATATGATCACAGAACATACAATAACCGTCGGTTCCTTGGAATGGTTTTATCGAGAAGTTACCCCCACCAACAGCAATAATAAACCCCCAGTGATCCTAGTTCATGGTTTACCCAGTCATAGTTATACGTGGCGTAGGGTGATGGATAATTTAGAAGATCAAGGGTTTCGGGCGATCGCCCCTGACTGGATTGGTTCAGGGTTTTCCGCTAAACCAGATAAACGGGACTTTGCTTATACTTCAGAGGCTTATCAAAAGGCGTTTGGTGAGTTTCTTGAAGGGTTAGAACTGGATAAGGTGTCTTTAGTGGTGCAAGGGTTTTTGGCTTCTGTGGCGATACAATACGCTTTCACTCACCCTGATACTATCGATCGCCTCATTATTCTGAATACTCCATTATCTCCAGATATTAAACTCCCTTGGTTAATGCAGCAATGGACGATTCCTTTTATGGGGGATATGGTCACCCAAGATCCTTTATTGGTAGATCGTACCTTAGAAAAGGGCAGTGGTTTTGTTATTGAGGATAAGGATTTAGATATTCTTCGACAACCCTATCTTAAAAGTTCTGCGGTGGGACGGGCTTTACTCACAACCACAAAAAACCTCAAACTATCTCAAACCATGAAAGACATCGAAATCGGGTTAGCAGGTTGGCAAGTTCCCACTCTCATTCTTTGGGGTATGGCGGATCCCTGGTTATCTGCTGATATTCCTGAAAAATTAGCGGCCAATGCTTCTAATATTGATATAGTGAAGTTGGAGGAAGCGAAACATTATCCCCAAGAACATTGGCCCAAAGAAGTTAGCCAAGAAATAGTTACTTTTTTGCGTCGTCAGGTGGTTTAACAGAAGTTTTTAATGATCAAAATATTGACCAATTTACTCAATTCTTGAGAAAATCGACTGAGGAGTTTACTTAATATCATTAGCAAAACTTAGCATTATGCCACGTATTCGGTCTATTCTGTCTCTATTATTGGTGGCTGTAGCCATCTTCTGTGTTAGTTGTGGTGGACCAAAAGCCTCTGTCCCTACCACTTATTCCCCTGAGAAAATTGAACAATTACAGGTTTTGATTGAACCCATCGACGAAGCCAAGGAAAATTTAGATATCCTCAAAGGGTTTATTGCTGATCAAAATTGGATCGATACCCGTACCTATATTCATGGTCCTTTAGGGGGTCTTCGTCAAGAAATGAGTAGTTTAACTCGTTCTTTGTTACCTAAAGATCAAAAAGAAGCGACAAATCTATCTAAAGCTTTATTTAGCGACTTTGAACGCTTAGATGCTGCTGCTAAGGAACGCAACTCCGCTGCTGCACAACGGGAATATCGCGAAGCAGTGAATCATTTACAAAGTTTCTTAGATTTACTTCCCAAAAGCTAACTCGTTTTAGTTATAACATCTGTAGGGGCATAAAAATTATGCCCCTTTTTTAATTTTTCATTTAATATATTATGAGGGATAAACAAAAATTTATAAAATTATTGAGGAGAATATCATGACAGTGTTTTCTCAACAGCTTGTGGGTGGAAGATATAGAGTTCTGCATGAAATAGGTAAAGGTGGATTTGGTGAAACTTATTTAGCCCAAGACACTCACCTTCATGAACAAAAATGTGTTATTAAAAAGTTTATTTATACTAGCAATAATTCTCAAGATTTAGCCAAAGCACAAGAATTATTTGAAAGAGAAGCAAACATTTTGCACTGGCTAGGAAAAAAACATCCCCAAATTCCTGAGCTATTTGCTTCTTTTAAAGAAGATAATGATTTCTATCTCGTTCAAGAGTGGATTGATGGAGAAACTTTTTCCTCGGAACTAAAGAGAAAAGGAAAGCTAAATGAAGAAGAAATAAAACAATTTTTACAAGAAATTTTAGAATTATTGCAATATGTTCATGATAACAATGTCATACACCGAGATATTAAACCTGATAATATTATGCGTCGTCGGGAAGATAACAAATTAGTTTTGATTGATTTTGGTTGTGTTAAGCAATTTATCACTGCTAACAGGCAATTAAATCACCCGAATAATCGCACTTGTATTGGAACAGAAGGTTATGCTGCCAAAGAACAGTTATGGGGAAATCCACAATTTAGTTCAGACATTTATTCTATGGGAATGACTTTAGTTTTTGCTTTAACAGCAATCCAACCAAAGGATTTGTCTAGAGATCATCATACTAATCAATTATTGTGGCAAAATTATGCTTCAGATGTGAGTAAAGATCTTATTAGTATTATCAATAAAATGATTGAGGAAAACTTTAGCGATCGTTATCAAACTATACAAAATATCCTAAAAGATTTAGACAGTCCACAGATATTGCCGACTCTTCCAATCAATCCTCAAACTGTCATTCCTCATAATTCTAGAATCACTACAATCCCTATATTAAATATTCCATTAAAACCCACTTTAATCGTCTTAGTACCTATGGTTATTTTAGTTGGTTTTGGTGCTGGTTTTAGTCTTTTTAAAAATGGCAATTCCCCACCGCCTGTTCCTGATCCTTCTCCTACAAACTCATCTCGAGATCCTTTGCCTCCACCTGACGAACCAGATAATCCTCCTGAAACAGAAACTTCGCGATTTCTCTGTCCTGACCCACTAAAAGGTCAAATTCCTTCTTGTTCTTGAGGTAAAAGGAGATATTGATCTGATTCTTTAGTAGAAATTACTGTTGACATATGATAGATTTAGTGTAATTAACCAACGGATAAGTGAATTATGCTTATAAGACAAAAAATATTTGCCCTTGGTACAACTGTCTCTCTCGCTGGTAATATGGCAATGGGTTTGCAGCCAGTAACAGCAAATACTACCTCCAGTACCTCTGCGATAACTTTTAACTGTGAAGTTATCCAGGGAACGCCAACAATTACAGCAACTAGCTCCCAATGGAATAACGAAACTCGTCAGTTCATTCGTTGGACTTCTGATGTTGGCAAAAATTCAGGCTATACGCCTTTGACAAGATGTAAGGAAATAACACCTCGTCTTCAAGCCTCTTTTGCTGATGGCAATCCTTACATCACCCACGGATACAAAAATAACAATCCCATTATTTGTACAACGGATAAATCAGGAAAAGGTTGTCAAACCCTCTTGTTTACACTCGATTGGCGTGATTTTGGGACAGAAACCATAAAGGGGAAATTAGACCCTCGCATGGTTTTAGAAGATATTTTCGCTCTAAATGAGCGAAAGTTTTCTGGCCGTGCTTTGCGTCAGGGATCTTGCCGTACCTACATTGATATGAATGCGATTCTAGAAGGTGAAACCAAGATTGCTGAAGAAGTTTGTCACACCGTTAATTAATGAACGTGAAAATTATAATTAAATTAATTCTAGCTTGCTTAATTGGTTTATATCTTAGCCAATTTCCGCAAGCTTTTACTGTAGCTGAAAACAGTGATATTAATGTAACCGAGGAAGACATTACTAAGACTGCAAATGAAGGTGCCATCCGAGATACAGCTAAACTAATAACGGTTCGATTGTATGCAGTAGATCGTGAAGGTTGGGAAAAGACAGAATTACATACAATTTCAGATAGTGGTTCAGGGGTAATTGTTGCAAAAAAAGAGATTGAAAGACGACAAGGAAATCCGTTATATCTTTACTTAGTTTTGACCAATAATCATGTTTCTGAGGATAATAATGACTTTTATATTCAAACTCATGACGGATTAATTCATCATGGTTTCGTGCATCCAAGCGTAATTTTTGAGAAAGGGGAACTATCTAAAGTTGATTTAAGTTTGCTAGGATTCTATAGTCCTTATTCTTACGAAACCGCAGTTTTCCCAGAATATACGCCACCCTTCTTACCAGTAGATTCATCTAATTTTAAAGAAGGAAGTGAGCTTTGGGTAGGGGGATTTCCTTGTGAACTAACAGCAGTACCGATGAATTGTCCAGGGGATTTCGTATTAACATCTGGAACAGGATATAAAATCGATAAACCTTTAAAAGATGGTTATCAATTGGCATTTACAAATGCAACTAGAGAAGGAAGCAGTGGGGGAGCAATTTTAAATAATCAAAATAAATTAATTGGAATTAACGGAAAGGGAAGAAATGATCAATCATCACCACAAAATCAATATGCTGATGGGTCAGGAATACCAAGAGAAATTCAAGAAAATGAACCATTAGCTTTAGGAATTCCCATTGAGTATTACTTGCAATTAGATTCACAAAATTTATTAGATAGTTTTGAAGAATTGATCCCTCCGAAAATTAATAGTCTGAATGTTAATTCGATAGATAAATTTCTTCGTGTTATACCCGAAGAAATCTCTTCTAATGAGATTACAAGTAATAGTGAATCTGATAATAATAGTGATTTTTTAACCTTTTTATCGAATCAGTTAATCTATATAGTAATTATTGCTTTTTTGCTTATTTTGATGCTTATGTTTATCCATCTCTTCAAGAATAAAGAGCAGTTGGTAGCAGAGTTTTGGTATGAGTTTAATAAAGATACTAATAGTATTGAAAAAATCATCTTTAATATTAACCCTGTGTCAGAATATAAAGGATATCGCAGAAATAATAGTAAAGATTCTAACCCTGAGATTGTTGACATCAGATTGCATAATTATCCTGATAAGAAATTCATTAAAATACATAAAATTAATTGTTTAATTCAACTCTATATTCCTCCTTTTTTTGATAAGGATAGTATAAGCTTGAAACCAGAAGTAGTTGCTCTTCCTAATGACAGAAATTTTCAAATTAAGACAAATGAAAATCGAGATAAATACTACATTTTTAAAAAAAGAAATAGTAAAAAAGTTGAAATCAATTTTCGCTTAAAAGACAAAACTATTTCTAGAAATATGAAAAGAAGTCAATAATCATTATAAAACTTAGTCAAGTTACTATTAATTGGATTAAAACATGATAAAAATCACTTTTATTTTACAAATTATACTAATCTTAACTTTTATGGGTTGTAAGACAGAGCAATCCAAAAATCCTTCTCAAAAAGATATTCCTCCTAAAAAAGCTATTGTTCATATTACAGGTGGACAAGGATTAGGATCTGGAGTAATTATTGGTCACAGGGATAATACTTATTTTGTTTTAACTGCTAGACACGTTGTGGGAATATCTCCAGGAAAAATAGATGATCCTTATAAAATAGTCTTACATGATAATCAAGAATACACCTTAGACTATGATAATCAAATTACCAAAGATAAAAAAAGAGATTTAGCTATTGTTACCTTTAAAAGTGATAAAGATTACCCCACTGCACCTCTCAATAGTAATATTTCTATTAGTCAACCTGTATCAATATTTGGTTGGAAAGATTGTTTAGGAAACCCTAAATCAGAATTAACAACTGGACAGATTGAGCAACAGTTATCTAACTTGAATCAACTATCTAAAAGCGATAGAGACAAATCATATAATCCTAAACAAGATTATGAAGAAGGATATAGACTAAAGTATAGTAACCCAACCATTCGAGGAATGAGTGGTACTGCTGTTTTTAACAATAAGGGAGAAGTTGTCGCTATTCATGGAAAACCTGGACAATATCGAGATAATCAATATAACTATGAAACTTGTCCTCCATTAGATGAAAGTTATAGTCATAATTGGGGTATTCCCATCGATATTTATTTAAAGTCTCAATTAGCTGAAACTACTCCTTTATGAAGTGTATATTTTTTGGATTATAGTTAAATTCAAGTGAGCCACAATATGAGTCGTATTACTATTATTGGTGCTGGTGTAATTGGAGCAGCGATCGCCTATGAACTGAGTTTAATAAAGGGTTTAGATATTACCTTAATTGATGAAAAACAACCTGCTTCATGTTCAACTGGCGCAGCTTTAGGGGTTTTAATGGGAATTATTAGCCACAAAACCAAGGGAAGAGGTTGGAAACTTCGTCGTCTTAGTTTAGAACGCTATTCAACCTTAATTCCTGAGTTAGAAGGGTTAACGGGTAAAAAAATTCCTGTTAACTATCAAGGGATTTTAATGTTAGGTTTTAGAGATGATCCCTTAGAAAGATGGGAAAGGTTAAAAGAATTTCGGAATGATCAGGGATACCCCCTAGAAATTTGGGATCAAAATGAGTTATTGAAACGCTGTCCCCAAGTACAAAATGACCGTGTTGTTGGGGCTATTTATTCCCCAAAAGATCGGCAAATTCATCCCACTATTTTAACGGAATCCCTTGTTTTAGCTGCTTCTAAAAACGGTGTAAAGTGTCAGTTTGGATTTAAAGTTCAAAATATTATACCAACGGAGCTATACGCTTCAAATAATAGTCAATCCTATCATATAAAAACATCATACCAGACCTTAGAAACTGACTGGATAATTATTTGTGCAGGGTTAGGTTCGACTCCTTTAATTAATGAATTGCAACCGATGGTGAAAATTAAACCAGTTCTTGGACAAGCGTTACAAATTAAGTTAAATCATACGTTAGGTGATATTAATTTTCAACCTGTTATTACTGGAGAAGATGTCCATATTGTTCCTGTTAATGAGCAGAAATATTGGATCGGTGCAACAGTAGAATTTCCTGATGAAATGGGAGAAGTTTTGCCACAATCCGACTTATTAGCAACAGTAAAACAACAAGCTTTTTCCTTTTGTCCTCAGTTAGAAAAAGGAGAAATTATCAACACTTGGTCAGGAAAACGTCCCCGTCCAGATGGAGAAGCAGCCCCGATTATCAAGGAAGTTTCTAACCATCCTCATGTTCTATTAGCAACTGGTCATTATCGTAATGGTATTTTATTAGCTCCTGCAACTGCTTTGATAATTCGAGATAAAATTATGGGAAGTGATACTGAGTAAATTTTTATGTTAAACATTATTTTTGTGGTTCTAATCGTCTTAACTGGATCGGCAATTTGTGCTTGTGCAGAAACAGCTTTATTTTCAGTTTCACGGGTTCGTGTTAAACAATTGGCGCAATCAAAAAAACCAGCAGCGGTTGTTTTACAGTCAATTCGTAGCAAAATGAATCGTCCTATTGCTACTATTGTTATCTTAAATAATATTTTTAATATTGTAGGTAGTATTGTAATTGGAAGTTTAGCAGCTAAAGTTTTAGGAGATACTTGGTTAGGGTTATTTTCTAGCATTTTAACGTTCCTAATTATTGTTTGTGGTGAAATTGTTCCTAAAACGGTTGGGGAACGATATTCTGAACCTATCGCCTTAGTTGTTGCTATACCTGTGCAATTTTTGACGGTAATTTTTACCCCTTTGGTTTGGTTGATGGAACAAATCACTTCTCCTTTTACACAACAACGAAAACTCCCAACAACCAATGAAGCAGAAATTCGTTTTTTAACTATGATCGGTTATAAAGAGGGGGTAATCGAAGATGACGAAGCAGAGATGATTCAACGGGTTTTTCAACTCAATGATTTAACAGCAGCAGAGTTGATGACTCCTAGGGTTATTGTTACTTTTTTAGAAGGCAATTCTACATTAATTGAGTCTCAAGAAGAAATTATTGCTTCTGAACATACTCGTATTTTAGTGATTGAAGAATCCATCGATAAAGTAATTGGATATTCTCTCAAAGATGAATTACTTGCAGCAATTATTAGAGGTCAAGGAAATCAGAAAATTAATCAGTTAGTTCGTCAAGTTCATTATGTTCCTGAAACCATTAAAGCGGATAAATTACTTAAGACCTTTCAAGATACTCGTGAACATCTAATGGTGGTTTTAGATGAATATGGTGGAGTTGCAGGAGTGGTAACGTTAGAGGATGTTTTAGAAGTATTAACAGGGGAAATTGTTGACGAAACCGATCGCATCATTAACTTACAAGAAGTTGCTAGAAAAAAACGTAAAGTTTTATTGAATTCAAGGGGAATAGATGCTTAATATTTTGTAACGTCAGAAAAACTTATGTATTTAACAAGAAATTTAAACGTTAAACCTATTTCTCTTTTTGAAAATGTCGGGCATAATTGGACAGGTAGAAAAGTTAAGAACGTAATAGGATTTTATTTATGGACATGAGCGATCTACAATTGTGGGTGATGTTATTGTTAAATAGTCTATTTTGTTTATTAGTTCCTCGACTGTTAACCACTCAATGGTTGACTTTATTATCTACAAGGAATAAATCTTCTATGACTACTGTAACTCAAGAAACTTAAATTTTCTCTTTTAACGGGACAATTAAACAAACAGATAGTTAAGAACCGAAATTTATATAGCAGTTCCCATACTTGTGAGGGACAAACTCTTCTGGTTTTAGGAGTTCGGAAGTTCAGAAGGGCAGGCTTCGCCTGTGCTACGCAGCAGAAGTTGAATATTAGGTGTACCTTATGAGTTCAGGAAACACTATAAGTCGACTTCATAATGTTTGCCATTAAACGTGACTTTATCTCCAGTAACTAATTGTCGTCCCCGTCGTGTCTCTACACAACCATTAACCATCACTTCTCCCGCTTGAATTCTTATTTTTGCTTCACCACCACTTTGTACAAGGTTTTGCCATTTCATAAATTGGCCAAGTCTAATCATATCTGAAGACTTTTTTTGATCGTTAGTCATAATTTAATTTATCAACATAAATAATTCAAGCAGGTAATTATTATTTTATTTTTTAGACAGTCTATATACCCATTATAGCTTACTATAATTAATAGTAACACAAAATAACAGCTTATGTTATATTTAGCTATGTTTCGATCAATTAATACTATGTATTATGAGCGATTTTAACAAAAAAAATGTGGTCATTATCGGAGGCGGACCTACGGGATTAGGGACTGCCTTAATGTTAGCAAAAAGAGGCTGGAAAGAGATTACTGTTGTTGAAAAAAGACCCACCGCTGACTATTATGAACCTGACAAATCTTTCAACTATCAAATTGATGGTCGAGGTCAAAAATCAACAGATCTATTGAATATTACCGATAAACTAGCTGATTTAAGTGTTGCCAGCACAGACTTTTACTTAACACTAATTAAACCAGACGGAACCCGAAAAACGACAAAACTACCTATTATTGATCCTGAACGAAAAACAGCATATTGGCTGCCTCGATATTCTTTTGTTCAATTATTTTATCAAGAAATTAAACAGTATTGGCAAGATACTATTAAGGTTTTATTTAACACTGACTGCCTTGAAATTAAAGTTTTTAAAGAACAGTTAAAAGTTATTGCACAAGATCAAGATCATCAACAATTCACTTTTACACCAACTTTATTGATAGGTAGTGACGGTTTCAATTCTATTGTCCGTAAAACTCTTCATGAAACTGAAAGTCAATCTTACCCATTTGCCATGCAAAAGTTTCCTTCTCCTAGTTCTTCACTAAAGTATAAAGTGCTTACTTTACCTCCTCAATTCCCTTTATCGCAAGAAGAAAACGACATCAGTCAATCAACAATGGCCTATGCTATTCGTTCTTCTTTTAAAGGTAAAAAACAGGCAATTTCTTTAGGCTTATTACCCTTTAAAGATCCAAATAAACCTAGAACTGCTAATATTATTGCTTATCCTGATCATCACATTTGGCAATTAAAAACACCAAAACAAGTAGAACAGTTTTTAATACAAGCTTTCCCACAACTTCCTATAAAAAAGATTATTTCTCATGAAGAAATAGCAAGATTTACCTTCAGTAACGGAGGAACATTCCCCATTCCTCAATTTTGTTCAGGACTTTATAAAATCTGGGGAAACCCTGATAAGAATGAGGGAACGGCTGTTATCTTATTAGGAGATGCTGTACATTGTTTTCCTCCTGATATTGGACAAGGGGTGAATTCCGCTTTAGAAGATGTTTATATTTTTCAAGAAATATTAACAGAAACGCAAGATAATCTTTCTCAGGCACTTCCAATTTATCAACAACGACGACAAGAAGATATTGAAGCATTAATTCGTTTAGTTCAAATTAGTTACCCTTGGCAATATAATCAAGATCCTTTACAGAAAAAATTATGGAATGTTAACTTTCTTTTACGTTTACTTTTAAGTCGTTTTTTCCCTTTTATTTTTAGTCCTCATTCTTTTGTTCTTATCCAAAATCATGAATTATCTTACTCAGAAATCCTAGCAAAAAGTAATAAAACAACAAGAATTTTATTAACTATAGGAATTATCTTAATTTTCTTATTTATTTTTATTCCTTAATAGATGATTAATTAAATTTTGTCAGGTGGGCAATAATTAAAAGTATTATGAAAGCTTTAGATAAGTTTTTTATTTGCCCACCCTACCGTATTGGTTTTTCTTAATTAGAATAATGTATATAACGTTTCCCGAACTCATGAGATACACCTAAAATTCAACTCCTGACTCCTGACTCCTGACTCCTAAAACTAGAAAACTTTGTACCTCACAAGTATGGGAATTGCTATAATAAAAGAAAAAAATTAATAATAAATTATTCTATGTTTAAAATTACTGCACAGGGAAAAACCATTACTTGTCACCAAGGAGAAAATTTACGTCGTGTTCTTCTTAAACACAATATTGATCTATATAATGGTCAGGCGAAAATTATTAATTGTCGGGGTATCGGAACCTGTGGAACTTGTGCATTAGAAATAGAAGGTTCAGTGTCCGAAGCTAACTGGAAAGATAAAGCAAGGCGTTCTCTTCCTCCCCATTCTCTGCAAAAAAATCGTCGTTTAGCTTGTCAAACTCAAGTGCAAGGAGATTTAAAATTGACTAAATATGATGGGTTTTGGGGACAGGGTGATAATGTGGTTTGGACGGCTGAATAATTAATAGGTTTCTAGGGATAAATGATCAATTATCCCTAACAGAGCAATCAGGTTTCAGTTGTGAGAAAATTAGAATTGTAGTGGACTGTTTCAGCTAATGAGCGTGCATTACAGTAGGGTGGGTTAGACGGCTATAATTCAGGTTATCACAGGAATATAACAATCCGTCGTAACCCACCATTTTAGTTAAAACAATCCACTACTTAATGTTGTCTTAAAAAGAAGAAAATTTAATTTTTTCCTCTGAGTGAGCAAAGTCCCCAAAATCGATTAAAATTAAAGATATAAGGGAAATCCTAAATCGATAGTAAATTAAGTTTGTCATTCAACTATGTCTGATCTTATTTTACCCCAAGAAAAAGAACATCTTACTAACGTCATCACTGAAATCTTCGTTAAGTATGATGCACAGGTTGACAAAAAAGAGGTAGAAGTACAAGTTTTTTGCACTGATTTTGTCAGACAACGGGATACAATACAAGATCCAAGTATTGTTATTGGTGATGTTAATTGGGGTTTAAATACCATTGATTTTCTAGAAAGTTCTCATCAGGATTTGATGAAGGCTCAAAATAGAGGTAAAGATAAAGGAAATTGGTTAAAAGCAAACCTCAAAGCCATTACTAATATTAAGGATATCCGAAAAATTGGAGAAACAGTTCAACAAATTCAGGCCGAATTAATTAAATCTAATAATCAGCATCTAAGTTCTTTCTGCAATGAAAATGTAGAACTTTTTCCAGAAATTCCAGCAAAGGAAATTACAGGAGTTTATGAGGAGACAGAAGCTGTACAAGGCTTACTGGGTACGGTTCAAAATAATTCTTTACTGACTACCATTTCTTGTGTGCAACAGATTGACTCTGTAGTTGAAAATCTTGACACTAATAATCAAAATGTAAGCCAAGTTGCTCAAGATTGTTTTGAGGGAGAACTAGGGAATAATAGTGAGTTAGTGGCGAAAAAGCTGGTCACTTGTGGTGTTATTGTTGCTAATAATGAAGTTCCTATCCAAGCACTTGATGGGATGAATACTCCCGAAATAGCTATTGCGGTGGATATGGGAATTACTATTGCTAAAGTAGCCTACAAATTGGCTCAAGGTAAGATGCAAGTCAATAAAGCAATGGACTACATTTATGATCACTCCGTTGCTGCTATTGGTGCTGTCACTCAAACAGTCGTACAGTTAGAAACCCAGTTAATGGGAACGCAAATTGGGGCTATACTAGGGTCGGTATTTGGTCCTTTGGGAACCCTGTTGGGTGGTATTGCAGGTGGGGTTGTCGGTCGGTTAGCAGGAAATCCCATCGCTCAAAGTATTAAAAAAGGAGTGGTAAAAATAGGTCAGTTTGCTAAGGAAAGTGTCATCAAAGTTGTCGAAAAAGTTAAACAAGTAGGTCAGAAAATTGGCGAGGAGGTTACACAAGTAGCTAACAAAGTGAAGAAGGTTGTCACAAATTTGTTTTGATAACTAATTCTTAATTTTCCTTATAACGGAAGTAAATCGAGGAAAACTACCATGCCTTTAAGAACATTCGCCTTGAATCACAACGGACGACCGATTTGGAAGCTAGATGAGTTAAGGGAATACTGTGACATAGACCAGCTTCTAATAGATTATCGTGATGGGAGATTATGCAGATGGCTAGAAGCACAAAAGAACTTCGATAATTTGATATCGTCTATAAATAATATATCAGCAGAAGAGGATTTAGAACTAGCAGAAGAACTGGTAATAATTCTAGATATAGATCCACAAATTTTAGCCAAGGTTTACTTTAATCGCGGTGTTGCTTATATTGATTTAAAAGAATATGAAAAGGCAATTGCTGATTACAATAAGACCATCAAATTGAATCGTAACTATGCTGAGGCTTACTTTTATCGTGGTATTGCTTACGATAATTTAGGAGAATACCAAGAGGCACTTGTTGATTTGACTAAAGCCATTGCAC
>JAAUYD010005156.1_pt1 | contig 45809 bp, 42 predicted proteins | sample 7278101 | NCBI WGS metagenome assembly JAAUYD01 (sample SAMN14350128, study PRJNA611818) | marine sediment metagenome | isolation source: surface marine sediment (0.6m) | place: French Polynesia: Moorea | collected 2018-08
GCGAACATCGATTCGAGCATCCGGTCCTGTGCGTCTTTCATGTGCTCAGCCATATTGATGATCTTTGATGTCAAAACTCGTCCTGATCTTTTCTTTACCACGAAAAATCACGGATTTCACGGTGCCAACCGGCATCGACGTTGCCTCGCTGATTTCACGGTGCGACAGACCGCAGGCGTAAGACATGACCATGACGGCCCGTTCCTCCTCCGTCAGCACCGCCAGCAAGCGCTCGAGATCTCCGATCTCTTCCGATTGCCGCACATGCGACTGTTCCGTGACAACGGCCTGCTTGCCTGCCGCATCGAGAATCTCCGCGTAGCGTTTCGACTTGCGTTTCGACTGCAGAAATGTCGTGTACGCGACCTTGAGCAACCAGCCAATGAAACTGCCCCTCCCCGAATAGGTGTGGAGCTTCTCCCAGGCATGCATGAAGCAATCCTGCGCGAGGTCGTCCGCGAGTGTGAAATCTCCTGACAGCTTGCGGAGGAAATTCCGCACGTGCGACTGGTGCCGACGAACCAACTCGCCGAATGCGGCCATGTCTTGCGACGCGAGGACACCCGCAACGAGCTCATTGTCTTCCCCGACCACCAAGTCGCCTCTCGCCTAGTCGTCCTTGCGCGCAAACTTGTGCAGGATCAGGTAAGCAATGCCGATCGCCCCCGGAAACGCCGACAGACCGAGAATCGGGCCGGTCGCTTCTTCTTCGGGGATGCCGAAACTGAGCATCGCAAAGCCGATCGCTACGGCAAGCCAGATCACGCCGAGGCGAAGATCCTTGTCCTTGGGCGCTTTCGGGTGCCCCAACCGATCGATGAGCTCGGGGCTCAGATCCTGACCCTTGTCCAGCGCGACGCGAATCGTGTCCTGCATCTGCTGGCGCGCCTTGTAGCGAAACCAGAAGAACACGGCCAATAGCACCATGGGTGCAACGACCGCCGTAAAACCTATCCATTCACCAGTCACTGTTCTTTCTCCCTTTGGTAAATCGTCTGCCTGAGCAGTCTCCACCCCTTAGATGCCTGTCGCCGGCGAGTTGGATGCAACTGTTAACTTGTTGTTTTTATTGTTAATTAAATTTTCTGTCATACGAATTCGGAGGCCAGTCAACTAATCGACAACGACAGCGTTGTATCGTTATGGACCTCACACGCGAGAAGTGCAAGGAGCGCCCGTGAATCCGACAGGCCCCGTCATAGCCGCCAATCGCTTCGGGCTTGGAGCCCGGCCGGGCGAGATTGCCCGCATCGGCGATCGCCCGGAGGCCTGGTTGCTCGACCAGCTCGATGGCCCATCGCGGCTGCCACGTGACCTTCGGGATCTCCCCGACTCGGCATCCCTGTTCGTCGAGCTGCAGGAGATCCGAAGGAAACAGCGCGAAGCCAGGCGCAAGGACGAAGATGTCGTACAGAAGTACGGACGGTTCTTACGCGAGCATTACGTCAGTCAGACGTCGGCACGTTATCGACACGCGGCGAAGACCGACCTGCCTTTCCATGAGAGGCTCGTTCACTTCTGGAGTAATCACTTCGCCGTATCGGCCGACAAACAGCCACTTCCTGCCATCGCAGGTCTCATGGAAAACGAGGCGATTCGCCCCAACGTGTCCGGGCGCTTTGTCGACCTGCTGCTGGCCGTCGAGAAACACCCTGCGATGATCGTGTATCTCGACAACCAGCGCTCCATCGGCCCGAACTCCCGGCTCGGCAAACGCGCGAATCGTCGCCAGACGGAGCAGCAGATCGGGCTCAACGAAAACCTCGCGCGCGAAATCCTCGAGCTGCACACGCTCGGTGTTGGCGGGGGCTACACGCAACAGGACGTCACGACGCTCGCGAAAGTCATTACCGGATGGTCGATTGGCGGTGCAAACGAGCGCGGCCGCTTCGCCGACGGCACCCCGGGCAAGTTCGAGTTCAGGGAGGCAATCCACGAACCAGGGCCACAGCACTTGCTAGGCAATACCTACAAACAACCCGGAGTCGGCCAGGGAGAAGCCGTACTGCATGACCTTGCGACACACCCGTCTACCGCCAGATTCGTCTCCACGAAGCTGGCGCGTCACTTTGTCGCCGACGAGCCACCAGCCTCCATCGTCGACAAGCTCACGGCCACCTGGCTCGAATCAGGTGGCGAACTGGCGGCCGTTTACCGCACGTTGATCGAAACCGACAGCACCTGGAGCCCGACGCATCGCAAGTACAAGACGCCGCACGACTTCGTAATATCCACGCTGCGTGCGTTTGATTATGACCCGGAGCGGCCGCAGTTCATCGTCGGCGCGCTCGACCTCATGGGACAACCGCCGTTCCGTCCCGGCTCTCCGGAGGGCTGGCCCGATACAGCCGAGCAATGGGGCGGTGCGGATGCACTTTACAAACGCATCGAATGGTCGAACACGGTCGCGCGCCTTGTCGGCTCACGAATCGAGCCGGTCGAGCTCGGAAACGCCGTGCTTGGCGTCAGTTTCGATCCCGAAACCCGCAAGGCCATTTCACGCGCGGAGAGTCGCGTGCAGGGAATGACGTTGTTCCTCGCCTCGCCAGACTTTCAGAGGAGATGAGCATGGTGAACCGTCGAGAACTGCTAAAGGCGATGGGGCTGACGGCATTTGCAGGTCACGTTCCGGGACTCGCATTTGCAAATGCACCGACCGACGCGCGTCTCGTACTCGTCGTCCTGCGTGGCGCCGTCGACGGACTCGCGCTTGCGGCGCCGTATGCCGACCCGGACTATCGCGATGTGCGCGGAGAGCTTGCGCTCACCGAACCGGGATCGGTTAACTGTCTTCTCGATCTCGACGGCTTCTTCGGCCTGCACCCGTCACTCGAGGGTGTGCACGAACGATTTGTCCGCGGCGAGGCAATGATCGTCCATGCAGTCGCAAGCCCGTATCGTGCCCGCTCGCATTTCGATGGCCAGGATCTGCTCGAAAACGGCGGCGATACCGTTGGCGGTTTGCGCGATGGTTGGTTGAACCGCGCACTCGCGCCTGTCGCCGGCGATCACGAGGTCGCGATTGCACTGGCGCAGAACACGCCCCTTGTTCTCCGCGGCGACAATTCGGTCACGAGCTGGGCGCCATCAAGACTGCCGGACGCCGACGCCAGCACGATCGCACGGCTGCAACGCCTGTACGCCGGGGACGCATTCTTCGCAACGCGACTCGAGCAGGCATTGAATTCTCAGGAGATCGCTCAAGGCATGTCGGGTTCCTCGCGGCGGCGCGGCAATGACGCACGTCGGTTCGAAGAGATGATGGCCTCGGCCGCACGATTCCTGGTCGCGCCTGACGGACCGCGAATCGCGGTCGTCGAACTCGGTGGCTGGGACACTCATGCCAACCAGGGTGCAGCGTCGGGCGCACTTGCCAACCGCTTTGCTGCGCTGGACACCGGGCTCGCGAACCTGCGAACGGGCCTCGGAGTCGCATGGAAAGACACCGCGGTCGCTGTCGTGACGGAGTTTGGGCGCACGGTGCACGTAAACGGTACCCGTGGTACCGATCACGGTACGGCGACGGCCGCGCTGCTGGTCGGCGGAGCGGTAGCCGGCGGCAAGGTGATCGGCGACTGGCCCGGCCTCGGCAGGAACGATCTCCATGCGGGACGGGATCTGCAACCGACGACCGACCTGCGAAGTCTGTTCAAGGGTGTGCTGGAGCAACACCTATCGATCGACGCCGGATTCGTCGAGAAAACGGTGTTTCCGGAAAGCCGGGGCGCTCGTCCCCTGGAAAACCTGATACGGGGCTAAACCCTCGAGCTCGTGTCCGGCGTTTATACCGGACATGAGCCTGCTCGACACACTGCGCGATCCGCGCTACTACCAGGTCGCGGTCCTGACGAGCCTGCTGACATTCGGCATCGCTGTCCTCGACTTCGGCATACGCTGGCAAAATGCCGCTGCAATACTGCTGACTGCGCAGGTCGTACAGTTCATCGGCACGCGCAGCGCCAGCCTGCCGCGTTTCGATCCGCTCAGCGCGCTTATTACGTCGTTGTCGCTCACGTTATTGCTGCGCACCGAGTTCATCGCGCTGGCGATGCTGGCGGCGATCATCGCGATCGGCAGCAAATTTCTTATCCGCGTGCGTGGCAAGCACATCTTCAATCCTGCCAACGTTGCGCTCGTGACGCTGATGCTCACCAGCGACTACGCCTGGGTTTCGTCCGGTCAGTGGGGCAGCGCCGCAATCGGCGCCTTCGCGCTGGCGTGTCTCGGCTTTCTCGTGTTGACGCGTGCGAAACGTGCCGAGACGACCATCGCGTTCCTCACTTTCTACGGCACGCTGTTGTTCGGTCGAGCGCTATGGCTTGGCGATCCGTTGTCGATCCCCGTGCACCAGATGCAGAACGGCGCGTTGCTGATCTTCGCGTTCTTCATGATATCGGACCCGAAGACGACCCCGAACTCCCCGATCGGACGCGTACTGTTCGCATCGATAGTGGCCGGCATCGCCTTCACGATCCAGTTCGTTTTCTATTTACCGAACGGACCGATCCTCGCGCTGATCGTCTCGGCGCCTCTCGTACCCCTTGTCGATGCCTTACTGCAGGGAACGCACTACCGGTGGGAAACCGCGCGCGAGCGCGTACTCAACAAAGGAGTTCAACCATGAGAATTCTCATAACTCTCGTCACCGCGATCGTGACGGTATTTGCTGCGACGACGGCGAACGCTTTCTGCGGTTTCTACGTCGCAAAGGCTGATACGAGCCTATTCAATCGCGCGTCGCAAGTCGTGCTCGTACGCGACGGCAACCGCACGATCATCACAATGGCTAATGATTTCGAGGGCGAGGCCCGGGACTTCGCCGTCGTGATTCCCGTCCCCACGATGATCGAACGTGGCCAGATTAACGTCGGCGACCGGGCAGTCATTGAGCATCTTGACGCCTATACGGCACCGCGACTTGTCGAGTACCACGACCCTGACCCTTGTCAGGCGTATTGGCGACTCGAAGGAATGGCCAGCAACGACGCCGCGATGCCGGCGTCGGAAAACGAGCTGAGAAAGTCCGCTCGCTCTCGCGGCGTGACGATCGATGCCCGTTATACGGTCGGTGAATACGACATCCTCATTCTGTCCGCGAAACAGAGCGGCGGCCTGATCAACTGGCTCAACGAGAACGGCTACAAGATTCCCCGGGGCGCAAAGCGCGTCGTTGATTCCTACCTGAAGCAGGACATGCGATTTTTCGTGGCGAAGGTCAATCTCGAGGAACAGGCGAAGCTTGGATACCAGTATCTGCGTCCGATCCAGGTCGCCTACGAAAGCAACAAGTTCATGCTGCCGATTCGCCTCGGTACGTTGAATGCGAAGGACAAACAGGAACTCTACGTATACGCGCTCACGCGTACTGGCCGCGTAGAGACGACCAACTACCGCACGGTGAAGATGCCGAGCAACGTCGAGATTCCGGAGTTTGTCGACGGCGAGTTCGCCGACTTCTACCGGGCGATGTTCGACAGGCAAACGCGAAAGGAGAATGAACGTGCCGTGTTTCTCGAGTACGCCTGGGACATGGCCTGGTGCGACCCCTGTGCGGCCGATCCACTGAGCCGGACGGAACTCAAATCGCTCGGAGTATTCTGGCTCGGTGACGACCGCGGCAATCGCAAACCGACGGTCCAGCCCCTGGCGCAGAACGTCTTTGTGACCCGGCTCCATGTACGCTACGACGCGGACCATTTCCCGGAGGACCTGATGTTTCAGGAAACCGGCGATCGCCAGAACTTCCAGGGGCGCTACGTCATACGTCGCGCGTGGAACGGCGAAGCGAAGTGCGACATCTCAAACTACCAGGCGGCGCTTCGCGAACGCCAGGAACGCGAAGCCCGGCAGCTCGCCAATCTCACCGGCTGGAACATCGGCGATATTCGCGGCAAGATCCGGTTCCCGGACGGCACAGCCAACGAGCCGGATAAAGAACCGTGGTGGAAACGGATCTGGAACTGATTCCGGCGATCTGGCGGCCGGCGCATGAGCGTCGGATGAGCCGATCGAACTCGGTCTCAGCGGCGCTTGTCCTGCAGAAACTCCCAGGCGACGACTGCGCTTTCGATATCGCGATTCTGAGCGCCGGTGGGTGAAAAGAAGCGCAGGCTCGGCATCGTGTGACCGCCGGCAAAGACGGTCAGCCAGGACACGGCGGCGGCGCCTGTGCCTCCGACATAGTCGGCACCGACGACCGTAGAGTTGTCGGTCGGGTCGATATTCGGATACACGACCGGCGGCAGAGATCGAGTTGTCGAGTTGCGAGCACGCCAGAAGTCCCTTGTCTCGAGCGATGACGTTACCTGTCCGCCACTGCCCAACGCGACCGTGCCTCCATTGAAAGGCATCAATACATCGGCCGTGCCGTTGCAGATGAACACCGAGACCGGCGCCGGATCCGGGTCGTTCACTGCAGCTTCGCACGAAGGGTCAAGGTTGGCCGGATTATTTGCGATGAACGCGGCGATGCCGGCGATTCGGTCGCCGAGCTCGAGTGCGGCGCGGTAGCTCATCATGCCGCCGTTGGAAGCCCCCGCCACATAGACCCGATTCTCGTCGACAACCAAAGATTGCTCATTCGCCGCCCAGTCGATCAGGGCGGCAATGAAGGCAACGTCGTCTGCGCTTGAACCCGACACCTGATCACTTCGGCAATCGTTCCAACTGGCGGAGACAGCGTTGGGATCGCCGTCCGCGCCGGTGCCATTGGGCACGACAAGCAGCACAGCTTCGGACTCGGCCACGCTCAGCCAACCGGACGAGCCCGACGTTCCATCGATGACTCTGGTTTTATTCTGGGTGCCACCGTGAAGCAGGATCAGAACAGGTGCGTCCTCGGGCAGCGCCGGCGGGACATAGTAATCGAAGTATCGTGTTGTACCCGATACAGACAGAGTATTGTCGCTACGCAAACCCGGCGGCGGCGGCGTGTAAGCGGCAGGCGGGGCCTGCGGCGGCGGCGTATCGGAACCCGACGAGGAACAGCCGGCCAACGCAACCCACAGCAAAGCAGAAGAGACGAGTGCCAGGCCTGTTGGACCCCTTTGCCTCGGTCGCTCCGTAGACGTAGCGCTATCCACCATGTTTGGACGGCACGACAACGGCTTAGCGGTAGCGGCCCTGCAGCTTCTGCAGCTCATCGTTGCCGGGGTGGAGCTCTTCGTACGGCAGCTGCCCGAGTGGGGTGTCCGTATTCTGCATCAACTCGTGCATTTCCTCGCGAGCCTCGTTGACGTACAGCAGTCCGGTCGTTATCTCGCCCGCATTGAATCGATCGCGAAGGTATTTGAATGCGTCGGCACGACTTGTCGGGTCGTAGTCCCGATCAACCTTGCGCAGAATGATCGTGTCGCCGCCGTGCAGATGCACGGGCATCGCTTCACCTTCCTTGTACGATGCCTTGATCTCCTCGGAAGGCTGAATATAGTCGACATTGATAACGTGATTGTAGTGCTCACGCGTATGCGCGTAGCTCTTTGTCGAACCCTCGTGATCATTGAATGTCACGCACGGGCTGATGACGTCGACGAGCGCGAAACCCGAGTGCATGATCGCGCCCTTGATCAGCGGCACGAGCTGCTCCTTGTCGCCCGAGAAGCTGCGGGCAATATAGGTTGCGCCCAGACTGAGCGCCGTGCTGACCGGATCGATGGGCTCCTGCTGGTTTGGCAGACCTTTCTTCGGCAGCGAGCCGATATCCGCCGAGGCGGAGAACTGTCCCTTTGTCAGGCCATAGACTCCGTTGTTCTCGATCAGGTAGCACATGTTCAGGTTGCGACGAATCGCATGAACGAATTGTCCGGCACCGATCGACAACGAGTCGCCGTCGCCCGACACACCGATATACGTCATGTGGCGATTGGCCGCATTCGCCCCTGTCGTCACCGACGGCATGCGACCGTGGACCGAGTTGAATCCGTGCGCCTGGCTGACGAAGTAGGCCGGCGTCTTCGACGAGCAACCGATGCCGCTCATCTTTGCCAGCATGTGCGGCTCGACATTGAGTTCGAACACGGCCTCAATCAAAGCAGCCGTAACCGAATCGTGGCCGCAGCCTGCGCACAACGTCGAGACCACGCCTTCGTAGTCCCGAGTCGTCAGGCCGAGATCATTCCTTGGCAGGCTCGGATGCGCAACCCTGGGTTTTGCGATATACGTCATGCGGCGCGTCCCTTCTTGATCTCGGCCAGTATCCGGTCAACGACGAAGCCGGCATTAAGCGGCATCCCGTCGTAATGCAATACCGACACGAGCTTGTTCTGATCGGCGTCGATATCGTTGATGAGTAACGTGCGTAATTGAGCGTCACGATTCTGTTCGACGACGTAGACGACGTCATGCTCGGCGATGAAGTTTTTGACGGCGTCAGAGAACGGGAACGCTCTCACGCGACAGTAGTTGAGGCCTATGTTCTGTGCTTTCAGCCTGTCGAGCGCTTCAACGCACGGACCGTCGCCGCTGCCCAGCGTGAGGATTGCCGCTGTGTTGAATTTTGAATAGCGAATGTCGGCCTCGGGCACTAGCGTGCGCGCCGTCTCCCATTTGACCAGCAGCCTGTCCAGCACCTCCCGGTACGCCGCCGAGTCCTCTGTATATCCGCCGTACTTCGTATGGCCCGAGCCGCGCGTGAAATACGCGCCCTTCGGATGCACGCCGGGAAGCGTCCGATACGGAATGCCGTCGCCGTCGACGTCCAGGTACCTGTAGAAATTGTCCATCGCCTCGAGTTCTTCGGCGCCGAGAACCTTGCCGCGGTCGGGAACATAGTCGTCGTCCCATTTGAGTTCCGGCACCATCCAGTCATTCATACCGATATCGAGATCGGACAACACCATGACCGGCGTCTGTAGCCGCTCGGCGAGATCGAAGGCCTGCGGCGCCATGTGGAAACACTCGGATGGATCGGCGGGGAACAGCAGCACGTGTTTCGTATCGCCATGAGACGCGTAGGCACAGCTGATCAGGTCGCATTGCTGCGTGCGCGTCGGCATACCGGTCGACGGCCCGACGCGCTGCACGTTGAAGATCACAGCCGGAATTTCGGCGTAGTATCCGAAGCCAATAAACTCGCTCATCAGCGAGACGCCCGGACCGCTGGTGGGCGTGAACGAACGGGCGCCGTTCCAGCTCGCGCCGAGTACCATACCGATTGCAGCGAGCTCGTCCTCTGCCTGGATGATGCAATACGTCCGTTTGCCGGACTCCGGATCGACGCGGTAGCGCGCGCAGAAATCCCGGAATGCGTCCATCAGCGACGTTGACGGCGTGATCGGGTACCACGCACCGACCGTTGCACCGGCATACACGCAACCGAGACCGGCCGCCGTGTTGCCGTCGATAACGATATGTCCTTTCGTTTTGTCGAGTTTCTCGATCCGGGCCGGAATCGGGCAGGGGAAGTTCCCGGCTGCGTAGTCGTAACCGAGATGTATCGCCTCCATGTTCGACTGGATCAGGTGCGCCTTGTCCGCAAAAGTCTCTTCGAGCAGGCCTTTGATGATGTCCAGATCGACATCGAGCAGCGCCGCAATGACGCCGACGTACGCGATGTTTTTCATCAGGATGCGGGCGCGAGCGCCGTCGAAGCGCTCGATACACATCTTCGAGAGTGGCACGCCGATAATCGTGATGTCGTCCCGGTTCAGCAGTGCGCTGCGCGGCCACGTCGAGTCATAAATCAGGAAACCGCCGGGCTCGACCTCTGCAAGATCCTGAGCGTAGGTCTGGGCGTTCATCGCGACCATGATGTCGACGCGGTCCGAACGAGCATGGTAACCGTCCCCCGTCACCCGAATCTCATACCAGGTTGGCAGTCCCTGGATGTTGGACGGGAAATAGTTTTTGCCGACTACCGGCACGCCCATGCGAAAGATCGCCTTGCGCAACAGCCCGTTCGCACTGGCGGAGCCAGTACCGTTGACCGTAGCGATCTTTATAACGACGTCGTTTACATCCGCCACGGTAATCCCCTACTACTAGGCTGAACCGCCTGCCGCGGTTTGTAGATCGTCGGATGCCGCCTCGTCGACAGCGTAGGGAATCAGTATCGTCGACTTCTGCATGTCCCATGCGCCGGTCGGACAACGCTCGGCGCACAGACCGCAGTGCACACACAGATCCTCGTCCTTGACCATGACGCGCTGCGTCTGCGGCAGATCTTCAGAAACGTACAATGCCTGGTCGGGATTCAGGGTGGGAGCCTTCAGCCGCGAACGCAGATCGTCTTCCTCGCCATTGTGCGTGATGGTCAGGCAGTTGACCGGGCAAATGTCGATGCATGCATCGCACTCGATGCAGAGCTTTGCCGTGAAGACGGTCTGAATATCACAGTTCAGGCAACGCTCGACTTCCTCGGCCGCCTGTTCGGCCGTGAAACCGAGTTCGACCTCGATATCGAGCTTCTTGAATCGCTCCTTGAGACCGACGTGCGGCATGAGACGACGCGCCGCGCCGTCATAGTCGTTCGAGTAACTCCACTCGTGCATGCCCATCTTCTGGCTGACGAGATTGAGGCCATCCGGCAAGCGATCGCGCAGGTCTTCGCCCTGACAATACTTGTGCATCGAGATCGCCGCCTGGTGGCCGTGCTCGACGGCCCAGATGATGTTCTTGGGACCGAATGCCGAGTCACCGCCGAAGAAAACGCCCTCGCGTGTGCACATCATCGTCTCTTCGTCGACAACCGGGCATTCCCACTTGTCGAACTCGATACCAAGATTGCGCTCGATCCACGGGAACGCGTTGTCCTGGCCAATTGCAAGAACGACGTCATCGCAGGGAATCACGACTTCGCCGGTCGACGTACCGCGATCGATGCGCCCCTTCTCGTCGATGTCGTACTCCATCAGATCGAACTTCATGCCAACCAGTTTGCCGTCTTCGTATACGAACTCTTTCGGCGAATGATTGACAATGATCTCGACGTTCTCTTCCTCGGCATCCTCGAGCTCCCAGTCGGAGGCCTTGAAGAAACCGCGCGGTTTACGCGCCATGACCTTTACGTTGTCTGCGCCGAGGCGCAGGGACGTTCGGCAGCAGTCCATCGCCGTGTTGCCCACACCGATGATCAGGACGTTCTTGCCGATCTCCTTGATGTGCTCGAACGCTACAGACTCGAGCCACTCGATGCCGATGTGGATTCGATCGGAGTCGTAGCGGCCAGGAATCTCGAGGTTTTTGCCCTTCGGCGCGCCGGTGCCGACGAAGACGGCGTCGTAACCCTCATCGAGCAGGTCCTTCATACTGTCGATGCGGTGATTCAGCTTCAGATCGACGCCCATGTCGAGGATGTAGCCGATCTCCTCGTCGAGCACATCGGGCGGCAAGCGAAACTGCGGGATATTGGTGCGCATCAGGCCACCCGTCGTATCGAGCGCCTCGAAGATCGTCACCTCGTAACCGAGCGGCCGCAGGTCGTTCGCCACGGTCAGAGACGCACAGCCTGCGCCGATCAACGCGACCTTCTTTCCATTGTTCTTTTCGGGAACCTGCGGAAGCCGATCCCGAATGTCGTCGCGGTTATCCGCGGCGACACGTTTCAGTCGGCAAATTGCGACCGGCTTGTCTTCGACACGGCCGCGTCGGCAGGCGGGCTCGCAGGGACGATCGCAGACACGACCAAGAATGGCGGGAAAGACGTTCGACTTGCGATTCTCCATGTAGGCGTCGCTGAAACGCCCCTGGGCAATCATACGAATGTACTCGGGAACGTCAGTGTGTGCCGGACAGCCCCACTGGCAGTCGACGACTTTGTGGAAGTAATCGGGATTTGACGTGTCGGTAGGCTTCATCTTTCCCGCGCTAGCATAAACAGATCGGGGGGAAAGTAAACAAAAACCAGCGTCTATCGGTTGCGACCAAAGTCCAATCGGCGACCGGCGATGCGGCCCGTGAGCGCACCGTCCCGATAGACGATCTCGCCATTGATGATCGTCGTGTCGATTGTCACGGGAAACTCGTGCCCCTCGAACGGCGACCAGCCGCACTTGAACAGCACGTTGTCGCTCGTGACACGATACGGCCGGTCCGGGTCGACCAGGACGAGATCGGCGAACCAGCCTTCGCGGACATAGCCGCGTTGGTCCACACCGAAGATATCGGCCGCCGCATGGCAAGCCTTGTCGACGAGCAGCTCGAGACTGATCTCGCCGCGATCTACGAGATCGAACAACGTGAGCAGCGCATGCTGCACGAGCGGGAGTCCCGCCGGTGCCTTGAAATAGGTACCGGCTTTCTCTTCGGCGGTGTGCGGCGCGTGATCCGTCGCGATGACGTCGAGGCGACCTTCGTTGAGCGCCTTGATCAGCGCGGCGCGATCCTCGGCGCGCTTGATCGCCGGGTTGCACTTGATGCGGGTACCGAGTTCGCCATAACGCGACTCGTCGAAGAAGAGGTGATGGACACAAACTTCCGCAGTGATCCGTTTCTCGGTCCGATGCGCGTTATCGAACAGATCCATTTCCCGAGCGGTGGTCAGGTGTAGCACCTGGTGCAGCGCGTCGTATTTCTTCGCAAGCCCGATTGCCAGCTCGGACGACATGTAGCACGCCTCGGCCGAGCGGATCTTCGGATGCTCTGTGAGCGGCACATCCTCCCCGTATTTCTCTCGCGCACGCGCTTCGTTCGCCCAGATCGTCGGTGAATCCTCGCAGTGAGTTACGACGATGACCGGCGCGTGTCTAAAGATCAGATCGAGCGCATCATGGTCGTCGACCAGCATGTCGCCCGTCGATGCGCCCATGAAAACCTTGATGCCACACGACTCGCCGACCTCGAGCGCCTTGATCTCCTCGATGTTGGTGTTCGTCGCACCGAAGTAGAACCCGAAGTTAGCGGTACATCGATTTGCCGCCCTCGCGTGCTTGGCGGCAAGTTCTCCGCGTGTCGTCGTGAGCGGATCGACATTGGGCATGTCCATGAAAGACGTGATTCCGCCCGCCGCCGCGGCCGCCGATTCGGTCGCAAGATCACCTTTGTGCGTGAGGCCGGGCTCGCGGAAATGCACCTGATCGTCGACCATGCCCGGAATCAGGTATTTTCCGGCGGCGTCGATCACGTCAGCGCCGTCCGGCGCGGCGATGCCGCTGCCGATCTTCTCGATACGATCGCCGACAACGAGCACGTCGGCGTCCTGGATGCGTCCCTCGTTGATAAGGCGCGCGTTGCTGATTAGAAGCTGGGTCACGCGAGTATTATGAAAGGGGTCTGCGATGATTACCATCGCAACGATTCCGGGACTGCTCCTCAATTTTGCGGCGGTCCGCGCGGTGTGCGATAAGGTCACCATGGATACCCGGGACTACCTCGACCTGATCCGCAACGCGCGCGTTTACGACGTCGCGGAGAAGACGCCGCTCGAGCTCGCCAAGAACCTCTCGCGGCGGCTCGGCAACCGCATCCTGATGAAACGGGAAGACCTTCAGCCGGTATTCTCTTTCAAACTGCGCGGCGCCTACAACAAGATCTCCGGGCTCAGTGCCGAACAGTTGTCCCATGGCGTCATATGCAGCTCGGCCGGAAACCACGCACAGGGTGTCGCGCTGGCCGCCCAGCGAAAGGGAATCCGGGCGGTCATCGTCATGCCCGTCACAACGCCGTCCATCAAGGTCGAAGCCGTCGCCGCGCTCGGCGGCGAAATCGTGCTGCACGGCGACACCTACGATGATGCTTATGCGCACGCGCGAGAGTTGTCCGCCAGTGATGGGCTGGTATTCATTCACCCGTTTGACGATCCCGAGGTCATAGCCGGCCAGGGGACCATCGGCGCCGAAATCCTCGAACAGGCAGATGAGCCAATCGACGCGATCTTCGTGCCGATCGGCGGCGGGGGACTTGCCGCCGGTATTGCCGTGTGGGTGAAGCAGGTCAGCCCCGCGATTCGTATCGTCGGCGTGGAGCCGGAAGACTCGGACGCAATGCGCGCCTCGCTCGAGGCAGGGGCGCCCGTTACGCTTGATCATGTCGGCATCTTTGCCGACGGGGTCGCCGTACGCCGAGTTGGCGACGAGACTTTCCGGCTGTGTCGGGAATTCGTCGACGAGATCATTACGGTCGACACCGACCAGGCCTGCGCCGCGATTCGCGACATATTCGAGGACACTCGCTCCATCGTCGAACCGGCAGGCGGTCTTGCGGTCGCCGCCGCCAAGAAGTACGTCATCGAGAACGAACTGAGCGGCAAGACGCTCGTTACGATAAGTTGCGGTGCGAACGTCAACTTCGACCGGCTGCGCCACATTGCCGAGCGAGCCGCAGTCGGTGAGCTGTCGGAAATGCTGCTTGCCGCGGAGATTCCGGAGGAACCCGGGAGTTTTCGTCGATTCTGCAAAACCGTCGGCCGTCGCGGCATCACCGAATTCAACTACCGCTATTCGGACAACGACAAAGCGCACATCTTCGTTGGCGTGCAACTGCGCCGAGGTTTGGAGGAGCGCCAGGAACTGCTCGAGGACCTCCGCGATGCGGGTTTTCCGGTCGAGGACCTGACTGACAACGAGATGGCGAAGCTGCATGTGCGCCACATGGTCGGCGGGCGTTCGCCGCAAATTCAGAATGAACGCCTGTTTCGCTTCGAGTTCCCTGAGCGACCGGGTGCACTGCTGGACTTCCTGGACGCGATCGGCACCGACTGGAACATCAGCCTGTTCCACTATCGCAACCATGGTTCCGACTATGGGCGCATTCTTGCGGGCATTGACGTTCCGCAGAACGACACCGACGAGCTCGAGGCGCATCTTGCCGAACTCGGCTATACGCACTGGGAAGAGAGCGAGAACCCGGCATACAAACTTTTTCTGGGGTAGAAGCCCCCGGTCGCGGCTTCTCGTTTCCGTGGCAATTCTGCGGCAACAATCGACGGGACCGCTGCGAGCCCGCCACTGTTCGGCCGATGTCCTGTCTGTGACAGAGTTGCTCATGAAACTTCTTCTACCGGCCTTCTTATGCGCTTTTGTTTGCAACCTTTTCCGGCGCAGAAGCATCGAAGAGTTATGAATAAACAGAATTATCAGGGTTTCAACTTGAGGCTGCGCACCTTGGCACTCTTCTTCTGGGGGTTTCTCATCGCAAGCGCCGCAATTGCGGGTGAAGAACACCGCATCGAGATCGCAATCAACGGTGACGATAACGGCCTCAGCGAGTTCAGGTTCGACAGCCGCGACGCGGGTATCGATCTCTACGAACTCGAAGTCGGTGAAACCCGGACGTACACCGACGACGACGGTAACGATGTCAATGTGACTCGCAACAAAGACAGTTTCGAATTCGAAGTGGCCGGCGATGAGATCATCGTCGCCGACCTGATGCACGATGAGCATGATCTCAGGTTGCTGCACCTTGCACACGAGGGCGAAGAACTCGCGATAGAGAAGCACCACAAGGTACACATGGTCGAAACGGACGTTGATGCTGGCGTGACGATCATCTCGGGCGACGAGATCGATGTCGACACGCGCGCGAGGATCGAGCAGGTGCTGAAGGAAGCGGACAAGGACGGCGAAATCGTATTTGTCGACAGTAGCGACCTGTCCGGCGATGAAGGCGCCGACCGCAAGCATGAAGTGCGCATCATCAAGAAACAGATAAACGTCACAAACTAAATTCCCTTATGCTGTTTGTAACGTTGCTTTTAGCGGTGGCTTCGGTCACCGCTTTTTTTTCGGGTTACCACATCTCGCGCATGCGCGCGCTGACGTCGATTTTCGTCGTCGAGCGGACGCAAGACGCTGAGCCCGCCGTATCGATCCTGCCCGCGAATTGACGGTCCATCGTCTCCAGCAAGGGGTCGCTAATGAACCGGCTGCGAGCACCGTAGACGTGTTTGTCCCCGTCCCGCCGCTGCTGCGTCACGTGATAGCGCAAAGGCGCGATGAGTGACAGTGATTGTCGGGCGCGGGTCATTGCCACATACAACAGTCGTCGCTCCTCTTCGATCATCGCCGGTTTGCCGGTGGCGAATTCGCTCGGGAAACTACCGTCGGACACATTGAGTACGAACACCGCTTCCCATTCCTGCCCTTTGGCCGAATGAACGGTCGACAGAACGAGATAGTCCTCATCGAGAAGCGGGTCGCCGGCAAGATCGCTCGCCGCGCTCGGCGGGTCCAGCGTCAGCTCGGTCAGGAATCTCTCTCGGGTCGCGTAGCGACCGGAGATTTGCTCGAGCTGCTCGAGATCGGCCTCGCGCGTCTCGAGTCCGTCGTAGTGTCGTTCCAGCTGCGGCTGGTACCAGCGACGCACGTGGGTCAGCTGCGCCTGCCAGCCGCTTTCGTCCATACCTGCGGCGGACAGCGACGTCATCAGCGCACAGAAATCGCCCCATTCGTCCTCACATGCGGCGGGAGGGCGAAACTCCTTCATCGCCGTGAACTGGTGATCGTTGATCGCCAGATGCTCGAAACATCGGGTCGCCTTCGACGGCCCCATGCCGGGCAGGAGTTTCAACACGCGAAACGCAGCCACTTCGTTCTTCGGATTCTCGGCCCATTTCAGAACGGCGAGAACGTCCTTGACGTGTGCGGCTTCGAGGAACTTGAGGCCGCCGTACTTTACGTACGGGATGTTGCGCCGTACGAGCTCGAGTTCGAGGCGATCGCTGTGGTGCGACCCACGAAACAACACGGCCTGTTCCTTCAACTGCATGCCGAGTTCGCGATTTGCAAGTATCGACGTGACAACGTACTCGGATTCGGCATCGCCATCTTCGACAGTGACGTAGCGTGGCTTCGCACCGTCGTTCCGGTCGGTGAACAGGTTCTTGCGGTATTGGCGCTCACTCTCCGCGATCAGGCGATTCGCAGCGTCGAGAATCGGCTGCGTCGACCGATAGTTCTGCTCGAGTGTAATGACCTTGCCTGTCGGCATGTACTGGTCCGGAAAACCGAGGATATTCTCCACCTCGGCAGCGCGAAACGAGTAAATCGACTGGGCGTCGTCGCCGACGACCGTGACACCAGCGCCGTCAGGCTTGAGCGCATTGAGAATCTGCGCCTGGATCAGGTTGGTATCCTGATATTCATCGACGAGAACATGATCGAACCATGCGCCGATCTCCTCGGCAAACTCCTGTTCACCGACGAGATGACTCCAGTAGAGCAGCAGGTCGTCATAATCCAGGGACTGGCTCTGTTGCTTGCGCAGAACATAGTGCCGGAACAGTTCGGTCAGTTCGTCAGTCCATTCTGAACACCACGGGTAGGTCGTATCGAGCGTCTCAGCGAGCGGCTTCTGTGTATTCACACAACGCGAGTAGATCGCGAGGCAGGTGGCTTTCTTCGGGAACCGTCGCGACGTTCGCGACAATCTGAGTTCGTGACGAACGACGTCCATGACATCGGCCGAGTCACCGCGATCCAGGACCGAGAACCCGGGATCGAGCCCGAGGTTGTGCGCGAAGCGTCGCAGCAAGCGATTGGCCACCGAGTGAAACGTGCCCGACCACGGCAGGCCGCCCGACGGCAGCAGCTTCGAGTCGCGCGTCGCGCTGCGCACGATGTTCCCGACACGCCGCGTCATTTCCTGCGCCGCGCGTCGTGTGAACGTCAGCAGCAGGATCCGCTCAGGGCTGATGCCCTCGATGACCAGGTGCGCGACACGATGAGCGAGGGTCATGGTCTTGCCCGTCCCGGCGCCCGCAATGACGAGGAGCGGGCCGGCTTCGAAGGCCCGATCGTCGCAACGCTCGCCGTATTCGGCGGCCGTGCGTTGTGCCGGGTTCAAAAGACCCAGGTAGTCGACGTCCTGCTCCGCGACCTGCACGAGAAATCCCCGACCGAGAAGTGATCTGTATTTTTATACAGTACTGGATGGATTTACAAGTGATTTGCGAGGAAGCCCTCGATTTCGGCGGCGAGCTCACCCGGCGCCTCGAAATGCAGCATGTGACCGGCATTTTCGATACGGACCTCGCGGTCCGCCGGGCACGACGCCTCGGTGAAATCCGCAAAGCGCCTGGCCAGCTCACTGCCGCCGCCCGTCACAAGCAGGACCTCCGCCGTGATGCGGTTCCAGCACGCCTCCGCCTCGGACCGTCGATACAGCACCGGGTTGGGCAGCTTGTGATTCGGGTCGGCGCGCAGAAGCATGCGGCCGTCATCCTGCTCCTCGGCCCATTCGGCGGCAACGAAGGCTGCCTGCAGCGCACTCATGTTGGGGTTGCGTCCTGCAATCCGTTCCGCGAGCGCCGCGAGATCCCGGTACTCGAGGAATACCTGGCCGGCGCGAGTTTCCTCGAGCCATTTGCGGTATCGATCGGGCGCGTCCTGCGGGTCGGAGTCGACCAGCCCGAAGCCCTCGAGGTTAACGAACGCCTTTACACGCTCGGGCATCGTGCCGGCGTAAAGGGCGGCAACGTTTGCACCCATGCTGTGGCCTACCATGCGCACCGGCTCGTCGGGCGCATATATATAGAGTAACTCGTCGAGGTCAGCGAGGTAGTCGGGGAACCAGTACGACGCGCAGTCGACGGACGAACGCCCGAATCCGCGCCAGTCCGGTGCGACGACGTGCCAGTCGCGCCTCATGGCATCAACAACGAATTGGAACGTACTGCCCGTGTCGGCCCATCCGTGCAGGTAGATCAGCAGCGGTGCATCGGGATTGCCCCATTCCGTGACGCTGTAACGCGCACGTCGAATATCGAATTCGCGCTGCAGGCTCCGACGTATCGGTTGATAAACATTTCTCATCGACATACGGCGAATTTTGCACAACGTGCCCGCAACTTGCATGTCGTGTATAAATGCGCGCATGACCTTTGAAATCGCACTAGTGCTCGCCATCCTGGCCGTTTCGCTGGTGCTTTTCATCAGCGAGGTCATTCGCATGGACGTCGTCGCGCTGCTGGTTCTGGGCGCGCTCGCCGTCACCGGCCTGGTCGATTCGAACCAGGCGTTTGCGGGTTTCAGCAACAGCGCCGTCATCACCGTCTGGGCCATGTTCATCCTGTCCGAGGGACTGACCCGCACGGGTATTGCGGATATTATCGGCCGCCAGGTCATGCGGATCGGCGGACGCCAGGAAGTCACGCTGATCATTGTCATCATGATCACGGGCGCCGTACTTTCCGCGTTCATGAACAACATCGGCGTCGCAGCGCTGATGCTGCCGGTCGTCGTCGAGGTGGCGCGCCGAACGCGCATCGCGGCTTCACGACTGCTGATGCCGCTTGCCTATTCCACGCTGCTCGGCGGCCTGATGACCCTGATCGGTACGCCACCGAACCTGCTCATCTCCGAGTCGCTCGCACTGCGCGGTTACGAGCCGTTCGAACTGTTCGACTTCACGCCGCTCGGCGGTGCCGTGATGGTCATCGGCGTGCTGTTCGTGGCGCTCGCGGGGCGGTTCATGCTGCCCAAACAAAAGATCGAGCGCGGTGACAAACATGTCAGTCAGCGCAGCCTGCGCGCCCGTTACAAGCTGCAGGAACGCACGTTCATGCTGCGCGTACCGACCGATTCGATTCTCGTCGGCAAGACGCTTGCCGAGTCCCGGATCGGCGCGTCGACGGGCCTGATCATCCTGTCGTTGACCCGCGACGGTCGCAGCGAAACGCTGCCGGGCCGTCAGACGGTCCTGCGCGGCGGTGACGGGCTGCTCGTCCAGGGTCGCGTCGACCAGTTTCGCGAACTGCGTCGCTGGTCCGATCTCGTCATCGAACGCGAAGCACCGGTCCTGAAGTCAATGGTTGCATCGAAAGTGGTGTACGCATCGGTCAAGGTTTCCGAGAGCTCGCCGGTCGTATCGGAACTGGTTCGCCACGCCGCCTTTCGCTCACGATTCGACGTGGCCGTGGTTGGCATCATGCGCCGCGGCTCATATCGCCTGACCAATCTCGCGTACGTGCCGATTCGCGCTGGCGACCAGGTGCTCGTTCAGGGCGAGATCGAAGCAATTGCGCAGCTCGAGAAATTCCCCGATTTCACCGCGGTCGAAATCTTCTCCGAGGATCAACTGGCGGAGCAATACCACACGGACGAACGGATGTTCGTCGTGCGCCTGCCCAAACACTCCGGGCTCGTCGAAGAGACGCTGGCCAAGAGTCGCCTGGCCGACGTTTTCGACTTTCGCGTACTTGCCGTGTTTCGCGACGGCGAGCTCAAAGTCATGCCCCGCGGCGACGAGATCCTGGTCGGCGGCGACCTGCTGCTGATCGAAGGTCAGCACAGTGATCTGGACGTCCTCAGAGGCCTGCAGGAACTCGAGATTGACACCAAGGTGCCGGCGAATGTCTCGTCCTTCGAATCCGAACGACTCACCCTCATGGACGCCACGCTCGACCCGCGCAGCACGCTTGCCGGCCTCACGGTTGGCGAACTGAATTTTCGCGAACGCTACGGCATCGAACTGGCCGGTATCTGGCGCGAGGGCGAAACGGTCGGTACCGAGCTTGCCGACGAACGCCTGCAAGTCGGTGACGCGCTGTTGCTGCTCGGCCCCCGAGACCGCCTGCAGCTGCTGTCGACCGACACGGACTTCCTCATATTGACGCCGCTGGGCCAGGAACCGCCCGACACGCGCCGCGCGCCGCTGGCCGCGTTTATCATGCTCGGGGTCGTCGTGGCGGTCATGCTCGGCTACGCGCCGATCTCCGTTGCTGCCGTCATCGGTGGCACGATCATGGTGCTGACACGCTGCCTGACGATGGAACAGGCGTATCGAGCGATCGACTGGCGCGCGATCTTCCTGATAGCCGGTATGCTGCCTCTGGGGACTGCCATGCAGGAAACCGGCGCCGCCGAATACCTGGCCACTCAGGTCATGACGTTGCTCGGCGACGCCGGGCCCTGGCCGGTCATCATGGGCCTTTACATCCTGACGGCCATGGCGACGATGATCATCCCGACCGCGGCGCTCGTCGTCCTCATGGCGCCAATCGTCCTGTCCGCGATGGCCGATCTCGGGGTTGCACCAGAAACCGCAATGATGGCCGTCGCGATGGCGGCCTCTGCCAGTTTCACGAGTCCGATCTCGCATCCGGCAAACATTCTTGTCATGGGTCCGGGCGGCTATCGTTTCGTTGACTACCTGAAGGTCGGCGTCCCGCTGACCATCGTCGTCTTCATCACGGTAATGGTGCTGTTGCCGATGCTGTGGCCGTTGGTGCCAGTCTGAGGAGTTGAGTTGACCCGGAGGATTGCGATTGCAGGCGCCGGTCATGCCGCCGGACAACTGGTGACGAGCCTTCGCCAGTACCGGTACGATGGCGAGATCGTGCTGGTCGGCGATGAGCCGTACTTGCCGTACCAGCGTCCTCCCCTGTCGAAGAAGTATCTTGCCGGCGATATGCCGGCGGAGCGCCTTTACGTGAAGCCTGAGAGTTTCTACGAGCAGGCCGGGGTCGAACTGCATCTCGACACCCGTATCGAAGCGATCGATCGTGACGAACACTGCTTGTGCATCGCGGGCGGCGAACGCATTGCGTACGACAAGCTCGTCCTCGCCGTCGGCTCGCGCGTGCGTCGCCTGACCGTTGATGGCGTCGCGCTGCCCGGCGTTCACTACCTGCGAAGCATCGGCGACGTCGACGGCATCCGGGAAGGCCTGGATTCCGGCCATCGAATCGTCGTCATTGGCGCCGGCTACATAGGTCTCGAGGTTGCGGCGGTGGCGCGCCAGGCAGGTCTGGATGTCACCGTGATCGAATTGGCCGATAGGGTGATGAGCCGCGTGGTCTCGCCCGAGCTATCAGACTTCTACCAGATCGAACACACCAACCATGGCGTGAAGCTGCGGTTATCGACCGGTATACAGTCCATTAATGGCAAACGGCGTGTGAAATCGGTTACGACGTCGGAGGGCGAAGTTATCCCGGCCGACCTCGTTGTCATCGGCGTCGGCATCGTGCCGAATACCGAACTCGCAAGTGCGGCGGGTCTCGATGTCGAGGATGGCATCGTCGTTGATGATCACTGCCGGACCAGCGATGCAGACATTTACGCGGTGGGCGACTGCACTCTGCACCCCAACGACATTTATGGCCGCGATCTGCGACTCGAGTCCGTGCACAACGCACTCGAACAGGCCAAGACAGCGGCTGCCAATCTTTGTGGCAAGGATGTCGCTTACTCCGAGGTTCCGTGGTTCTGGTCGGACCAGTATGACCTCAAGCTTCAGATCGCCGGTCTTTCCGAAGGCTATGACGAGGTTGTAATTCGTGGGAACCCGGCCGAGCGATCGTTCTCGTGCCTGTACCTGAGGGACTCGCGACTGATTGCGATTGACGCGATCAACGCGCCGCGCGATTTCGTGCAGTCGAAAGCGATTATTGCGACCGGCGAGCCTGTGGAGACAGAGTGCCTCGCGGATCCGGAGACTCAGCTGAAGGACCTCGCCTCGGCATCTCGATGAGAAGACGCCCTTCGGCGGCAACGAAGCCGGTGTCTGTAGAGAACGCCCGAACCGTTAACGACTCTACAGCCTCGGTCTCGAGTTCCGCGAGGCCGCCGGCACCACCGGAAACGGACGCCGTGCCCAACACACCCGGCCCGCTCGTCAGGTCGCCCAGCCACGTGCCGCGCCAGTTATTGCCGGAGCTGCGCCAGGCGCTGAAGCCGACTTCACTCAGGAATCTCCAGTAGTTCTCTGTCTGCTGCACGAACAGGCTGCCTTGCCGAGGCAGGTAGATGTACCAGACACTGTTCGTCATTGCCTCTCCGTTGAGGAGACGTGTTTCCTCAGACTTTGACGTGAACTTGACGCCGATCCCGGCAACATCGTCGCGTGCATCATGCAGAACCGTTGTCATCGTGCTCGTCAGGCGAATCGGCGCCTCCCACAACTGCAAGACTTTCTCGGGGTGCGGCATATGCGTGGACTCGCCATCGTTCGTGTAGGCAATGCTGTCCGACGGGACATTCGAAAAAGTCAACGTCATTACACGACCATCGGTCACCGATAACGGCGACAATCCCCGATCACCTATGAACGGGTTATAGACGAGCCCGACGGCAAACAGCAGCAGACCGGTGATGAACCCCAACAGCAGCGCGATGGCATACTTCATTCGACGGCCTCCGGGTCTTCGTCGAGCAACTCGGTTTCGCCGACGTAAGTCGCGAGAAGTTCGATTCGCCCCAGCGGCGCGTCTTCTTCGCGGTCGTCACTGTTGGCAACCCAGCGCTCGGTCATGTAACCGTTGAGGAGACCGAACTCGCGCGAGCCCGTGCGGAAGCGGCCGGTGCGGAAGCCGTCCTCGCTAACAGCCGGCTCCATGTTGACGAACACAGATCCTCTTGCCGGCAGATGCAATACCCAGTCGATCACTCTGCCGCCGTCGCCGTTCGCGGCATTGCGGACCGCAACACCGACGACAGCGTCACGCGCGTTGCGAATCTTGAACAATTCGGTGCGAATGCCGGCAAGCACGGGATCGGTCGGCCAGTCCAGACCCGGCGGCAGCGGGTTCGACTGGTCCGGAGCACCAACCATGATCCGATCCATCGGAATATTGATATGGAATCCTTCGACGTTGCCGCCATTCGGCGCGACCCTGACGATCGACGCCTCTCGTGCCTGGTCGACGACCGGAAACGCATACAGCGCACCCGCCGCCGCGGCCAGGCCCAGCACCACTCCGATGAAATACGTCTTGACCAATGTTTGCCCCAAAAACCAATAAGCGTGCCAAATCAGGCACATGCAACGAAGTTTAGTTAAATTGGCCGGGGCGGCCTACTGGAAGGTCCGAATTTGTGACGGACCGCACACGAAAGCGCATCAACAGGCGCTGAAGTACTGCTGCAGGTACTCATCGAGCGTAATCCGGTCCGCGGCCTCAATCTCCAGCTGACGTCGTCCGGAGTCAGCCGCCTCGTCCGCCAGCACCCGCTCCCGCCGGCCCTCGAGCGGAGCGAGCGAGGAAAAATAGTCCCGGTGGCGCCGCGCCACATCGAGGGAGAACTCGAAGAAGCTGCTGTTCGTGTCGCGAAGCTCGGCAATGATCCTCGCCGACAGCGTCGCATCCGGATTGTCGACGGCGTCCTGCAGGGCACTTACGGCATCGCGGTAGCTGTGGTCGCCATCGTGCCCGTCCAGCAACGCGGCGATCTCGTGAACGGCTGCCAGAATCTCGGTCGCCCATTTGCGCAGTTCGATGGACTTGCCGTCTCGATGCAGGCGAAACTCCGGATCGCGGCCGCGCTTGGCAGTGCCCGACTGGTTGTGGCCGATCTCCTCCATCGCCGCAGCATCGAGCTTCGGGCTGTCCTCGAGGAGGCAATAGATCAGAAACGCTTCGATAAACCGCATCACGTTCTGATTGATGCCCGCCGGATCAAACATGTTGATGTCGAGTGAGCGTACTTCGACGTACTCGATGCCCTCGCGACGCAGCGCCGCGGTAGGCTGCTCACCGGATCGAGCGACCCGTTTCGGGCGAACCGGGGAGTAGTATTCGTTCTCGATCTGCAACAGGTTCGTGTTGAGCTGGCGATACGTCCCGTCGACCTTGACGCCGATTGCCTCGTAGGCGGGCTCGGGAGTACAGATCGCATTGCTGAGATCCTCGACATACTCACCGAGGCTGTTGAGCGAGATGTTGATACGCGACTGGTTCTGGTTGCTGTACCCGAGGTCGCTCATGCGCAGTGACGTTGCCCACGGTTCGTACCAGGTCGTGTCATTCAGCGACTTCAGCGACGTATCGCCAAGCGCGAACGATTTGCAGACTGCGGGCGACGCGCCGAACAGATACAGGACGATCCACCCCATGCGCCGGAAATTGCGGATCATCGCCAGGTACTGCGACGAGCGAAAATCGGCGAGTTCGTAGTCAGACTCGCACAGCGAGCGGTAGGCTGGCCAGAAATCTCCGGGCAGCGAGTAGTTGAAATGCACGCCAGCGATAACCTGCATCTGCCGGCCATAACGGTGACCCAGCCCGCGGCGATAGATCGTTTTCATGCGGCCGACGTTGGAGTCGCCATACCTGGCCAGGGGAATTTCCCTATCAGTTGGCGTCTGGCACGGCATACTGGCCGGCCAGAGCAGCTCGTCGCCGAGGTGCTCGTAGACGAACTGGTGAATGTCGCAGATACAGCGCAACGCCTCCCAGGTCGTCGGCAATGCCGGCGTCACGAACTCGAGCAACGCCTCGGAAAAGTCGGTCGTGACATAGCGATTGGTCAACGCCGAGCCGAGCCCGGCTGGATGCGGCGTCTGTGACAGGAAACCATCGGGACTGACGCGCAGAGATTCCTTCTCCACGCCCTTCAATCCGCCGGACAAGATGTTGCTGCCCGCGGCGGCAACGGCCTCCAGGCGTTTCTCAAATCCTCGCGTCAATACGGTTCCTTCGACTTGGGTCCCTTCTGGGCGAACATGCATTTTTACCATAACCGGACGCGTGCGTACGATCGGCGCTCGCGGCGTGAATCCCGTCTGTTATGCTGATGACATGGGGCGACAACAGCACATCGCGACAATCGTTGTAACAGCTCTGTTATTGACGCTTGTCAGTACGCCGGCACACGCGTTTCGCTGTGGCAGCAAACTCGTCAAGGAGAACATGCACGAAGCGCAGGTTCAGCGTGCCTGCGGTGCGCCGACGACGATGCGGCACATTGGCCGAACTCTGCGCAATATCAACGTTCCCATTCGCGGCAATCACGGCAAGGGCTGGCGCACCGAACGTTTTCCGGGATACGGGTATTCCCAGGAAGTGATCGTTACAGAGTACGTTTATAACTTCGGGCCGCGGAAGCTGATGCGGCGTCTCGTCTTCGAGGGCGGCATACTCGTGTCGATCGAGTCGCTTGGCTACGGCTACAACGAAAAGTAGACTACGCGGCATGAACGAATCCAGACTCAGGCGCTTCCGCGACCGCGCGGTCGGCGCGCCAACACTGATCAACGAAGGTTGCCGGATCGCGGGCGTCATCACGGGCAAAGGCGACTTTCAGGTCAGCGGCGAAGTTGACGGCGACTGTGATGTCGAGGGTTCGGTCATACTTGCGCGAGACGGCCACTGGCAGGGGACGATAAAGGCAACCCACGTCGTGATTTCGGGCCAGGTCGAGGGCGACATCGTTGCGTCGGGAAAGGTCGAAATCGCGGACTCGGCCCGCATCACCGGTACCGTAACCGGCGAGGCCATCGCCGTTGCCGAAGGTGCCGTCGTCGAAGGGATTATGAAAACTACGGTGCAGCCCGAACCCGTCGAGTTCGTCGAAAAGCGCAGCAAATCTGATTGATCTTGCCCAAACCCCATTGTTATGTAGTCCAGACCGGATAAATCGCGATCTGGGCGCGATCGGAGTGCTACACTGGTTGCGTTTTCAGGCCGTATAACAACGATTACATGACCGGCAGCAAGATCCCACGATTTCTGCTTTACGCGACGGTGCTCGGCATCGCCGTCGCCGGTATTATGCTGTCGCTGTTCTACGCGCAGTATCACTGGCTGGCAAACCAGATTGTCAACACGAGCTACGAACAGCATCGGGAGTTGCTGGAGGGCAGCTACGAGCGGCGGATGCGCGCGCAGGTCCACGCGGTCGTCGACTCGCTGCCGGGGGACGGGGACAGCGTTCAGATCAACAACGCGCTGAGCCGCGCGATGGCAGCCGACCCCAATCTCATCGGCATACGCTTCCGGGACAGCGGCGGCCGGTCATGGTCCAGTGGCAACTTCCCGTCCGGTTACGGCGACGTCGAAACTGTCTGGCTCGAACAACAGCTTCTATTGGTTTATCCGGTCATTCGGGATGACCGTGAGATCGGGCGCGTGTCCGCTGCCTTCAGTCTCGTTCCATTGCAGGAAGATCTGCTCGGATTTACGGAAGTCCTTTACACGAAAGAAGGCGAAAGCCGGCGCGACAGCTACTTGTGGATCGGCGGCGCTACGATCGCCGTGCTGCTGCTTTGCGGCGGCGTCGTCGCGCTCATTGCTCGCAGTCAAACGCGGCGCATTCGCGAGTTGAAGGCCCAGGCGGAACGCCTTCGCGACGCCGATTTCGGCGAGCCGCTGCCGGAAACGCGCGGCGATGAACTCGGTGCGCTCGCTGCCGTCTTCAACGACATGCGGGACAAGCTGCGCACTACGACGCATTCGCGCAACTATGTGGACCGGCTGCTTTCGGGAATGAACGAAGCCATCATCGTCACGAGCGACGGCGGGGAGATCGAGCGCATCAACGTTGCGACGACACACCTGCTCGGCTATGAAGAGGACGAGCTTTCCGGCATGTCGATCGATTTCCTCGTCAATACGAAGAAGAGCCCGTCACTGGCGAAGGACACGCCGTCGGGTCTGCCGCGCGAGGCAATCTTCGAGAGCAAATACGGCGAATCGATCCCCGTCTCGTACACCTGCTCAATCGTCGACAATGACACGGACGGTTCAACCAGCCGTATCTACGCGGCGCAAAACATCACCGAGCGGCGCCGAGCGGAGAAGCGCATTCGCTACCTCGCGCGCATCGACGCGCTGACCAAGATTCCAAACCGCATGCAATTCCAGCACTTGCTGCAGCGCGGCATCGCCAGGGCGCGGCGAGAGGGCCGCCCTCTGTGCCTGTTCTATGTCGATGTCGACCACTTCAAGGAAATAAACGACACCTTCGGCCATCTCGCCGGCGATACCACACTTGAAACGGTCGCCGAACGACTCACGGCAGCCCTGCCCGAACGCTCCGTCGTCGGCCGCCTTGCCGGCGACGAGTTCGCGGTCATCATCGACAGCCTGGGTCCCGATCCCGAAGGGCGGCGCAAGACCAACGAGCTCGCTCAGACGCTGCTGAACCGGCTCGCCGACCCGTTCTTCGTGCAGGGTCACGAGGTCTTCATGACCGCAAGCCTCGGCATTGCCTACTACCCCAAAGACGCGCCCAACGTCATCGACCTCATTCGAAATGCCGATGCGGCGCTGTACAGCGCCAAGAAGTCGGGCGGCAGTGAGTTCGCCTACTACAAACCGCAGATGAACGAGGCGTCGGTTGAGCGATTGATGACCAAGAGCAAGCTCAAACGTGCCTTCGAGCGCGACGAGCTGCTCGTACACTACCAACCCAAGTACAACCTCGAGACCGGAGAAGTCTCGGGCGCCGAAGCGCTGGTGCGCTGGGAGCTTCCCGAGCGCGGCATGATTCTGCCGTCGGACTTCATTCCGATCGCCGAGGAGACCAGCCTGATCATCGAGATCGGCGAGTGGGTGCTCGACAAGGTCTGCGAGGATTTCCGTTTCTGGCAGCACAGCACCGGCTCGCCCGGTCGTGTGTCGGTCAATCTGTCGCTGAAGCAGCTGCGACAGCTCAATTTCATCAAGCGCATCGGTTCCATCCTGCGCGGCCACGAAGTCTCGCCGACATCGCTCGAGCTCGAGATCACGGAAACGACGTTGATGGAGAATCCGGAACGCACGATCAAGCTGCTCGACCAGCTCTATGGCCTGGGCCTGCACCTCGCGATCGACGACTTCGGCACGGGCTACTCGTCCCTGAGCGCGCTGCAGCAGTTCCCGATCAGCACGCTGAAGATCGACAAGTCATTTGTGCGGGACGTCGTCACCAATCCGGACAGCGCCACGATCGTCGATACGATTATCCAGATGGGACGCAACATGGACATGGACGTGGTCGCTGAGGGCGTAGAAGACGAGGCGCAATTGGCTTTCCTGCAAACACTCGGTTGCACCTACGTCCAGGGCCTCCTGTTCGGGGAGCCGATGAGCGCCGACAACTACCTTGAACTGCAGCTGGCGCAGGCCGACGGAACCGATACGCACCGCGCATTGTTCGCCTGAGCGGTGCACTTCTCGGACACGCGCCTCACGGCCCGGATTGACTTCAAGTAATTGTTTTTAAAAGTTTTTATGCCGTGCTTCCTTCAAAACCGGCAACATGCTTAAATTACCGATCCCAGGCAAACAAGCTGACCCCATGAACAAAATAACCAAGTTGGCCGTCTCCGTGGCCCTCGTCTCATTGGCATCCGGCGCCCTCGCCTGCGACTACCCGAAACGCGCGGCGGTTCCTGACGGCGCGACGGCAAGCAAGGACGAAATGATCGCCGGGCAACGCGGTGTCAAGGACTACATGACCGCGATGGAAGACTACCTCTCCTGCATTGAGGCGGAAGAAGCTGCGGCGGTGCTCCAGCTAGGCAATCTCGACGAACGTGCCAAGCGCCAGCGCGCGGATATGTTCAACAAGAAGTACAACGCGGCCGTCGAGGAAATGAACCTGGTCGCGGAGGAGTTCAACCTGCAGGTTCGCACGTACAAGCAGCGCGCCGACTGAAACGCGCTACCCATCGGAATGCGAAAAGCCCGTCATTCGACGGGCTTTTTTTGTGGCTGGAGGATGAACCTCCTTATTCATTCGAGTCTCTCGATCTCGCGGCCGAGATCGAACTTGTTCTCGGTGACAATGCGCTCGAGTACCCGGATTCGCTCTTCGAGCTGCTCGATGTGGGCCAGCGTTTCCTCAAGCTCCGGGTCGTTTTCTCTTTCCTTATTCTTCATCTTCATATACTTCTGAATGGTATCCGCCGTAAAGACGATTGCGACGATACAAACTACGTAGAACAATGTACTCATTGGCGATCCCTATGCTTTTCCTCAAAGTCGGCGGAGTTTCTCGTCCAACTCATATCGCGACGACGTAACGTATTTTTCTATTTTCGCGAGTCGCGCATCCATGTCTTCGTAGCGCCTGCGAACCTCGCCGACGTTCGGCTTCGCACGCAGGATTTCCTCGCGTAGCCGCTCCTTGCGAAGCTCGTCCCGACGAAGTTCGTCCCGGATTTCCTCATCGTAGATCTTCGACGACGACGAGGGAATCGCAAACATCGCGACCAGGTAGGCGACCAACGCGAACGGAAACGCACACAGGAAGGCAATAATGCACAGGAACCGCGTCACCTTGAGGTTCATCCCGAAGTAACGCGACAGCCCCGCACAGACACCGCCGAGCATGGCCCGGTCCGAATCCCGGTAAAGGCGACGGCCTTCTACTCCCGCACAGCAGTTCACGAGTGCCTCCAGTAGTCATTTCGACGGCGCCGCCAGAAATCGTGCTCGCTTCGGCGGCCCGAGTAAACCAGCGGTTTCTCCTTGATCAACAGCGTGGCGCCGACATAGAGCGCCGCAGTCAGCCAGAAAAATAATACGAGACTGATGACCGCGATGACCCTGACGGTGCCTACATGGAAGTTGAAGCGATCGGCGATGCCTGCGCAGACGCCGAATACCCAACCGTTTTCGCGATCCCGGTAGAAGCCCCTCAGCGGGCCGTAGTCCAGATTCCAGGTATCTCGATTCATGCTCTCCTCCGTCACTCGGGCGAAGCGGTGCGCTCAGCGGCGACGCGTTTCTTGAGCTCGTCCAGTTCCTTGTTGACGGACTCTTCGGCCTCGAGACCTGCGAATTCGTGATTCAGATCTTTCGGCAATCCGAGATCGTAGGCTTCGACGCGGCCTTCGACATCGTCAATTCGCCGCGTATACGCTTCGAAACGCAGCATCGCGTCATCGATCTTGTAGTCGTGTATCTTCTTGCGAGCCGCAAGCCGGCTGTTGGCTGTCTTGTGACGCGCCAGCAGTGCCTTCTGCCTGGATTTCGCATCCTCGAGCTTCCCTTCCAGTCTCGCGATATCTTCATTCAGCTTGGCCAGTCCCTCGTCGACCGCGACGTAGTCTTCCTTCAGGACGTCGATCGCCTGGGCGACCCGCGACTTCTCGACGAGCGCAGCTTTGGCAAGGTCCTCGCGGCCTTTGCGCATCGCCAGCTCGGCTTTGCCGTCCCAGTCGGTCTTCTCGCGATCGAGCGCTTCGAGTTTGCGATTGAGGTCTTTCTTGTCGGCGATCGAGCGTGCGGCCGCCGAGCGAACCTCAACGAGCGTATCTTCCATTTCCTGGATCATCAGGCGGACGATCTTCTCGGGATCCTCGGCTTTGTCGAGGATGGCGTTGATGTTGGAGTTCACGATGTCACTGAATCTCGTGAAAATACCCATGGTGTTTCCTCTTTTCGAATAGAACCTGCCTCAATAGTTGCAGCAATCGTGCCAACCCGGATAAATTCGCTTAAATTACTGATTTTCAAAATGAAAAAGGGTTGCGATCGACCGTTGGTGAAGCCCCGGATCGCGCTTATTTTGCTAACTTGTGGTTTTTTTCGCCATGTTTTGGTGTAATTTGCCAATGGCAATCGCGCCTGAAAATCAGCCCATCATCGGCGAGGCCCCGGCGTTCCTGGAAATGCTCGAGCACGTCTCGCGCGCCGCGCCGCTCTCGAAACCCGTTCTCGTCGTCGGTGAACGCGGCACGGGCAAGGAGCTCGTGGCGTCGCGCCTGCACTTTTTGTCCGAGCGTTGGGAACAGCGCGTCGTCAAAGTCAATTGCGCGGCGCTGACCGAATCGATCCTGGAATCCGAGCTGTTCGGCCACGAAGCCGGCGCATTTACGGGTGCCGCGCGGACCCACATCGGGCACTTCGAGCGCGCGGACGGCGGCACGCTGATTCTTGACGAACTTGCGACTATTTCATTGCGCATGCAGGAGAAGATTCTGCGAACAATTGAATACGGCGAGATTCAGCGCGTCGGCGGTAATGAAACCCTGCGTGTCGACGTGCGCATCGTCGGCAGCACGAATGCGGATCTGCAGACGCTGGCGGCCGAGGGCGAGTTCCGCAAGGACCTGCTCGATCGATTGGCCTTCGACGTCATCACGGTACCGCCGCTTCGCGAGCGCGTGGAGGATATCCTGCCGCTCGCACATGCCTTTGCGATCAACATGGCCAGCGAACTCAAATGGAGTCTGTTCCCGGGGTTCACACCGCGCGCCTCGTCCGCCTTGCTGAGAAACAAGTGGCCGGGCAACGTTCGCGAGCTCAAATTCGCGATCGAGCGTTCCGTATATCGTTCCGCCAGCCCCGAGGAGCCGATCCGGAATATCGTGCTCGACGCATTCGACTCACCGTTCAAGATCGCGCGTCCGCCGAAGGCGGTCTCGCCGGGCTCGGCCGGAAGGCGACGCACGCCATTACTGCCGACCGATTTGAAGGAACGCCTCAGGGAAACGGAGATCGACCTGTTGACGGCGGCACTGGAAAAAGCGCGATTCAACCAGCGCCTTGCGGCCGACCTGCTGGGTCTCAGTTATCACCAGCTCCGCGGCAAGCTGCGGAAGTTCGACATCCACAGCAAACCCGCAGAGGCGTGAATCAGCTTTCGTCGCGATAACGCCGCACGTAGATCGCGGCCGTCGTCAACAGACCGCATACGACGACACCGATCCACGTATCGATGTCGGTGAAGAACTTGACGAAGTCCAGAGGCGCGAGGAGGCTGATCATGTCCGCATCCATATGCATCGAATCGTTTTCGAACATGGCTTCGATATCAACGCCGGAAAACAGCGGAATCTGAGGCAGCCGCCCCCATACTGCTTCGGCGAAATACGCAGAGCGGAAGAAGATGCCTTCGACCATCGGTATGAGCGCGAGCGGTAGGAACGCGATCAGGAGCGGCGATCGTTTCGTCCATGCCGAGACGAAAAGGAACCAGCCGAGGAACGGCGACATCCAGATGACGAATCCGTAGGTAACGAGAATGGCGGCCAGCCAGTTGTCGAGAAAGGCCGCCGAACTCCAGACCAGCGTTCCGGCACTCCCGCCCTGCATCGAGACCCAGATACTCAGGACCACGAGATTGACGATATGCGTCGCGATGACGGCAACGATAGTCACCGCAGGAATCAGGAGCGCAGCAGTTGCGAGTTTCGAGATAACCGTTTCCGCATCCGTCACCGGCAACGAACGCCAGAACAGAATGCTCTTGTTCTTGCGCTCGGCATACAGCGAGTCCAGCGCGTAGAAGATCGTGAGGATGCCAAGGCCCAGGGCAAACAGGGGCGTCGGGCCTGCGAAAAATCCGGTCAGCATGGCCCGGCGTTCCGTATCGCCGGCGATGTTCTGGGCGCCGAATATGGCGACGTCGAGTTCCTGCGCAAAGCCGCCGGCAAATACGAGGGCCGTGAGCGTCCCGAGCGAGATGACGCTGGCGATTGCGAGCGGCGTCACCCAGATCGAGCGGTGCTCCCAGAATTCGCGCTTCATCAATGCGATGTAGTGATTGATCATTTGCGCGCCTCCTTGACTTTGGCGACGAACAGGTCGGCAACCGCCGGTGTTCGCAACTCGCCGAGCCCCGCCAGTTGCTCGCGATCAATGCCCTCGAACAGCATCACGGACTTGCCGAACATCTCGCTCTCGGCGAGGGGTCGCATACCGCGTGCCTTCTGGGCCTCTTCGCCCGATGTCATGAGTTCGACGTATTTATCGGATAGCGTGTCCATCGACGAGTCGAGCAGGATCCTGCCATCGTTGATGAACATCACGTCGGTCAGCAGGTTTTCGATCTCCTCGACCTGATGCGTCGTGATCAGGATCGTACGCTCCTCATCGAAGTAGTCGTTCAGAAGATTGGCGTAGAACTCCTTGCGGAAGAGGATATCGAGGCCGAGCGTCGGCTCGTCGAGGACAAGCAGCCTGGCGTCGATCGCCATGATGATCGACAGGTGAAGCTGCGTCACCATGCCTTTTGACAATTCCTTGACCTTGGCACCCGGCTGGACCTTCGTCTGCCGCAAAAGTTCTTCGGCCCGCGAGCGCGTGAAATTGGGGTGCACGCTTTCGACGTAGTCGAGCAGCTGCGAAACTTTGATCCAGCGCGGCAGTACCGCGACGTCGGCGATGAAGCAGATCTGGCGCATCAGTTGCTTGCGTTGACGGAACGGATCCAGACCGAGGACCGAGAGATCGCCGTCGCAATCCGTGAGACCCAGCACGGCCTTGAGCAACGTGGTCTTGCCGGCCCCGTTTGGCCCTATCAGACCAAGTATCTTGCCTTTCTCGATGTCGAAATTGACATTGTCGACGGCGCGCACATCGCCGAAGTGCTTGGATACGCCACGCGCGGTGACCAGGCTAGCCATTCTCGTCTCCTGCATCCGTTGCATTGATTTTTAGCAGTTCTTCCGGGTCGAGACCGAGACGCTCGATCGTTGCGAGCACCTTCGGCCATTCTTTGTCGAGGAAGCGCTCGCGTTCCGCCTTCAGGAGCTGCGTGCGGGCACCGTCGTTGACGAACATGCCTCGGCCGCGCTTCTTCTCTACGAGGCCCTCGTCGACAAGCTCCTGATAGCCCTTGAGAACGGTCAGCGGGTTGAGCCGGTATTCAGCCGCGACGTTGCGGACCGACGGCAACGCATCGCCGTCACCGAGGACGCCCTCGAGAATCATCGCCACGACGCGGTCGCGAAGCTGGCGATAGATTGGCTGGTCTTCATTCCATTTCGGGTCCATGCGTACTTCTAAGCTTCCTCAAAAAAGGCGCCGGCCACTGACGACCGGCGCAACTACTCCGTCGCTACTTTACTCGTCTTCGAGACGGAAATGACTGATTCGCGCGGCCTCCTCGCCCGCCGCCTCCGCGGCGGCCACTTTGTAGGCAGCCGCGTTGAGTTGCCCCGATACCAACGCCACGAGCATTAGCAACATCACGATAAAGCTAACGATTTCATTAACATATGCTGACAGCTTGCTCATCTTCGTGTCCTAACGTACTTTCCGGACCCCGCCAGGGGCTTTAGGTGAACTGGTGTTATAGTTGACTATAACACTATTAGCAGGGATTGCAACCCCCTGCTCCCGTCGATCCGTCCTGAACCCTGATGCCGGGCAACCTGCGTTAATAAGGAGGACAGAAACACGGCAAGGAAGGCCCATGGTCGCTACAGCAGACTCTCTCGACGCCGAGGCCGCCGCTCTAGGCAGCGGCACGACGCTCGCCTATGCTCCAGCCATGGCCCACGCACCGGACGACAGCGCACTCATGCTTCGTTACCAGGACGGCGACGTCAGCGCATTCGAGATCCTGTACCGAAGGCACAAGGATCCTGTGTACCGGTACCTGTTGCGAATGAGCGGCCACCCCGACGCCGCCGACGACGTATTCCAGGATGTCTGGGGCAAGATCGTCAAGGCCCGGGAAAGCTATCGGCCGACGGCCAAGTTCACGACTTTCCTGTACCGCGTTGCCCATAATTGCTTCATCGATCATGTGCGTCGCAATCGTCGTCACACAGGAACAACGGAGCTCCGACCCGAGCTCGTGAGCGACGACGGGGAATCGCTCGAGCTAACGACCGAACGCGAACTCGCGAGACAACGCCTCGCCGAAGCGCTCGGTACGTTGCCCGAGGAGCAGCGCGATGCTTTCCTGCTACGCGAGGAAGGCGGACTCAATGTTGACCAGATAGCCGTCGTGACGGGCTGCAACCGGGAAACGGCGAAGAGCAGGCTCCGCTACGCCGTGGCCAAGCTGCGCGCCGCGATTGACGAACCGGCAGAAACATCATGACTGAAGACGCCAACAACAGCGAATTGGCCCGAGCCTATCGGGACCTCGCGACGGAATCGACGCCCCCTGAACTCGATGACCATGTTCTTCGGATGGCGGCACGCGAAACACGCTCTCGTTACGGCATCGCGCGTGCGTGGGTACGCCCGGTCGCCTGGGCGGCGACAATCGGCCTGAGCCTCGCGATCATGCTCGAGGTTGCGCAGATCATTCCACCGGGTTCCGAACCCGAGTTATCCCCGTCAAGTGAGGCGGTCTCCGAGCGCTTCCGGGCCGATGAAGGGTCGGCGCGCCTGGAGCAGAGTGCTGCCCCGAGTGGGGATAAGGCGGAAGCGCCCGGCGCCGTCGCACCCGCTACGGAGGATCTCCCGGCCAACCCCGGTGGCGGGGCCGCGGAGGAGCTCAGAGCCGGGCGTCCGGTTGGGCAAGATGAAATAGAGAGCCGATCTGCCGAACTCGACGATGGCGACGCGTTTGCCGCGAAAAATATGCGCATCCTCGAGGAGGCTGAAATGCAGGCAATACAACGCGCCGGTGAACAGAGCATCGCGACGCTTGCCGCCGTTCCGAACGAATCGGAGGCGAACCAGTGCGACGAAGAGGTCCGCGAGTCGGCTGAAACCTGGTACGAGTGCATCGTGGATTTGCGGGATGCCGGCGATGCGGAACTCGCTGCTTTCGAACTCGATGCCCTGCTCAAGACCTATCCGGACTTCGAGGTGCCCTCGCCAGGTAAGTAATTCATGGCAGTGTCTGGCACGGCCGCCGATGCTAGAATCGCCGCCCCGAATTCTAATCGACTCCTGCCAGGAACTGACTCATGAAAGCACCCGTTCGCGTCACGATCACCGGCGCCGCCGGCCAGATCGGTTACCAGCTCGCCTTCCGTATCGCCTCCGGCCAGATGCTCGGCAACGATCAACCTGTCGCCCTTCAACTGCTTGAAATCACGCCGGCGCTGGACGCCCTGAAGGGTGTCGTCATGGAACTGGACGATTGCGCCTTCCCGACGCTGGCGGGCGTCGTCGCGACAGACGATGCGAACGTCGCGTTCAAGGACTCGGATTACGCGCTGCTCGTCGGCGCGCGGCCGCGCGGCCCGGGTATGGAGCGCAAAGACCTGCTCGAAGCGAACGCGGCGATCTTCTCGGTCCAGGGCAAGGCAATGAATGACCACGCGAGCCGAGGCATCAAGGTACTCGTCGTCGCAAATCCGGCCAACACCAACGCGCTCATCGCGCAGTCGAATGCACCCGACCTCGATCCGCGCAATTTCACGGCCATGACGCGCCTCGATCACAATCGCGCCATGGCGCAGCTTGCCGCCAAGACCGGCGCACACGTCAACGACATTCTTCGCATGACCATCTGGGGCAACCATTCGGCCACGCAGTATCCCGATATCAACCATGCCTCGGTAGACGGCAAAGACGCCGCCAACCTCGTGGACCAGGGGTGGCTGGCCGACGAGTTCATTCCGGTCGTGCAGCAGCGTGGCGCGGCAATTATCAAGGCGCGTGGCGCTTCGTCGGCCGCCTCGGCCGCCTCGGCCGCCATCGATCACATGCGCGACTGGGCCCTCGGCACGCCGGATGGTGACTGGGTCAGCATGGCGATCCCGGCCGACGGCAGCTACGGTATCGAGCCGGGAATCGTCTACTCCTACCCGGTCCGCTGCGACAAAGGCGACTACGAGATCGTCCAGAACCTGGCCATCGACGAATTCAGCCGCCGCCGCATGGACGCCACTGAATCCGAACTGCGCGAGGAACGTGCCGCGATCGAGGAACTCCTATAAAGTAGGACGCAGCCCTTCTGCGCGTGATTTACCTTACCTAAGAGGTCTTCGTTTTGGCCGGTCTGACTGTTAGCTTGCTCTGGGCGCTGCTGTTCATCGGCGGCGGAATTTATCTCGCCTACCAGCGTATCGACTTGCGCACTTCCACGATTGCGGCGGGTATCGCGCTTGCGGCCTACACCGTGTTCGGCAACTGGGCCTGGTGGTGGCTGCTGGTGCTCTGGGTCCTGTTCGGTGCGATGGTCGTGCCGAACCTGATCGACGTCCGGCGCGAAAAGATCACGAAGCCCCTGCTCGCGATGTACCGGAAGATGCTGCCGACAATGTCCGATACCGAGCGCGAGGCGCTCGAGGCCGGGAACGTCGGGTGGGATGGCGAGCTGTTTTCGGGCATGCCCGAGTGGGACAAGCTCATGTCCTTCCCGGCACCGAAACTTTCCGACGAAGAGCAGGCCTTTGTCGACGGGCCGTGCGAAGAACTCTGCCGCATGATCGACGACTGGGCGATCAATCACGAGCACGGCGACATGCCGAAAGAGGTCTGGGACTACATCATCGAGAACAGATTCTTCGCGATGATCATCCCGAAACGATACGGCGGTCTCGAGTTTTCGGCCTACGCAAACGCCGTCGTCATTCAGAAGCTCGCCAGCCGCAGCGCCGTCGCCTCGAGCACCGTCGGTGTGCCGAACTCGCTCGGTCCGGCCGAACTGCTGCTGCATTACGGCACGGACGAACAAAAGGAGCGCTACCTTCCCGGGCTCGCCGCCGGCACGGAAATTCCGTGCTTCGCGCTGACGTCGCCGCAGGCCGGTTCCGACGCGGCCGCACTCATTGACAGTGGCGTCGTCTGCAAGGGCCAGTGGCAGGGCAAGGAGATCACGGGCATTCGCCTCAACTGGAGCAAACGCTATATCACGCTTGCGCCGATTGCGACCGTGCTGGGTCTCGCGTTCAAGCTTTATGACCCCGATCACCTGATCGGCGAGAAAGACGAGTACGGCATAACGGCCGCGCTGATACCGACCGATCTGGACGGCATCGAGATCGGCAAGCGCCACAATCCGTTGTCCATCGCGTTCATGAACGGGCCGACGCGCGGCAAGGACGTGTTCGTACCGCTCGACTACATCATCGGCGGCGCGGAGATGGCCGGTAAGGGCTGGAAGATGCTGGTCGAGCTGTTGTCCGTCGGGCGCGCGATCACTTTGCCGTCGACCGCCGCCGGCGGCGGCCAGGCCGCCTCGTACGCGACGGGTGCGTATGCCTCAATTCGCAAGCAGTTCAATATCTCGATCGCGAACTTCGAGGGCGTCGGCGATGCCATCGCACGGATAGCGGGCCACACCTACATCATGAACGCCGCGTGCGCCGTGACGGCGGGTGCGATCGACCAGGGCGAAAAGCCGGCCGTGCCGTCGGCGATCCTCAAGTACCACTGCACGGAACTGGGCCGCAAATGCTCCAACGACGCGATGGACGTACACGGCGGCAAGGGTGTGATGATGGGGCCGAACAACTACCTCGGCCGCAGCTACATGGCGACGCCGATCGCGATCACGGTGGAAGGCGCGAATATCCTGACACGCAGCCTGATCATCTATGGACAGGGCGCGATTCGCTGCCACCCGTTCGTGCTGCGTGAACTCCAGGCGGCAGGCGACGAAGACCACGATCGCGGCCTGATCGACTTCGACGACGCGCTGTTCGGCCACATTGGCTACGCCATCAGCAACCTGGCCCGATCGTTCTTCCTCGCGCTGACGCACGCCAAGTTCAGTCGCGTGCCGTTGAACACGCCGACACGGCGCTATTACCAGAACATCAATCGCTACAGCGCCGCGTTTGCGCTCGCTTCAGATTTCGCGATGCTGACGCTCGGCGGTGATCTCAAGAAGCGCGAGTTGCTCTCCGCCCGTCTCGGCGACATCCTGAGCTCGATGTACCTTGCCTCGTGCGTGCTCAAGCATTTCGAAAACCAGGGCCGCCGCGCGACGGACTTGCCGCTCGTCGAATGGTCGGTTCGAACGCTGATGTACCGGGCTCAGGAGTCGCTGCACGAATTCCTGCTCAACTTCCCGAACCGCTGGGTCGCCTGGTTCCTTCGATTCTTCATCTTCCCGCGCGGCCGCACGTACAAGATCCCGTCCGACGAAATCGGCCAGCGCGTGGTCGAACTCGTCACAACGCCGGGCGAGTCACGTGAGCGTCTGAGCCAGTTCGCCTACACGACTCTCGACGACAGTAATCCGCTCGGCAAGCTTGAAGAAGCACTGAAACTGTCGATCGAATTCGCGCCGCTCGAGAAGCGCCTGCGGCAGGCCCGAAGGGAGGGACTGATCCGCGCCGAGTATCTCGGAGAGCAGATACCCGAGGCGGAGAAAGCCCAGGTCATCAGCAAGGCCGAAGCCAACGGGCTGCGAGACTATCACGAGAAGGTGGCCGCGCTGCTCGACGTCGACGAATTCCCGCACGACGGGTTCCTGCACCGCGCTTCCGCTGAGACCCCGGCCGAGCCGCCGAACGCGCCCGAGAAGAAAACGGCGAAGAAGCCTGCCGCAAAAAAGACGGCGAAGAAGACCACCAAGAAGACCGCCAAGGCCTGATCGCAGAACCTGAGACATGAGCAAGCAGGCCGCCGAGCTGCCAGAGCATGAGCACTGTCTGAACTGCGGCACGCGTCTGCATGGCCAGTACTGTGGACACTGCGGTCAGCGCGCGACGAGCCGCCTGATCAGTCTCTGGGAACTGTTGCGCGACGCGTTCGGCGACATGTTCGAACTCGATTCGCGCCTGTGGCGAACGCTGATCCCGCTGCTGCGGCGTCCGGGTCAGCTGACCCGTGATTATCTTGAGGGCCGCCGCGCACGCTATATGCCTCCGTTCCGCATGTACCTCGTGCTCAGCGTGATCTTCTTCGTCGTCGCATTCTTCGATCCACGCGACAATTTCAGCCTGCTGTTCGAGCCCGAGCCCCCGCCGACGGCGGAGGAACTCGAGGCTGAAGAGGCCACCCGGGAAGAGGCACTGGACAAGGCTGTCGAGCAGCTCGACGAGCTGGCGGCGGAAGGCATCCTCCCGGAAGAGCAGGCGACGGAAGCACTGCGGCAGTTGGAGGAGCAGCGCGACGGACGAGCCGACATCACCATCTACAGCAGCGACGACGCGAGTGATCTCAATTTTGACTACGATGAGGAGACGCGGGAGTGCACCGTCACGGGCGAGGAGAGTCTCCCCGCCTGGCTGCAGCGACGCCTGACCGAGGACAGGCTCAAGAAGATCTGCGAGCGGGTCGCCGCCGACAAGGGCAAGGCGATTGGCGCATTGATGCTCGACAACATCCCGGTCGCGCTGATCGTGCTTCTGCCGTTCATGGCGCTCGTTCTCAAGGCCCTGTACCCCTTATCGCGGCGCTACTTCGTCGAGCACCTGTTGTTCTTTGTTCATTTTCACTCGTTCTTCTTCCTTCTTCTCACCCTGCAGATCCTGTTTTCTCGCCTGGCCGGACTCGTCTGGGTGCCCGAACCGGTTGTCATACTCATCATCGTGACGGCCTCTTTCTACATACCGGTGTACCTTTACAAGGCGATGCGCCGGGTTTACCGCCAGGGCCACGTGTTTACACTGGCCAAGTACGTCGTGCTCGCCGTCGCCTATTTCGCAGGCGCGGCAACTACAATGCTCGGGGCAACCCTTGTGGCAATCATGTCCATGTCCGTCTGACCCGACAGGAGAAAAGAAGTGAAGAATCGAATTCTGCCCGTCCTGGCCTGCTCCTTTGCGATTGCCGCCTGCGGCGAGAAGCCCGCCGAGGAGTCTGCAGCCGACGCAGCGGCGGAACCCGCGACACCGGCGCCGGTGGCAGCTGCTCTGCCGCGTACGCCGTCGGTCGGCGACGCCCGCGTATTTTTCATAAGTCCGGGGGACGGCGATACTGTGACGAGTCCGGTGCGCATCGAATTCGGTATCGAGGGCATGGCCGTGGCGCCCGCCGGCGACAACACGCCGCACTCGGGTCACCACCATCTGCTGATCAACACGGCGTTACCCGAGATGGGCCTGCCCATCCCGGCGGACGCGAATCACGTGCACTTCGGCGACGGCAGCACATCGACGGAAATTGCGCTGGAGCCCGGTGAGCACACGCTGCAGATGTTGCTCGGCGACCACCTCCACATTCCCCACGACCCGCCGCTCTTCTCCCGGAAGATCACTATTTACGTCGAATCAGGCGCCCTATGAAATAGCATTCTGCGCGCGCTGAGCCCCTAACTTCATTTTCAATAAGGTGCAAGAGTTGAGTGACGGGGCCCGCGCATCTAAAATCGCCGGGCTAACCGTACTTAAGTCATGATTCAGTCCAATCCCACACGATCCATCGGTATCAGCGGCCTCGCCGCCTATATCCCGCCGTACCGCGTATGGCTGGAGGACTGGTGTGACTGGACGGATAATCAGTGGCCCAAGATTCGCGAGGTCGTCGGCCGTAGTTTTCGTTGCCGCGGGCCCGATCACAGCGTCTACACGATGGCGGCCAATGCCGTCATTCGCCTGATCGACCAGTACGACGTCGATCCTGGCCGGGTGAAGTTCCTCGGGCTCGGTACCGAATCCAGCACGGACAATTCCGCCGGCGCGATCATTGTCAAGGGCATGGTGGACGAGGCCCTGATAGGGCGCGGAAAACCGCCCATTGCGCGCAGTTGCGAGGTGCCCGAGTTCAAGCATGCCTGCCTTGGCGGTGTTTACGGCATGAAGGGCGCCATTCGGCACCTCGCGCTGGACGGCGCGGGGAGCCAGGCCATCGTGGTGTGTGCCGACATCGCCGAGTACGCGCGCGGCAGCTCGGGCGAGCCGACCCAGGGCGCGGGGGCCGTGGCGATGTTGCTCGAGGAGAATCCGCAGCTCGCTGTCGTCGATCTCGTCGGCTCGGGATCCGCTTCGGACTACCGGATCATGGATTTCCGCAAGCCGATGTCGCGTTTCTGCGGCCAGGATCGCTCCGAGTCGCACCAGGTACAGGACTACCCGGTATTTAACGGCAAGTATTCGACGACTTGCTACGTCGATGAAACGCTGCACGCCCTGCACGACATGTACGAGAAGCGCGGTCTCGAACCGAGCGCGTACCTGCGCTCGCTGCGCAGCGTGTACCTGCATCGGCCGTATCGGCGTATGCCCGAAACGGGTTGGGCGGTCTCTTACCTGTTCGCGCTGAGCCAGGGCGGCAACGAGGATCGCGCCGAGCTCGCATCGTATTGCTACGAGGCCGGCATCGACGTCGAGGCGATGCTTCAGGAGATGGTGTCGAAGCCCGCGGTCGCGGAGCTGGCGAAACCCGAGCAACTTCATTACGAGGCCTACCCGCTGACGATGGCAGCGTTGCGCGCATTCCGCGCGTCGCGTCGTTTCCGGCTGGAGATACTCGACAAGCTGCGCCTCGGCAGCGACACGATGCTCGATCTCGGTAACCTTTACACGGCCGCACTGCCGGCGTGGATGGCCGCCGGCTTCGAACAGGCGCTCGACGAAAATTCGTACGCGGCAGGTGAGGAAATTTTGACGCTTGGCTACGGCAGCGGCGATGCGGCCGAGGTAATACCGTTCTTCGTTGCCGACGGCTGGAAGGAAGCGACGCGCCGGATCGGTTTCGCCGATGCCATGAAACTCGCAGTCGACCTGACGCAGGAACAGTACACCGCTTTGCATGATGGCCGTCGCGTGACGGGGCTTGACTACGTTCCCAACAATGAATTCATCATCGAGCGTGTAGGCGGCACTGACGAACGCCACTTCGCCGATCTCGGTATCGAGTATTACAAGTACATCGCCTGAGTCAGGCTGCTAAGTCGCAGTAGCGCTCCAACTGCTCTCGCCAGTTGTCTTTCAATTCCCGCCATTCCTGCATAAACCAGGGCGTAAATCGTTCGGGCATCTCGCGCAGCTCGGCGTCGAGCGCGGCGGCCGGTACGAATCGTATCGCCGAGACTTCGCTTTCGTTGGGCGCGATGGATTCGGCGGCTCGACCAAGAAAGACATGGCACAGCTCGTTCTCCGAACCGGCGTCGCCAAAAGACGCCTCGTAGCAAAACGAATAAACGTGTTCGAGTTCAGTTTCAAAATTGAGTTCGTCGATCAGACGTCGGGACGTAGCCGTCTCCAGCGATTCCCCGCGGCGCGGGTGACTGCAACAGCTGTTCGACCAGTAGCCTCCCCACAACCGCTTGCCGGGCGCGCGTTGCTGAAGTAACAGCTCGCCGGCCTCGTTGAACAGGAACAGCGAAAATGCGCGATGCAGAACACCGCCGCCATCGTGGGCCCGGGCTTTCGAAGCGAAACCGATCTCGTTGTCATCGCGGTCGACGAGGATGAGCTCTTCGCTTTCGGACGACACGATGCGGTGAGCGTCGGTCATGATCGTTCTCCGGGCACGAGCGTCTGGTAGCCGGCGCGAGCCAGCGCCGCCCGAACCTCGGCCGTCCTGCCCGGGCACAGCGCGACAATCGAACCGCCACCACCGGCGCCGGTCAGTTTTGCGCCCACCGCACCGCTTGCGCGGGCCAGCGCAATCATACGCTCCAGGTCCGGCGTCGATACACCAATGGCGTTGAGCAGACCCTGGCACAGGTTCATCAGCAACCCGAGTTCTTCATAGCGCCCGTGGCGAAGCAGGTCGGCACCCTCGAGGGCAAGTGCATCCATCTCGTCGAACAGAGCCTCGAAATGCGACGTCGCTCGCTCTCGACGTTCGCGAACGCCGGCAACCTGTTCGCTCGTCTTGCCGGTTTCGTCGCCCCATGCGATCACGAGTGGAACCGCTTCGCTGACCTCGAGAGTCTCGAACGCCAGTTCGCCGTCGTTCCTGAACAACATCGGTTGTGCGTACGTCGCCAGCGTATTGTCGACTCCGGAGGGCGTACCGTGCGCCAGGCGTTCGCTTGCGAATGCAATAGAGTTGATGCGGGCGTCATCGAGTCCCAAGGCGAGTTCGTTGTTGAAAGCGCGTGCCAAGGCTACGGCAACCGCCGCGGATGAACCGAGGCCCTTTCCGAAGGGCAAATCCGACTCGACGTCAATGCGCCACCCTCGCTCCTCGATGCCGAGCTCGTCGAGAATACGCCCGACATACTCGTCGGGCAGGTCGTGCGACAGTCGGCCTGACGGCCTGATTGACACGCTGACGGCATCGGGGATCGGCACAGCCAGTGCATGCCGGCCATGGACGACGCCATGCTCACCGAGCAGGATGATCTTGCCGGCCGATTTCCCACCCGCACTCGCAGACGTCTTCGCTGTCAGGTCTTCGAGCAGTTCGAGTGCCTTCCAGTCCTTGATCTCGCCGCTCTCGATGAGCCGGTCGACGAGCGAGTCGAACAGCCTGGCGGGTACACCGGTCGAGGCGGCCACGCTGCGGGCGTGAAGCTTCATGTGCCCGGCCTGGATGCCGCTCGTCACAAGCGCGCGCAGTGCCGCGAAATTCTGCGCCAGGCCGACAGCCACCATCAGCTCCGCGAGCTCATGCGCCGTTTGTGCCCCGGTAAGTGCGAGGCCGAGCTCGGCCGCCACATTGTTGTTCAGCGTGCCGCCTACAGTGCCGACCTTGAGGGGCAGCGTGAGCTCGCCGACGAGCGCATCATTCTCGTCGACAAACCAGCGTGTCAACGAACGATACCGGCCGTCGGCCGCGGCATACGCGTGCGCACCCGCCTCGATCGCGCGCCAGTCGTTGCCCGTCGCGATGGCGAGGGCGTCGACGCCGTTCATGATGCCCTTGTTGTGAGTCGCTGCACGATAAGGGTCGACCAGCGCAATGTCGTTTGCGGCCACGATCGCGGCGCGCACATCGGCGTGTACATTGAACCTCGCCCGCGCGGTATACAGGGACCGGTCAGCGAGGTTGGAAAGAATACGCAGCACAGCCTTGCCGCCGCTAATCGTCTCGACTTCGGGTGCGATAGCCTCGCACATCGAATTGACGAGATTGGCACCCATCGCGTCGCAGGTGTCGACGAGCACATGAACCGTGATTAGCGGCCTGCCGTCCGGCATTGCGAAGCGCCGCGTCTCAATCTCGCGGGCGCCGCCGCCGCGGGCCACGAGTCGCGGGTGGACATTGTTGGCACATTCGAGCAACGAGTCGCTCGCTTTTTCGAGTGCCTCGATAGCCCGGTCGCCGTCATCGACGTCCGTGACATGCACCTGACCGAGCAGCAGCGACGCGTCGCTTTCAACATCGAAACCGCCGTGCTTGCGCGCATTGCCGGCGGCCGCAGACAGGCCCGCAACGATGGAAGGCTCCTCCACAACGAGCGGCACGATGCAGTCACGACCGTTGACAATGAAGTTGGGCGCCACGGCAAACGGCAAGCCGAAGACGCCAATGACGTTCTCGATCATGCGGTCCGCCGAGAGCGAGCTCAGGACGTGATGCCCGCCGTAGAGACTGGCCGCATCGGCTGCCGACAACCACCCGTATTCCTCGAGCCGCGCGATGCGGGCCGCGACGGGGAGCCGATACAGGCCGGTTATGCGTGAGTCGGTCAAGGCTGCTCCAGGGTCACACCGATACGATCGAGCTCACAATCCAGGACGGTGTGCACGAGCCCGGCATTGGCGGCAATGAACGCATCGAGCCCGACGGCATCGGGCCC